>Ga0315274_10011289_pt1 | contig 12801 bp, 6 predicted proteins | sample YL17G02_20_MG_FD_203700 | JGI IMG/M metagenome (GOLD analysis project Ga0315274, IMG submission 203700) | Sediment microbial communities from Yellowstone Lake, YNP, Wyoming, USA - YL17G02_20 | ecosystem: Environmental > Aquatic > Freshwater > Lake > Sediment | place: USA: Wyoming | collected... | reverse complement strand
GTAAAGCCCTTGCCATCATCGCACAGGGTCATTTCCAACCTGCCTGTCTCCCATGCCAGGTTGAGGGTAACCCGGCGGGCAGCCGCGTGCCGGGCAACGTTGGAAAGCGCCTCCTGCGCCACCCGGTACAGGTTGACCGCCGCCTCGCCCGGCAGTCGGCGCAGGCTGGCATCCTCGGGCAGGTCGAGGTGAGTTTCCAGGCCGGTCTGCGCTGACCATTCATCGGCCAGGGCGCGTAAGGCTGCGCCCAGGCCCAGGGTATCGAGCATGGGAGGGCGCAACTCGGTGCACACCTGGCGTAGATCGGCCAGCAGCGTGCGTACTTCGTGGCGCATCGATTGGATAGGCTCTTTCAATCCTTGTCCCTCTCCTGTTGGGAGTGAAGCGGATGACGCAGGCGAAGAAAGCAGCATTCCCAACTGCAGGTTCATCCCCACCAGCACCTGGAGCGGGCCATCGTGCAGGTCGCGCGCCAGTCGGGCGCGCTCGTCCTCACGCGACCGCAGCAGCTGGTGTTGTATCTGGCGGATGTCGGCCAGCTGGCGGCGCAGGGTTTCGATGAGCAGCACGTTGCCCAGAGCCGTCTCCGCCTGGGAAGCGATTGTTTTAAGAATACGGCGGTCGCCTTCGGTAAAGTCTTCGCCGTCGCGGCGGGGGGCAACCATCCACCGGCCGCGGCGTTCTCCCTGGAACGAAAGATCCCATTCCAAATGGGCAGGATTCATGCTCTGGGGAGGCATCTCGCCCGGGCTGCCAATCCACAGGTCACCCTCTTGTAATTGCATGAGGGCTGGCGTTTGCCGGGTGAGTACTTCGGTGAGCTGTTCTCGCTCGATACAGCGGGCCAGGGGGCTGCTGATCGTCTCGACCACGCCGGGATAATCGTACCATCCGCCGTAAAACAACCGGTCAACCAGCCGCTGGACGCGTGTGCGCGTCCAGTCGAAGCTGACCCCGATGAGCAGGGCTAATCCAACCACGAGCAAGTTTTCAAATAGTGGATCGCCTTGCAGCCAGCGGTAGATGAGCAGATACGGGCCGATGTAGAGAGCCAGAATCCCCAGCGAGAGGATGATATACACCAGTGTACGGTTGAGCAGGCGGTCGATGCCAAACAGGTTGTGGCGCAAGATAGCATACAGGTAGCTTACTGGCGCGATCACGGTGAATGGGCCAACCACCCACAATGGCAGGCGGCGAGGTAACTGGAGGATATCCGGAAGCAGATAAAAGAAGATCGCGGGTATCCCGGCCAGGAGGGCGCCGAGCACGATCAGACGCAGGCGGCGGCGGTCGGCAGGCGTGGCGCGCCGCAAATAGACATATCCCATCACAAGTAGGGCTGCGATGATGATCACAACAGTGTAGATGGTCCCGAACTGGCGCCCCCAAAAACCACCCCACAGCCAGCCGCCGATGGCTACCAGCCATAATGCGTAGAGCGGGATGAGTATCCCGCGGCGTTGATGTACATTGCCAATTGCCACCGGAAAAGTCAGGTAATGGTGCAGAATGAGAGGGGCAGACAGGTACAAAGCGGCTACGCTGACGTGTATGGGCCAAACCTCCAGCCGCAGGTGCAGGTTGGCCATGGGCGCCAGCAAGGAGATGGCGATGGCCTGCCCGGCAACGAAGAGGATGCGGATTTCCTTACGTTGGAAGCGGCGCACGAGCAGCCAGATGCTGGAGCCCCAATAACAGAGGGCGACCAGCACCGCGCTGAGCAGAGAGGGCCAGTTACGCTTGATCAGGGGGAATACGGGCAATTCCAGGGTGATGGTCTGGAAGAGCTTGTCTTGCTCCCCGCGTTGGATTTCAAACCTCGATATCCCCAGAGAAAAATTACCCCATTCCGTGTAAGGAATGCCATTTACAGCACGGATGATATCTCCTGGCATGAACCCGGAGATATTGGCGCTGGACTGCGCGGGGATATGCCGGATCACGCCGGTCTGCCAATCGATTGTGAAATCGATCGCCGGGGTGCGGAATTGGTCGATGATCTCATATCCGGTCAGGAACGGGACGATCAGTGCGAGCAGCGTAAAAAACGGGTGCCAGATCCATTCACGAGAGGGGCTTTCAGCGTTCATCGCTCTTTTCCCCAGAAGGGGGGACTTCTACCAACCCGTGCTGGATGGCATACAGCAGCGCTTCGGTGCGCGAGGCCACCCCCAGCTTGCCGTACAGGTTGCTGATGTGATTCTGCACGGTGCGTTTGGTCACCACCAGCTTATCGGCGATGGCGGCGTTGTCGCGGCCTTCGGCCAGCAAGCACAGGACGCGCAGCTCGGCGGGCGTGAGGTGGGCTTCCGCCGGAAGCCTCGCCTCCGGGGCGCTCACTTCCCGATCAACGGCGCGGCGGACTACCTGTGAAGCCACTGCCGGGCTGAGCCAGGATTCGCGGCGTGCCACCGCCCGCACGGCGTGGGCCAATGTTTCCAGCGCCTCGTCTTTCAATACATAGCCTATTGCCCCGCATTCCAGCAGTCCGAACACGGTCTGTGGGTCGCGGTGGACGGTGAGGATCAGGATGGCCGGGTGTGTGCCTCGAGCGCACAGCTCGCGCGCCACATCCATCCCGCTGCCATCCGGCAGGTTGACATCCAGCACCAGCACATCGGGCTGGAACTCTGCTGCCAGGCGCAGCGCCTCGGCCGCGGTGGCGCCCTCCGCCACCACGCGAATATCGCTGGCTGCCTCCAGTATAGCTCGCAAGCCTGCCCGGACGATCGGGTGATCATCAACGATGGCCACGGTGATCATTGGAAACCCCTCCTCTGGCAACAAACTGACAGCCTGGCTTGTAAAACCTACATTCTCTGTATATATTATCGCGTATCTCTGCCGCGGGCGCAACGGTTTGTAGGTACTACCCGAATCCCGAAGCGGGGAATAGTTGACTATTCTCAAAAAACAATCTAAACTCTTCTCATGATCTCTCTCCTCCCTGGTCGCTCTTACCCTCTTGGCGCCACCTTTCAGCGCGATGGAGCAAACTTCAGCATTTTCTCACGTCGTGCCACCGCCATCGAACTGCTGCTCTTCGACCACGCCGACGATCCTAAACCGGCGTATATCCTGCCGCTCGCTCCTGAGCGCAACCGCACATTCTATTATTGGCACGTATTCGTCAAGGGGATTGAGCCTGGGCAGCTGTATGGCTACCGGGTCCATGGGCCGTTCGAGCCAGCTCGGGGCCTGTGCTTCGATGGGCAGAAAGTGCTGGTCGATCCCTATACCCGCGCCGTGATGTACGGCTCTAATTATGAGCGGGAAGCCGCCGCCCGCCCGGGCGATAATTGCGCCCATGCTATGAAAAGCGTGGTGACGGATCTACGCGGTTACAACTGGGAGGGCGATACACCTCTTCAGCGTCCATACGCCGGTTCGGTGATTTACGAGATGCACTTAGGCGGGTTCACCCGTCACCCCAACTCGGGGCTGGAACCAGCCAAACGCGGCACCTATGCCGGGTTGATCGAAAAAATCCCATACCTGAAAGAATTGGGCATCACCGCGGTTGAGCTGCTGCCTGTGCAGCAATTCGACGAGCAGGAGGCTCCGCCCGGGCTCACCAACTACTGGGGCTACAGCCCGGTGGTCTTCTTTGCCCCACATCGCGGCTATTGCTCGTGCAGCGATCCATTGGGTCCAATGAATGAGTTTCGCGATATGGTCAAAGCCCTCCACCGCGTGGGAATCGAGGTGATCCTGGATGTGGTTTTCAACCACACCGCGGAAGGCGATCACACCGGGCCGACGCTTTCTTTCCGCGGCCTCGAAGACCGCGCTTATTATCTGCACGATCCGCAGAATCCCGGACGGTATGCCAATTATTCCGGCTGTGGTAATACCATCAATGCCAACCATTCCATTGTCCGGCGGATGATCATCGACTGTCTGCAATACTGGGTGCAAGGCATGCACGTGGATGGGTTTCGTTTCGACCTGGCCTCGGTGCTTGCGCGCGATGAGAGCGGTATTCCGCTGAAGAACCCCCCCATCCTGTGGGAGATCGAATCCGACCCGATACTGGCGGGCACCAAGATCATCGCCGAGGCCTGGGATGCTGCCGGGCTGTATCAGGTTGGCTCTTTTGTGGGGCACCGTTGGGCGGAATGGAATGGGCAGTACCGCGATGACGTGCGCCGGTTCGTCAAAAGCGATCCCGGCAGCGTGTCTCGCCTGGCAGCCCGCATCGCCGGCAGTCGGGACCTGTATCCTCAGCCCGACCGCGAGCCGAACCGCAGCATCAATTTCGTTACCTGTCACGATGGCTTTACCCTCAACGATCAGGTTTCTTACAACGAGAAACACAACCACGCCAACCTGTCCGGTAACTGTGACGGCGCAGATGTCAACTTCAGCTGGAACTGTGGAGTGGAGGGCTACGCCGGTAATCCGGAGGTGGAGGAATTGCGGGCGCGGCAGATTCGCAATTTCCTGGTCATTCTGCTTACCTCGCAAGGCACGCCCATGCTGCTGATGGGCGACGAAGTGCGGCGGACACAGGCGGGCAACAACAACGTTTACTGCCAGGATAACCCAACAAGCTGGTTCAACTGGGCCGATGAGGAACGCAGCCCTGATCTTCTCGACTTTACCCGCCAACTGATCCGCTTTTACCGTTCTCAGCGCCTGTTCCATGAAGAGCATTTTTGGACCGAGCCAGGCGGACCTGAGATCATCTGGCATGGGGTAAATCTCTCCATTCCGGATTGGGGGCATGACTCGCATACGCTGGCTTACGAGCTGGTTCATCCTGCCGTGGATGAGCATCTGCATGTGATGTTGAATGCCTACTGGGAACCGCTCGAATTCGAGCTTCCTCCTCTGCCAGAAGGCCGCGCCTGGCAGCGGGTGGTGGATACTTCTCTGCCTGCACCACATGATTTTGTAAACCCTGGCGTGAGCCTGCCTGTTGATCAAGGCAGGTATACCGTAAAACCGCGCTCCGCAGTGATATTAAAATCTTAAATCTGTTATACTCATTCTATCCAATTTGGAGGTTTTCATGCCTGGGCCTCTGCGAGTTTTGTTTCTTGAAGATAACCCCTCGGATGTTGAGCTGCTCTTGCAAGCGCTGCAGCGTTCTGGCTATATCCCCGAGTGGGAACGCGTCGATACAGAGCAGGATTACCTGGCCCGCTTGAGTCCTGCCCTGGATGTAATCCTCGCTGACTATCACCTGCCCCAATTCGACGCATTACGGGCATTATCTCGGCTGCAGGAGAGCAAGCTGGATATCCCTCTGATCGTGGTTACCAGCAGTATTGAGGAAGTTGCCGTTGAGTGCATGAAACAGGGCGCTGCCGATTACCTGCTGAAAGACCGCCTGGGCCGCCTGGGGCAGGCAGTAGAGCGCGCCCTCGAGCAGAAGAGGCTGCGCCAGGCCAGGCAGCTGGCAGAAAATACCATCTACGAGAGCGAGCAGAAATTCCGTAGTTTTATTGAACAATCCTCGGATGGATTTGTGTTGATGGATGAGCAAGGCAGCGTGATCGAGTGGAACCAGGCGCGCGAATGGATCACCGGATTACGCCGGGAGGAGGTAATTGGACGTCCGTTTTGGGATGTGCTATACCAGAATACGCCTCTCGAACTGCAAACCCCGGCTCGTCTTGAATATTACCGCACTTTGCTGCTCGAAGCCCTGCGCACGGGCCAGTTTCCATCTGAAATACACCAGCCGATCGAAGCCGAAATATACCGCCCGGATGGCGGACGCCGGTTCATCCAGCAGACTGTTTTCCCCATCAAGACTGACAAGGGCTACCGCTTTGGCTCTGTTTCGCGGGATGTGACCGAGCATCGCCTGGCGGAAGCTGAAATCGAGCACCAGCGCACTCTTTACGAAGACCTGGTTGAATCCATTGACGGTATCGTTTGGGAAGCATTAGCGATACCGCTTCGGTTCACCTTCATCAGCCAGAAGATGCACGACATCCTGGGGTATTCTCCGGATTACTGGATTCGGGATGTGAAAAATTTTGAAAATTCGATTCATCCCGATGACCGTGCCGCCGTGATGGCCTTGTGTGAGGAAAGGACGCGGCAGAAAATTGACCATGATTTCGAATACCGGGTGATCACTGCAGATGGCTCGATCGTCTGGCTGCGTGATATTGTCTCGGTTATTACGGAGAATGACCGGCCCGTAGCGCTGCGCGGCCTGATGGTGGATGTTACTGCCCGGCATCATACCGAGCTGGTGCAGGCCGCAACGTACCGCATCTCAGAAGCTGCCCATTCTGCTCAGAACTTGAACGAGCTCTATGGGCTGATCCACACCATCATTGGCGAGTTGATGCCTGCGCGCAACTTCTATATCGTGTTATATGATCCGGTTGCTGACTTACTCAACCTTGTTTACCATGTGGATGAATTCGACTCCCCGTGGCCGCCTGGTCAACCCGGTAAAGGACTGACGGCCTATGTGCTTCGCTCTGGTGTTCCGCTGCTTGCCACACCCGAGGTATATAACCAGCTGATAACCTCCGGAGAGGTAGAGAGATTAGGAACCCTATCCGTCGATTGGCTGGGCGTGCCGTTGAAAACTGCTCAAGAAACCATCGGTGTGATGGCTGTCCAGACATACAACCCGGTAGAGCGGCTCAGTGAGGAGGATAAAGAAGTATTGGTGTTCGTGTCTACACAGGTAGCCATGGCTATCGAGCGTAAACAGGCTGAAGAAAAGATCCGGAAAAATGCGGAGCGCTTATTGCTGCTCGATACCATCTCGCAGGCGCTGGTTGGAATAGGCGCGGATTACCGGGCCGTTTTAGAGTTCGTCACCCGGCAGGTAGCAGAGATATTCAGCAGCGCCTGTGTGATCCAGTTCCTCTCGGAAGATAACTTTACGCTCCAAATCGCCTCAACCCATCATGTTAAGCCAAAGGCTCTGGCCATGCTGCGCGAAATCGCAGCCAAGATCGAACCACAAGACGCCACATTTGGCTTCAGCGGCCAGGTATTGAAGACTGGCCAACCGATCATCGCCTCGGCGGCTGCTCTGGCACAGGCTCGGCCTGCTCTGGACCCGATCTTAGGGGCGTACTTCGATCGGGCCGGCATTGAAAGCCTGCTGTGTGTGCCCTTACGCGGCCAGGGTCGGGCGATCGGCACCCTTACCCTCCTGCGTGACCGCGGCGAACAGCCTTTCACGCTCGAAGATCAGTCTTTTCTGCAAGAATCGGCAGACCGGACAGCGCTGGCAATCCTCAATACCCGCCTGTATGCGGATAATCTGCGCCGCCTTGAATATGTCCAGGCTTTACGCGAAATTGATATGGCCATTACCGGCAGTGTGGATCTGCATGTCACCCTGCGTGTCATCCTTGAGAAGGCAATGTCGGTACAGACCACCGTGGCGCAGCTGCATATGGATGCCGTGGATGTGCTGACATTCAACCCGCATGCTCAAACGTTGGATTTCATCGCCGGGCGCGGTTTTCGCACGCGGGCTTTACATGGAATATCCATTCGCCTGGGCCAGTACTATGCTGGCCGGGCTGCGCTCGAGCGTCGGCCTATTTATATCCCCAATTTACTCGATAATCGCGAATGGCTGGACCGCAGTTATCTTCTGGCGAGCGAGGGGTTCGTCTCCTGTTATGTGATGCCGCTGCTTTCCAAAGGCCAGATTAAAGGGGTAATGGAGGTGTTTAGTCGTTCGGAGATGATCCTGGATCAAGAATGGCAAGATTTCCTCGATTCAATCGCTGGACAGGCAGCCATCGCCATTGATAATGCGAACTTGTTCGATGAATTGCAGCGTTCGAATGTGGAATTAAAGCTCGCTTATGATGCTACCATTGAAGGTTGGTCGCGTGCCCTGGATTTACGCGACCGTGAGACGGAAGGCCATACCAAGCGGGTGACAGAAATGACCGAGCGCCTGGCGCAGACCATGAATGTCAGCGACGCGGATTTGGTGCATATCCGGCGCGGCGCGTTGTTACACGATATCGGCAAAATGGGTGTTCCTGACCAAATTTTGCTCAAAACCGGTAAATTGAATGAAGAAGAATGGGTAATCATGCGCAAACACCCCCAGTATGCCTACGACATGCTGGCGCCGATCGCCTACCTGCGCCCGGCCTTAGATATTCCCTATTGTCATCACGAGAAATGGGATGGCACAGGCTACCCACGTGGTCTAAAAGGTGAGCAAATCCCCTTAGCGGCCCGTATCTTCGCCGTCGTCGATGTATGGGATGCGACCACCACCGGCCGGATCTACCATCCTCCATGGCCAAAACCAGAAGCTTTGCAGTATATTCACTCGTTATCCGGGAAACAATTTGACCCCATGGTGGTCGAAGGCTTCATCGAAGCATTCCACGACGAAATTGCTTCTGTCTGAGCCTTTCTAGTTTGGCATTAATACCTGTAAGGAAGACGTCAATTTTTTTCTTCCAATTCACGATCGGCGGCAGCCAGGATTTCATCGAGCTCTTGGAGCACATTCTCTGGCATTGGGTCAGTAACAGGTTCTGCCAGGATTTTGTTGACCTTTTCTCTGGCGTTCGAATATATCGTTGGCTTGCTCAGGCTGAGCCAGGTCTCGTAGGTGTGCCGGTCGGTTAAAGCTGGCATGTAAAATTCACGGCTTCTGGCCGCTTGGCGAGTGTTCTTGGATTTCAGGAAGTGGCCTCCGGGACCCACCTGAAGGATATCCTCAAACAAGCCTTTAGGATCGCTGGTGTCCACCCCCTCGGATAATCGTTCGCACAAGTGAGCAAGCTCATTGTCGACTACGATCTGTTCCAGGATCAAGGTCTGGTCGCTTTCGATTTCGCCAAGCCCGACGATGATATCTGCACCCACGAAGACTGAGGGAAGTGTCGTGATCATTTTTTCAAGGATCGCCTCCGGCCCCGGCTGCTTGGCATCGGAGGTGCAGCCCGCAGAGGCACTGGGGAGATTATAGAAATGCGCCATCACCGTTAACGCTGCCGATTGCAGCCCCATTTCGGGCGTCCCACCCAGGTAAGCCCCACTTCTGAAGTCAACTGAACCGGTAGCGCTGCTGTATATCAATGGGCGGCCTGGGTTCGCCAGTTGGAAGATGACGATTGACGAAAGCGCCTCGGCATTCGCCATGCTGATGTTCGAGAACAGGCTGGCTGGCCCGGTCGTGCCGTTGACCGGCATGGGCATGATCATCACCGGCATGTCGACCTGGCCCAGCTCGAGGTATGCATCCAGCATCTGTCCATCATGCATCAGCGGGGCGACCGGACAATAAATCAACGAATAATTCTTCCGCGCCTTAATTTCATCCTCACTCCCCAGAACTGCCTTCAATCCCGCAATGAGATAAGGAACCTGCTCTACGCGGTGCAGCTCGTGCTCGCCGTGTTTGGACGAGTATTTCATCATGGTGAAGAATTCGTGTAATGCACGGGAATGGGAAGGCGTATCGGATGCGCAGGTGGGCGCCCAGGCCATTACCCCCATGTCCATTTGCTGGAAAACCCGTAAGCCGTTTTCAATATCTTTGCAGGTGCCATATCGCCGCTCGCTGGTTTCGAAGTCTATGGCAAACGTGGCTGTTCCATCAATACAATAACGCGTTACAGGGGAGGGTACCGGATAATCGAACGCGGGGTTCCTGGCGCCCAGCACGAACGATTTGGGGGCTGTTTGGAGCGCCTGTGTTACCAAATCCTGCGGTATTTTGGCTATCTTACTATCCCAATCGATCATGGCGCCATTGGCCTTCAAGACCGGCAGGGCTTTGTCGCCGTAGAATTTCACGCCCACCTCAGCGAGAATCCGCAAGCTCTCGTTGTGGATTCGTACCCGTTCTTCTTCGGTCAGGATCTGTCCTCGGAATTTCATGTTGTCTCCTGTAAACGGGCTTTCTGCTCGATGTGTGCCAGCTCGCGCATCTGGTTCTCGTCGAGCGGCAGAGGTTGGTGATGAGCCAGAACCTGGTCGATTTTCTGGCGGATTTCTACTAGCAAATCGGGGCGGCCTGCGGCATCCCAGTGGTCAAACCCCTCGTGTACGCCCAATCGAGGGGTGTACCATTCCGCGGAGCGTACTGCATCGCGGGTGGAGCGTTGGGCCAGATAGTTACCGCCCGGACCCACTTTTGCGATCACTTCGTCCAGCCATTTTCCCTCGTCACAATCAATGCCCTGGTATATTCTCCTGCAGCGTTGGAAGATCTCGATATCGATCAGTAGCTGCTCATAACTGAGCACTGTTGAGCCGCTAAGCAAGCCGGGACCAACCAAAATATCCGGCCAGGACAGGGTTGGCAGCATCCAATTGAGTGCACGCTCATAACTGGCCTGGATGCCCGGGATATGATGATCGGTGCCTCCCGTCGAAGCCTCTGCAGGCAGGCGGTAATAACGTGCCATTTCGGTGACCGCCGCGCCCAGCAGTGCTTGTTCGATTGCACCGCTGCCAAACCGGCCGCTGCGCGGGTCAGCTACGGATAGTGCAGGAGCGTAGATTACCGGCGTGCCTGGTGCCGCCGCCTGAACCAGGCAAAGCATCGCTAAAACCTCACAGTTCCCCAAGACAATGGTGGAGATCAGGTTGCCTGGGCTGGTTGTACCCATTAATGGCATGGGCATCATCGCGACCGGGATGTTCCAACCGGTGATTTCCAGATAAGCGTCGGTGAATGTCTCATCAATCGTCAGCGGCGAGGGTGGGCTGAGCAAGAACGATAAGGGATGCAATTGCTGAACGATATCTTGAGCGCCGAAGACTACCTGGAGGATTTCGCTCAGCCAGCGCGATTGGGCCGGGTTGTTAGTTGAATCTTGTACGTGCTTGGATGTGTGGGTAAATACATCGCGCCAGTAAGCCACGAAATCGCCCATATTGTTGCTGGCAAAATCCTCCCTTACCATCCACCAGTACAGACTGATTTCATCCAGGGCATCAATCAGCCGCGTGGATTTGATCCGGTCTGCTCGCTCAGCCGGGCGGCGTTCACCCGCCTCGGCATCGTAAACCCAAAAAGCCCCGCCATCTGCCAGCAGGAAACAGTTCCCCGCATTCATAGGCAGATTCAATTCCGGCCGGCGGCCGCCGAGCGAAAACACTCTGGGCGCAGAACTCAAGGATTCTTCGACCAGGGCCCGCGGGAAGCGCACGACGCGGCGGTTCTCATCGACCATGGCTCCTGCCAGTCCAAGAATGCGGCGGCCGCGGGCTGTCTCTACGCGGACTCCGGTCTTCATTAGCAGACTCAGCGTTCGTTCGTGCACCTGGGCCTGGTCAGCTTGGGAAAGTACCTGGAGCTGTGCTCGCAAACCTTCTCCTTATCCTATTTCCCGCTCAGCGGCGTTCAAAATGCGGGTCAGCTCCACCTGTCGAGCATCTTCCAGTGGTTCAGGCTGGTGGTTATTCAGGATCCACTTCACCCGTTCGCGAGCAACCTCTCTTGGATCGCGGTATTTACCATCCGGTCCGACCTGGTGAGCAATGCCCCGCACCATCGAGCTCCTCATGTATTTACGGGTGTGTTTTTGAGCCAGGAAGTGTCCACCTGGCCCAACTGCGTGGATTGTGTCCAGGGCGAGAGTCTCTGGGCTCACTTCCATGCTCTTGAGGTAATACCGCGCGCGGTGATAAATATCGCTGTCCATGATGATCTGCTCAGGATAGAGCAGCGTATAGGTTTCAGATAATCCCATGCCGGTCACAATTTCTGCGCCTGCCAGACCCGCCAGGAAAGGATCGAGAGCCACCTCGGCCGCGGATTGCCAGGTGCCCGCGGCGTGTGCATCGGTACCGTAGCATGCACCCAGGGAGGACATTCCCCAATGGTGGGCCATCTCGACCACGGCATATCGGCAGTGGGAATCGAGCGGGTAACTGACATAAGCGCCAGAACTGGGGTCGGCCCAGGCCTGCATCAGCGAGTGGAAGACAGGGCAGCCTGGGCTTGCAAGCTGCATGAGCACTGTCGCGCTGATGATCTCGGCGTCTGCCATCGCCAGCGCGCCAGCCAGGGTAGCGGGTGCAGTCGTTCCCAGGGTCGGCATGGCCAGGAAACCCACCGGGACACCTGCTTCCGCCAGGACCAGAGCCCCCTCGATGCCAGCCTCATCTTGAAGCAGTGGAGCGATGGTGCAAACGACCAAAGAAAACACCGGGCAGCGGCGCAGCTCTTCTTTGCTCCCGGCGATGACGGTTGCCATCTCGACTGCAACCCTTGCAGGGGCTGCGCCCATGATCGTCTCACTCTGAACGTGCTTGACCGTGTTGTTCCAGGCTGCATCGATTTCGTGGAGCGGGGCGGTTTTACCGTGATCCTGGGCGCTCACCATCGGCCAGTAGAAAGCAACGGATGAAAGATAATCGGCGATATGCGCCATACGACCCACATCGGCCTTGCAGGAAGACCGGCGTTGGTCCGTTTCGAAATCCATCGTCTCGACGCCACAACCGTCAGTTGTAAAATAGGTGGTGCCTTCTCCGAGATAAAGATTGCAGTCTGGAACCCGGGCGCCCATCGTAAAGTAACGCGGGACGCTAGCCATGGCCTTCATTACCAGATCTCTCGGGAATTTAACCACCTGGGTGGCATGATCCACATGAGCGCCATGATCTGCCAGGATGGCCAGGGCTTTTTCAGAAGGGAAACGTACGCCAGTTTTTTCGAGGATCTCGAGAGTCGCGTCTCGCAGCTGGTTGAGCTGGTCATCGCTGGTAAATCGCAGCCTGTAGGCAGAACGGATGGGTTCGATGGGTGGACGTTCATGAGACATACTGCACTATTCCTTTCGTTTATAGAGTTAAACCTCTCCAACCTTGGCCAGGACC
>Ga0315274_10011288_pt1 | contig 12802 bp, 7 predicted proteins | sample YL17G02_20_MG_FD_203700 | JGI IMG/M metagenome (GOLD analysis project Ga0315274, IMG submission 203700) | Sediment microbial communities from Yellowstone Lake, YNP, Wyoming, USA - YL17G02_20 | ecosystem: Environmental > Aquatic > Freshwater > Lake > Sediment | place: USA: Wyoming | collected... | reverse complement strand
CCCTACGAGCCGCCAGGGCCCTTCAGGGCGCTCTTGGCTGACGCGCGTCTCCGGACGGGCGCGGCCCCTCCACCCGCCACACCACCACCCTCCACGGCCCCGCGCTATCCTCCTTCACCAGCCGTACCGTCTCCGCCACGCCCGCGGAGCTCAGGAACTCCACCCGCTTGTCCGGCCCCCTCACGAACAGCACGATCACGGATACCTCGTGGCCGCGCAGGAACGGCAAGACCTGGTCTTCCCGTGAGAACTCCGGGCAGATCACCGCGGGTCGGTGGGTCAGGTAGTTGATCAGCCACGGGTTGTTGGAGGCGACGACCGCCTCCGGGCCTGTCTCCCGCCGGAGCCACTCCGCCGCCTCCGTACGCAGCGGCGCCACCGCCGGCCGCGCCTGCGCCGCCTTCACATGGCGGCGATAGCGGTCGGCATCCTGCCTCCCGAAGCTCACCACGGTGACCACGCAGGCCAGACCGAGAAGGACCGGCCCCGCTCTTGCCAGCACCCTCCAGCGAGGCCGAGCGGCCGCCTCCAGCAGCAGCGGCAAAGGCAGCAGGTAGCTCGCCAGCAGATAGCGGTACGCGCCAACCGCTGCCCAGGACAGGCAGTAGCAGGCCAGGTTCGCCGCCGCATACCCGGAAATGACACCTCGCTCCCGTCGCCACCAGCCGGCCGGCAACAGCAACACCAGGGGCAACAGCAGGCCCACCTGAGATGCCATCACTCCCAGGTTCTCTCGGGTCCTGCGCCAGATCAGCTTCGCCACCAGGGCCGAGTGGCTCCCGATGTACCGCGACGGACCCACCGGCTCCCGATCCAGCCCAAACCACGTCGCCTCCCGAGACTCGCCGACCGCGTAGTTGTAGGAGTACACGGAGTAGAGGGGAGAACCGTTCAACCGCCAGTTGGCATGGAGATAGGGGGCGGTGACAAGCAACGCCCCCACCACCAGCCAGAGCAGACCGCGCCAGCGCCTGCCGGTCACATACCCGGCGGCTAGCACGGCCAACAGCACCAGCCCCGTCGGCCGGACCAGATATCCCAGGCCGGCCATCGCTCCGTCCGACAGCGACCAGGCCGGATGCACTCCCTCCCGCGCGTTCCGCGCGTACAGCCCGATCGCGGCCACGCTCACGGTGAAGGCGAGCTGATCGCTCAGTGGACTCACACCGTAGACGACCAGCCACGGGTTGACCGCCACCAGCACCGCGCTCAACACCCCCACCCGCCATCCGAACACGCCCACGAACAGCAGCAGGCAGACCACACATCCCACCGCCGACAGCACCAGGTTCGCCGCGCGCGCCACCGTCAGCTCATCGGCCGACCGGAACGCCACCATGCCCGCCGCCACCAATACTGGGTACACCGGCGACCGGTTCCCGATGGTGCTCCTCACCACCGGCTTCTGGTCGGCAAGGTGGGACTTGATGGAAAGCGTCAGACCGTCACCGTGGGCGAGGTGGCGCGCTACATCCAGGTACTCCGTCGCGTCCGGAGACGGCTCTGTAGGAACGATCAGAAACGGCAGCCGGACCCCCACCGAGAGCGCCAGCACCACCAGCGCCGCCACCAGCATCCGCCGGCCGCCCCCTCCGGCTGTGCGTCCCCCGCTGTCCATACCTGGCGCACCCTGCTCCCTGCCAGTCATCATCGGGGCCTGATTCGTCTTTCCCGCTCGCTTCCCCTTGCGGACATGCTGCCCACTCTCATCTCTTACCGAGGAGGGGTCGCCGTTCCCGCACCGAACATGCTTTCCGTATATCCTGTGGTGGCAAACGGAGAGTGAAGGTGAGTCGGAAGACACTTAGGCAGGTGTTCAGGAACCCCGGCTGCGAATGGCGCGGGGCGCCGTTCTGGTCCTGGAACGATGACCTCGACCCGGCCGAGCTGCGTCGGCAAGTGCGTGCCATGAAGCGCGGCGGGCTGGGCGGGTTCTTCATGCACAACCGCATCGGCCTCGTCACCCCCTTCATGGGAGAGCGGTGGATGGAGTGCATCGCCGCCACCGTGGAGGAGGCCCGCAAGCAGCGCATGCACGCCTGGCTGTATGACGAGGACCGCTGGCCCAGCGGCTTCGGCGGCGGGCTGGTGGTGAAGCGCAACCCGGACTTCGGCATCAAGTACCTGGAGCTTGCCTCCTCCGGCGGCGAGCACCGGTTCGCGGTGCAGATCGAGAACGGGGCGGTGACGGCCTACCGCAGGCTCTCCAAGGGCGGGAGGCCGGCAAGGAAAGAGCAGGCGCAGAGCTTCAAGATCGCCACCTCGCCGCCCTCCGGCTGGTTCAACGACCGGCCCTATGCCGACAATATGGACCCCGACTCGGTGAAGGCGTTCATCGAGATCTGCTACCGACCCTATGCCAGGCGCTTCGCGAAGGAGTTCGGCAAGACCATTCCCGGCGTCTTCACCGACGAGCCCAACATCTCCAGCCTCGGCCCCCTGCCCCCGGCCCCGCGCCTCCCCTGGACGCGGCGGCTGCCGCAGGAGTTCAGGAGGCGGCGCGGGTACGACCTGATGGCCCGCCTGCCAGAGCTATTCTCCACCGACCCGGGCTTCGCCAGGACCCGACACGACTATTGGCGCACCGTCACCGAGCTCTTCTCCGAGGCCTACGCGAAGCAGTTGGGCGAGTGGTGCGGAAAGCACGGCCTGGAGCTAACCGGTCACATGCTCTGCGAGCAGGAGTTCGAGAGCGAGATCCCGGTGGGCGGGGCGGCCATGCCCAGCCTCGCCTACATGCAGCGCCCCGGCATAGACATCCTCACCGAGCAGACGCGAGAAGTGCTCACCTGCAAGCAGGCCTCCAGCGTCGCCCACCAGATGGGCCGCGAGCGCACCTTGAGCGAGACCTATGGCACCTCCGGCTGGCAGTTTACGTTCGAGGCGCAGAAGTGGTCCGGCGACTGGCAGACCGTCCTCGGCATCAACACCCGCTGCCAGCACCTCACCCCCTACAGCCTCCGGGGCATGAGGAAGCGCGACTACCCGCCCACCTTCTCCTGGCACCAGCCCTGGTGGCACTACTTCCCGGTGGTCGAGGACTACTTCGCACGCGCCTGCCTCTTCACCACCATCGGCGCGCCCGTGCGGGAGGTGCTCTTGCTCCACAACATCTCCACCGCCTGGGCCGACGCGCCCACCGATGAAGCCCGCCACAGCCACGGCGACCACCTCAACCAGGTCGCCGAGCACCTGCTCGCGCTTCACTACGACTTCGATCTCGGCGACGAGATCATCATCTCCCAACACGGCACCGTAGGAGGTCGCCAGCTCGTCGTAGGAGAAGCCGCCTACAAGCTCGTGGTGATCCCGCAGGCCGACACCATCTTCGGGTCCACCGCCGACCTGCTGCGCCGATTCCTTCAAGCCGGCGGCAAGGTCATCTGCATGAGACGCCGGCCCACCATGATCGAAGGAAAGCTCGCCCCCGAACTGGACGATCTTTTCGAGCATCCCAACGTCACCCTCATCGCGCCCACGCGCCTGGAGCTGGAGGACGCACTGAGCGCCGCCCTGCCGCGGCGCGTTTCCATCGTCGCCGACGGAGACCGCCAGGTCGCGCCCGTCATCTACCACGAGCGCAGATTTCAGGGGCGCACCTACCTCATGCTCGCCAACCGTGACCGACACGGCGGCTACCATCTGACCATCACCATCGCCGGCGAGGGCGGAGTAGAGCAGTGGGACCTGGAGACCGGTAAGCCCGCTCCCCTCGCCGCCCGCGCCGGCAACGGCAGGACGGTCGTGGACCTACACCTGCCCGCCACCGGCTCCGCCGCCCTGGTGCTGGACCCCAAGCGCAAGCCCGCCTCCCGCCGGCCGCGCCAGCCGGAGGCGGTGAGGGAGATCGCGCTGAACCATGAGTGGACCTGCCGTCGCTCCACAGACAACAGCCTCCCCCTCGACTCCTGCCAGTGGCGCTTCGTCGGCCGCAAGTCGCCGACGCTCCAAAGTTGTCAACGCTCCGCCGCTGTGGCGAGGGAGCGCCTTGCCGTCGGAGCGTGGTCACAGGCCATGCCCGTCTTCGTCGCCCAGAAGCAGATCCGCGCCGAGATGGGGCTGTTGGACATCTCTCACTCCGGCATCCCCCAACCCTGGGTGCGGTATGCCCAGCCCAGCCGGGTTCCTCCTCGTGCCGTCGAGTTGCGCTTCGCTTTCCGCGTGGACAGGATGCCCCCCGCCGGCATTGACATGGTGGTCGAGTCGGCCGAGCTGTTCAGCGTGTCGGTCAACGGCAAGCGCGTCGCGGGTAGTCCCAAGGGCTGGTGGCTGGACAGGAGCATGGACCGCGTGCCGCTGGCCCACCTCAGGCGCGGCGAGAACGAACTCGTCCTGCGCTGCGACTACCGAGACTCACAGGACTACGAGCTCGAAGAGTGCTACCTCATCGGCGACTTCGGCGTGGACCGGGCCACCGATGCTATCACTGCCGAGCCCGCCAGTCTTCGCGCGGGCGACTGGTGTGATCAAGGCTATCCATACTATGCAGGCAACCTATTCTATGCTCAGGATGCCAGCCTTCGCCTGAAGCCCGGCGAGCGAGCCGTGCTGAAGGTGGGCCCGCACTTTGCCGCCTGTCTTGCCGTCCACGTCAACGGCAAGCTCGCCGGAGTGCGCGGCTGGGCGCCCTATGAAGTGGACATCACGCGGCTGGTGAAAGCCGGCCGCAACCATATCGAGATCGAAGTGTGCGGCAGCCCCCGCAACCTCCTCGGCCCCAACCACTACGCGGAGAAGCGCCCCGCCTGGACCGGCCCCGGCGAGTTCATTCGTCTCGCCCGGTGGGTGGAGCAGAGGAACCTGGTGCCGTATGGTCTGTTCGGAGAAGTGACTCTCCAGGTCCTGCGCTAGCCCACCGGGGGCCAACCATGCCGAAACCAAGGACGATACGCCTGCCCCGGCCCGCCCTCCTCACAGAAGACCGGCTGGCCTCCATCCACCAGGCCGCCCTGCGTATACTCCAGAACACCGGCCTGCGCCTCCGCTCCCCCGAGGCTGCCGACGCGCTCGGAAGGGCAGCTTCTCCACTTGCCCGCCCGGGGCGACCTGCCCCCATCAGTGGCACAGGCTCCCAGCCTGTGTCCGGGCTCCGCCTGGAAGCCGACCGCGTCCTCTTCGACCCCAAGCTCGTGGACGACTTCGTCGCCGAGACCCGCGCCCAGCACTCCGGCAGAGGGACGGTCGCGGAACCAGACCCCCACATCACCCTCGGCGTCTGCCAGTACGCCACTCACCTCCACGACCTCCAGACCGATGAGATCGTCCCCGCCACCGCCGACCGCTTGACCGAGGCGGCGAAGTTCCTCGATACCCTCGCCCCCTTCGGCGTCATTGGCAAGACCCCGGGCACGCCCATGGACGCCCCGGCCGATCTCCAACCCCTCCTCAAGTATAAGATACAAGCCCTTCATTGCCGACTCGGAAAAGGCCCGGTCGAGCTCGCCTCTCCGCGTGCCACCCCCTTCATCATGGACATGGCGGAGGCCCTCGGACATCCCGTGACCTCCGCGGATGTCTACGTGGTAAGCCCCCTTACTCTCGGCGGCGACTCCCTCAACTGCGCGCTCGCAGGCAAGAGCCGCCTGAAGAGTCTGTGGGTGAGCAACATGTCCTCCCTGGGCGCCACCGCGCCCATCCGCCTCGGCGACGCCCTGGCGCTGGGGGTGGCCGAGGTGGTCGGCGCCGCGATCGTGGCACGGGAAGCGGTCGGCCTGCCTGTCGAGTGGTCCATCCGCGTATGTCCCTTCGACCCAAGAGCAATGGCCCTCACTCTGGGCGGGCCGGAAGAGCTACTGCTGCAGTGGGCGAACGAGGAGGTGAATGCCTGGTACCACGGCCGGCCCGTCGGGCCGCCTGGCGGCTCCCTCCACAGCCAGGCGAAGCTGCCTGACCAGCAGGCCGCGGCCGAGCGCATGGCGATAATGGCCACCCACGCCCTCTTCGGGACGCGCCTGTTCGTCGGGATCGGCCGCCTTTCCCTCGACGAGGTGTTCAGCGCCGAGCAGGCGATCATTGACCTCGAGATCCGTGACCATGTCCAGCGCCTTATCTCCGGCCTTGAGGTTGACTGCGATCCGGAGGCCTGCGCCGCGGAAGTCGCCGCCGGCGTTGCCGACGGATTCCTCGCCCTCGACTCCACCGTCACCACCTACCAGCACACCTACTGGCGACCTCGCCTGTTCTGGAGAGGCATGCTGGCGGAGTGGCAGCGCACCGGAGCGCCGGACCTGCGCAGGCGCGCCCAGGAGATGGTGCGCCATCAGCTCAAGCAGTGGGATTACCACCTCGAACCGGACCTGCGTCGCGAGGTCGAGCGCATCTACGCCCATGCCGAGAAGCAACTCTCGGCATGAGGCGCCGGCCCGAGGCCAGAGAAAAGGGGCCGCCTCCTGCGAGGCGGCCCCTTCGCCGTTCAGAATGCTACTCGTAGAACGTGCGGTGGAGGTAGACACACATCTGATCTCTGGTGATGATCAGGTCCGGCCGGTATCTGCCATCCGAGAAGCCGTGCACCACACCCCTGCCGACCAGGTACTCGACATAGTTGTAGGCATAGCCGTAGATCGGATCGGCCGGCAGCAGGTCCGGGAAGGTGGGGGTGGGAGGGCCCACGGGCACGCCCGCGTCCCCACCGCACAGCGCCCGGGCCATGAACACCGCGATCATCGCCCGGTCAACCTCGCCATCAGGATCAAAGTTGCCATCTGGATAGCCCCGAATGATATCGCGGCTGTACACGTACTCTACATACTTGAACGCCCAGTGGGTCGGTGGCACGTCCGGGAACTGGCCCGGCCCAGCAGCGTTGGGCACGTTGGGGTCACCCCCGCACAGCACTCGGGCGATGGTGACGGCCATCGTGGCTCTGGTCACCGGGTCGAGCGGCAGGAAGACCTGACCGTAGCCTCCCACTATCTGCCAGTCGTACAGGTCCTGGATCTCGCGGTATGCCCAGTAGAAAGTGGGCACGTCCGCGAAGGTCCGGCCGTCATAGATCGTCCTCACGATTACCCCCGATCGGGGCGGAGCAGCGGTTGGGCTGAGGGGCGCATCCGTAAGGTTGCCGGCGTAGCTGTCGAAGGCAAGATAGTCTCGCATCAGGTTGACGTGAGGAGCCCAGCAGGCGGCCTCTGGAATCACCGGTGCCCCAGTGGTGGGGCTCACCATCCAGTCCACCGCCATCGTCACCCCCGCCGAGCGCATCCGTACGAACACCCGCGGGTAGCCGCCCGGGGCGTACGACGGGTCCAGGTCACCAGCATCGGAGTCGAAGAACACCCAATCCCCCGCGTAGTCCAGGTCCGGGTTGAAGCAGTCGCCGTAGCCCTCAGCTCCGTACGCCCTCACGCTCGCCCGCTCTGTCGTGTCCACCCCTCGATCGTAGACGTAGATGTCCCAGTAACCGTTGTGATCACCTGCCACCTGGTTGGTCGCCAGAGAGGAATAGGCGATCACCCTGCCGTCGGCGCTGATGCTGGGGCTCATTGACTCCCGGTCGGCCTGCTCTCCCCAGTTCGAGTGCGTGATCCGGGTGGTGGTGTTGGCCACCCGGTCCCTCACGAAGATGTCCTTCACCCCATTCGTGTCATCGGGCACCAGGTTGGTGGCCTCGGAGGTGAACACCACGTACCGGCCATCCCCGCTCACGTCCGCCTGCTCGGAGGCGCCATTCCCTATCACCCCGTAGCTGTTGACGCTGATCAGCTCCGTGATCCCAAGTTGCCGGTCTCGCAGGAAGACATCCGAGGCCCCGTTGTTGTCCCCGAACTTCAGGTTGGCGGCCTCAGACGTGAACACCACATACCGCCCGTCCGGGCTCATCTCCGGGTCCCAGCTCGCGCCCCTCGCCTCCCACCCATTGCTGGTCACGCTCACGCGCTCCATATCGAAGGGCGGCACCGTCGCCACGAAGATGTCGGTCACCCCGTTGTAGTCGCCCGTCACCAGGTTATAGGCAGAGGAGGTAAACGCAACCAGAGTCCCGTCGGCGCTGATCACGGGCTCGCCCGACCAGCCAGAGGCCGACGTCCCAAGCAACGGATTGGACCCCATTGCCAGGCTGATCAGATAGCTGATGGCGGCGCCCCGGTCCCGCACCCACACGTCGTAGAGGTCGGCGATCGGGTCCACCCGCGCAAAGGCCACATTCCGGCCGATGGCATCCAATGAGGCGTGGTTGCTGGAATACTCGATCATGGTGTTCGTGTTATCGAGGCAAACGAAGTCCATGTCCGTAGGCAGGAGTAGGTCGGGGTCCAGTTCCGCCGCGCCCACGCCGGCCCAAAGCCCGACCACCGCCGCCAGCCATAGCCATACCCAGAGTCGCGCCATGTTCCGAACCTCCACGGCAGACTATCGTCCCAGCCGCACACGCGCCCCCGGTTCCAGCCCCGACGCATTGCGGCCGACCCAGAACAGCCAACCCCCAGCCCGCCTTGGGCGGGCTGCCTTCCCCCGCTCCCAGCCCCACTCATATTCTACCAGCCCCGCCCATATTCTATCACAAGAGAGGCCAACGGGGGCAAGAAGTTCGCGCCCCCAGCCCGCCTGCCCAGGGACCCCCCTCCGGCGACAGGCTGTTGTCATCCGCCCACCCGCTCACCCTTCAGCTACCACACCAACCGGGTGAACGCCCATGTTGGGCGGAAGCTTGCCCGCCCCGGGCCGGCCGGCCCCCTGCCATACTTACTCCCTCAACCACCTGTCAAACCAACCGAAAGCGTCCTGCTGCATCCCCACGTCGAACTTGTGCGTCCCCGGGTAGAAACCGCAGCGGTACCGCTCGGACGTCCCCGCTTTCTCATACACCTCGCCCAGAATCCGGTCGGCACGCTGCATCTCGGACAGGGTGAAGAGCGGATCCTGGAGGTTGTTGAGCACCATGGTCGGCTTGGGCACCCGAAGCCCCATCACCTCCGGATAGTCCAGGTGGTTGGCGAGATGGGGCGTCCACATCATCCAGGTGTGGCTGCCCGCTTTGTAGAGGCTGCAATCCCGCCACGTCGTCATCATCCCTACGCAGATCCCCACTCCGATCCGCTCATCCATCCCGGACAGATACAAGCTCCTCACCCCGCCCCCGGACAGCCCGCAGCAGCCGATGCGTGAGGCATCCACCTCCGGCCGCGCGGCGAGCACGTCCACCGCGCGCATATCATCAGCCAGATACATCGCCGGCCAGGTCGTCCCGGCACTGCACAGGCTCTTCGCCCAGATGTGCTCGTGCTTCGCCGCCCACGTGTTGTAGGCGATGATATCCGCCCGCTCCTCCGCCGCCGTCACATCCCGCGCCTCCTCCCCGCGGATGCTCGCTGGCACGTCTTCGACCAGCACTCGCCGCGACCCGAACGGGAACGTGTCGTGACAGAGCACCGCATAGCCGCGTGTGGCCAGCTCGTTCGCCCACGCCCTTCCGCCGTAGTCTTCATCCCGGTGGCGTCGCAGCATGGGATGCAAGGGGTTGCCCGCATCCGCGATCTTGCGCCACCCGAAGTACTTCAGCCCGCCGTGATCGTGCAGCGCCAGAATGCCGGGAAGCGGTCCCCTCGCTCCCGCCGGCTTCAGGAACACCGCCTCCGTCGGCGGGCCGTAGGGCAAACGCCAGCGCAGCCGCTCCGCCTCCACCCCGTCCACTATCTGGCGGCCCAGCGCCTCCACCTGGGGCACGCCCCCGGAGTCAGGCAGGCAGATCAGCTCCAACGCCTTCGCGCGCGCTTGCTGACGCCACTGATCCAGATCTCCGAACTCCCGCCTTCGATACGAGAGCGCCGGCGGGTCGTTCGCGGCTAGCAGTTCGTCCACGAACGCCCCATATCCGCCAACCATGTTTGGTTCCATAGCCGATCTCCTGGACGACGCGTGTTTCTGCGGCCGGACGGCGATCTCCTGGCGGTCCCGCCGCCCGTGCTGGGCCGTGTAGCACAGGCAGGAAAGGGCAACCGCCTCCCGAAGAGACCTCACACCACTGTGGCCGAACGCGTGGGCCAGGGCGGGCGCCGAGAAACAGGCGGCACCTGTACGCCATATGGTGCCGATGGCCTCCGGCAAAGACCATCCTCGGTGGAGCGCCCCTCGGGGTCCTGAAGGGCAGCCCCGCCGCTTCTGGGAGACTAGCAATGCGCGCCAACTACCAGACCGACACCACGCCCCTATTCCGCGTGCTGTCAGACCACCAGATCGAGGACATCTACCTGGCGGCACTCGAGGTGCTGGAGAGAACCGGCGCGCGGGTCCACCACGACGAGGCGCTGGCCTTGCTCCGTGACGCCGGATGCCACGTGTCTGACGGCAATCTGGTGCGGATTCCCCCCTGGCTGGTCAAAGCGTCCCTGGCCACCGCCCCCGAGCGGATCACCGTTGCAGGCCGGGACCGAGCCCATCGCATGACCCTGGAGCACAACCCAGGAGGCAGCGGAGCTGCGCTCCGCGGTGTCTACTTCGGCACCGGGTCGGACTGCCCGTTCATTCTCGATCCCTACACCGATGGGCGCCGACGTTACACCTTCGAGGACGTCTACCAGGCTGCCAAGATCGCCGAGGCCTCGCCCAACATTGACTTCCACATGTCCTTGGGGCTGACTTCAGATGTCCCGGTCCGGTCCTACGACCGCCACCAGTTCCTCGCCATGGTCAAAGGCACCGCCAAGCCGCTGGTGATCACTGCGGTTGACCGCGATGGTCTCGCCGACCAGTACCAGATGGCTTGCGAGGTCGTGGGCGGCCCTGAGGAGTTCGCCAGAGCCCCACTTTGTGTGGTCTACGTCGAGCCCTCCTCTCCCCTCAGCCACTCCCAGGCGGCGGTGGAGAAACTGCTCTATGCCGCCGCGCAAGGCATCCCGGTCATCTACACTCCCTGTCCTATATGCGGCGCCACCGCGCCCGCCACGCTGGCGGGCCTGCTGGTGCAATGCCTTGCCGAGAACCTCACTGGTGTTGTGCTCGCGCAGTTGCGGAAGAAGGGCGCCGCGGTGATCATCGGCGGCGTCGTCTCCATCATGGACATGAGCACCACCATCTTGTCTTACGGCGCGCCGGAGATGACCTTGCTCAGCGCCGCCATGACAGATGTGTGCAAGTGGCTGAGGCTGCCGATGTTCTCCACCGCCGGCTGTGGAGACGCCAAGGTCCTCGACCAGCAGGCGGCGATCGAGGCTTCTGTTTCCCTCACCGTGGCCGCTCTCTCTGGGGCCAACCTGATCCACGACGTAGGCTATCTGGAGTCCGGGCTGGTCGGCTCCTACGATATGCTGGTGATGTCCGACGAGGTAATCGGCATGGTGAAGCGGATCCTCAGGGGCGTTGCCGTGGACGACGACCACCTCGCCGTGGAGGTGATCCACGGCGTGGGGCCGGGCGGCCACTTCCTTGCCGACGACCACACCGTCAGGCACTTCCGCCGCGAGTTCTGGTTCCCTAGTCTCATGGACAGGAGCCGCCGCGAAGGCTGGGAGAAAGCGGGCCAGAAGACCCTCGGCCAGCGGGTTCGCGAGAAGGTCAAGGACATCATCGAGAACTTCGAGCCGCCCGCCCTCCCGCCCGGGGTCGAGGACAAGCTGAAGGCGATCTGCCGCCGCGCCGATGAGCGGTACGCCCGGGGTGGTCAGGGGTCGTTCGGGTAGAGGCGACGGCTGGCGCCGTCTGGAACAGGCATGATTGCACTGCTGAAAGCCGCTTTCCTTGGGATCGTGCAGGGGCTCACCGAGTTCCTCCCCGTCAGCAGCTCCGGGCACCTCATCCTGGTGCGGGATCTGCTCGGCTGGGAGATGCTCGCCGATGCCCATTTGAACAAGGTCTTCGACGTCTCCCTCCATGCGGGCACGTTCTTCGCGCTGGTGGCCTACTTCTGGCACGACATCGTGCGCTTGGTCTCCGCCTTCGCCGTCAGTCTCGGGCGCGGCATCAAGGGAGACGCCGACCGACAGATCGCTTGGCTGATCGTGGTCGGCACCATCCCCGGCGCGGTCGCCGGCGTGCTGTTGGAGAGCATCATCGAGAACACTCTCGGCGCGCCCATGCTGGTGGCCGCGCAGCTCATCGTCTTCGCCCTCCTCCTCTACGCCGCCGACCGCTGGAGCCGGAGGATCCGCGATCTTGGACAGGCGGGTTGGGCGGACGGCATCCTCGTCGGCCTCGCCCAGGCCCTCGCCCTCGCCCCTGGGGTGTCTCGCTCCGGCATCACCATCACTACCGGCCTCGCCCTGGGGATGAAGCGGCAAGTCGCCGCCCGCTTTTCCTTCCTCCTCTCCATTCCCATCGTCGGCGGCACCGCCGCCTACAGCTTCCTCCGCCTCCTCAAGGACCACGTCGCCATGCCGCCCGGCAGCGGGGGGATGTTCCTGGTGGGGATGCTCGCCGCCGCGGTATCCGGCTACCTCTGCATCAAGTACTTCCTCGGTTACCTGCAGAGGCGGTCGCTCAGCCCATTCGTCATCTACCGGCTCGGCTTCGGGCTGCTGCTACTCGGATACTACGGCCTCATCCGGTGAGCCCGGCGATGGCTTGATTGGCGCCAACTGCACCTCCCCCCACGCCCCCAGGTGCTCGCCCATCACCACCGCCCCGCCGAGCACGCCGGGAATGGTATCCAGCAGCTCCAGCGCCCTCTCGATGTCGCCCGGCTCCTGCACCCGGTTGCCCAGGGCGGTGGCCGCCGCGTCTGCCAGCGCCGCCGAGCTAGCGAGCACCACCGCCGCGTCCGCCCGGCCGAAGCTGAGCGACGGCCCCACCGTCCCGGAGGAGGTGCACAGCCCAAGCGGCTGGCCCAGCCGGCTGATGCGGATGCCCAGCTTCCCGCTCAGAGGTG
>Ga0315274_10011287_pt1 | contig 12802 bp, 14 predicted proteins | sample YL17G02_20_MG_FD_203700 | JGI IMG/M metagenome (GOLD analysis project Ga0315274, IMG submission 203700) | Sediment microbial communities from Yellowstone Lake, YNP, Wyoming, USA - YL17G02_20 | ecosystem: Environmental > Aquatic > Freshwater > Lake > Sediment | place: USA: Wyoming | collected... | reverse complement strand
TGAGGGGGGATTAAAAAGATGTTACCTTTTTTAAAAAGGAGTATTTCCCATGGAAGACAAGATAGAACATAACCCACCAGGAGAAAGAATACTTTTATGGTTCCTTTTCCTGTTCAGTATCTTTATCCTCGTAAATGCATTTAGGATACCGCACCTTACGAGCCTCTCATCGGGCGGGGCGTTTCCGATCTTCATCGGTTCGGTCATGTTTTTGTGTACTGTCCGCATCCTGTGGAAAAACCACACGCGTTACTCCGCATTTAAGATAGGCGAGGAAATCGAGAAGGGCATCCTCTTAGTATTTCCTAAGACTGTAGCCATCTTTACATTGATAGTTATCCTTTATATTTTTCTGCTCCACCCCCTCCACTTCTGGGTAAGCTCCTCCCTATTCCTTATCGGATCGTTTTTATTTCTAAGAGCGGCAGGGATCATACGGTCATTGTTCATTACAGCAGGGTTTCTTACGACCTGCTATTTTCTCTTTCAATATCTCTTTAAAGTCGTCTTCGAGTAAGATGGAGGTACCATGGAACAGGGTTTGACTTATTTTTTGATGTCATTTACGAGCCTCAAAATGATGTCCCTGGTTGCCTTGGGCACCTTCTGCGGTATCTATATCGGCGCCATCCCAGGTCTTTCAGTAACCATGGCTGTTTCAATCCTCATCTCCTTTACCTTTTCGTGGGATGTCAACAATGCCTTGTGTTTAATGGGAGGCGTTTACTGCGGGGGAGTCTATGGAGGGTCCAGATCGGCCATCCTCCTGAACATTCCGGGCGCCCCAGCTGCAGTGGCCACAGGGTTTGATGGCTATCCATTAGCCAAGTTGGGAGAGGCAGGAATTGCGATCGGGCTCGCAACGACTGCATCGGTCATTGGCGGGTTCATGGGCATCATTGCCCTGGCGACGTGCGCGCCCATCATCTCAAAATTTTCTCTCATGTTCGCCCCGAGGGATTACTTTCTCCTCGCTATTATGGGGATTCTTCTCGTGGGAAGCCTCTCCGGTGAATCCCTGGCCAAGGGGATGTTTGCAGGAGCGCTTGGTGTTTTTCTCAGCATGATCGGGATGGATACCTTCACCGGTATGGGGAGGTTTACCTTCGGGAGCGTGGGTCTCATGTGCGGGATCCACTTTGTGGCCATTATGATCGGTCTCTTCGGCGTTTCGGAGGCCCTCGTCCAGATCCATGATCTTCACATAAAACCGATGAAGCAGGATGTAAAAAAGATCATCCCCTCCTGGAGGTTGCTTTTCAAGCACCTCCCCCTGATCATAAAGTCCGCCTTGATCGGGATCTGGATTGGTGCTTTACCCGGAGCAGGCGGTGATATTGCTGCCCTCATGGCCTATGGTCATGCGAGAAGGAGTGTAAAGAATCCGTCGAGGCCCTTTGGCGAGGGGGCATACGAAGGTGTGATCGCCCCTGAAACGGCGAATAATGCATGCATCGGCGGCGATAACATACCTATGCTTACCTTGGGGGTTCCCGGCGATGCCGTGACTGCTGTCATCATCGGTGCCCTCTATATTCACGGTTTGAAACCGGGCCCTATGCTCATGGTCGATACGCCGCATCTCTTCTGGTTTTGGGTCGGTACCCTGACATTAGCCAATATTTTCCTCCTCATCTTCGGACTTTCCGGCGTAAGGATCTTCGCCAAGCTTGTGGAAATCAGAAAGGGATTGCTCCTTCCCATCATCATCATGATCTCAGTGGTCGGCACCTATGCGATCAACAACAGCCTCACCGATGTCTACTGGATGTTAGGGTTCGGGATCTTCGGATATATCCTTAAGATGTACGGATTCCAGATGGGGCCTATTGTTTTGGGCATCATCCTCGGACCCCCTCATGGAAGATAACTATCGGCGCGCCATGATGGATGTTCAGCACAATATTCCAGGCTTCTTCTGGGAGATGATCAGACATCCCCTTAGCCTAACGCTGCTCTTGGCAAATATCTTTACGGTGGTGGGGCAAACACAGACCTGGTCTCGAATTCGTGGTAAGTTCAAGAAGCTCTGGTAATATCATTTAATCTGGAGAAATCAGAGAAAGATTTCTGGGACTGGTCAAGAAGAGCCAAGTTCCGGAGGAGGAAAAGGTATGAAAAAGATCCTGATCATTCATGGGGTCAACCTCAACATGTTTGGGAAAAGAGATCCGGCCCAGTATGGAACCATTACCCTTGATGAGATCAATCAGCAGCTAAAGGAATTGGCAAAAGAGCTGGGATGTGTTGTTGAGACTTTTCAGACCAATCATGAGGGTGAGATTGTAGAGAAGATCCATCAGGCCCATCAAGAGAAGGTCGATGCTGTTGTTATTAATGCCGGTGCCTGGACCCATTACAGCTATGCACTGAGGGATGCACTGGCGATTCTCAAAGTCCCAATCATTGAAGTTCACATGTCAAACATCCATGCAAGGGAAGAGTTCAGACACCTGTCTGTGATTGCCCCTTTGGCCAAAGGCCAGATCGCTGGGTTTGGCGTCCATAGCTACCTCCTCGGCCTGAGGGCGGCATGGGAATTGATAAAAAAGGAAGAAGGAAACCGATGAAAAGAAAGTATCAAACTTAAGAGGAACTAATTCCTATCATTCCAATCCTATCGGTAATTTCAATTGCCATTTCAACCTTGACAATCCCATGAAATTCCTTTAGTTTTCTTAAAATGGGAAACCGGCTGATTCTCGCTTCAAAGTCTCCCCGTCGATATGAGCTGCTAAAACAAATGGGTCTTGATTTCGATATGATCCCCAGCGGGGTTAAGGAAGATTTTGTTCAGGGGGAAACCCCCCAGGCTCACGTTATTCGATTAGCCAAAGCTAAAGCCTTAGATGTGGGAAGCCGATATCCAGATCGATGGGTCATCGCTGCAGATACCATCGTTTATATCAATGGTTCGATATTGGGAAAACCAAGAAACTCAAAAGAAGCAATGGAGATGCTTCGCCTCCTCAGCGGTCAGGAGCATTGGGTATTGACTGGATTTTCTGTCCGCCATTTGGCAAAAGGGATAGGGGATCAGGAGGCAGTCCAGACAGCAGTCAAGGTGAAAACCCTAAGTCCTGTTGAAATGGAGTGGTATATTCAGACAGGCGAACCCTTCGATAAAGCAGGAGGATATGCCATACAGGGGATTGGGTCTTTTATGATCGAATCAATCCATGGATCATACACCAATGTGGTCGGTCTTCCCCTCTGCGAGTTAATTCAGATGCTCAATCGTCTGGGAGCCCTAACAGTCTCGGAATGCGGAATGCGCCCTGAACTACGTTGAGTTCAGGGCTGCCATGCACCCAACGTGGTGCATGGCGGATTGCAGATTGCGGAATGAAAGGATAAATCCCCCCTCTCCCCCCTTTGCTAAAGGGGGGTTGGGGGGATTAAACAAACTTATGTCTAAGGTTAGAGAGAATCTTTTAAGGGTGATGGAGAGGATAGAAAAGGCCGCTCAGAGAGTGGGAAGAGATCCGAGGGAGATCAAACTGGTTGCCGTCTCCAAGACAGTAGAAACCACTCGCATCAAAGAAGCCATTGAGGCAGGGGTTTCTATCTTGGGTGAGAACTACATGCAGGAAGCGAAGAAGAAGATTGAAGAGATTGGACGACCTGCTTGCACGGAGCCCGCCTCCAGAAGCCTTGCGGAGGGCAGGCGTTTCGGCGGAGGCAGGCCAGTGGCTTGGCACTTCATCGGACACCTTCAGTCGAATAAAGCGAAATATGCCGTTCAGCTCTTTGATATGGTACACTCTTTGGACAGCATCCCCTTGGCTGAGGAACTGAATCGCAGGGCTGAGCAGGCAGATCGGATGATCAAAGTGTTGATCGAAATAAACCTTTCTGGCGAGGGAACCAAATTTGGAACGGATGAGGAGAAAATATTGAATCTTGCCAAGAGAATTCTTCAACTGAATCATCTCTCCTTAGAGGGATTGATGACGATGCCACCTTATTTCGATTCACCCGAAATGAGTCGGCCTTACTATATTAAGCTTCGGGAATTGAAGGAGAGATTGGTGAGAGAAGGAATCCCCATGAGGGAACTCTCTATGGGGATGTCGAATGACTTTGAGATCGCCATTGAAGAAGGGGCCACCTATGTTCGGGTAGGAACAGCGATCTTTGGACCACGTAAATAAGTACTCAAGGTTAAGGTTGAGGTTTAGGTTGAGAAATTCTTAACCTTATCCTTAACCTGAACCTTCACCATTAGGCAATTTAGATTGACTGTAGATGGACACCATGAAGAAGATTGTACTCTTAGTAACCCTTTTAATGGTGATCGGGGGTTGTGGCAAAAAAGGTCCTCCGGTACCATGGTCATCGGTTGTGCCCAAAAGGATTGTCGACCTTGAGGCCATACTCCGAGAAGAGCGCCTTCTTTTGGAATGGACATCTCCTAAGGAGAATACCGATAAGTCACCTCTTATTGACTTGGCAAAATTTCAAATTTTAAGATCAGAAGGGACTCTCATTGCAGGGGATTGCAGAGGGTGCGGAGAAAAGATTAAGGTGGTCCATGAGATGAAGTTGGATGGCAAAGAAGAGATAGGGGGCAAGAAGATATCCATCTTCTTCGAAGATCAGGAGGCGAGAAAGGTTTATGTCTACCAGGTCGTTTCTATCAATCGGAGAGGATATCCCAGTTCTCCTTCAAATCCGGTTACAGTCTATTGGGACTATCCTCCCCAATCGCCAAGGATGGTGAGTGGGGAACGGGGAGATAAAAGGGTGGATTTATATTGGGAACCTGGGGAGGGTGCGACAGGTTATAACATCTATAGGAGAGGAGAAGAGGAGGAGGTGTTTCCTCTCAATCCATTGAATAGAGAGCCATTGACAGTGACCCAGTATACAGATCTGAGTGTAGAGAATGAAAAGAGATATATCTATTCGGTCAGGGCGGTGAGACGGGTGGTCAAGACCGATGTTGAAGGGAAGGGCTCTCTGGGGGTCCCAGTTACTCCCACCGATCTCATCCCACCCAGTGCTCCACTGGGTCTTATGGCCATTCCCCTTAAAAATGGGATAGATTTGAATTGGAGGAGGAACCGGGAACCAGACCTGTTAGGGTATTACGTCTACCGAAGAAGACCTGGAGAGAAAGAATTTAAGAAATTGAACGAGACTCCCTTGGAAAAAGAGGTCTATCTTGATACCCACGTGGAATTAGAGCAAGATTATGAATATGCTGTGACAGCAGTGGATAACTCGGTTCGAAAGAACGAAAGCCCTCTCTCTGAGGAAGTCAGAGTGAAATACATTTATTAACAATCAATTGGCAATGATCAATTATCAATGAGCAATTAGCAATGAACAGTTATCATTTAGAATTGAGCAGTTATTTAATTATAATTGATAATTGAATATTGACCATTGGTCATTGATCATTGCCTATTGACCATTGATCATTGGGGAGTAAGCCGATGCATTTTTTTGAATATAAGAATCAGCAACTTCATTGTGAAGGGATTCCCATTGAGTCCATTGCTGCAAAAGTGGGGACGCCTTTTTATCTCTATAGCTATCACACGTTGGTGAGACATTTTACTGTTTTTGATAAGGCCTTCCATGGAATTCCTCACTTAGTTTGCTATTCAGCCAAGGCCAACTCCAACCTGGCACTTCTTCGTCTCTTCAGCAGCCTCGGTGGAGGAGTTGATGTTGTCTCCGGAGGGGAGCTCTATCGTGCCCTCAAGGGAGGGGCAGACCCACAAAAGATAGTGTTTTCAGGGGTTGGAAAAAGGGTGGATGAGATCGAATATGCCTTGAAGATGGGCATCCTTATGTTCAATGTAGAGTCTTCTCAAGAGCTCCAAGTGATCAATGAAGTGGCAGGCCGTATCGGAAAGAAAGCGAATATTGCCATTCGTGTTAACCCTGACATCGATCCTAAAACCCACCCTTATATCTCCACCGGGTTGAAGCAGAATAAATTTGGTATTGATATCCTTCGGGCACCGATGGCTTATCGTTTGGCTTCTCAATTACCAAACCTAAAGATTGTGGGGATCGATTGCCATATCGGGTCCCAGCTGATAGAAGTAGAGCCTATTATCGAGGCGTTGCGGAAGCTGAAACAGTTGGTTGGAAATTTGAGAAAGGAGGGAATGGAAATCCAGTATTTGGATTTGGGAGGCGGCCTTGGAATTACTTATGAGGATGAAGAACCTCCCCATCCGATGGAATATGCCTCCAACATCTTCGAAGAAATTAAGGGATTTGGCTGTACTCTCATTTTAGAGCCAGGCCGGGTGATTGTTGGGAACGCAGGGATTTTGGTCTCAAAGGTTCTCTACACAAAAGAGAATGAGGAGAAGCGATTTGTGATTGTTGATGCGGGCATGAATGATCTGGTGCGGCCGAGCTACTACGGTTCCTATCATCAGATTCTTCCTGTGAAGGAGGAAACGAGAGAGGAGATCGTGGCCGATGTGGTTGGTCCCGTATGTGAATCGAGTGACTTTTTAGCGAAAGGACGGAAGATGCCAAAGGTCAATCCCGGTGAATTGATCGCCGTGATGAGTGCTGGTGCCTATGGGTTCTCAATGTCCACCAACTATAATTCGAGGCCCAGGGTGGCTGAAGTGATCGTTCGGGATGATCAGATGTTTGTGATACGTCGGAGAGAGAATTATGAGGACCTCATTCGCGGAGAAGAAATACCGGAGTTTTTGATAAACTCAACCCTAAAGGGTTGAGTTACAAAACCATAAAACCAGTAACTCAAGGCTTTAGCCTTGACTCGTGATGGAGCCCCAATGAAGATTCCTTTTATGAAGATGAGCGGCAGTGGGAATGACTTCATCCTCATCGATCATCGAAAACCTTTCTTAGATGAGGGTCGAATGAAAGAGTTCATCCAGAATGTCTGCCGGAGGAGGATTTCTGTCGGTGCCGATGGCCTCATCCTGATCGAGCGATCCAGCAAGGCTGATTTCAAGTGGCGTTTTTACAATTCCGATGGCGGCGAGGCGGAGATGTGTGGAAACGGTGGCCGTTGTGCCGCTCGCTTTGCTACCTTGAAGGGGATCGCCGGTCCCTCTCTCACCTTTGAAACGGTTGTCGGGATCCTCTCGGCTCAGGTCAATGGCATGAGGGTGAAACTGGAACTGACCAAGCCTTTTGGTCTCAAACTCGATGAGACCATCCTCATCGAAGGAAAGAAACAGGCCTACTCGAGCATCAACACTGGGGTTCCTCATGCTGTTGTTTTTTTAGAAGACTTGAAAGGTGTGGATGTTGTTAAAGCGGGAAGGGCGATTCGATACCATCCCCATTTCGCACCAGCAGGGACGAATGCAAATTTTGTACAGGTGGAGAATCGTTCTCAATTATCCATACGAACTTATGAACGGGGTGTGGAGGATGAGACTTTGGCCTGCGGTACAGGAGCAATAGCTTCAGCCCTTGTTGCTGCTTTCAAAGGGTTAGTGAAATCTCCGGTATCCATCAAAACATCAGGAGGCGAAATCCTATTCGTATATTTCGAAATAGAAGGCAAGGAAGTTAAAAGAGTCTTTTTTGAGGGGGATGTCCATATCATCTATGAAGCTGAGATGTGGGAGGAGGCCTATTCATGAGAGAGGGGATCAAAGCCATTGTCGTTGGTGCGGCCGGAAAGATGGGGGGGCGGATTATTCATATCATCCAAGAGTATCCTTCGATTAAACTCTTTCGAGCGATTGACCGACCGGACCACCCATTCATTGGAAGGGATATTGGAGAGATCGTTGGTCTTGGAAAGTTGGGGATTCCATTGGAGGGGGAGTTGCGAAAGGAGGGAGGGGATGTAATCATCAACTTCAGCAATCCTCAGGCCTCCTTAGAGAGTTTGCAGTTTGCTAAGGAGAAAGGTCTTGCCGTCGTCATCGGCACCACAGGTCTGAATCCGGAACAGATGGAGAAGGTTAGGGAGCTTTCGAAAGGCGTTCGGTGTGTTATAGCTCCCAATATGAGCGTGGGAATGAACGTCATGTTCCGAATCGTTCAGGAGATTGCTCAGGTTCTGGGTCCGGATTATGACATCGAGATTGTTGAAGCCCATCACCGCCTGAAAAAAGATTCGCCCAGCGGTACAGCGGTCAGATTAGGAGAACTGGTTGCCAAGGCTACAGGACGGGATTTCGGTCAGGTAGGCGTCTACGGCAGAAAGGGGATGGTGGGCGAAAGGACAAAAGAGGAGATCGGAATGCAGGTGATCCGAGCAGGAGATATCGTAGGTGAGCATACCGTCCTCTTTGGAGGGATCGGTGAACGTTTGGAGATCACTCATCGTGCTCACAGTCGGGATAACTTCGCAAGAGGAGCGATCAGGGCAGCCCTTTGGGTAGTAAACCAACCCAACGGCCTTTATGATATGCAGAATGTGTTGGGGTTAAGGTGAGATAAAAATGTCAAAAAAGATGGAAGATGGGAAGATGAGTCAGAAGATGAGTGTCAGAAGATGAGTGTCAGGCAACGGAAACACGGTATTTTCTTTTCTTCCCCTTGACCACATTTTCCCTCATCCGTTTTAACGCCTTCTCGAAAGATGTATCCTTCCGCAGGAGACCTTCAACCTTTGTGATCGCCTCACCGATCGCTACAGGGCTCCGTCGGAAATAATCAGCTATCTCTTTCACCATATAACCCGATATCTTCCTCGCCAAGTATCCTATCAACCCCCTTCCACGCGCCCCTTCCCGACCTCTTGTCGCACTGTGCAACTTATCCTCTGTAATCCCCGTAGCTCTGCTCACCTCTTGAGCAATGGCCTCCAGTGAAATATCATAAACCCAGCTTTCCGCCTCTTTCTTCTCCATCTCGATCCGATCAATGAAAGGCTCTTCCCCGAGGTAACGCTGATCCTTCACCTGGTAGTATTTCTGCTCGTGGCCCATCGAAATCCCTTCCCACACAAATTGGCGGTACCTTCGCCTGGCTAGGGATCGGTTGTCACTAAATTGACCCAACACAAACCCTTCATCAATCAGGCCCTTCTCTCCTTTCCCGAGGTAACTGAGGTGTGCAGTCCACACATAGTCTTCTGGTCCTCTCACAATCTTTGCCCTCACCGGATTCAAATGAATATAGCGGACCAATTCTAACAGATATGCATCCTTATCACAGACAATGGCTTTGTAACGCCCTTGAAAAAGATGTCCCACCTCCCCGTATCGCCTATTAAAATAACGCGCATACCCGAATAAAAGGGATTGCATGATCTTGCTCAACGGGATCTCTTGCACCTCGATAAGAAGGTGAAGATGATTTTTCATCAAAGCGTAGGCATAAAGACGGAAGGGGAATCGGCTCTTGGAGTCCAAAAGATAGGAAAGAAACCGCTTGAAGTCCTTTTCATCCCGAAAGATACCCTGCCTTCGATTCCCTCTTGTGATGACATGATACAAAGCTCCTGGGAAATGGATACGCGGTTTCCGAGCCATAACAATTCTTTATCAAAGAACGATAACTCTGTCAATACCTAATTACCGTTGCCTGGCACCAAATTTTTCAGGTTTTAGGTCCGGATTATGATATCGAGATCCTCGAAGCGCATCATCATCTGAAAAAGGATTCACCCAGCGGCACAGCGGTCAAATTAGGAGAATTGATCGCCAGGGCCATGGGAAGGGATTTCAATCAGGTGGGAGTCTATGGCAGAAAAGGGATGGTGGGTGAGAGGACGAAAGAGGAGATCGGGATGCAGGTAATCCGGGCAGGGGACATTGTCGGGGAGCACACCGTCCTCTTTGGAGGAGTCGGTGAACGATTGGAGATCATCCACCATTCACATACCCGGGATAACTTCGCCCGTGGAGCAGTCAGGGCAGCCCTTTGGGTGGTGAACCAACCCAATGGCCTTTACGACATGCAGGATGTATTGGGGTTGAAGGGATAGAACGGAAACCGAATAAATTCTATAGCCGCAGGTCCCCTACGCTCCATAGCTTCAGCGACGGAGCGCTTCACCCTGCGTCAATAATGCGCAACCTGAAGGTTGCGGCTACCCGAAGGCTACCTGAGCTGATCTCTGCAATGGATGAATGAATGGAAGAAATAGGATGAAGATCGCTCGATATCAAGATGGGACGGGCATTAAATGGGGGGTAGTTGAGAAAGAGGTTATCCGTGGGATAGATGCAGAAAAAAGCAGGAACGAGAGGGTCTGTCATATTCCTCTCTATTCTGAAAAAGTGCCTTTGATCCTATCTGATGTTATTTTAAGCACTCTTCGTTCAGAGATTTTTTCAATTTAACCACTTTCCAGTTTTTAGGACGGCCCAGCGTACGATTTTCATTCCCCTTACCAATAGTCGATCGTTATGTTACGCAAGAGAGTGCCGTAGCCTACTCCTTCCTTATATATAACCTCAAGCCTGATTTTGCTAAAAGAGTCCCTGAAAAAATTGAAAAAGTTACCCTCCTTTCTGGTATCAGATAGGTCTTAACGAACCTGCCTGCCGCAGGCAGGGCCAAACGGCCACAAATCCAATGTCTGAGCCTAAAAGGAGGGTTTTGGATTTGCAGTGCAGGGACATAGCATGCTACGCCCTTATAACTTCATCCGCTGCTTCCGGCATTCATCCTCATTTTTTTCCTCATTTTTTTCTTGACAAAAAATCCCATTTCTGTTTTAATAATAATAAAATTTTAAAAATTTTTTAAATTATACTGAAATTTTTAAAATCCGATTCTATAGGAGGTGTTTTATGAAAAGACTTCTATTTTTTGGGATGTTGGTGTTAGTTTTTGTTTTGGTGGTGAATGTCGAGATTTGGGCTGCCGAGTATTCCATGAGAACAGCGGAGATCTTTCGTGAAGGATTTACACACTCTGAATCTCAAAAGTTTTTTGCAAAACGCGTGGGTGAAATTACAAAAGGAAAGGCTGAGGTCAAGGTTTTTTTAGGGGCGGTTCTGGGTAACGAACGGAATTACTGTGAACAGCTACAAATGGGATCTCTCGATTTTGCAAAAGTCGCGGCGAGTAACGCCGTCGCTTTTGTGCCAAAATTTGCAGTGTTTGCGATGCCTTATCTTATAAGAGACCTCGATCACCTCTACAAGATTTTTGATTCCCCCGCTGGAAAGATAATTCAGGAGGCGGCAGATAAGGCTGGTTTTGTCATCTTGGCCTATTGGGATATGAACACTGTGAATGTATATAACTCAAGAGGCCCAATCAATAAGCCTGAGGATCTTAAAGGTCTTAAGATCAGAACAAGGGAAGCTCCGATCTGTATTGATACACTAAAGGCCCTGGGTGCCAGTGCAGCTCCCCTCGCTACCCCTGAACTTTATACAGCCTTACAAACAAAGGTTTTTGATGGGGCTGACCATGACCCGACCGTATTTGTCGCCTTTAATTACGGGGAAGTATGTAAGTTCTACTCCCTCACCGAACACAGTGTAGAACCCACCTTGCTCTTAGCCTCCAAAAAACTTTTCGATAAACTTCCCAAGGACGTTCAGGATGATGTCAAACAAGCAGGGAGAGACAGCATGGTTTACAACCGTCAAATCGGCCCGATTAAACTAAAAGAGGCTCTCGACACCATGGAAAATAAATACGGTGTTAAAATTAACAAGGTGGATAAAAAGGCGTTCATCAAAGCAGTTGCCCCAGTTCAAGCCAAATACAAGACCGAACTGGGAGCTGATTTAGTGGATGGCATTGCAAAACTGGCGAAATGAATTTTGCCATCTTTTTGGAATGAAGTATGTTTTTGGGGGAGGGGAGACACACTTAATATTTCCCCTCCCCCAAGTTTGTTGATATATGATTGGATTTTTCAACAGGGTTGTGATCCATTCATCATGTAGATAAAGATTAGAAAATGTGGCATAGATTTTCCCTCCTTATAAGTAAGATCGCCAATGGTTTTTTAGTTTTCCTCGTTGGTATGATGTCCATTGTCATCCTTTTAGGAGTTTTTTTCCGTTATGTTTTAATTAAACCCCTTCCTTGGTCAGAGGACCTTGGCCGCTATTTGATGATTTGGACAGCTCTCTTCGGAGTCGGGGTAGTCATGCAGAATAAGGCCCATGTGGCTGTCACGATATTCGCAGAAAAAATGCCAAAGCGAGTAGGACTCCTGTTGCTTCTTACTGCTAAGATCCTCGTCTTTGGATTTGGCTTAACGATGGGATATCTGGGCGTTCAACTCCTGCTAACCATGATGACCCAAATCAGTCCGACTCTTCATATTCCCATGCAATGGGTATATTTAGGTTTCCCTTTTTACGGATTTTTTTTAATGGTCTCGACGTTGGATCAGATTTTAGAGGATATCAAACAATTCAGGAATCTAGGCACACCCTCACCCAATCCCTCTCCTCGGGGAAAGGAGAAGGATGAAGGGAAATTATCTTAAAAGAAGTTAAGATGCTGTTAATAGAATGATGTCAATTATCTTAGCTATCATTTTTGGGGGAACCATCATCATCGGAGTCCCAATTGCATTCTCTGTAGGGATTACTGCCCTTGTTGGCCTGATGCTTCTGGATGCTCCAATGCAGCTTGCCATTCTTAAGTATTTCAGCGGTTTGGACATGTTCTCCTTTATGGCCATTCCTTTCTTCATTCTGGCTGGAGAATTGATGAACATTGCAGGCATCACTCGGGTCCTTGTCGATTTTGCTGATTTATTGGTGGGAAGATTTCGTGGAGGGATGGCCCATATCGTCATTGTGGCAAGCATGATCTTTGCGAGCATCACAGGATCAGCCACATCAGCCGCCTCAACACTTGGGACAACGATGATTCCAGAAATGAAGAAGAAGGGGTATGATATCGATTTTAG
>Ga0315274_10011286_pt1 | contig 12802 bp, 14 predicted proteins | sample YL17G02_20_MG_FD_203700 | JGI IMG/M metagenome (GOLD analysis project Ga0315274, IMG submission 203700) | Sediment microbial communities from Yellowstone Lake, YNP, Wyoming, USA - YL17G02_20 | ecosystem: Environmental > Aquatic > Freshwater > Lake > Sediment | place: USA: Wyoming | collected... | reverse complement strand
GGCCACTTTCGGCTGCCTGTAGTGCATTCATTTATATGTCGTGCCTCGGTTCACGTCTGAGCAGCACAGAAAAACGGCTGTTCCGCAAGATGGGGGGTTTACTACGGAAATACAGAAACTAGCGCCCCACGTTGAAGAAATCGCCAGGGCGCTCGGGGATAAGTTGTCGGAAGAGGAGATCGCAGAGGAGCTTCAGAAGTACGTCGACGTGTACAGGCTCAGCATACCGATGGCCAAGAGGACCATCGTGAAGAAGTACGGCGGGGACACGGCCGGCTTCTCGCCCGGGTTCCAGAGGAAGCTCGCGGAGCTCAGGCCGAACGAGCCCAACGTCGATTTCGTGGCCAAGGTGCTCTCGGCGAACCCGAAGGAGATCACCGCGAAGGGCGAGAAGAAGAACATCATCTACGGGCTCGTGGGGGACGACACGACGACGCTCCCGTACACCGCTTGGGAGGTCGAGGGACTCGAGCTGTCCAAGGGCGAGGTCATCTCCGTCAAGGGCGCTTACACGAAGGAGTACCAGGGCAAGGTGCAGATCAACTTCGGGAACAGGGTCTCGATCAAGAAGGAGGACCCGAGCACCATCGGGGAGATACAGGTGGCTCAGGGGCCCCCGAGGATCGCCTCCGTTGACCAGCTGCGGGAGAACATGGGCTACGTCGAGGTCAAGGGCCGGCTGCTCTCGATCGACTCGAGGGAGGTCACGGTCAAGGGCGAGAAGAAGACCGTCTTCTCGGGGACCGTGGCGGACGAGACCGGCAAGGTGCAGTTCACCTCGTGGCACGACTTCAAGCTCAAGCAGGGCGAGGTCGTGAAGATATCCAGGGCCACCGTGAGGGCCTGGAGGGGCATCCCGCAGCTCAACTTCGACGAGCGCGCGGAGGTCACCAAGGTCAAGGAGAAGTTCCCATCGGCCGAGGAGCTCGCGAAGACCAGCGTGAGCATGATCTCGGAGATCGCGGGCAAGGGCGGGGCCTCGGACGCGACCGTCATCGGGGTCATCATCGAGGTCAGGGATGGGTCCGGGCTCATCATGCGCTGCCCCGAGTGCAAGCGGGCGCTCCAGAAGGGCACTTGCAAGGTCCACGGGCGGGTCGAGGGATACCCCGACCTGAGGGTCAAGGCCGTCCTGGACGACGGGAGCGGGGCGGTGAGCGCGGTCATGGGCAGGGAGCTCACCGAGAAGCTCACGGGCACGACCCTGGACGAGTGCATGGAGAAGGCCAAGCAGGCCATGAACTTCGATGTCATCAAGGACATGATGGAGGAGCAGCTGACGTTCAAGATCGCCACGGTCACGGGCAACGTGACCTCTGACGCGTACGGCCTCTCGATGATCGTCAAGGAGGCCGGCCTCAAGGTCCCGGACGTAGGACCCGAGGTCGACAAGCTCCTGGTCGAGCTGGAGGGGGGCGAATGAACCTCCGGGAGGTCGCGTGGAGGGTCTTCGCCGAGGAGTACAACTCGTCCGTTCTCGAGCACACGGGCGAGGGCGAGAAGCCCGTGTCGTACATCGTCACCCCGCTCGGGGCCAAGGTCAACCGGATGATGGTCGTGGGCGTCGTGACGGACATCGAGGATGTGGGCGAGGAGGGCAAGGCCAGGTACCGCGCAAGGGTCTCCGACCCCACCGGAACGTTCTACGTGTCAGCGGGGGAGTACCAGCCATCCGCGGCCATGGCGCTCTCGAAGATGGAGCCGCCCGCGTTCATCGCGGTGGTGGGCAAGAGCCGCGCGTACACGCCCGAGGAGGGCGTGAAGTACCTCAGCATCAGGCCCGAGCGCGTGAGGGAGGTCGATGCCGAGAGCAGGGACTTCTGGATACTGGAGACCGCCAGGAGCACGCTCCTGAGGATCGCTGCCGTCGAGGAAGCGCTGAAGATGGCCCAGCCGACGGTCGCTGAGCTCGTCAAGCTAGGCTATCCGGAGAACCTCGCGGACGGGGTCGTGCGCGCGGTCGAGTACTACAAGGACATCGATGTCGAGAGGTTCAGGGCCAGCGTCCGGGACGCGCTCAGGTCGATGATACCCGAAGCGGGCGGGGAGCGGCCTCCGATGAGGAAGCACCAGCCCGCGCCGAGGCCGAAGGCTGCGAAGGAGGAGCCCGCGCCCGAGAAGGGCGAGGAGCAGATGCACGAGGTCGGCGTGGCCGCGGACGAGGAGGACACCGTGCTCAAGATGATCGACTCCCTGGACTCCGGGGGCAAGGGCGCCCCGTGGGACAAGCTCGTGGAGGCCGCGAAGGGCAAGAAGATGGACAAGGTGAGGCTCGAAGAGATCGTCGCGAGCCTGCTGGACAAGGGGGACGTGTACGAGCCCGAACTCGGCATGATGAAGAGGATCTGAGAAAACCAGAGAGATAAGGGGTTTGCGAGCCTCCTGGCCCGGTCCTGTTTCCCGCGCACCCGTCTAATCGAAGTCCTTCTTGCTGACGATCACGAGCACGAGACCGATCAGGGAGAGGATGCTTCCGAGGAAGTAGGGCGTCGCAACGAGCAGCAGACCGACGACTCCTCCGAGCACCGCCAAGCCCCAGTGCTTGCGCAGCACGCCCATCAAACCGCCCAACACTGGAATCAGGCTGAGGACGATCATGATTATGCCGCAGGTCCTGATGAAGTCCTCGATCAGGCCGACATCGATTCCAACGTATGCTTCGAGCTCGCTGAGGTCGAATGTCAGGAGCATAGCCCCCACCGCCAGGCCTATCAGACCGGCGATGACGATGATCGCCCCTCCGATCACGGACAACATGCTCTTCTCCTTCGGGCCGGCCGGTGCGGCTGCCTGCGTCCTGTAGTCGTGGCCACAGTATTGACACACATTCGCGTCGAAGGCGATCGAACGACCGCATTGGACGCAATTCCTAGTCTGCGCTGCTGGAGGTGCTGATGCCATCTCTGCATTCCATCCCAGGAACCCTGTGACGGTTCCTAGGTCCATAATGGCGTCCGCGGTTACAAAATGGTTTCTATGGGTTGGCGCTTATAAAAGCGCGTGCGCGCTCACGCGTCGGGGAAGTATGTCCCGTGGACCACCGCCAGAATCATCAGGACGGAGAACGCCAGAACGACGGACGCAGTCGCCCTGGCGCCCGGGCCGAACGCCCAGCCCTCGAAGGACAGGGAGAGCAGCACGAGGAAGAAGGTCGAGAAAAGCACAAACATCCCGACCACCCCCGCGAACGACACTGCCAAGAACACCGCGTATGTGCTCGGCGCGGAAAGGATTGCCACGGCCCCGAAGACATAGAGGAGGACGAGCCAAAGCCAATCCTTGCGCCCTGCAATCGGTGAACGGGGGTTCCGGCCGGGGAACACGGCCATGTTGAGCAGGGGAACGAGCACGAAGGGGAGGGGGACTCCGAGCGCCAGCCCGCTCAAGGTCCTGCGCAGGTTGTCGGATGGGAGCACGCCAGAATACGACAGGGCCGTATCGACGAACACCAACGACATGATTGCTCCCAGCATGATCAGGGCGTTCCTTGTGGGGAGTGAGGAGGTGTAGCGTCGGCCACCGGTCCAGAGGAACGCTATGGACAGGAGGAAACCCAGTTGGACGCCGATGCACCTCGCGCACAGGGGCATCTGCGTGTCGCCGAAGGAGTACGATCTCTCGGCAATCTGGTGGCAGACCGACGAACCCAGGACCATCAGGAGGCTGTCCAGCGCATCCATCCAGGACTGGCATGGGCCAGCGTGGAGTTAACAGTTCGCAACACGGGCAGAAGAAACGGGAAAGTAGGTTTGGGGAAAAGGTTTGATGCGCGGTCACGCGAGCGAGAACATCGCCGCGGCCAGCACAACCCAGCAGACAACCACTAGCAGGATTGCGAGCAGGCCAATGATGATGCACATCTTCCCTACGTGTTTGTACTCCGGCTCCGGCTTAGTGTAGTATATCGCTCCTATGATGAACCCGGCCAGCGGGATCACGAACGATAGTATGTACAGGAAGATCTTCATCCCGCTGCTCATCTCCGCGCGCGGGACAGCAGCGACCTGCACCCTGTAGTCGTGTCCGCAGTACGGACATACGTTGGCGTCCCAAGACATGGACCGTCCGCAGGAAACGCAGTTCCTAGTCGTTCCACCTGGTGTTGATGACATCCTTCACCTTCCACTTCCAGAAGCAGGGGGTCGATTCCCCGAGCTTCCGACCAGTGGAACGTTCTGGATATTATAAAATCCTTCCGATGATTATACCTCTGCTTCCACTGGAAGGGGTCATTCGGGCTTCGTCTCATCTGTGTCCCGCGCTTTCTTAAGATCATCCGCCAGCACGAAGATGTACACGGCCAGGAGGAGGGATGCGGCGACGCCCGCGATGAAACCGGTCGCGAGCCGCAGCGGGTTGGTCGACTCGTACTCGGTCACCAGCTGCAGGCCCCCGTCGATCCCCATCGGGACCAGGCCCAGGAGCAGGTAGAAGGGGTTCGGCCTGAACGGATAGAACGACACGAGGCAGAACCCTGCAGCGAGGCCGACGAATATGCCGAGGTCGCGGGCGCAGAACGGCATCTGGTTGCCGTTGATGAAATAGCTCCTGTTGGCGAGCTGATGGCACTCGACGTCGCCGATCCTGTACATCGCGTGGGGGAGCGCGCCCATGTCCTCGAACTGGTCCTCGTTGTCGATATACCCGACCCTCCCCGAGAGGTCGGTGAGGGTCCCTTCGGGGACCATGAGCGGGGCGGTCAGCACGAGCAGCAGCCAGATGAGAGTCGCAAGGAAGAATGCGAACAGAGGCAGGAGCGTGATCCTCGGGAGGCGCATCGTCACTCCGAGCGCGGACCCCCTTAATCACCCTTTTCGATGACGACCGATGCGTACCCCACGACATCGCGCATCGGTTTCACGTCCCCCGAGGTCGCGTACTTGAGCAGGGTGGCCTTGCCTCCGGCGCACGCGGTCATCGTGGCCATGACCGGCCCGTAGCCGCACATGGATATGTTCTCGTCCCTGACGGTCTCGTACAGGCGCTTGGGGCTCATCGCGGTTATCGCTTCCAGGGCCTTCGAATCCTTGATCTTCGCGGTCCCTGGGGTGACATAGTGGGACATGTCCGTCGACGCGATCACGACGACGTCCCTGCCCTTGATCGCGTCCCTGATGACCTCGCCCACGGAGACGGACGCGTCGAAATCCTGGAAGCCCATGCATATGGGCACGAACTTGAAGTCCTTCGAGAGGTACTGGATGAACGGCAGCTGGACCTCGATCGAGTGCTCGAAGTAGTGCGCGGATGCGTCCTCGTCAACGAGGTCCTTTTTCACGGTCTTGGCTAGCTCACGGTCGACCTTCGCGACTCCGAGGGGCGTCTGGAAGTCGTCGGTCGTGACGGCCATACCCGAGCCCCTGCCCGTATGGTTCGGCCCGAGGATGACGAATGTCTCGGGCATGCCGTCCCGCGCGATCTTGGCGTACAGATGCGCTGCGACCATCCCCGAGAACATATACCCCGCATGGGGCGAGACCCCGCCCAGTACATTCCTGGGCCCGCACTTCACGGAGGGCACGGCCCCCGGGCCCAGCGGCCCCTTGAAGCAGCCCTCGATCTCCTGCCTCAGAGTAGCCTCGTCTTCCGAATAGAACTGCCCGGCCACTGCGGGTTGCCTCATCCTGCCACCTCACCCGGAGGACGTTAGTTCGGGCTTTGTAGTTATATGCTTCTCTTCTCGAAGCAAGGCAGAGAGAGTTCCCGGGCGACCGGAGGTTGCACGTCACGCTGTGACAAGTGACAAGTACTGACAAGACCATTCGGGCGTTCGGTGGGGACTCACAACCGTGGGTTCTTACGGGGCAGTGTGGGCATGAGAAACAGAAGGAACTATGTTTTGAGCATGGCAATGGTGACCGTCCTGCTGGTCCCCGGCATGTTGCTGGTGGCGCCGACAGGTGAAGCGGAAACGACAGCGTCGTGGACCTTCGCGATCTATGTTGCGGCGGACAACTCCCTCGAGAACTACTGGGATTCGACGACTCTCCCGTTCTTGAAGGCCGTACCGCCCAGCGACCAGGTGAACTTGGTCGCCTTCAAAGACCTGAAGACGACTTCCACAACTGAAATAGTCAAAGTCTCTGGAACGACTGTGACGACGGTGGAGACCTATGGCGAGATGGACACCGGGGATCCGGCTACTCTCACTTGGTGGATCGACCGCGCAACAACCCTCTGGCCGTCGACCTACTTCGCGCTCATGCTGTGGGACCACGGCTACGGATGGCACTACATCTGCTCGGACGATACATCCGCGAGCTCCATGGACATGCCGGAACTGCAGGGTGCAATCGCGAACGCGGGCAACATGATCAACGTCCTCGAGCTCGACGCGTGCAACATGGCGATGGTCGAGGTGGCGTACCAGGTGTCACTGACGAACCTCGTTCAGTACATGGTGGCCTCCGAGGAGTACATGGCTGGAGATGGCCTCCCGCTGACCGCGGTTCTGACCCCGCTCGTGAACAACCCGTCGATGCTTCCCAGGGACCTGTCCATCGTGATGGTGGACGCATACGGAGCTGCTTACACCAACACCAACGGTGGCAAGATGGCGATTGCGTCCGTCGACCTGCCGCAGCTGAAGGCAACGATCGGCACGTTCACGACCTGGTCGGCGAGGATGTCGTACCTGCTGCCGACCTACAAGACATACTACGCTGCAGCGGTGAAGGCGACGCACTACATGACCGCGTATCCCAGTTTCCTCGACCTCTACGATCTAGGATACCATCTGCTGGGTACCAAGGGAGTGACGGACACACAACTCAGAACGGCCACGGCGAACATGCAGTCGGCAGTGCAGTCGTACATCGTCAAGTTCTGGGGAGGACCGAAGATGTTGGACTGCAAGGGGATCTCGTTCTACTGGGCGACCTACAACGACTGGTACTACGACGAGGTCGCCTACAGGCAGACGGCGTTCGCAGCCGATACTGGCTGGGCGACGTTCCTCGATGCGTACAACGTGTAGAGAAAATCCTTGAGAGCAGGGAGAAGGAGACCGGACGTTTCCTTCTTCCTCCCGTTTTTCCATCCCGATCACAGTCGGCACGATCGCCGCATCGATGGGCCCTGCTCTGGAGGGACAGAATAGAATGAACTGACGGAACGGTCCGAGACCGACTTCAAAGTGTCGCTTCGAAGTCATCGACCGTCTGCTTGAAGTCCTCGTCCGCCTGGATGGTTCCCCTGGACTTCAGAATCTCCCTCGTCAGGAGCCAGTACATGGTCGCGAGCGCGCGCCTGCCCTTGTTGTTGGAGGGTATCACGAGGTCTACGTACCTCGTCTCGTTGTTGGCGTCGCATATGCCCACGATCGGAATGCCGACGTTCAGGGCCTCCCTGAGCGCCTGCTCGTCCGCCGCCGGGTCCGTCACGAGAAGGACATCAGGCTCCACGAACTTCGGCAGGATCGGGTTGGTGAGCGAGCCGGGGATGAACCTGCCCGCGACGACCATCGTGCCCAGTGTCTTCCCGAACACCTTCGCGGGCTTCTGGCCGTACTGCCTCGCGGACACGACCAGTATCTTGGACGGCTCGAACCTGGAGAGGAACTTCGCGGCGACCCTCAGGCGCTCGTCCGTCTTCTTGATGTCGAGCACGTACAGGCCGTCCGTACGAATCTTGAAAATGAACTCCTTCATGTCGGCGCTCTTCTGCTGAGTGCCGATGTGGACTCCGGAGGTGAGGTAGACATCCTCTGGTATCAACAAGCGCGCGGCCGGTTCAGTCTGCACATCCGTTTCAGCTACCTCATCCATCGTGATTCCTCAGGTTTCCCTCTTGACGGTCATCGGTATGACCCCTTTATCGAACTCAATTATCGCGATGCCTATGGGGTCTACGAGCTGGTCCTGAATATCCACCAGGATCGGCGCGCCCATGCTTATCTGGAGCGCCCTGGCGCCTATGATCCGCGCTCTCTCGAACCTCGTGAACTTCAAGCTAGCATCCTCTTCAGGGAGGTATCCCCTAAAATGTGACCTGTTTATATACGTTTGGGGTCGCGGGCGGATAGGGGTTGCAGCTTCGGCCCGTCCGGACACGACGGGCGGGCCGTTCATCCGGGTCCGTGACAGCCCCACGACCGCGCCCGGAACATCGGCCGCATGAGCGCACGAGCACATGGACGTTCCCGAACGACCACAGCCGTCGAAACCATACGGATATCGTACCAGGATGTTCGAATCCGACTCATTTTCGTGTGGGAAATCTATGTGAAACCATAATCGATTTATCAGGCATGCGCCTACGGGTTAATCAAGAGGAGCGAATCAGCATGACAAAGGTTCCCAACATAAGGGTGGAGCCTCCGGGCCCGGAGGCAAAGAAGGCTGTCGCCAAGGACGACGAATACATCGTGAAGGCGACGAAGACTTCGCCGTTGGTCTTCAAGAAGGCCGAAGGATCGGTCATCGAGGACATCGACGGTAACTCGTACATCGACTTCTACGCGGGCGTCGGTGTGCTGAACGTGGGTGCGAGGCACCCCAAGGTGGTCGCAGCGGTCAAGGACCAGGTCGACAAGTACACGCACGTCGCTGGCACTGACTTCTACTGCAAGCTCCAGAACGAGCTCGCGGAGAGGCTCGCGAAGTCCGTCCCCGGGAAGAACAAGAAGATGGTGTTCTTCGCCAACACGGGCGCGGAGTCGTACGAGTCGGCGATCAAGATCGCAAAGAGGGGCACCGGCAAGCAGGTCTTGATGGACTTCCTGGGAGCGTTCCACGGCAGGACGACCGGGGCCATGTCCATGACCGCGAGCAAGTGGGTCCAGAGGGAGGGCTACACTGCCACTCTGATGCCAGGCGCGTTCCATGTGCCCTACGCGTACTGCTACAGGTGCATCTATAACCTCGAGTACCCGAGCTGCGGCATGTACTGCGCCAAGGTCATCGAGGACATCTACTTCGAGACCTTGATCCCGCCGAACGACCTCGCAGCCATCAGCATGGAGGTAATCCAGGGCGAGGGCGGCTATGTCGTGCCCCCGAAGGAGTTCGTGAAGATGGTCTTCGACCTCACGAGGAAGTACAAGTGCCTGTTCATCGACGACGAGGTCCAGTCCGGCATGGGCAGGACCGGCAAGATGTGGGCATGCGAGCACTTCGACATCGTGCCCGACATCATATGCAGCGCGAAGTCGCTCGGAGGCGGCCTGCCGATCTCCGCGACCATCGTGGACGCGAAGCTCAACTTCGACAGGTACGGGAGGCACTCCAACACCTTCGGAGGCGCGTCGCTCTCGCACGCGGCAGCCCTAGCAACCATGAACGTGATCGAGGGCGAGAAGCTCCTGGACCGCGCGACCAAGGTCGGGGCCGGCATGAAGAAGCGCCTGCAGGAGATGCAGCAGAAGTACGAGATCGTCGGCGACACGAGGGGTCTCGGCATGATGCTCGCCCACGAGTTCGTGCAGGACAGGAAGTCCAAGAAGCACGCGGCGAAGAGCAGGGACAAGATCTCGGACATGGCCTTCAAGAAGGGCCTGGTCCTGCTGCCCTGCGGGAAGTCGAACATCAGGTACATCCCGCCGCTGAACATCCCCGAGGACCTGCTGAACACGGGCATGAACATCCTCGAGGATTGCATCAAGGCAGTCAACAAGGACAGGGCCGAATAGATCGAAACCCCAACCATTTACTGCCCCGGGTTTCCCGGGGCGCATCCACTTCTTTTTATTATCCTGCCGACGGATTATCTTCTGCGGGTGGTGCGCTGCACAAGGACGACGACTACAGGCCTGTCTAGCACGACGCGTTCCTAGCCACCCTGACCAGGTCGAACGTAGACAAGATCAGGGCGATGCGGAGGATAATGTCAGGCGTCACGAGGTGCCCAGAATGCGACGCGGTCAATCCCGCGACCCAGAGGGTCTGCGTCAAGTGCGGACGTATGCTCTATCCCGTGGAAGAAGAAGAGGAAGATCCTCGGCAGGCGCTCGAGAAGGGAGCGCCGCCGATGAGGCCGCGGAGACCCGACGCTACAGCGTCTTCTCGTAATCCTTGATGAGCCCGTCGCCCTTCTTCAGGACATCCTTGTCCAACTGAGGCACGACGTGTTCCTCCAGAAGCCTCTTCGCGATCGCCTTGGCCTCCGGAACCATCCTGTCCGAGAGGGTCGCCTCCATGGCCAGCTTCTTCGGGTCCCAGAACGTGAGCGCCGACCTGAAGTTCTTCATCGTGTGCGGGTGCGTCAGGAAGATGTTCCCGTGCCCGACGGACTTGATCACATCGAGTGCGGCGGTCTTCTCGGAGAACTCATACTCCTTCATGAACACGCGGACGTCCTCCCAGAGGTACGCGTCGATCACGAGCTGGTCCAGGGACGCCCCCTTCACTGCGTCGAGCCCGCCCATGCCCCCGGCGATATCGGTCCCGGACAGGGTCGTGAGGGCCACGCTCATGACCTGGCTGAACGCATGCGGGTTGCCCGCCCTGTCCGTGTCGTTGACGCCCCAGTCCCCGACCATGCTCGGCAGCGCGTACCTGAGGGCCATCTGGCCCAGCGCCGCGCTGATCAGCGGAGGCTCAGGGGTCATGTAGTTGATCGAGCCCGTCCGCATGTCGATGGGCGCGGAGGACGAGCAGTAGATGTGCGGGGCGCCCGGGGCAGCGAACTGCGTGACGACCAGGCTCGCGAGGTTCTCGGAGTTGGCGTTGACCACAGTGCCCGCCATCGTGACAGGGGCCGACCCGCCCGAGAGCGACATGGTCATGGGCGCGACCGGCACGCCGGCCTTCGCGAACTCGACCATGCCCTCAATCGCGCTCTCCTCGTATGAGAGCGGGGCGATCGAACAGCATATCACGTTGAACAGCGGCCGCTTCCTGAGCTCGTCCCGTCCCCCTGCGATGTACGACGCGAGCTCGATCTGCCTCTTGGCGTCGTCCGCGCTGGCCACCTCGACGCTCTGCACGTGCTTGGTGCAGCTCTGGAACGCGGTCCAGAGCTCGTGAAGGCCGTGGGCCTCCTGCGGGACGTCCCTCGCGGTGAGCGTGGTCCAGACATAGCCACACGGGTCGAGCGCGTCCGCCAGCCTGAGCATGTCCGAAATGTCCTTCCTCGTCGACGGCCGCTTCTCCCCGGTGTCCATGTCCCTGATGTATATCCCGAGACCGGTCGTGCCAAGGTACGGATGAGAGGATACCGGGATGGGCATATCGTGCTTGGGGTCCCTCGCGCACAGCCGGATGCTCCTGGGCGCCCTCGACAGAGCCTCCTTCACCATGACCTCGGGGATCTTCGCGATGCCCGACTTGAGGTCGACCGTGGCGCCGCCTTCCTCGAGCATGCTGAGCACTGAATGACTACGGATGAGCACGCCGATCTCATTCAGGCATTTCAGACTCTGCTCGTGCACCAGCTCCTCGTCGTCCTTGCTCAGGAACCTGAGCCTAGCTACTGCCACCTTGTCGCCTCCTAAGCACGAAACGGTTTGACCTAAGTGGGGCACAATGACCGAATTATTAGAACTTATTCCGATAATGAGATGTACTTCCTGGGCGACCGCGTGGAACCACGTGTCCGCTCATCGCGCGGGGCTGCCAGTCCCTCCGCGCCACGCGAGAAGACGTACAGAACCGCCAACGCAGAGCAGAACGACGCCGGCCCACCGCGGGGCCATCATGGAGACGGGTTCGCGTGCGTGAGCACGAACGCACAGCCAGACGTCATGGCCTCGACCGCACGCCCTCCCCAGCGGTTGCCTGTCATTCAATCAAGTGTGGGAGACTCGAGCAGGATGGTTCGCGCACCGATGCAGAGGTCATCCTCACTGGCCGCTTCTGGTCGAGAGGAGTTCTGAGACGAGTTCGCGGTGCCGTCGCTCGGCTGAAACCAGCTGACCGAGCAGGCGTCGGAACTGGGCTGCATTCTTCTCGCCGCCGACTTGCTGCCAATCGAGATGGTCCAACGCCCCAAGGATCGCGGAGTACACATAGTAGGCCGTATCCTCCCCCTCAAGGAGCTTCCGCAAGAATTGCGTCTCGTCATCGCCATCGATGACTATTGGGGCGGATTTTCGCTCCTGGCTGGAGAGAGCCATAGGGTCGATCAGTCTGATGAGCGAATCGACCAGGCGCGAGTGGGTCTCGGATTCCCGAACAAGCGTGGTGAGGAGTTTGCTTGCCCTCTCCTCGCGGATTGTCAGGAACCCCTTCCAGTGGAGGACTTCCTCGAATGCTTCCTCGATCCTCCTCGCAGTAATCAATGCCCGAATCAGGTCCTGACGATTTCTGATCTCGATGAGTTCGCCGACCATCTCAGACCCTGTAATGCCCTTCGCCCGTTATAGCACCTGCTCAAAAAGGTCGAAGAATGCTCGATCGTCCCATCTAACGAGCACCAACCCAATTGACCGCACATGCGACCATGCTCGTAGTCGCTATGGGCCGACCAAGGACCATCAAGGAGAAGGCCTCGGCGATCACGACGGTCCCAGAGGACGTCGAGCTCGCGCCCGAGACCTGCCAGAAGTACTTCAAGTTGGACGAGCCCGTCATTCCCGCGAGCGGGGAGAGACGCGAGTGTGCCTGAGCGCATATCCCAGGTCGACCCGAAAGCTATTTCACAGAGCAGGGGCTCCACCCGCCCGATGGGCAACCTGAACGTGGCCGTCGTGGGCGCGCCCGACTACGCGAGACTGCTGGGCAAGAAGTCCACGACCTCGGACATGACCTTCTTCGACGTGAAGAAGGGGCAGCACACGGTGACCTTCGTCGAGCCCACGAAGTACCCCGAGAGGCTGTCCACGCTGTTCCATGCGGCCGCCATGGCCGACGCTGCCCTCGTGGTC
>Ga0315274_10011285_pt1 | contig 12803 bp, 8 predicted proteins | sample YL17G02_20_MG_FD_203700 | JGI IMG/M metagenome (GOLD analysis project Ga0315274, IMG submission 203700) | Sediment microbial communities from Yellowstone Lake, YNP, Wyoming, USA - YL17G02_20 | ecosystem: Environmental > Aquatic > Freshwater > Lake > Sediment | place: USA: Wyoming | collected... | reverse complement strand
ACTAATGCGCCTCTTAGTGCATTGTCGTGTGAGTATACTAGGAAGCGAATGCGTTTAAGCTTCCAGATGTCCTTTGTGTCTCGTTCTGCATCGTATGTTTCTAGAACGACTGTTGATTGATGGTTGGCTTGTAATACTGTTGATACCCAGATGAAGTGAATCATTGCTTTCCTGATGCGGATTTCCATTTCTGTGGTCTGTGTTGCTGCGTGGACTGAGCCTAAGCCTGTTTGGTCTCTGGGATTCTCGTCAACAAAGATGACATCGTTCTTTTGTAGGTCTTTCTTTTTACCTTCACGAGGGAATAAATCGAGAAGACGATTGTATAGGAGAGCGCCATTTGTGAACATGTTTCTGGTTTTAAGGGTTACTCCTGTGAAGCGTGATATGTGTTCATATACGCTGAGACCTCCTAGGGATTTACCTGTGCCTGGAGCACCAAAGACGGACCAGTTCATGTTTTGATTTGTTTTGATACGGAATTGAATCTCTGGGATTAGAAGGGGATAGAGGTCTATTTGAAGAGCGGTTACTAAGTCTATTTTTATGTTCTGAAGTTCCACTGCGTGAAAGTATTGAACGAATGGTGATGTAGAGAAGTTTTCGCATTTGGATAGCTCGTTAACTGTTTGAGATAAATTCATGACGCTATTGGCATCAGGGGTTATTGATTTTGACGATTGAATTATCTCCATTGGGTTTATTAGTTTTGACATTATTAACCACCATCCATCCACGATTTGCGTGGAGGTGTGAAGTCCTTTTTAATTGAACCTAGCTTCTTTGATGGTAGGTGCATCTTGATATCGAAGGATATTTTGTGTATGACTACAAGTGTTGATATTATGGTTGAGCAGTCTAGACGAACACGCTTAAGTGCTTTGTGGAGCTCGTCTGATGAAAATACTTTTACTGAACCATCTTTATTATAATACTTAATTTTTGCTGTTCCATTGGCGATGCTTTTCATGACGTCATATTCTACACGATAAAGTTCTACGTTAACATCTTCATTTGTTATTTCTTTCATCTTTTGGATTTTATCGGCTTGTTCATTTTCTCCAAGCATAAGAGCGAAAAGTTGAGCGAACTCTGTTGAATTTGTGTAATACATTTGACTGTTCTCTGATATAGTTAAGAAACTCTGAACGAATTGTGTTGGTTCTATTTGTACAGGCATTAAATCACTGATGTAGTATCTGGTGTTTTGGTATCTCTTTTCCTTGGTATTATTTCGTCCCTGAAGGTATAACCACTTTTTAAGATGTGTTGCTCATCTAAGATTATTCTAGTTAATGCGGTATACCTAATTGCGATATGATAATGCTTTGTTACATCTATAATGTCGTCCATACAGTCAAGGACTTGTTCGTTTATTTCATCTTGACTTGGCATGAATACATGTTTGCGCTTACGATTACTCAATTAATCACCTATAAAACTCCCCCTCATCAAATTCATCTTTTAAATGGAAGTTTTGGGAATTGTTTCTGTGTTTCTTCATCGCTCATGTTGCACCAGTTTTTGATTGTGTTGACTGATTCTTCATAGAAGACTGGGTTATCAACTTCTTTCTTCCAGAGTTCCTTGTTTTGGTTTAGATAGCTTACTATCAAAAGGTACTTTATCTGGTTTGGTTCCACTACTTCCACTACAGTTCCCGTTGATAATTCTGTTTTTGACATGTATTTCAACCCCTCCATTTGGTGTATCCTTAACATAAGGATTTACATATTTTTCGTTTCTTTGGACTGTTAATATTCTCGCAAGTTGCTTAAAGTCATTTTTTAGAAGGAACTCATATCCTGGGCATGAATCTACTGGGCTATGAGCTTTATATCCTTCTGGACGTGTGGGATGCATACACCACACGAAGAAGATATCAAAGAATCCTCTGCGGCAGGTAAGGCAAGTTCCTTTTGCTTCATGTTTATCAATTTTTAAATCTGTTAAATTACTTGGTTCTGCCATGGTTATCACTTCCCAGAGTTTACTCTGGATGATGGAGGTTTACCTTTCTGGGCTTCTGGTTTTGCGTCCCAATATTCTTCTGAAAGGCGTGCTACAAAGGATGCTGTTTCTCCATGGGCACGAGCGACTAGTTCTGATTGTTCCATTTTAATTCTAGTTGCTATGTCTACAGTTGTTGTGTTTAATCCTTCATAACCACTTTGAACTGGAACAAGACCTGAACCATATAACCAGATTTCTGGACCTGGTGCGCTGTGTTCTTCATTTTTTAATTGAATAACAAAGTCGCGTGGGATACAGATGTCTATGATGGGTATGTGGAGCTGGAATCTTGGTCCTTTAAGCATCTTAAGAGGGAAGAGATATCCTGGAAGTCCTGTGTGATATGTTATGTAGTCAAACTCGCCCTCTGCGGCTATTCCTGAGCAGTAACCTATGATGGTTCCTTGTACGTTTTTCTTATCACCGAATAAGCGAACAATATTAAGGTTGGAACCGTTCCAGGATTTACAGCGACTTATGCGTTCTTTCTTTGCTATTTCGAACTCTGGTACACGCTTATTAAAGAATAGTATTTTAATTATGAATAGTATTATAGCGATGAAGATGAGGAAGCCAACTGCTGAAAAACCTAGGAATAGGATACCTGCGAGAATCCACCAGAAGATAGGGGGTATGATAGGGTTTGTGGGGGTTGGTACAAGCTCCTGTGTTTGACCTGGATATGGCTTTATGCCTGAAGGTGATTGAGAAAAGACGAGAGATATTATTAACAGTAGACTCAAAATTATATATTGCATTTTCATTTTTACACCTCTAGTTTACATCACCTGAGACATCTAGCTCATTCAATTTCTTCTACTTCTTCGTAATCGGGACCACGGACTTTGTTACTGAAGGATTGCACACGGTTAAATAAGTGCATTGATAAGGTCCAGATTATTCCAAGGATTATTGTTATTATGAATAATATTAAAGATGCTGTAGTTGCTCTTATCATTAGTGATTGACACGGAATAGTTTTGTCGAGATTTAATGAATCGCAGAATAATGGCATAGTTGTACTAACATGTATTCGAGAGTCGGTTAGTGAAGCGTAATATTGTTGACATTCTGGAACTGCACTATTTATAACTCCTACATACAATACATCCCAAGCGATTGCTGGTATATCTGTTATTGATTTAGGTATTGCTAGTTCAACTCCAATTTGTCTTAAACCAAACATTGTCAATCCAGATTTTGTTGCGCAATATGTAAATGTTTGTGAAAGAAGATAGTACATTGATATTGCTATAAATAAGAAAATCATTAGTTGCATAAATATTATAGTTGCTTTAGTTAGTGATGATTTTAATGATTTTCTAAATGATAAAAATGCCACTGCTACTTTGTACATAACAAATAATATAATTGATATAAATAAGAAGTCAACTACTACACTTATCATTTTTATTATTGAAGGAACTGGTTCTGGTAGCATTCCAACGAACTTAGTTGAACCATCAACAAGATAATTAATTATACCAGTAACTATTGAACCAAGACCTCTTGTTATTTGAGAACCAAGGTCTTGTGGTAATGTAGGCATATCATATATAAGTTGTATTGTGGTATTATCTAAACCATTAATTATATATGGTTGTGGTATTATATATGGAAATAAATAATAATTAGGCGAACCAAGATATCTTTGATTTTTTACAAAACGAGTCCATTGATTAGGTAATAATTCTCTACCACAAGCAACTTCATAATTTATATAAGTCGATTTAGCTTTTATTGGATTTGTTACATCTACCATACTAAAGTTGCTTTCATCAGATGTTGTATTTAAACATATATAATAATCATTTATCGAAGTGTATTTTAAATTGGAAATTTGCGTTGGATATCCATATATTTCATTAGAAACTCCAAAATCATCTGATGCTCCACCATATAAATAAACTAATAAATTTTCACCATTAGTACATAACGAATTGAAATTTGGAGATGAATTTATATCTGCAATATATGTTACAAAATAATAATTATAACTTGTCAATTTAGATGTAGAACTAATAAGTGTTGTAGTAATATCTGCTATATCTACAACTTCATTATCATTATGACCAGCCATTACCCATCTACTTGTTTTAGAATTATTTGCAACTGAATTATTATAAACAAATCGCACCCAACATTTTACGTTGTCTGCGTTTGATAAATTGTTATATGTTATTGTGTAAGGAGTTAAAACAATATTGCTAGTTTGAAGCCAGTTTGGAGGATTTGTCCATGAATAACTTTCTTGTAAAGTTCCACCATTTAGATAAGGATTTGTTGCTAAACCGGCGAAGGATATATTTGTAAGTATAAGAAAGAGAAATGCTAAATAAATCATTTGTTTCATATTCATCTTCCACCAAGAGAATCTATCTCTTTATTAAACTATATGCTAATGTAAATCCTGCAACTACTAAAGCTATTACCATAAATAGTATTGCTACTATGAAAGTGTAGAATGCTAAGTTGATTAATTGCTGGAATAAAAATTCTGGGTTTACTGCGCCGGGAGCTAAAGTTGTAGTTGCTGGAGGTTGAGAAGGAATTGTACCTCCGGACATTATACAAGCTGTATCAGATAATGCGCATTCAATTGAACGAGTTAAATTTGTACATAATTCTGCTGGTATATGTGTACTCCCATTATTACAAAAAGCACATGGAGTTTGTCCATTACTACATGGAAATGCTTGACAAATATAAGTACCATCAGCTATTCCTACTGAAGTTAATCCATAAGCTGGTGTACAACCATAACCATTTATAACGTCACACATACCATTGTTTGAGCATTTATCAAATGCTCCAGTTACTTTTAATTCGCATCTATAACTGTTACATAAATTTCCATCTGTGGTAAAGCAATCTGATGCTTGATTGCAACAGTAATCTGTAACTTTACTTCCAATACAACAAACTCCTTTAGATGAATTTGTTTGTGTTTCGATACATGTTCCTCCTGATGCGCATTCGTTTAATGTTGATAAATTACATTCTTGTCCTAATGGAATTGTTCGTAATGAACAAGTGTAAGAAGATGGATTGCAACTATATCCTTGATTTGTACATGCAGTTGATAAATCACCTGGATACAATGATGGGATACAACCTGGAAATGAATCATCAGCTGAACATGCTCCATATGTATCTAATCCTGAACAAGTTCCAAGTGTTATGCATGTTGCACCATAACATGTACCATCAAAAATTGAATTACACTCTTGTTCGCATAATATACCAAGCTCTTGCGATTTGTATCCAATACAAGAACCTGATGTACAGTCGCCTGGTAAGTGGCATCGTGTTGGAGTAATTTTAGTAAATATTGAACAACGATTAGTTGTGCACTGTGAATTTATAGTGCAAGGTGAACCTATATTTTGATTAGTACCTGTATTTACTATAGTAACAAAGAATGGACCTATTGTTGCGTTTGCTAATCCATATCCACTAGCTGTAATAGTTATTTGATATGTTCCAGGTACTGATATTATCATTGGGATTGGCGATGAACATGATACTTCGGATTGATATATCCCTCCAACATAAACTCTGCAATCTGCTAGTGGCACAAGTGAATTGTTGGCAGCAAACTTATACAATACAGTGACATTAAACATTATATTTATTCCTATAATATTCCCAGATGGTAAATCAGTGGTATAAGTAGCATAAGTTGGGATAGGCACTCCATTACATAATCCCATAGCCATTCCGGATATTGGATTACACGGTTGAGTTATGCATTCTTTGTTCTCAAAGCATGGAAGTAGATAGCCTCGCTTAGAGTCACAAGTTCTATATAGAGTAGTGCTGCTCCATGCAGCATTATTAAAACATACTTTTCCTCCAGAACATTGAGAGTCACTAGAGCAGCAGACTTTTCCATAACCACAGCAGTACCCATTCTGGCAATTATTTGATGAACATTGGGATGAAGATGTACAAGTTTGACCATCAGCTATTCCAACTGCACAATATTTTAATATTGAAGTAGCACCATTTGGAGTCATAAGTGTATTTCCTAAAGCAATTGGACCTGGATATGGTGGGATTGTAGTGCATGATTCACCTACTGCACAATCAGCCGATGTAGCGCAAAAGCATTCATAAGTAGGAGGTAAGCAATGTCCATAATCTAATGCTATATTTCCTCCACAATATGTCTTGCAGTTGTCAGTGCCACATTGGTCATTCCCAGAACAAAATGACTTTTGCGATTGAATACAATATGAAACTCCAGCTAATGTTTGAGCTGATTCGCTAGTCTCAGTTGCTTTAACACATGTACCTGTCGAATGACAGTCTGTAGTTGGATTTAAGGAACACACTTTAGTGCACCAACCTACTCCAGTGGCATCTTTTCCCTTACATGAGTAGCTTGCGCATTGATATAAATCGGTACATGGTTCTTCATCAGCTAGCATACAGTAACGAGTATTAGTTTCTCCACAAGCTGGAACATTCTCATACATAGTTCCTAAAGTTGTTATACAAGTAATTGGATTTTTAACTGTAAATCCATTTGTGCATACTTCATTTGATGAACAATCTGTATTATTTGTGCATTCAATCATTGATGGTTCGGTGATTGTGATTGATGGTGGTGGACATTGAGTATAATTAGATAATCCACATACATTCCAGCCACCTTGCGCGCATGTTTGATAAAATGTTTGAGCACCAATTATGCATCTTTGTGACTCTTTAGTAACGTTAGATGCACATGTCACTGCGTTTTCAGGTTGACAGTATCCACAAACTGGGTCGTCTCTATTGTACCATATTTGTGTGTTACCATCAACAGGAAGGTTGCTTTGTCGCATTGCTATTCCAGAAAAAGTAGAACCCCCTATTAAAGCATTATCACTTGTTCTATAAAATGCAACTGATACACCTGCCATTTGATAATTACCATCGCCAAAATAAGTTTCTGCATTCACATCCATGGAAGCGCCACCATAGGGATATCTCAAAGTAGTAGCATTACACAAGAATACATTTGTGTTATTATTTGAAGCTCCTGGAGTATAAGATTGTGCGCCTGGTATTATTGATGAACCACTACATAATCGGATACCACCTGTTTTTTCACTACATGATAATGTAAAAGTTGGAGACTTCAATGTAAAGCATGTGTTTGGTGTGCATGTAGAAGTAGTATTTGCAATTGTTCCGAAAGCATTACCTGATTCAATTTTTAAATAAACTTGATTTGAACCAGTTACAACATTTGCAACTGGTGATACATCTCCACTATCATTCATAGCTACAAAAAATTCTATCTGGTTGGTGTCATGATGCATTATTCCTTGTATCAATATACATCCACCAGTATGATATGGAGATTCTTGAGTAAAATAACATTCATGGTAACCCCAATGATATCCAGCGTATGATGTGACTGATAGGGAAATGAGTAGAAGTAGGAACAAAGGTATTTTGTGGTTTAAGTTCATTTTTGATACCTCCTTAGAGATGATATATAAATATAAAAATGAGTATACACTTGTATACTCATTTAAAGTGTGGTTATCTCCATCCACCGAAGCTTCCCTTAATTGCAGAGAAGACAGTGAAGAGGATAGCTCCAACGATGCTTAGTACTGCTCCCAACACGATTACCAGTACCATCAAAGTTATCAATGGGCTGAATGCGTCATTGATGAACGATGACAAATCGTGAAGGACTTTAATGACTGTGCACATATCTATCATTTGATATGTGGTGTTCGTTAGTGCGCAAACTGTTGACATTGTTTTCACTCTTCGGTACTCGACCTACATGTTGAACTATTTAATTAAATATAATAAAAGATAAAGAAAGGGTGAGTTACCTCACCCTACCTTTTTCTTATGATGTTAGAGTTACCTCCATCCACCGAAGCTTCCCTTAATTGCAGAGAAGACCGTGAAGAGGATAGCTCCGACAATGCTCAATACAGCACCTAGTACTATCACGAGCACCATCAACGTTATCAGTGGCGAGAATGCGTCATTGATGAACGAAGAAAGGTCGGTTAGCACTTTGATGACTGTGCACATATCAATCATCTGATATGTGGTGTTCGTCAGGGTACAAACTGTTGACATCTTATCACTCCTCAGCACTCGGCTTACATATTATTATATACAGTTACACCTATATAAAGGTATCGACTTGATTATGTGCGAGCTGTTTTAAACATAATTACAAGTTTATTTGTTTAAAACAAATCACTTCCACTTCTTATCTGGCGTTTTTGTAAATTGACCAGATGGTCTGTTTCCTTTAAAATCATAACCTTTTGTGTTTGTATCTTTAAAGAATCCACCTTGTGATTTTGTTTCAAAACCTTTGCTTTTTGTAGTTCCCATAAATGATGTACCTTTTCTGTTTAAAGTAAATCCACTTAAATTTTCAAATCCTCCTTCTGTTAAGAATTTATATATTATGTAAACTATAGCTAACATAATTGCTGGAATTCCAACTAATAGAAGTAATGGAATTAGAATCATAAGGAATATTCCAAAGGCACTTCCAAAGAATGTTCCAAGGTCTTGTATTGATTTAGTTGCTGGAAGTAATTTGTAATTACCACAACGATTTTCAGTTAATGAACAAGAAGATGTACCATGACATAAACCATCACTATAATCGCAAAACATATTTGAATATGTACAGTAGTTATAACCACTACAGTTTGCGGGTGGTAGTGTGCAAATGACATTTAAACATAAGTCTGTTGTAATTATTATTGGTGATGAATTAACACGAGATGAGTTTTTGATATCATAACCAGAATCTTCTGATATATGTTCACATATTATATTGTCAGATATATTAAAACCAGAATCTATATAAGTAATTGACTTAGTTGTATTTAATAGTGATGAACCATTTAGAAACCATCTATATCTTTGTGTTCCTTGTGTATCTTCATCTACATCATTATAAGTTCCAGAACAAGTTAAGACGCTTGTGTTATAATAACTTGATTCGTTTGAAGATATTATAGAAGTTATTATTGGAGATGTATTGTTTAAAGTATAACTTGTACTATTGAATTGTGTACTATAATTAGTTCCATTAAAAGCTATTGCTCCACAAAATATAGTGTCGCTTTTATTAAGTCCACTAATCATAATAGGTGAGTAAGTGGTTATATTACTTTCAACATCAGAAGCAATTGCAGTTTGTATTAAAGTTCCATTGACGTAGAATGAAAAATTAATTTCTTGATTTATAGTTAAATATAAGAAGTTTGCTACGGCTGAACAATTAAATATTGTCCCTTTTACTGGCACACCAAGAGTTTCACAAGATGTGTTATTACATAAATTAACACTAGTTACTTCTAGTTTAGTTGGTGTAAATGTAAGATACCTTATAATAACTATTCCTGAACCACCTGAACCTGCTACTTGTGGAGAACTACCTCCTCCTCCTCCTCCACCTGTTCCATTAGTTCCTGATTGCGCTGCAACAGAATCTGTTGCTCCATTTCCTCCTCCACCATATCCTCCTACTCCTGCTGTCCATTTAGAGCCACCTCCACCTCCTGCATAAGAAACAAGTGTTCCATTAATAGAATAATTTAAACCATATCCGCCATTTCCACCTGATACTCCTTTATCTAATCCTATATTACCAGCTCCACCTCCACCTGCACCTCCACCACCATTAGTATAACCACCATTATTTCCTTGACCTGAAATTCCTGTTCCAGGGTATCCTGTGCTAGAACCTCCACCTCCACCACCAGAACCACCATTATTTCCATTTACTCCTGCAACACTATGACCTCCAGCACCTCCTCCTCCTACTGCAGTCATAACACCAAAAGATGAATTCTGACCATTTGCTCCTGTGCATCCTCCTGATGATGTACAAGCAATTCCTCCAACTCCAACAACAGCATTCATATTACCAGTTAAATTATAAGATGTATTATACAGTAATCCTCCTGCACCTCCACCTCCAGAATAATAACGCCCTCCTCCTCCTCCTCCTGCAACAACAAGTACTATTGCATTTGGTATTGTACCTGTTACATTAAATGTTCCATTATTTAAAAAAGTAACAACTGTATATAATCCATCATAAGTTACTGTTCCACCTGCTGAGTTATAAAAGTTTGTTGCAAAAACTGATGGAATAAAGAATAAAGTTAGGATAATTAATGAAATAAGTTTGTTCATCATAACACCTTCAATTGTCTGTTTGATTACTTATTTTATAAACATTGACCTATATAAACGTTTCGACTTGTTTATTTGTTTATAACTATTTACAAGATGTGTAAGAGTCTAAGTATATATAAACCGATGAGAATGATAGCGATGATGATTATTATGGTTGTTATTGTGAATATTAACTGAAATATGAAACCAGCTGAGTTTCTTATACCACTGAGTCCTGACATTGAAGCACTTCCGACTTTACCAAAGTTGCTTGTTCGACCAGGGTTTAAAGGTGCAAGTGGCTTTGGTGTAAGTCTATCTTGTATTAACATCTTTGCGATTATTAGGATAAATAATAAAACTATAATGATTATTATTATTAATCCACCTGAAGCTCCTATGAATCCTAGGTTAACTAGGATTTGAGTCCACATGCTTGGTGTTGTTGGATTTGGATTTACAGTTACTACTATATCTCCAAAGCCTGTAGCGGTATATGCTGTGTCGTAAGATACTGATATTAAATATTCTTGCGATTGAGTTACTTTGTGGTAGATGAACCATTTGTTATAAGTTATTAGATATGTAAATGGAGATGCGTTGCCATCGGAAGTGAAAAGCCATATTTCATTAATTGTTGAGTTCTTATTGATGTTTGCCCATATTAATACTGTGTCACCTATTGAGTAATATGTTTGATTTACTGTCATATTAATATGTAAGGATACATTATACACAACTGGAATTGGTGGAGGTGGACCAGATGGTGTGACTGTTATAAGTGAAAGATAACCAATTTGTCCACTACTTGTTCCATTTGTTCCATTTCTACTTATAGGTTGTCCATCTGTTAAGGATGCTTTGATTAAAACTCCATTAGCCCACATATCAGATTTCATATTTCCTATTTGTGTTTCACTTGTGTTATGTCCATTGTATATCATTAAATCTGCCGACACTAATGGAATAAGTAAAAGTGCAATTATTAACCAACGCATAGTTTATCCCATTCCCTTAACTCAGTTACCTATAGTTCCATTTAACCAAGTCAATCCATTCATTCCCTGTATCAATGCACTTCCGCTAATATTAAAGAAAAACCTATTAGCCGTAATATTTATGAGTGAAATCAACGAACTGCCAAGATGGGTATAGCCAGTTGAACCATTGAATGTTAGGTTATTAGGGTATATATACTGTGAAGTCGTGATGTTGCACAAGTCCTCAAACTTGATAATCCAGTTGCCTGAACCTGAGTAAGTGCAAGAACTTGTTGGCGGGGTTGGTGTAGTGTAATAAATTGACGTGTTAAAGGTGTAGTCCCTGCCTACGAAACTGAATGTTGTTGAGTTCAAATATCTGCCTGCCATGCTCGCGTTCACCGAGTGCGGATTGAAATTCGTGTTTCCTGTGTTGCTCGCGTAGTAATCCGTGAATGTGAGCCACGAGGATAATCCGCTTGAGCCTAACGTGCCTGAATAGATGCTCTTGCCGTTCACGTCTGAAACATTCACATCGGCTGGAAGCGAATCGGTCTGATTGGTGACGTTGATGCGACCATACCACTGAACGGTGAAATTGTTTGTTCCACTGCCCCATCCAACTGATGAAGACGTGAAGCTTACATTGAAGATTGTGTTGTCCTGACTGTTTGAATCTGAATAGATGTCTTTTGATGTGGAACTCAGTGTTGAGTTTGCGATGATGTTGTTGGAACTGCTCGTGAAATAGAGCGCATACGATTGGTCATTTGACCCGAGGTTGATGATAGTGTTGTGAAGCGACAACGCTGAAATAAACATCCCGAAGTTATTTGAATTAGTTGTGATGGCTGTGAGCTTGTTGAATTGAACAGTGTCTAGAATGATACCATAGTTTGTGTTGTGGTTCGAAATTATACTAGTTAAGTTGTTGTTATTGGCACTCGTAGAGAGAGATACCCCGTCTAAATTTCCACTAGCTGAAACAGTGGTGACGTTGTTGTTTTGACTGCCAACCAGGTATAACCCATAGTTGGTGTTCTGATTCGTTGTGATATCCGTCAAGCTGTTTTCGTTGCTCGTAGTGAGCTGAACCCCATTTATGTTGTAGCTGGCGGTTATTGTGTATAAAGAATTGTTAGACCCGCCTTCTAGGAAAACACCCTGTATTGTGTGGGAGTTTGAAAGTGTGTTGAGTATCGAACTGTTCGTAATAGTTCCAAAGTAGATTCCTGTTTCGTAAGTATAAACGTTGCAGTTCTTTACCGAGATATTTGTTTTTCCATTTGCGTAAATTCCGTAAGAGTTCATGGTGTTGCTTCCTGTGATTGAATGACTATTACAATCGAGAACGATGTTGCTCGCCCCAAAAGTGATGCAGGTTCCCGAGGAGGTTAAGTCGTTTATCAGCGTCTTGCTTGCAGTGATGGTTCCGCAGGAATCGGGAACATAGAGCGTGAAGTTGATAGTCCAGTCTCGTCCTGTGATGTTCAAGCTCGTGGTGTTGAACAACCCAGATGCCGAGACGTTAATGGTGTGGTTGTTGTAGACTTGCTTCCCGCTGACTCCGAAATAATAGGTGTCGTTCACGAGATACCAAGGAGTCAAGGAGTAGTAGCCATAGAAGGTCTGGTTTCCCAC
>Ga0315274_10011284_pt1 | contig 12803 bp, 4 predicted proteins | sample YL17G02_20_MG_FD_203700 | JGI IMG/M metagenome (GOLD analysis project Ga0315274, IMG submission 203700) | Sediment microbial communities from Yellowstone Lake, YNP, Wyoming, USA - YL17G02_20 | ecosystem: Environmental > Aquatic > Freshwater > Lake > Sediment | place: USA: Wyoming | collected... | reverse complement strand
CCCCTGACCTATGAGAATCAGGCTTGCGTCCTTGCGGTTGCCGAGGCAGGCAGTTCCGACGGAGAGATAGTAACTCCCACTCATGTCGCCATAATATTGCGAGCCATAGGACTGTCTCCAGCCCGGAAGGGGCCTGGGTATCGGTTTAAGCGCGGGGATGATTTTGCCGAGCCGCTCCAACCACTTCTGCAATATCCCCTGTTTGACGCCGTGAGGGATGGGTTGAATGCCCGCCTTGAGCGTCTTGGCGTGTTCGACGGCCTGGCGGTATGTGCGTGTGCCTGTTTTGCGGGTCTGCACCGGGACGCTTTCGCAGAGGCGAGATTCCGCTGCGGGGGCGCTTTTGTGAAACCGGAATTGGCCCTCTGCCCCGACGTAGCCCGGCAGGAGAGTTCGGAGTGTCTGTCGCTCCCGGCGGACACATCGAGAGGCCGCCAAAGGCGACCAAGTCGCCAGAAAACCGCCTTCGACCGAGCTGAGCCTGGCGTACACAGGCATCAACGCCCCGGGCGTGCTGAGTGTCAGGATGAGTTGATTCGCGGCCTGGTCGTGGTTCACGAGGAATAGGCTGTGCTTGCCCCGGCCGCGTAGATCGACCGTTCCCATCTCCACGGTTGGCAAGCCTGCGGCGCTGTCGTGGTGCTTGATCCACAGGCGATTGTCGTTATCCTCCACTTCGAAGAAGCAGATTCGTGTCTTGGCCAGGTCGGCATCCTGCCGGGCCAGGGATGAAGAGTCGATCCTTGTCGCCGGGAGGTCGCGGCCACGGTGGATCAGGCACAAACACACGCACCCCGCTAAGGTCACTGCCGCCAGAAAAAGAACCCTTAATTCAGGTCGAAAGCTCATCACTGGGTAGTATCGGCGATGGCAAGGTTTTTCAATAAACCAACGTTCCCCGCACGAGAAAAAGGCCTCCAGGCGCTTCGGCTTGACAACCAGGCAACACAAGCCAGACCGCCGCCGCCCGTCACCCCTGCACAGCCTCCGCCACCTCTGCCCCCGCCACAGCCCCCTCGTGCAAGACCGGGCCGACAGAAAAAACGGTGTCTATTTATCAAGACATACCCTTGAATTCCCCGATATCCCGGAGCAACAGTCGGCGGCCGGGCCTCACTAACAAAACGCAGGCCACAACCCATAACCATTGATAGACTGCACCATTGCGAGGAGTCTCTTGGGGACGCCTGCCCTGAGCGAAGTCGAAGGGACGAAGCAATCTCACTGCGCCATAATAGCGAGAATTATGAAACCCAGTATTAGTCCGCCATTGTTCTTCGTCAGCCCCGACTGGGGTGCTCCGAATTACCTTGAATAGCGCGGCTAAGGGCGTGTATAAGGAATAGCGAGAAGGGCTGGCCTTGGACTGTATATCGACGGTCGGCCGTGAGGTGAGTTTAGCATCTTGCGATGGAGAACCGAAAATGTTCACAAAGAGCAGGCAAATCATCATCTTAGCGTCGTGTCTGTTTCTGTTTGGATTCGCCGGAGAAACCAAATCTTACGCTCATGAAGTCCGGTACGTATCTCTGAAACCGCCAGTGATCCTTCCGAACGGAGGCGAGTTCAAGACCTGGGAGCACCAGACCGTCTATACGAAGACTTACTACGTTGACCGGCATCACCCTGCAGCATCGGATGACAACCCGGGCGGCAAAGACAAGCCCTTCCTCACGATAAACAAGGCCGCCCAGGTTGTTCAGCCGGGCGAGAAGGTCGTTGTCAAAACGGGCGTCTATCGCGAACTCGTCCAGCCGCGGCTCGGCGGCGATGGCCCCGAAAAGATGATCAGCTACGAAGCCGCGTCCGGGGCAAACGTGATACTAAAAGGCTCGCGCGTATTCAAGCCGCAGTGGAAAGAATCAAAGAAAGGCTACGCCCCGCCCGCAGCCAACGTGTGGATGGCGGCCTTGCCGGATGATTACTTCGGCTCATACAATCCCTTCCTCACCGAGAACGCTAGCAAGGAAGACATCGACCTTATGCCCTGGGCGGCGGAGTGGGCGGGCAAGCTGCCATACACCTTGGGCCGGGGCTTAGTCTTCCAAAATGGCAAACGGCTCGTCCAGCAGGCAACATACGAAGACCTGGCCAAGAATCCCGGCTCATTCTTCGTCGAGAAGGAAAACCGCACGCTTCATATTCATCCTTTCGACGGCATCAATCCCAGCCGCGCGGACTTTGAAATCACCACCCAGCAGCACATCTTCAAACCCGCCGTCGCCGACCTCGGATACATCCGCGTAAAAGGCTTCATCTTCGAGCACGCGGGCAACGGCTTTCCACGGACTGGCGTCGGCGCCGTATTCACGATGGGCGGCCACCACTGGATTATCGAAGACAATATCGTCCGACAGGTCAACTCCGTCGGCATCGAAATCGGCGCAAGGACCGATGAGAGCAGGCCCGCCGGCCGAGCAGACGCCCAACGCGCCGGCCAAGGCCCCGGCTATATCATCGTCCGCAACAACGAGCTTTACGAGTGCGGCACAGGCGGCATCCAGGGCCTGACCAACAAGAACGCCCTCGTCGAGAATAACCGCCTCCACGACATCGCCTGGCAGGACGTCCAGCGATACTGGGAGACCGGGGCCATCAAGCTGCTTCTGAACGAGGGCACGCTCGTCCGCCGAAACATCATCACCGATGTCCAGGCCGCCCCCGGAATCTGGCTCGACTACAACAATATCAATTCGAGAGTCACCCAGAATATCCTCGTGAACATTGAATCGGTCAACGGAGCGATCTTCATCGAGGCCTCGCAGGTTCCGAACATCGTTGACCGCAACTTCGTCTGGAATGTCACCGGCTCGGGCATATACCAGCACGACTGCGACGAGCTGACCGTCGCTCATAACTTCGTCGCCAACTGCACAAAGCAGGCCGTCGAGATGCGTATCTGCGAGGGCCGAATGGTCAACGCAAGGCTGTCCACCTGCAAACGCAACCGCGTGCTGAACAACATTCTGGTCGGCTCGCCGAACGGCGTGTGGTTCATCGACGACGACAACATATCCGACCGCAATATCTTCGTCGATTGCGGCCCGCCGTTCGATTTCGCCGCCTGGCAGAAAAAAGGCTTCGATAAGAACGGCCTTACCGCCAAAATGAATGTCGCCTTCGATGTGAAAAAGCTGGCCCTTACCTGGTCAACCGCCGAAAGGCTCCCCGTGTTCGAAAGGCTCGAACCCTGCGGGTATGACTTCTGCGATTCGCCCTAGAAGACAGACAACGTCCCCGCGGGCCTCTTGCCCTATCCGGGCGCCGCCCCGACCACAATTACCCTCGGCGACCTGTGAGCGCGCAGAACCATCGCAACTATTACTCTGCGAACAACGAATTTGTAAGCTACCATTCCACGCCGCGAAAAAGCTGTGTCTATTTATCAAGACATCGTTTGTCATTCCTCAAGATATGGGGGGGAGAAGGAGTTGTGTCTATTTATCAAGACATAGCCTATTCTTGCTCGAGATCGGTCATGGATAGACGGGGGAAGGTGCGACGCTGGTCTGATGCCGGGGGATGTTCGACGCAGGGAGCGCCAAATTGACAGCCTTGACGCCGCCCTGCTGTTATTCGTGCATTTCCTGGAGCATTTCTTTTCTCTGGTAGCACTGCTCGGTGAAGACGGCGATTTCGGAATCGAGGTTGGCGCTGGCCGAGTCGCCGAAGAATGCGTGGACGATGGGGAAGACAAGGTCCGGCTTTTTCTTGCGAAGCTCTTTGGCCATCGCCTCAATCTTGGCGGTGGCGACGCCCTCCTGCATGCACGTGAAGGGTCCGACGTGGAATATGCCGGAGATGCAGGCGTCGCCGTTCGGCTTGACCAGGTCGTGCATCAGATGGTACGCGATGCCGGTGCTCAGCGGAGATTCGCCCTCAATGTTGCCGTGACATTCGTGGTTCTTTTCGAGGGTCTCTATCATCTGCATCGGCTTGGGCAGGACGTGTCGGCCGTGGAGCACCTCGTGGAACGGCTCAGCGATTTTCTCCTCGGCGTAGGCCATATACTTTCCCTTGATGAGCGACTTGAGGACCTTTTTGAAGGTCTGCAGCGCCCTACGGAGATCTCGCTGCCTGATACGAAGTATGAGATCCCGCTTGGCGTTCCGCAGGTTCATTTTGTTGACGTAGTCGAGCCAGTCGCTGACGGGGTCGCGGACGACTTCGAGGCCCCGATCCTGGAGCTGCTGGATCGCGAAATTGGTGTACGGGTCGTGCTGGCGCATATAGATTTCGCCAATGTAGAGGACTATCGGGAACCTGTCGTGGTTTTGCAGATCGAGGGCCTTGAATTGACGTACGGTCTGCTTGCCCCACTCAACGAGCCGCTTTGTCTCGGCGCCGGCCTCTACGATGCTCTCGAGCTCGCGCAGCCTTTGTGCCTTTAGCTCGGCTATCTGCTCTTTGTCGCCGGCGTACGGGCGGAACCGCAAATATATATCTTCGAGCATATCGGACGCCTTGATCCCCTTGAAAAGCATCTGCTGCATTCTCATCTTTTCCGAGGAGCTGAGCTTCTGCGGGAAGGGTATGTCGAAATAGTCGGTCTCGGAGGATGGCCCTGCGACGGGGATCTTTTCGAGGCCCTCCTTGTCGAGAAAATCTCTCATAAGTTCCGTATATTTTCCAAACCTGCAGGGTCCGCTGGTTGTCGGGAGCATTACGAGATAGCTGCTTTCGACAAACTCCCTGCCCTTTTTTTCGATTTGCTCGTGGAGGAACCCGATTGCATCCCCGACTACGCCTTTTAGCGGGTGGCAGACCTCGGTGTATATGTGCCGGCGCGCGACTTCGTAGCCGCGTTCGGTGGCGGTCGGGAGGACCAGGGCGTTGACTCCGAAGTAGCGCAGGCCCGCTGCGCCGATGTAGCTGGCGTCGCCCATATAAGGCAGCAGCCAGGTTCGGCCGTCCGTGTTGCCGCGCGGACGCCTCCTTATCTTGTCAAGTTTGAGCTTCTCGCTCTTAGTCTGATTGACGACTCTTTCGTGCGCTTCGGTCCGGGTGACAAAGGGCGCGTTGTTGGTCTGGGCGTCGGTGAGCAAAACGAGCGTTGGCTTATTGGCGGCCTGCTGGATTTTCTCCTCCTGGTAGATTTTCAGGCTGTCCGGCCCGCAGGCGAAGTTCATCATCCGGATGGCAAACAGGTTGGGGTGGTCCGCAACGAAGACATTGGCCTTGAGAATCTTGACGCTCTCGACCCAGAATTCGTTCTCCACTATCGGGCCAAGGTCGATATCGCCAAATTTCCGCTCAAGGAAGATTTGTGGTATGTAGTCGAGGCCCCTGACCTGTGAGAACATTGCCCCGGAGTTGGAGCTCGCTTCGGGATCGAGCAGTACGTAATCGCGTCCTATTCCGACATAAGCCTTTTCATTATTCTCTACGATTCTCTTTAGGAACTTGTCGCCTTCCGCGTAAAGGTCGGCCTTGAACCGGGCTTCGGCGGAGTCGGCGTATTTCATCGCGGCCTTTATCCGCCTGCCGGAGATCGCGAATCCGAGCCTGTCAAACTCGCGCTTGAAGGCTTGAACGACAAGCTCATCGTCCCCAAAGTGAAGGATGGGATTTACCTGCTTGCTTTTATCGAGCGAGAGGACGTCGTTCAAGATGTAGCCTTCGGATTCGGTGTAGATGCAATACTTGAGATCCGGGGGTTCGCCGGTCCTCTGCTCGATGAAACTCGGGTTGAAGAGATATTCGATTTTAGGGTCGTTGTTAAGGACGGCTGCGTGACCGGTCGCGAGCTTTCTGGCGATGCAGAACTCCGTCCTGGAATTATCGACCCCGATCTTGGCAATCTCCTTATCGCTTCTCGGCGAGACGACAGGGTAGAAGCCGAGCTTGCGCAGCAGCGCGGCGCTCCAGATCCCCTTCTCGCCGAGGGTGGCCGTGCTTCTTTTTATGCCGACCGTTACGGCGTTATCGGGCAGCGGGACGGAACCAAGCTCAGCCTGGAGGGCGCCCTGCTTTTTGAAGTGCCTCTCGTAGATTCTGTGGTACTTATCGACGTAGTTGGTTTTTGGCCTGGCCGAGGCCTCAGAATTGCCTCTCGGGCAGAAGCCGCCCGTGATTATCTCGTCCTGCTCGATGGAGAAAACCTCGAGCTGGCAGTCTCTCACGCCGCAGGTTTCGTCCCCGAAAAGCTCTTTGCACGGGACTCTCCTTTTCTGGAAGGGCATATTGACGATCTCCCAGCCGCGGAAGGCTGAGCTGTACTTCTTACCGTCCTGTTCGAGGCGCTTTATGCTCTCGATGATGTCAAGGGCCTGACCCCAAGCGCCGAACATCTCCCGATGCGGGTAGCCCTCTATCTCTTTATTAGTGACCTGCGCGAGGGCTGCGAGGAAGGCCTTGCCTAAGGGCGGCCCCCCCTGCGCGGAGCATTTGCGGCCGACGTGCTGCGAGCCCCCGACGAACTTGTAGTAGTAACTCGCGGCCGTGCCCCTTACTATCGCCGCGGCGATCTCGTCCCTGCTGAACCCTTCGGCAATCAGCCTGTTTTCGTCCATCTCCATAAAGACGCCGCACGTCGAATCAATGATAGGCACGCGCGGCGCGCGCAGGGCGGCTTCCTGGAGGGTGTTCTCAACGTTCAGGTTTATGACGTCGGCCATATTCTCAAGCGTTTGCCCCGAGCCGGCCTGGCAGCTATAATTCATCTTCGCTTCTTTGACGGTTCCGTCGGGACTGAAGCTGGTGAACTTCATATCCTGCCCGCCAACCTCGAAGATGGTGTCCGTTTCCGGGTTGCAGTGCTTAACGCCGAGGGCGTGACAGGTGATTTCGTCGGTGACTCTGTCAACTATTTCAACGCCCCGCTCGCTCAATTGGGCAGCCTTCTTTTTGCTCAAGAGGATTTTTTCATAGAGCTTGCGGGCCGAACCGGTGGCGCCTACCCCTTTTACGATCACGTTTGCCTTGTGCCTGCTGAGGTATGTCAGCACCCGTTTTAGGGAGCCTTCGGGGTTACCGTGGGTCTTGATGTAGAGCTTATCCAGCAATTTCCCGGTCTCTATCTCGACGAGCGCGCCTTTGGTGGTCGTGCTGCCGCCATCGATTCCGATAACTACTTCAGTGCCTGAGGGTATTTGCCCCGTCAGTTCCTCCGTCTTTTCATGGACCTTCCGGAGCGACTCGGACAGAGGCGGCCCATACTGGCGCCTCTCCCTACTGTACTGCGCGACTTGATCGAGCTGCTCAACCTCAAAGACGAAGTGCTTGTCGTCTTCGATGCCTTTCAGCGCAGCCCCAATGGCCGCGACGTTTTGAAAGTGCGGGGGTCTTTCTATTTGGATCCCGAGGAACTCGCCGAGCGCGTTCCTGACTAAGTCATTGGCCATAACGCCGCCGGTGGCTATCGCACGGCCCTCGGCCTGGCCGGCGCTGAACTCTCGCGAACTAAGGACGTCTATCTTGAAGTTCCTCGCAACCGTCCGGAACAAACCCGCCAGGTTGTCCGGCCTTGTTGCACCCTCATTCTGCTTGTGAATCAAGTCGGATTGAATAACGACGCCGCACCTTGCTAGGAATTCGCTGGGTTCGCCGGACTTCTGCGCCTCAGCCTCGGCCCGCGCAAACATCTCCTCAAGTCTGGCCTGGAGCTTGATTCGGTTCCGCACCGTGATCTGCTCGCTTTCCTCCCGGCTCTTGGCAGCGCCGGCGTCCTCAAGCTGCGGCTGCGGCAGTTCTCCCTCAAACACCCTTCTACACTGCTTTTCGATCAGCGTCCCGGACCCCCCGCCGCACTTCGTGCCGGTCTTCCACTCCTGGATGATCTTCTTGCCATCGACCTCTCTGATGTTGAAGAAATATGAATCCTTAGCGCCGATGTGGAAAATGAAATTGGCCCGCGGCGCGATCAAACCCGCTCCCTTGGGGATTACTACGCTGTCATAGACATAAGTAACACCGGCCATAACCTTAGGAAACGCCTCAGCTCCACTCCCTGTGAATGCCGTGTTCACTATGGCCCCGGCGCGGAACTGGCCCAAGATGTTGCGCCATGCCTCTTTGACCGCCCCAATTGGACTGGCAAAGTGCATTATGGGGTTCGGGCAGTACACAACCTGCTTCGCATCATTGAGAACCGCATAGTGTACAAAGCTGCTCCCTACATCAAACCCTACAAATAAGCGTCTACATCCTACATCTGTCGCCGTTTTCGTCGCTCTATTCATTATTTTATGGCCTATCAACCAAGCAACCTCCCCGCCAGCACCTTGCACCCGAAACAATTAGCAACTACCACACAACCGAGGCCACCACGAGCCAAACCGGCATTATAGCGAACGCCACCGCCGAGTTCAACCACTTATAACGGCTTGTACCCTGAGCAGGCACAACCTCCACTGGTTAAGTCTGGCGTTAGATAGGTGTTAGTAACGGCGGCAAACCTCACGAGACACACAAAATAACATATAGCCAGGCGAATACACGGGCACATTACAGCGCCCAATTTACCCCGAATCAAGCAGGTTATACACCCCCAGGCCCAGGATTCCCCATACCTAACCTCCCTGCGTAAAAGACTTTAACGCAGCCTTAACCTTACCCATAACAATTTCACAAACCATAAGACTAATACTACTGTCTATATTACACTAATCATATTTCATATCAAAGTAGTACGTGCACAGTGACTTATCCAATGCGCAGGAGATTCTTGTTGTTCATCTGCTGCCTGATACTCCCTCAAAACATTTCTGCTTGTACTCATAAGATATAATACTTCGATAACAGAAGGCAACTGTTTGCTTTTCTGCTCTAACGCGCTCTTTTTTGCATTGTGCATGAAATGTAGATCTCGACACGCCGCCAAGCGTATTGTTTCTTCTTCGTTTTTCTGATAGTCTTGCCGCCCATGAAGGTCGCCGAGTCACAACCAAGCAGCAGTATCAGGCAGGCCCGGACCGCACGCGCTGCATACTGTTTTCTCGCACGCCGCGCCTACAGCGTGCTTATGTTTGCGGCGCTCTTCTGCGTACTGGCGGCAAAGTTCTTCCAATCGTGTCGAACTCACCGTGTGGTGGAGTACGCTCGCTGGGTTATGAGTGATATTTCCATCCTGTTGTTTGCTGAGATAGTGCTGGCGCTAGCGTGTTTCAGGTGGCGCAGGAGATGGGTGTTTCGGACAGCTACCGTTGCTGCGGCGGTAGCATGCACATGGTCGGTGATTTACACGGGTTATTTGGTTCGTATGGGGACAGAGGTTCTGCCGCGGGTGCTTCTGCCAATCGTGCGTGATCCCGTTAACGCCCTGCTTATGATAGGGGCCAATCTCATTAAGGCGCCTGTTGCATCCACGCTCCTGCTGGGTCCGAGCCTTCTTGCACTTATCTTTCTATTCTGCACACTCGCCAGGCCTGTGCTTCCAGTGTATGACCGCAGACGGTTCAGCATCAGGCTGGGCGTCTGCCTCGCTATAGCTCTTGGTGTGACGTTTGCGCGGGCCTTTGTTGGCGGTGGCGGGTCGCCCTATGCTCGCAGCCCCCACGTTCGGGCCGTGACGAGCCTGTTCCATCCGCGGCTGGAGGAATCGCGCCGCCGTATCCCTTACCTTGACGAGGCGCAGTTGCCTCTGCGAGGCGACCCCGTGAGACACAACCTGGTCATACTTGTTCTCGAGGGGGTGCAGTATGCATATACTTCACTTGCGGACAAGGAGAGCGGGTTGACGCCTCACTTATCGAGCTTGGCGGCGCAGGGTGCGCAATTCACAGGCGCGCGTGCGTCTGTCACGCATACGACAAAGGCGCTGTTTGCTATGCTGAGCGGCCGGTTTCCCTCAGAGTCGGAGGACCTTGCCGAGGCGGTGCCGGTGGTTAAGCATTATGCGGGTCTTGCGACGATTGTGCAGAGGCAGTTGGGTTATCGAACGGCCTTTTTCCAGTCTGCCAAAGGGGACTTCGAGTCCCGGCCCGGCCTGGTGCATAACCTGGGCTTCGACAAATTCTGGGCGAGGGATGACTTGGATGACCCCAACAGCTACATCGCCTATTTAGCCTGTGACGAGTTCGCGATGTTGGAGCCGATTAGCGAGTGGATACGACAGGATGAGCAGCCGTTTCTGCTGGTGGTTCTCTGCTCGGTGACACACGACCCGTACGATGTTCCGCAATGGTACGGCGAGCCGGCGAAGGATCCGGCGGAGCGATATCGACAGACCATTCAGTACACCGATGGTTTTATCAGGGAGCTCGACGCGAAGCTTACGGAATTAAGTCTTGCGGATAATACGGTATTCTGCGTTGTCGGTGACCACGGCGAGGCCTTAGGTGAGCATGGCTTGAGCGGGCACGACCAGATAGCTTATGAGCAAGCGCTGCGGATTCCGTTTTGCCTCAGAGCGCCGTCGCTGGTGGCGCCAGGGACAAAGGTGGATCAGCCGGTCAGCTCTATTGACCTGACGCCAACATTGTTGGGGCTGTTGGGTTTTGAAACGGCAGGGGCGGGATTTGACGGCGTCGATGCGCTCGCTGTGATTCCGCAGGGGCGTCGCGTCTATTTCTGCGGATGGGTGCGGGAAGGGCCGAGCGGTTTTGTAATAGGCCGGAGTAAGTATGTCTATGATCCAGCCGACAAGAGCGTGTGCTTGTATGATCTGCTGGCGGATCCAAGCGAGCTGGTGAGGAACACCCTGCCAGCAGCGCAGGCGCAGGAGATAGGAGATAGCATCGTCTCATGGCGCAAGAGCACTGTTTTCCGCCTCAGCCGGCGCGAGCCGGGTAAGCAGACTGTTTTTGGACGATGGGAGATCCGCTGGACCAACCGCATCTTCCTATCCACCAAATACCTGACAGGGACTGATGACTAAGCATCGGGGTTTTCACTCCCCCTCGCCTGGCAGATATTGCCATCGGCGGGGGCGCCTGTTGTGTGCGGGGGCGTTGCTTTTTGTAAACAGCCACAGTTTTGGGGGAATAGCAGCGATTTTACGAACCACATGGTGTTAATATGGGCGAGTTGGGCACGTTTGGTGTTGCCAAAAAACAGCGCGCCGTCAAATCGCCGGGTTTGCCCATATCGTAACCGCCAGACCGCTCGGTGGTTTAAGTGTGGTAGTTACAGGACGTTACAACGAGCCAACCTGCGTGAGTGGCCAATTCCATGTTTTGCTGGCACATTCTTTGCGGCTTTTATCTCTCTGTCCTCAAATGGACAATATTGGGCGGACGCCCTGACAACCATATACTCTGGAGGAGGACTTGTCCGCCCGATTCTTTGGGTATTTCAAAGTGGGCCTTGGCCCGCCTTGTTAATGGGTATTGCGGGGTCGCGTCCGGAGGAGGAGCGACTCCGCTGATTTTTTGCGCTTTCGCGGCCTGCCCTTGTGGCAGGAGGAGTTGTGCGCCGCACTATGCAGCGGGGGTCTTTACCAGGCTTTTGGCTACCCAACGGGCGCTTGGCATCGTATAATCGGCGCTGTTATGGAGCGTGCTGCTTATAGGATTGTGGATGCGAATTTCAATCGGGCCCGTGAGGCAGCTCGCGTTGTTGAGGATTTTTGCAGGTTCGCCCTAAATTCAGCCCTCCTTACAGAGCGAGCCAAGAGTCTTCGTCACGAGGTGTGTGCGGCGGTCGCCCAGCTTGACGCGGGGGGGCTTATCGCGAGCAGGGATACGTTCGCCGATGTTGGTGCGGGCAGGACGGTTGAGAACCAGCTTTCGCGCGGCGACTTGGCGGACTGTTTTACGGCGGGCTGCAAGCGCCTGACGGAGGCCTTGCGGGCGCTGGCGGAGATAGTTCAGACCGAGAACCGGCCTCTGGCCGAGACCCTCGAAGGGCTGCGCTTTGCTGCATACGCGCTTGAGAAGGATATTGTGGTTTTTAGTGAGCCGGCGCAAAAGTTCAAGCGCGTCGGGCTGTATGTCATCATTAGCAGCGATCTGCCCTTAGAGATTATCTCGCTGGCGGGCAAGTGTGCGGCGGGGGGCGCCGACTGCGTCCAGTTGCGGGCCAAGGAGATGGCCGGCGACAGGCTGTTTGCGGTTGCGGTCGAGTTCGCTCGTATATGCAGGGAGGCTGGCGTACTGAGCATTGTGAACGACCGCGCGGATATCGCCGTCGCCGCGTGCGCCGACGGCGTTCACCTTGGGCAGAACGATTTGCCCGTTGCGGCGGCGCGCAAGCTGCAGATGACGCCTATGATTATCGGCAAGAGCACCCACCTGCTCAGGCAGCTTCGTGCGGCGTGCGCAGAGCTTCCCACCTACGTCTCGCTGGGTCCCGTATTTGCCACCGACACGAAGCCGGGGGCTGAGCCGGTAGGGTTGGAGTATGTGACGGCGGCGGCAAAGGAGCTTGCCGGGACTGGGATCGCAAGCGTTGGGATCGGGGGCATAGGGGTGGAGGAGATGGAGCAGGTTATGCGCGCCGGCGCTGGCGCCGTGGCGGTGTGCTCGGCGGCGACCAAGACGAGCGACCCTACCGCGGCGTGCCGTGCGCTGAAGGAGAGGATCGTCTCATTGAAGAAAGGCTGACCTTGCGCGCCTTGTCGGCGCTGTCGCTGTGCCGATAGGGTATGTGGGCGTTTGCAAGAAGGGATTAGGTATGAGTGCAGCGCAAAGGTGTGGGTGCATTTGGGTAATGTCGTTGGCGGTGTGCGGAGCAGGGCTTGCAGTGGAAGACGAGCTGTTTGGGAAGCCGCCTGGCAAATACTTTGGTCTGTCGGCCGAGGATCATCGGGGCGCCAAGAGTTTTGAATCGGGCCAGCCGATTGTGGGGACGACGTATTTCTACTGGTACGATATCGACAGCAAGAGCCACATTATCGACGGCGACGCCACGGACGCATTGACGAC
>Ga0315274_10011283_pt1 | contig 12803 bp, 21 predicted proteins | sample YL17G02_20_MG_FD_203700 | JGI IMG/M metagenome (GOLD analysis project Ga0315274, IMG submission 203700) | Sediment microbial communities from Yellowstone Lake, YNP, Wyoming, USA - YL17G02_20 | ecosystem: Environmental > Aquatic > Freshwater > Lake > Sediment | place: USA: Wyoming | collected... | reverse complement strand
ACGACGGCGGCGTATGGGGCTGGTTGAGGCGGCTATTTGGTCTCCAGTAGGCGGTTGAGTCATTGAAATCCGGTGACATACTGACCTCAGCCTGGGAGAATGTCCGGTCAAGAAAATTCCGGTTCGCCCTCAACCTGATCGGCATACTAATCGGTTGCGCAGCCGTCACAGGACTAGTATCCATGACTCAGGGTCTCAGCGACAGCGTCAGTGGACAGCTTCAGATATTTGGCCCTCAGAACATCATGGTGATCCCCGGCGGCTTCTCAAGCGGCACAATGACCACGGGAAAACTAACTTACAAAGACCTTAACACAATCGAGAACATCGAACACGTCTCGGCGGCAACACCCATAATCGCGAATAATGTTGTCTCATACACGGTTAAGGGTAAGACCTACAGGGCCTCAACATACGGGCTGGATGAGAACTTCCAAAAGCTGAACACTAGCTTCGAGCTTGCCAAAGGTCGCGCGATGGTTCGCAGCGACAACGGCGTCGTAATCATTGGCGCGAACGTGGCGTGGCCTCAGGATATGGATGCGCCCATCCTGAGTGTTGGTGACAGGATCACGCTAACCACGCGTGTCGGTGATACACAGAAGACACTCACGGTCAGGGTCATCGGCGTATTAACGAAGCAGGGCTCCACGTTAGGCGTGAACCTTGACGACGCTGTAGCCTTGACAATAAGAGACGCCCAACAGTTCTATGAGACCGGTAACACTTACTCGTACATCATGGCGCGAGCTGACTCGGTCGAGAACGTAGCCTCCACAGCAGCCGCGATAAAGGCGAAGCTTGGTAAGGGTTACACCGCGATGACGTACGAGTCGGCCAAGGCTACGATGGATCAGGTCCTCGGCTCGATACAGGCGGTGCTGAGTGGGATCGCCGCGATCAGCCTTGTAGTAGCGGGGGTCGGCATTATAAACACCATGACCATAAGCGTGATGGAGCGCACGCGCGAGATCGGCGTCCTGAAGGCGATCGGGGCGAAGAGCAAGGACGTCATGCTGATGTTCATATCCGAGGCCATTTTAACTGGGTTTATTGGCGGCGTCCTCGGCGTACTCGTCGGCTTCTCTCTAAGCGGGCTGACCGGCACTTTCATAGGTATAACACCAAACACGTCGGTGACGAATGCCCTATTGGTCATCGGGTTCGCGGTTCTCACCACGACTCTCTCCGGTCTCTACCCCGCGTGGAGGGCGGCGAACCTCAACCCCGTAGAAGCACTTAGATCCGAGTGATTGGTGCGGCCGCCGGGATTTGGACCCGGGTTACCAACTCTCCCCGATAAAGGTCGTGGGGGGCTGGAGTCTTACCAGGCTGGACCACGGCCGCGCATGGTTACCAGAAGGGATGTCCCCAGCAATCTAATAAGTATGTCGAGAATCGCCTCTTGCGTGGGGGTGCAACTTTTATCGAAAAAAGCATTTATATTGAATGATTAGCGCAAACCCAACAACAGTTATATACGTTGTTTACTCTATTGGCTAAACGCTTAGGGCCATGGGCCTGTAGCTCAGCAAGGAAGAGCGTCGGCCTTTTAGGACCTTAGGGTCGAAGAGAGCCGTTGGTCAGGGGTTCGAATCCCCTCAGGCCCGCTCCGCCAGCTGGGGGATGAGATGAATGGCAGAGACGAGGGTACGCGAACTAAAGTATAGAATGATGATCACCGACCTCCTAAAGGTCGCAAGCGAGAGTCACACATATCAAGAATTATCAGACTACCTCGGCCTCAGCCCACCCATACTCAGCAGGTACATGAGGGGGCACGTCCTGCCGAGCTACGGCAGGGCCCAGGGCCTATACGAGAAGCTCATGGAGATCACCGACATCAAGTCCGAGCTAAAGAAGAGGATCAACTTCGACGAAGAGGGCTACTTCGACAACACGCCCCTCGTCGCTGAGATCACGTGGCTGAAGATCATGGCGAACTACGCGATGGAAAAGTTCGCCGGGCGTCGCGTCACGAAGGTGCTCACGGCAGCCGTAGATGGCATCCCCTGCTCAACCTTGGTCGCCAACCTACTCGACGTAGACCTCCTGATCGCCAAGGAAACTAGGGAGGTCGGAATCAACGATTTCCTCGAAGAGTCCTTCATCCCCAAGGGCTCGGCCATGAGGAGGACGCTGTACGTCCCAAAGGCGTCCCTGAAGAAGAAGGACAGCATTCTCATCATCGACGACGTCGTCCGCAGCGGCGAGACCATCAAGGCGCTCGTCGACCTCGTCAGGAACCAACGCGCCGACATCGCGGGTATCTACGTACTCGTGGCCGTGGGCGACGAGTGGAAGAAGGACCTCGGGGAGATCATCAGCAAGGAGTCCTTCGAGGTGCTCATAGAGCTGTGAGCTTCAACAACGTTTTTATGAATCAACCCCGGCTAATTTGAGGCGATGCGATGTTCAACCTAATCACACTTAAGGACACCATCAGGATAAGCCCGTCGAAGTTCGGTCAACCTCTCGACGCCGCAGCCTACGAGGAGCTGCGCGGCAAGTACGAGGGGCTAGTCGACGAGGACCTCGGCTACGTCATCTCAGTCAACAAGGTCGAGGTCAACCCAGTCGGCCGCATCGTCCCGGGCGACGGTGGGACCCACCACCAGGTTACATTCAGCATCATGACATTCTTCCCACAGCTCCAAGAGATAGTCGAGGGCGAGGTCGTCGAGGTCGCGGACTTCGGTACCTTCCTCAGGATAGGCCCCGTTGACGCGCTCCTGCACGTCAGCCAACTCATGGACGACTTCATCAGCTACGACGAGAGGCAGGGTATCCTTCTCGGCAAGGAGAGTGGCCGCACCATCCAGCGGGGTGACCTCTTCAGAGTGAGGCTGGTCGCCGTCAGCTTCCCCAAGGGGCGTAGCTCCGGCAAGATCGGTGTCACGGCACGCCAGCCCATGCTCGGTAAGATCGAGTGGATAGCAGACGAGGTCAAGACTATGGAGGCACCGAAGGAGGAGAAGAAGAAGTAATGCCAACCAAGGCGTGTAGAACCTGCAAGATCATAACCCATGAAAACGTCTGCCCGGTCTGCAAGGGCTCGGAGCTTAGCGAGGACTTCCTCGGCTTCGTCATCATTCTCGACCCCTCGAAGAGCCAGTTGGCTGAGAAGATGATCATCAAAGAGGCGGGGCAGTACGCCCTCAAGATCCGTTAAACCAACCGCTCCGGCCCACCTCCCGATTAAGACTCTGCTTCTACCCGAATCCCTGCGCGGTGAGCTGAAGACCCCTCTAGGGGAGCTGTACCGGGGGGAACCAGCGGACACAGCTATGAGGTTAAAGAAGAAGCTCGGAGACCACCTTCCACTGTTCGCCGTGGTCGGCGACTTCGTAGCGGCCAACCTAATCGCCACGGGCATGTCTCCGGACATAATTGTGGTTGATAACAAGATCCTCCGTGTCGAAGTCAAGCCAATTGAGCATGGTTTGAAGGAGGTTAATGTTCTGAACGAGGCTGCGACCATAAACGCCGAGGCGTGGCTCGCCTTGAGGGTCGCGGTAACGCTTAAAAGGAGGGTGGCGGTAGTCGTGGAAGGTGAAGAGGACCTGCTGGTCCTCCCGCTGTTGGCTGAGATGCCCCTCGGCTCGGTGATAGCCTACGGCCAGCCCCACGAGGGGCTTGTTGTAGTGACCGTGTCCGAGGAGAGGCGGGACTGGGCGCGGGACTTCCTCAACCGAATGGAGATGAAATGACAGTGAAGCTGGAGTTGACATCCACTAAGATCAACAAGGTGGTTGGTAGAAAGGAGCTTGCCTTCAAGATCGATGAGGCCTCCACTCCGAGCAGAGCCGACGTCAGACGCGAGATAGCAGTCGTCATGAGGACGGAGCTTGATAACGTCTACGTCCGCGAACTTAAGACAAAGTCCGGGACTAGGAAGACCACCGGGGTCGCCCACGTCTACAACGACGTCGCGACCGCGCTGACGGTTGAGCCCAAGTACATAATCACCCGTAACAAGGGGAAGGAGGCCGCGAAGGCGGAGGAAAAACCCGCCGCAGCGGCCGCGGCCCCTGAGGAGGAGAAGAAGTAATGGCTCAAGCACCACCCAGTAAGAAACCCGCCGATAAGAAGCCCGTTGAGAAGAAGGCGCCTAAGAACGTCGACTCGATCTACAAGAAGTACGAGATCAAGGACGACAAGCTCGAGCGAAAGAGGCCCTTCTGCAACCGGTGTGGGCGTGGCTACTTCATGGCGGACCACGGCAACCGCTACACATGCGGGAATTGCGGGTTTACCATGTTCAAGTCCAAGACTCCTACTTAATGACACGTTCAGGCTCAATCGAGTCCTCGGCTCCGTTTTTTCGCCGAGGGTTTTTTCTCTTCTAGGCGTGAGATCACAAGCCTAATGATGTGATTCAATCCCCTATTAATTCATGTTCAGCGTAATCTCGCAGGGGGTTTTAGATGACCCTATCGTGTCTTTTGTGCTCGGCCTCATAATAGTGGTCGTCATAGGCTTCGCTCTTAGAGGGTACTTATCAAAGAAGAAACGATGAGTGAACCGGTGAAAAAACATCTTATCTATTGATTATTCGGTTCTTTTTTCTCAATTAACTGGATAAGGTTGACGGGTAATTTTAATAAAGTTGCCTTAGCCTTACTCGGCATGATATTTAAGACGTCCAAGATTGACGAGCATATATGCTCTACGTGGTCGGGGATATCTGGAACACAATTTACTCGGTCGTCGACGACGGGTAGGTGACCAAGTGGTATTACATTCGCAGGAAGAACGCCTGCTCCATGTGTGGGAAAAGCTACCTAGCAGGACTGAAGAACCAGGCCCGCCTGCACCACACACGCTTTGATCCTGAGAACCTCGCTGTGAACACGTTCGAGGTCTGCGACGATCCGGGTGACTAATGCCCAACAGGCTCTACTGAAAAACCCTCAAACAATAGACAATTGAGGAACCCGAAGGGGTTAAATCTCTAGATCCGAGCCTCATCTATCGACTCAAATTGTTCGAGATTGAGAAGATTGAGATCGGCGGCAAGACATTCCACGCCATGAAGTCGACACTACCTGAGAACGCTCCCCCGCTCCTCCTAATCAAGGGCGCCAAGGGGTATGTCATGTGCGGCTACCTCAACATCGAGGCCGCGGAGAAGTTCGGCTCAGCGGCGGCGATCGTGAGCGGCGTAAAGACCTTTGACGATGTCCTCAACGCCCCGATAAAGGCCGCGACGACCAAGGCGAAGCAGCTCGGGTTGGAGCCGGGCAAGGTCGTAAAGGACGTCATAGCCGCCCTCGGCTAGACGCCCACCAGCTTCTCCACTTCACTCCTAGCATTGCTCAGAATATTCTTACCGTGAGCAAGGAGCAGTTTATCGAAGTCGTAGTCGAGCAGCTTCCTGATCTCCTTTGCCGCCACGTCTCCGTCCTTGCTGTACTTCGCCGGGGGTGTGTAGAGGTTCCCGTCGTCGTCGCCGAATATGGTATCGCCGACGATCATCGCCTTCTCGCCTCTGAGGTAGAAGGATAGGTTGCCATCCGAGTGGCCGGGGATGTTGATCATCTCGATTCCCCCGCAGGCGTCTATCACGTCCCCCTGCTCCAGACCCATGTCCGCCTCGACACCCGTCTGCTCCTTCAGGGACTCGACGTCGCCCTCCCCGAGCATGACCTCTGGTCCACCCGTGAGGTCAAGGATCTTGGGCAGGTTGGCTATGTGGTCCTCGTGCGCGTGGGTGAGGAGGATCAGCTTGATGTCGTCCCACGTCTTCCCCATCGACTTCAGCTCGGCCTCGATGTTCCGGATGCATAGTTGTGTGAAGCCGACGTCGATGAGTATCAACCCGCCTTCACAGTTCAGTATGTAGACCTTTGTGCTCAGGCCGTCCGCCCTCTCGATGTCTACGGCCCTGATCATCTCGGTTACCTTGACCATGTCACTCCCTCCATCTGCTCCCGCTTTATCGCTGTTACTCTAGAATCTCCACGATCTTCGTCGTAGAGGTTGCCCCCGATATGAGCCTCGCCTGCTTACCGAAGTGCTTCTTTAGAAGTTTGAGGACCGCCTGATTGGCTTTGCCCTTCTGTCGGGGCTCCTTGACCTTTACGAGGTATCGCCCCTCGTCGAGCCTCTCGACGCCCTCTTCCCTCGACCCCGCCTTCACTTCGATGGTTATCCTCAAGGCTGGGGAGAATTAGTGGTTTCGGGAGTTAAAAGGAATTTTTACTTGACTTAATTGTCGTTGAGGGCTTCCTGGACCGCTTCCCTCGTCTGGACCGGGAAGTCCCTCATGAGGCTCTTGAAGACGACCTTGGCAACGTGCTTCTTGAAGCCGATCTCGTCGAGGTCGGTGAAGTACTTCCTGCGGGTCCCGCCCTTGCAGGTCTCCTCCTCGAACTTTAGGACGCCCTCGTCGCACATGTCGTTTAGGAAGTTGATTATCGAGGCCCTGGAGATGGTCTTGCTGCCCAGGGACCTGTTCACCGCCTGATAGACCTCCCTCGAGGTCATGCCCTTGTTGTCGCTGTTCCAGATGATCTTCAGAGCCTCGATCTGGTAGTCCCTCAGGACCTTTTCGAGGCCTTCCTTAGAAGGGTCTATGACGATGGTCAAATTAATGCACCTGAACTCGTCTATAAACCGGTGCCGGATATAAAAGAATTAGGTTAGCCTACTAGTTGTTTTTCCCTGCTTTTTTCTAGGACATGTTTTTCGAGTGAGTAGCATAGGAATATTCCCGTGAATACTTTCAGTTCTCCCACTTTTACCTCGACGTTGACCTCGCTTTTCTTTCCATCTACATTTGTGACGGTTGCTTCAGCTCTCATCGTATCGCCGGTCTTGACTGGTGCGATGAATTTTGCCTGGGCTGAGCCGAGAACGACGTTTGGGTGGTTTACTGCGAGCATCGCGGCGTAGTCGGCGAGTCCGAATGTGAAGCCACCGTGGATGAGTCCTGTGGAGTCGGCGGTCATCTCCTCCGTCGCGGTCAACTCGACAGTCGCCCTCGTTCCACCTATGACCGCGATTGGTTTCCCGACGAGCCTCTCAGAAATATTTCCGTGGGTTTTGATGTTCAACTATCGCGCCCTTCCCTTTGGTTTACCGTATAGTATTAAAAACCCGAGCAGGGTGGTTTAAGGGATTGGTATGAAACTCGTTACCTATCGTTCGGGTAAGGCAACCAGCATAGGCGTCGTCGTCGGCGGCGATGTCTTGGATTTGAACGCCGCCTTTAAGGCGCATCTCGGCGGATCCTTCAAGGGTAAGAAGGTGGCGCCCTTCGACATGCTCGGATTCCTGGATCTGAGCTTGAAGGGGTTGAGCGAGGCGAAGAAGGCCGTGAAGGCCGCCGAGGGCTCAAAGTATCTTGTCCCCCTGAAGAAGGTGAAGCTTATGGCTCCCATCCCTCGTCCGAGGAAGAATATCGTCTGCCTGGGGCTGAACTACGCCGAGCACGTGAAGGAGGGGAGCAAGGCGGGTGCGGCCTCCAGCCTCCCACCGGTGCCTATCTATTTCACGAAGCCACCGACGGCGGTCACCGGGCCCTACGATAACATCGTCTACCCGAAGGTGACTGAGAAGCTCGACTACGAGGCCGAGCTCGCCTTCGTCATCGGGAAGAATGGGAAGAACATCCCCGAGGAGAAGGTCTACGACTACATCGCCGGGTACATGGCCTTCGACGACGTCTCCGCTAGGGACCTTCAGTCCAAGCACCAGCAGTGGTACAGGGGGAAGAGCATCGACACATTCGCCCCCATGGGGCCGTGGATTGTGACGAAGGACGAGGTCGGCGACCCCCAAGACCTCGACCTCTGGTGCAAGGTCAACGGAGTCGAGAGGCAGCACACGAACACGAGCGCCATGATCTTTAACCTCAGGAAGATCGTGGCGACGCTCTCGGCGGGCATCACCCTCGAGGTTGGGGACATCTTCGCCACCGGGACCCCGTCGGGCGTCGGCATGGCCCACCCCCTCGGCCTCCTCAAACTCGGTGACGTCGTAGAGATCGGCGTCGAGAAGATAGGCTCGATAAAGAACAAGATCGTCGCCGAAAAGTAACCCTATAACCGCGCCTTTTCGGGGGTTTTACCCTTTTCTGGACCCCAGATCGCCCTGAAAAGGTTATAGACACGTTTATATTGAGTTACTGGTTTGCTAGGTTAGTTTCATGGTGGATACTTTGAGTGGGAACGTCCAGATAGGTCCCCCGAAGCTCACACGTTTCGAGAGGGCACGAATCGCAGGCGCACGCGCGCTCCAAGTATCACTAGGGGCCCCAATTCTGGTCGAGTTGCCCCCAAAGATGAGCGATCCAATAGACATAGCCCTAGCGGAGATCAAAGCGGGAGCCCTCCCGATGACCATCAGGAGGACGCTGCCCGACGGCTCCTACCAAGATATAGCACTGGCCGATCTTAGTTAGCCCGGTGAAGCCTTTTTACCCGGGGCTACATTCTTCGTAGGGAATTGAACAATAGCGAGCTATCGACTTGGAGGATCACTGCCCTAATATTAGGTGTGGTTTCGATAGCGATCTTCCTCGTCCAGCGGTCCAGGTTCATGTTCCTCGACCCCGTCTTCGAGTTCGCTATTTTCCACATCCCGGCGATACTCGCCCTGAACTACTACATAGTTGTGGACGGTAGAGAGAGCGCCAAGCTGAAGAAAGCCGCTTAGACGCCCCTGGTCTTCGTTATCGTCTCAGTTATCTCGACACCCCTCTCCCTGAGACTGCTCAGCAACTCCTCGAAGAGTTCACCGCGGATGACCCTGACGGGCCACTGTATGCCCTTTTTCTTGACCGCGCCGCTCGCGAGTATCCTGGCGATTATGGCGGCGGTGAAACCCGTGGTCTTGGCCATTGAGGTCACCCTGTGCTCCTCATCGTACTCATCCACCATCTCATAGTTTACGTCGATGTCTAACCCACCGCTTTTCCCCGAGGCGCTGACTTGGAGGACTGTGATGTCCCGATCCCCGGCGTCCTCGTCGAACTTGATGATGGGGTAGATGAGTTCGTGGAAGAGGTCGATGGGTACTATCTCCCTCCCTTGGTAGGTGATGGGTTTGCTGCCGATGACGCCGAGGTCCAGCAGGAACATTAGCTTGTCGACGAAGCCGCTGTATCTGATAGTCTTGCCCCTGAAGTTCTTTACCTTCTTCTCCTGGCAGAGCTTGAGGAGGCTGGATGGGAAGCCGTCGATGAATGCCTCCATCTCGGGGTGGTCGTTTACGAATATACCCTCGACCTCACTGTACCGGTCGACTTCCTGTAGTTTTCCGTCGACGATCATAGGGACCTTCCCGGGGCGTATGGGCATCCTGGTGCCGCCGAAGACTATCTTGTAGTCGAGCGGGGGCTTAGGGTCCTTGGGGAGGCCACCGCAGGCGAAGTTGACCTCGTCCACCTCGTCCATGTGCTCCATGGCCTGCCCGCAGAGCAGGTCGATGAGACCGGGGTCGACGCCACATCCGGGTATAGCGGTGATTCCCGCCTTCTCGACCTCCTTGTAGATGTCGCCCTCCTGTGGGTAGCCTCCACCCGCGAGGTCCACGATGTTGACCTTCGCCTCAATGGCGGCTTTGAGGACGCCCATGCTGAACTTTGCCGCTGTCGAGTTGACGCCTACATCGTACCCCTTCATGGCGGCGACGAGCTGCTCATGGCTGGTGATGTCGACCTTCTTCGTGTCAAATTTCTTGTTGGCGACGTATTTCTTGGCTGCTTTGAGCTTGACGTCGTCGATGTCGCACCCTGTAACCTTCTTCGATTTTGGGTCCTCGGCGCAGTCCTTGGCGACCGCGGGACCCATGAGGCCCATGCCTAATACGAGAATATTCATGTCAGTAAACCTGAGTGTAAAGATGCTCTAATTGTATTAATCGTTGCCCTAGACGGATATCGTCTCGCGTTGAAATGTCAATCGTCTCATGACGAAGTGCTTAAATACAGTAGGGGCACTCGAGCAAAACCAGAAAGGGTGTTACCATTGATAGACTTCTCATTCACTGAAGAGCAGCAACTATTCAAGGAGTCGGTAAAGGACTGGCTCTCGAAGAACCTTACCCTCGAACAGGTGAGGGAGAACGACACGAAGCACCAGATCCCAAAGAGCTTCATGAGGGGACTCGGTGACCTCGGTCTCCTCTGCCTCACGTTACCCGAGGAGCATGGTGGCTCCGGCGCGGACTGGGTCACGGCCACAATCGGCGCCGAGGAACTAGGCTACGCGGATATCTCCGTCGCTTCACCCGTCTTCTACCTCGTTCAGGCGAGCTGGGGCTATGTCGTTGACAAGTATGCTCAGGAGCCGGTCAGGGAGGTTTGCCTACGTAAGGCGGCGAGGGGTGAGTCGTTCATCGGTATCGGCGCCACTGAACCCGGCGGAGGCAGTGACGTAGCCGGGTTCAAGACGGTGATGAAGAGGAACGATAAAGGCTGGTTGCTGAACGGCGAGAAGTGCTACATTAGCGGCACCGCCGAGGCGGTCGAGATCAACGGCGGCTACTTCGTCTCCGGCTACACCGACAGGAGCAAGGGCCACAAAGGGATGACGGCCCTCTTCATGCCCATCAACGCTCCCGGCGTCGAGATCACGAAGCGCTTCGAGAACCTGGGCAGGATGGCGATAAGCACCGGCGGTTTCAAGATGACCGACGTCCAGCTCCCGCAGGAGTATCAGCTCGGGGAGGAGGGCAAGGGCTTCTACTACACCATGGAGGGCTTCGACGCCGCGCGTGTACTCGTCTCCGCGAGCTGCATAGGTGCCGCTGAGAGGGCGATGGAACTCGGTATTGAGTACATAAAGCAACGCCAGGTCTTCGGCCAGCCAATTGCCAAGTTCCAGGGGGTACAGTTCGACCTCGCCGACATGGCGGCCCACCACGAGGCCATAAAGAGCCTCGTCTACCGCACGGCGTGGATGCTCGACCAGAAGTACAAGAATGGCAAGTTCGACTCACTTGAGGTCAGCAAGTACCTAGGCATGTGCAAGTACCTCGCGCCCCACCACGCCCTCGACGTCTTCCGCAGGGTCCTACTCTGGATGGGCGCCTACGGGTACACGAAGGAGTGCCCACTCGAGATGGGCCTCCGTGGCATAATGAGCTACTGCATCGGCGCGGAAGGCGCGGCAAACATCCAGAAGGTCATCATCAGCCGCGAGGTCCTCGGCCGCCAGTGGCGCGCCTAAGACCCATTTTTATCCTTCTTCTCCCTTCCATTTAATATTCTTCGATCCTCGATCAGACGATCGTAGGTGTGTAACATGGATTCTTTCAGGGAACACTTGGTAAAGTCGCTAAAGGGCGGGCAGGCATTCGTATCGTACAAGAAGGCGCTGGAGGACGTCAAACCCGAGTTGAGAGGTGTCCGACCCAATAAGTCGGTCCACTCTGTTTACGAGGAGCTTGAGCACATGCGCCTCGCCCAGAAGGATCTGCTCGATTTCGCCTTAGACCCAGACTGGAAGCCTACGGAGTGGCCGAAGGGCTTCTGGCCCGAACCCGACCACGCGCCCACCGAGGAGGAGTGGAAGAAGACCCTAAACGGCTTCCTTAAAGACCAGAACCGGGCGGTAAAACTCGTGAAGAACACCGAAATCGACCTGCTCTCGATGGTCCCCCAGACAGAGAACACCTACCTCAGGGAATTGATGATAATAATCGAGCACAACTCTTACCACTTCGGCAAAATACTGGACATTAGAAAGTCCTTGGGGGACTGGAGGTAGTTCCCAATCACGCGATTAGTTCCGCTGGGCCTCCTTACCTCATCTGTGTACCGCACATGTTGCAGAATTTCTGCCCCGGGTTAACCGCATTACCACACTTCGGGCACACGGCTGGCTGTGCCTGCAGGTTAGCCCCACAGTTTAGGCAAAATTTATCCTGTTGGTTGATTGGCTGGCCGCAGCTCGGGCAGAATCGGGTGTTTGGCATCCCCTGTATGAGTTGAGGCGCCTGCATCGGTGTGGGTGTGTACATCGGCTGAGGTGCCTGCTGGGGCATGGTCGCGACTCTCTGTTTCGCGGAGTTGATCTCGCCTATCCAGTCATCGAATCCTTTGAAGCTGGACACAGCCCCCGCCCTGTAGAGTTGTGCCCTCGACATCCCCGGTGTACTGCAATCTATGCACAGGAGGGAGGCGCCGAACTGCTTCTCCACCTTTGCGCCTATGATGTCTTGCAGGTGGATCTCGAAGCTCTCCGGCCTCTCCATTGCCTTGTCGAGGTCCTCCTTCTTCACTCTCGTCGCACCCCTCATCGCCTCGCTCCCTACGATGCCTCCAAGCACACCGCCCACGACGAGGCGCTTCAAGAACTCGCCGCCAGACTGGGCGAAGATGAGGCGCTGATCGGTGAGGATGAGCGTCCCCCCCGGGGGGTTGAAGTTGTACTTCTTCTCCCCTCTGCGATTGAGGTTGATCCCAGACTCCGACTTCAATACGGTCTCTTCAAGGTGCGCCATAGAACTTCTACTACAAGAAATACGCCTATTTCTTATATCATTTTATCACGGCGTAATAACCAAGACATCCACGCCCAGATCCCGACTCGATCCTCCCCAAATAATTTTTTTCCGTTATCATGTATAGCACCACACAAGCAGCCCCACACGCGACCGTTAGTGTTAAAGACGTTCTAGATGGATCATACCACGAACCGTCATGAGTATGAAGGATCGCTTCATCGGAAAGGACTTCCTCACCCTAATGGACTACACGCCAATCGAGATCAACTACATGCTCGACATAGCCCAGCAACTCAAATACAAGAGGATGATGAAAGAGCCCCACGACTACCTCGTGGGCCGCACCA
>Ga0315274_10011282_pt1 | contig 12803 bp, 11 predicted proteins | sample YL17G02_20_MG_FD_203700 | JGI IMG/M metagenome (GOLD analysis project Ga0315274, IMG submission 203700) | Sediment microbial communities from Yellowstone Lake, YNP, Wyoming, USA - YL17G02_20 | ecosystem: Environmental > Aquatic > Freshwater > Lake > Sediment | place: USA: Wyoming | collected... | reverse complement strand
TTTATTCACCCCATAACTGAGGGATTACCTTCTCATGTCAGTTCTCCCCGAATCCTCAATACCGACCAGCGCGCCCAATTTACCAGCGGCGCCTTCCAGGACATGCTCAAAGGAAAGGAGGTCAGCATCAGCATGGATGGTCGGGGCCGGGCGATGGACAACATCTTTACCGAAAGGTTATGGCGCTCTCTCAAGTATGAAGAAGTCTACCTCAAAGATTATCTATGTGTCTCTGAGGGAAGACAGGGCACTGATCATTAGTTAAACTTCACAACCATGAGAGGCCTTACGAGTCTCTCAACTACTTGACCCTGGAGGAGGTCTATCTTCAAAGGGTAGCTTGGGGAGGAAAAGAAAGATGCTCGCGCTTGCATCTCTCTCTTCCAAAATGAACAAACTTTAGACCCCAAAGTGTAACTTAATTTTCTCAAAATAAGGAGGAGATAAAATGAAAAGAGCTAAGTATGTCATTTTATGTTTGGCGGTAATCGGGTGTGTTTCCCTTAATGCTTGGTCGCAAGAAAAACCAAAAATCTACCGTCTTGTCATTGGTACTGGTGGTATAGCGGGTTCTTATTATCCACTGGGCGGCGCTATGGCTCGTATATGGACCCAGAACCTGCCCAATATAAGCGTATCAGCCCAGGCTACCGGAGCATCGATTGAGAATACAAAGCTCATGGAGAATGGTGAAATCGAACTGGGACTAACGCAAAATGATTTGGCTGAGTATGCAGCCAAGAAGCAGTACATGTTTGATAAAGAATACAAAAGCTTAAGGGCGGTTGCCACCTTATTCCCGGAACACATACAAATCTTCGTTTATAAAAATTCCAGCATTAAAACGATTGCGGATCTTAGCAGCAAGCGGGTGTCTGTAGGCTCGCAGGGCAGTGGAACACTCGCTAACTGCCAGCAGATCTTCGAACTCTTTGGTGTATCTTTTAAAGACATCAAACGTTTCTATCTGACAAACGTTGATGCAGTTGATAGAATGAAGGACGGCCTGTTAGATGCTGTTTTCGTTACTACCAGTGCCCCCAATGCTGCATTCCAAGACCTAGCTCTATCTAAGGATGTTAAGCTTTTAAGCTTCACAGATGATGAAATCAAAAAGATCGTAGCGAAGTATCCATTCTTCCAAAAAGTGGTCTTGACCAAAGGCATGTACAAGGGTCAAACGGAAGACGTGACTACTGTAGCTGTCCTGGCCGTACTCATTGCGAGAAACGATCTCGACGAGCAGGTTGTCTACAACCTGACCAAGACATTATGGGAGAAAAAGGACGACTTAGCAGTGATGATGGTCAAAGCCAAAGAGATGGATCCCAACAATCCCGTTAAGGGCATTACCATCCCACTTCACCCGGGTGCTGAACGTTACTACAAAGAAATCGGAAAACTGAAGTAGTAATAAACGATTTCCTGTTGAATCATGGTAGAAGGGGCTGGGTTTTTTACCCAGTCCCTTCTACGAAAAACCCTAGTTGAAATCACTGCTGTCCAAATCTGAATCTTCACGGCATTGGCGCTAGTACCCACAAAGGTCTTGACTTTGAGATTCTGCTTCAAGGCTTTAAAGAATAATTCTATCTGCCATCGGTCTTTATAAATGGCAGCAATGGTGGTGGCTCATAAATCCAGGTGATTGTTTAAAAACACCAAGACTTCTTTGTTGTCCGGATCAAAGACCTCGATCCGTCTCAGCTGATCAATTTGTTCTTAAACCGGAACGTTTTCTTTCCAGCGACTTGGACATGGCATCGTTCAAAGAGTCGAAGGAACACCTCCTGATAAAGTTCCCAGGGACAATGCTCATTGGCATAAGCCAGGGTGGAATGGCTGGGAGCGGTGATGCCCAGGTGTTTCAACTTGCCTTCGCAACTTCGGAGCCCTCCGGTAATCTCGCGGAGGGAATGGGCACGGCCCAATTGACAAAACAGCATGGCCATCAATTGACCCCAGCAGGTAAATCCTTTGGCATGACGTTCGGCATGGGTTTCTTTCACCATGTGTTGGAACTCGACTCTCGGAAAAAGTTGTAACAGTTGCCTGAATATGCTACAAAAGTTATTCATCGCAGGCCCTCCTTTATGTGTGATGGAATTTCCTGGCAGAAATTCTCCATCACTTTATTAACCGAGGGCCTTTTATTTTGCAAAACTTATCTTGGACAAGAGTGAGTTGAATTGTTAAAATGGTCCAACAGCTGAATGTAAGATACTGTAAAGGAACATTGAGATGATGACTGATAAGTCTGCGGAAAATAATACCATTTCTCAGGGAGAGATACAAGCGATTATAGAGAAATATGACATCGAATCGGCAACGCGGAAACTACCAATCAAATGGAATAAAGCTGTGACTATTGTTGCCGTTTTGTTTTCATCTTTTCAGGTTTACACCGCCATATTCGGAGCGCTAGCTCCCCAACTGCAGAGGTCCATACACCTGACGTTTGCTCTCTTGCTGGCATACACGCTATATCCTTTTAATCGTTCAAAACGTGATAAAAGCATGCGCCTTATTGATTATATCTTAATAGGGGCCAGCTCTTTTATAGCTCTTTATTGGATTTTCAATTATGAGGCCATTGTACTACGAGCGGGAGACATTACACGCCTGGATTTTGTAATGGGAATTATCGCTGTATTGTTAGTCCTTGAAGCTACACGACGTGTATGCGGCTTGCCGGTGTTTATTCTTGGAATTCTTGCTCTTCTCTACTGCTATTTTGGTAGATATGTTCCCGGGGAATTCATGCATCGCGGGTTTAGCATTCAGAGAATTGTTGCCCATATGTACCTGAGTACCGAAGGGATGTTGGGCGTACCGATCGGCGTTGTCAGCACTTTTGTTTTCCTGTTCCTATTGTTCGGGGCTTTTCTGAAACGTACAGGAGTGGGGCAGTTCTTTAACGATTTTGCCAATGCCATCGCCGGTCGATCATCAGGTGGTCCGGCTAAAGTGGCTGTTGTGGCCAGCGCTCTTGAGGGGACCATATCTGGCAGTTCCATTGCCAACACGGTAGGTTCTGGCAGTTTTACCATACCCATGATGAAAAAAATGGGTTACCGACCTGAATTTGCTGCTGCTGTCGAGGCTTCTGCTTCTACAGGTGGACAGATTATGCCGCCGGTGATGGGTGCTGCCGCTTTCCTCATGGCCGAGTTTACCGGAATTCCTTATATAAAAGTGTGTATTGCTGCCGCACTTCCGGCAGTTTTATACTTCACCGGTGTTTTTCTTTCCGTACATATCGAAGCCAAGCGGCTAGGACTCAAAGGATTACCGGAAAACGAAGTTCCTAAGTTATGGACGGTGATTAGGAAAAGAGGGGTGTTATTCGCCCCCGTTATCGTCATAGTTGTGATTATGGATATGGGCTTTACTCCAATGAGAGCCGGATTATGGGGGATTGTCTCATCTATCTTAGTAGGCGCCCTATTCAAGGAAAGCAGAATGGGACTCAAAAAATTCATTGAAAGTTTCGAGGAAGGTGCGCGAACCGCAGTGTGCGTGGCAGTCGTCAGTGCGACAGCCGGAATTGTGGTAGGCACCATTTCACTGACGGGTCTCGGTTTAAAACTGGCAACGGGGTTAGTCGATATTGCTCATGGGAACCAGCTTGTCACCATGTTTCTCACGATGATTTCCTCAATTATTCTAGGAATGGGTGTTCCTACTACGGCCAATTATATCATCACATCGACAATCTGCGCTCCCGCACTGTTAACGCTGGGAGTTTCGGTGATAGCCGCACATCTGTTTGTATTCTATTACGGCATTATAGCGGATATAACCCCACCTGTGTGTTCGGCCGTTTTTGCGGGCGCTGGTATTGCGAAATCCGACCCGATGAAGACGGGTATTATTGCAACGAAGTTGGCTATTGGAGCGTTCATTGTTCCCTACATGTTCGTGTATTCTCCACAACTACTGCTTGAGTCAGCCAACTTGATAAGTTTATTTTGGATTGTACCGACCGCATTACTCGGAATGTTTGCTGTTTCTAGCGGCGTTCAAGGTTGGTTGATATCAGAACTGAACATTTTTGAGCGTATTCTGCTATTTATAGCAGGGCTACTGCTGATCCATGTGGGAGCTTTAACCGATCTGCTCGGGGTAACAATCTTATTGTGCGTTTATTTTTTCAAAAAATGGAGAAGCAGGTCTACTCAGCAGAAAATGAATTCCTGCCAGTAGATCTCGAGCAAGGAAGATTGCTATGCAACCGGAGTTTGCTGGTTTAAAGGTTAATGGGCCGCGATTGTGGCAGGATTTGATGGAGATGGGAGCAATCGGAATCACCCAAGACCAGGGGGTTACTCGCTTGGCTCTCAGTGAAACCCATATGGCTGCGAAGAACTGGTTAATCTCTCGTGCGAGAGAAGCAGGTCTGGAGGTCGAAATTGACCCGGCTCTGAATGTTATATGTAGACTGCGTTCCGTCCGCAGCAGCGGGGGAAAGACTCTAATCGCTGGTTCTCATCTGGATACCGTTCCAAATAGCGGCAGATTTGATGGAGCCCTGGGAGTTTTGGCAGCCCTGGAATGTGCCAGGGTTTTGCTTGAACATGGTCTGACGCTGCCTTGTGATTTGGAGGTCATCGATTTCACGGATGAAGAGGGCTATCATAATGCTGGTACAATAGGCAGCCGGGCCATGCTGGGCCTGTTAAAACAAGGGGAAATACATGAAGCGAAGATGAAGGGTATCCCTACGTTCGCCCAAGACATGGAACGTCTTGGCTATGACCCCAACAAGATAGTAGCGGCAAAGCGCGATCCCTCTCACATGAAGGCATATCTTGAATTGCATATCGAACAAGGCGACCAGTTGGAGTCCAGCGAAACCGCAATAGGGGCGGTTACCGGTATAGTTGGGATCTATCGTTATGACATAAGGGTGGTAGGTGAAGCTAACCATGCCGGGACTATGCTGATGCAGCGACGAAAAGATGCGCTCGTAATGGCAGCTCCTTTATTCCAGTTGTTACCTCAATGGGTACGGGCGCGCAGCAGTAAAATGGTTGGGACCATAGGGCAATTGACTCTTGAGCCGGGCGCAATGAACATTATCCCGGGTGAATGTAGATTTATCGTGGAACTTAGGTCAATGGAGTCGCAAGACATGATCGCTATTCGTGAGCTTCTCAAGGAATGGGTTGCATCACATCCGGGGAGCAGTATTCGCACTATCCTTGAAAAGGATAGTGTTCAAGTGGCTGCACCGTTAGTGGATGCAGTGGTACGAGCGGCTGAAACGGAAGGACTTCAGGTGGTCAGAATGGCAAGTGGAGCGGGTCATGATGCGCAAAGCTTTGCTAAGTATGTACCTGCTGGTATGATTTTTGTCCCAAGCAAAAGCGGAAAAAGCCACTGCCCGGAAGAATGGACTAGCCCTGAGAATGTCACCAAGGGTTGTCAGGTCCTATTGAATACAATCATTCACCTTGCCCAGAACGACTAACTGCTGACCCGCGATTTTCGTATGTTTAACGGCTTATTTTCAGGCTAATGCAGTTTGTGAAGAGGATTTTAACTCTTGAAACGGGATGTGTGATAAAATGTACGATTATATTATTAAAGGTGCCGAAGTAATTGACGGTACAGGTAAAGATGCATTTTATACCGATATTGGTATATCACAGGGGAAAATTGCCACGCTGGGTGAGATTTCCGATTCCCAGTATCCTGTGATAAACGCCAAGGGATGCGTGGTTACTCCAGGTTTTATCGATATGCACAGCCATTCCGACCTGGAACTTCTTCGGCAAAAGACGCCTGATGCAAAGGTGCGTCAAGGGATAACCACAGAATTGCTGGGGCAGGATGGCCTAGGGGTAGCGCCAGTTAGTTCTAAAGATATAGGTTTAATATCTGATCTTACTGCTGGATTGCTGGGACAATTGCCCAGGGAAAAGTGGACCTGGAACACTTTTGATGAATACTGCCTTGAACTTAGTAGAAGAAAAATACCAAATAACGTGGCTGTTCTCGCATCACATGGGCCAATTCGCATTAAAGTGATGGGTATGGATAACCGTCCTGCCAATCCACAGGAACTCAACCACATGAGAGGCTTAATGCGAGAGACACTTGAAGCTGGAGCGTTTGGTTTGTCTACTGGTCTTATTTATCCTCCTTGTAGTTTTAGCACTACCGAAGAGTTGGTTGGATTAAACAAGGAAGTCGCCCGCCGGAATGGCATTTTCATGGTTCACCAGAGGGATGAGGGGTTCCACCTCAGACGATCTTTTGCAGAAGTCACAGATATAGCCAGCCTATCCGGCGTTCACCTCCATATCTCCCATTTGCAGGCATTTGGTAAGACCAACTGGTGGCTAATGGATGAAATAATCACTCGCGCTGATGCTTTTATCGCTAAAGGAGGGAAACTGACGTGGGAGAGATATCCCTATCTAGCGGGGTGTACTGTCTTGACGGCTGTTTTACCTTCTTGGACCTTCTCCTCTGGAACGGAGGCCCTTGTAAAATCCCTGCGCGATGAGAGCTTTCGGAAGGCCATACACGACGAATTTACAAAAGGGCTGGATGTTTGGCACAACAGATCCATTTCGATAGGATGGCAGAATATCATTGTCTCAGCTGTAAATTCAGCGAAAAACCGTTGGATGGAAGGACGTACTTGTGAGGATCTGGCCAAAGTAAACAACAAAAACCCGATCGATTTTGTTTGTGACTTATTAGCCGAGGAAAACCTGGCAGTGACAATGATTAATCACTATGGATCCGAAGATGTCTTGGAAAAGGTGCTGAGGCATCCTAATGCAACTGTTGGCACTGATGGAATTTTTGGAGGCCAACCTCATCCGCGTCTGTATGGAACGTTCCCACGGTTCATCCACGAGTTTGTTAACACCAAAAAGATACTAACGTTAACAGAGGCAATAAGAAAGATCACGTCATTTCCTGCTGGCATACTTGGGCTAAATAGAAGAGGGATTATTAAAGAAGGATACTGGGCCGATCTGGTCATTTTTGATCCGGACTCATTCGTAGACACTGCAACCTATGATAATCCTTGTAGATACCCTAACGGAATTCATTTCGTGTTTGTAAATGGACAAATAGTTGTCGATAAAAATGGCTTAACGAAAGATCTCCCAGGACATGTATTGACCAGTGGAAACCCTAAATGATGCGCTATCCTTTATGCATGACGATATCACGGTCATAGTTCATTAGATATGTAAAATGGACTGTGGGTGTGGAAAGGGGGAAATAGTTTGAGTAGAATTGCATACCTCATGGAGGAAATGTCGTGGACGGAAGTCAGAGATGCATTGCGAGACGTTCAAGTAGCCATTATACCGATCGGATCACATGAACAACATGGTCCCTACCTAGCCGAAACTTGCGACACAGTTCTTGCTCAGAGATTTGCGGGTCTAGTTGGCAAGAGAATGTTTCCCCAAGTAGTAGTGACACCGTCAGTAAGTTTTGGGGTTTCTTTTCATCATATGACCTTTCCGGGCACAATTTCGTTTATGCCGGAAACCCTGACGTGTGTTCTGCGTGATATTGTTCGTTCACTAACTCATTCCGGGATACGGAAGTATCTTTTCCTTAATGGTCACGGAGGGAATAATGCGACTATAAACGCTGCTGCCGTATCCATTGGGCAGGAGTTAGGCGTACAAATCGCTGACATAGAATTCATTCAACTTGCGCCTCAATCAGCGAAAAAGGTTGCATCAGCCACTTATGGTCATTCATGTGAACTGGAGGTTTCAGAGGCTCTGTATCTTGCTCCTGAGATCGTTAAGAAGGAATTACTGACAACAGGAGAATGTAGAGGTCTTCCATATGCCAACACTACTCAGAGTATTCCTAAAGGACCGATCAATGTATTGTATACTTTTGACCAAATTACGGCCAACGGTGGTAAAGGGAATGCGCTTTTAGCCACCCGTGAATTTGGGAAGGAAATCGTTGATGAGGCTCTGGAAAAATTGATTCAATTCTTGCAGGACTTCATTAAACAATAAATATTTATGCATAAATATCTATCACTACAGCGAATTTTTAGGTGGACAATTTTCATGAGACCGACCAATGGGGTCGTTACGGCAGCAGGAAACGAAAATCTTATCAAAAAACCTCATCTTCCCAGGTCTGTGATCCTTACCAAAACAACGGTTTATGGCGAGATGATGACTGAATATGTCTTTGCCTATATCCTCTATTTCAATCGAAATCTATCAAAACATTTGGAAGATCAAAGGAACAGGATTTGGGATCGGAAGAAGCCTGGTCGATTGAGCGGTAAGGTCATAGGGATCTTAGGCTTAGGATTGATTGGTCCATCATGCACATCACCTAATCATAGAAGGAGAATCGTATCGAAAGAAACTTAGTCCTTCGATTCATAAGTTCGATGACGAACTGATTACACTCAGGACTTAGTGCTGAGTGAGCAGACGTGTTCATCATACTTGAACGAATATGTCACAGTATTTGCGAATCGAAGCACTTAGTCCTAAACCAACTAACCCCTCTCCCTCAAAAGGGGTGAAATGAGGTGATCCCAAGGGGGGTGAAATAACATGATCCTTGACACATTAGTAAATCATTATATAAGTTAGTTACTTGGAAGCTGTTATTATGAAATTTTTATTCCAGTTTTAGGAGATTATCTACAATCAAAATTTTAAATATTAATTAAAGTTTTAGTTGATATTATATATAATGTGTTATATATATTTTCATCATGCCACTGCAAAAGGATATTTTTGACAGCATCGGTACAAGAACACTGTGGGAATATATTTATAAGGCGATAAAAAGCTCTATATTAATGAACAAACTCCTGCCGGGCCAGGAAGTCTCTATCGGAGAACTGGCAGTTAAATTAGGTGTCAGTGAGACCCCTGTTAGGGAGGCTTTAGCCATGCTAAAAACAGAGGGGCTTATTGACTGTGAACCCCGCAAGAAACTGCAAATCGCAAAAATAACTGAGGAAAACGTTCGCCAAGTCTATGAAGTGCGAAAACTTTTGGAACCGCACGCGGTTAGCTTAGTGATCGCGTCGATTTCTAAAAATCCTCAACTTAAGGAAAACCTGAGGATAGTTCATGAACAGGCAAGAAAAATAATAAGCACAGCTATTAATGCTTATCGGTACGAGGACTATATCGAGATAGATATGAAACTCAACGAAATTTTCTTGCAGGGTCCTGGTAATACTCTCTTTGGGGAACTCCTGGCATTTGTAGGCGATCGGTCGATGCGGATCCGGACGTTCGTTGAGGCGACTTGCCAGGTGAAACCGATGAATGTAATCCATACAATCACCGAGGAGCATCAGACAATAATCCAGGCGCTGTTGGACGGAAATCTCGCTGAAGCTCAGATGGGATTACATCGACACTTATTAAAGGGGGAGTCTCGTACTTTAGAGGAGATCGTTAAATACAAAATAGATTCTTGAACCCTTGACTATGCGTTTAATGTTTCTTAACTCTTACGCAATCAAAGGTGTTACAGAGTGTGAAACTTGAAGCTATTGGAAAAGCGTCGGTGACTGAAAATAAACTTTGTGGGACTGAACAATGAGAGAAAGAGCGATAGGAGTTTTCGACTCAGGTCTAGGGGGACTGGCGGTTGTGCGGGAAATAATGAGAGAAATGCCTGAGGAGGACATATTCTACTTTGCAGACTTCAAGAATCTCCCATACGGGCCGCGACCTCTGAAACAGGTGGAGGAATTTGCGCATAGAATTATCGATTTTCTCATAGCTAATGGTGTCAAAGCTGTTTTAATTGCCTGTAATACCGCCTCAGTTGCCATCGCAGCATCAGTTCTGCAGAAGGAATGGCAGGTGCCCGTTATTGGGATGCTTGAACCCGCTGTTGAAGCGACGCTCAAATCCGGTAATTTTCGTAAGATCGGCATCATTGGCACAATCGGAACGATTAAATCTGGAGAGTATATAAGGGCTTTTGAGCGGTTGTCGCCTTCAGTGGAAGTTGTTGGTCATGCTTGTCCTGATCTCCTGCACCTCGCTGAGCAAGGTGAAATCATGGACAGAAGAAGGATTCAACTATTGGCAAAGGAATGTATTAATCCACTTGAAAGGGAAGGGATTGATGCTCTGGTTTTGGGATGTACAGATTTCACCTGCATCATAGAAGAACTTCAAGCAGTAATTGCGCCACAGATTATTCTCATAGACCCTGCCCAAGAGATAGCCAAGAAAGCTGATAAGGTCCTTCGAGAAAATGGATGGAGACGTAGCGGAGAGGGATATATCAAATTTTTTGCAAGCGGTGAAGGTCCAAGGAAAACAAAAGACTTTGCTCAACGGGTATTTGGTATCCAATTTGAGAACATTACTATTGTTGATTACATAACGTAATGTATGGTCTTCCAGAGGTTACAGAACCTCCTATACCAGTTGTCAGCGCCCTTAAGCAATCGGATGCGATTCTCCCTGATTGGTACGACGATATTCCTTTGGATTGAAAGGGAGGGTGACAGAAATTACTTCTCCCCAAAGCACCAATCTCGTGCTCGAGATCGGTTATCCGCTCTTGTTTGAGAAAGAGCGGTCATTGGTCTGATGAACGTTCAGTTTGGGATAACTCCAATCCGACATTTAGGGGAAATTACGGACAAGTCGTTGTAAAAAAACGGAACGTTAAAGGTCTGAGAAGATAGTAAGAAATATGTGACTTCTGAATTGGGACAACGTCTTCATAAGAGGGAGGTTTCTCATGAGCAGAGATATCCTGTCAGAAAAGATTGCAAATCTTGAACCTTCTGCTACCGAAGAGGTTGACAATACCGTTAAGCGAATGCAACAAGCTGGGATCACCGACATCATTTCTCTCGGTGTGGGAGAACCATGTTTTGACACACCAGACAACATTAAGCGAGCAGCCAGTGATGCTCTCTGGGCAGGTGAAACCAAATATCAGCCAACAGCCGGCTCCTATGAATTGAGAGAAGAGATCTGTAAGAAGCTTAAACAGGAGAATGGTATCCAGGTTGGGGTGGATGATGTGATCGTAACTCTCGGAGGTAAGTTTGCCATTTATCTTGCTTTTCAGGCTGTGCTTCAGGAGGGAGACCAGGCGATGATCCTGGATCCCGCATGGGTGACCTATGCACCTGCAGCCATGATGACAGGAGCGGATGTTGTTCGAGTCGCCACGGACCCAGCAAAAGGATTTCAACCCGACATGAAGACTATTCGCAGAGCTATGAATCCTACGATCAAGATCATCGTCGTGAATTCGCCATGTAATCCCACGGGTGCCGTCTTCCACAGGTCAGTGATTCGAGAGATTACCGAGATCGCCCGAGAACACAATGCCCTGATTCTATCTGACGAAGTCTATGAGTATCAGGTCTATGAGGTTGAGCATTACAGTCCTGCCTCAGAGTTTGATCATGTGATTACAGTGAACTCCTTTTCTAAAAGCCATGCCATGACAGGGTGGAGATTGGGCTATGTGACCGGTCCGAAGGAAATTTTGGAGGGAATGATTAAGATCTACCAACATTCAACAAGTTGCGTGACTGCCTTTGCTCAGCACGGGGCAATCGAGGCCCTGAGGGCCGGGGCATCCCGGCAGGCAGCAAAGCAGATGCTTGAGGGGTATCGTGAGCGTCGGGCAGTCATGATGAGGTTGATTGAACAGTCTGATTTTTTCGACCTGAGATGCCCTCCGCAGGGAGCATTTTACTGCTTCCCATCTTATCGTTTGAACATCCCTTCTCTGAAGCTTTCGAAAGCATTATTGGAGGAGGTGCATGTGGCCACAGTTCCGGGGGTAGCCTTCGGCACATGCGGGGAAGGGTACCTCCGGCTATCCTATGCGACGTCACCTGATCACATGGTTGAGGCCTTTAAAAGAATGGATACCTTCTTCAGGAGACAGTGACGAGACGGATATATTCACTTCGCAACGCTTTGAAAGATTCAAAAATCAATTCGACTCCCCGGCCTGAAGCCCGGGGTATGCTCAGGGTTGATACTGAGCGGCGCTTTTTACCCCGATTTTAAAATCGGGGTTTGGCGCCGTCGAACGTATCAATTATCTATTATCTATATGGAGGTCGGAATTCCAAGATATTGAAAAAGAGAGGGTGAGGAGAAGATATGGACGGGAAGACCAAGAGAGTATTAACAGGAACTCACTTCATGCTGGGCAATTATGCCGTGGTAGAAGGGGCCATCGCAGCGGGTTGTGATTTCTTCGCCGGGTATCCGATCACGCCAGCGAACGAGATCTCGGAGCGGATGTCCGAACGGCTGCCCGAAGTGGGTGGAAAATTTCTTCAGGGTGAGGATGAGCTCTGTTCCATTTATTCCGTTACAGGGGCGTCCTTGGCGGGCGCTAAGGCGATGACGGCCACAGCCAGCGCCGGATATAACTACATGCAGGAGGGGATCGAATATGCGGTGGCTGCTGAGGTCCCCTGTGTGATCGTAGATGTGCAGCGTTGCCGGGGGGAGAACTTTGCAACCCAGGCCGATGTCATGCAGGTGCGCTGGGGTGCTGCGGGGGACCATGAGATGATCGTCCTGGCGCCGGCCTCGGTCCAGGAACTCTTTGATCACACCGTCTGGGCCTTCAATCTGGCGGAGAGATACCGGACCCCTGTCATCGTCCTCTCCGAGACGACGATTGCGCTGATGCGGGAGAAGTTGGTGATCCCGCAACCTGAGGAGATCGAGATCATTAACCGGAAGAGGCCGGAACAGCCTCCTGGAGAATTTATTCCCTTTGATGGGGGACAAGAGGGTGTGCCGCCTCTGCCAAAATTT
>Ga0315274_10011281_pt1 | contig 12804 bp, 12 predicted proteins | sample YL17G02_20_MG_FD_203700 | JGI IMG/M metagenome (GOLD analysis project Ga0315274, IMG submission 203700) | Sediment microbial communities from Yellowstone Lake, YNP, Wyoming, USA - YL17G02_20 | ecosystem: Environmental > Aquatic > Freshwater > Lake > Sediment | place: USA: Wyoming | collected... | reverse complement strand
AGCATTTTTATCAAAGTCAATCTTCACGACCTTCTTACCCAAAATGGCATTTACTTTCTTTTTCTCATAGAAATCAGAGCGTCTGTAAAACATTTTGTCGTATGCTATCTCATTAGCCAGAAAATAGGAGATCAGTGGTCTGGAATAAGTATGATATTCTTCATCGGAGACTATAGCAATAGTTCCTTCTTTATCTACTTTTCTAATAGCTTCCACAGCCCCTATACCGCCGGCTGAGTTTCCAATGATCAGGTATTTATAGCTATTCATTCTTCCACAATCTCCTCTATAATATACAAAGCCTCATTTGGACAATGTGCCACACAAGCTGGAGTATCAAGACCGGGGCAAAGATCACATTTAGCGGCGATGCGCCTTAAACGTTCATCACGGAGGATCGCACCACGATGGCAGACCATTATGCACGTCCAGCAACCAACGCACTTTTCAGGGTCGTGCATGACTTGTCCAGTTTCTTCGTCAATATACATGGCTCCTGTTATACAGGAATATACACAGTCAGGTTCTTCGCAGTGCCGACACTGAACAGCAAAAGACTGCGGACCTTTCTCTTCTACGTGAACACGAGCCATTGGGGTTTCTTTTTTGAAAGCTTTTATAATATCTTTTGAGTTTGAGTGCTGTACCTTGCACCACACCTCACAAAGGTGACAACCAATACAAACTTCCTCTTTAGTGACTACTCTTTTCATAGATTATCGAACCTACCTTTGGTTCGGATACTGATTTCAGTATCCACTATGACAATATTCTTTACGTTGTATTAAGCCTTACTTAAAACTTAAATATTATAGGTAGTAGGAAACCTATTACCTACATGGGAATAACTTTGGCTAATATTACCATAACTTACTTTACTTGTCAAGCAAAAATTAACGAAAAATTAAATATTTTTTACTTTATAATATTTAGGAAACAATCTCAGGAGAGATGATGGAAAGTGATTTAAGGGCAAACTGCCCTTTTTATCTTCTGATGCTTCAGCCGCCTTTAGGACTGCAAGAGCTTTTACTTACAGCACTATGACTACCAGAAGAAGCACAAAATGACGATAGAAGCCTGCTGGTCTCATTAGAGCCGCACTCAGGACACTCCATCGGATCATTGGCTTTGCTTGAACTGACTAATGTTTCAAACTTCTTCTCACATTTTTTGCATTGATATTCATATAACGGCATACGTTTACCTCCAGTTATCATAAATCTATACAAAACCAAAATTATTTTATCATGAGTAACAAAATGAGCAGTTACATTATTCCATAATTTTCGTTTTTTAAGTACTCGTTAAAAAAGGTTCTATGAATGTAGTAAAAGGTTTTAGATAGCAAAAAATATGCGGAATAGCATGGCTTTAGCCGAATGGCACTGACTTAAGGAAGTTTTAACCCCAGAGGGGTGTTATATTTATAGAAAAACGAGCAAACAACAAATCTAAGCTCCGAAGGAGCGATATATAAACTAGACCTTTGAAAATATGTCGCTCCTTCGGAGCTATGGGGTTTTGCTGGTTTTACATATCTATAAATATAACGCTCCTCTGGAGCTAAGAACTAGCACTATTATGAATGATATTGTTACAAAATTATAACCTTTATCTCTTAAGTCAGTGCCATTCGGCTTTAGCCTGCGTTAAACACTTCTTTATGCTAAAAAACGCAAGCTAAAGCTGTGCTACTCCGTTTTGTGCAATTTTCATTCCCGCACTTTAGTCTGAAGAACCTACAAATTCGGTTAAATATTATTTTATCTTCACAGTGATGCCTTTATCGGAGGATTCATAGATCGCATCCGTGATTTTTTGCACCATCAATACTTTTTCAAGATTGGTTTCGGGTTGACGACCTTCACGGATCGCCATTGCAAAATCATCCAATTGAGCAAGCATCCCGTTTATCTGCGACTCGCTTTGCGGATATATGACCTTCGGTGTAACTCCATGTTCGGTTGATCCTTCATCAAAAGTGATGGAATCATCTCTACCGACCATTTTGAGATGCAGCGATCCCTTTGCTCCTGTGATCTGCCACATAGATTCAGAACGTGCAGATGTGTATTCACTGCGCTCATAATTGATAACTGTACCACCTTCACAGATGATAATTGCGGTTACGTGTGTCTCTGCATCAGAACCCGATGTGACGTGGCTTTCGTATAGCGGGGGTACTGTCCACGTTTTGCCTAATACCATAATAGGTTTTAGTTTCCATCCTGCCAACCCAAGCAGATAATCAAGGTCATAGCATCCCCAGTTCATCAGGATACCACCGCCGTTTTGTGCCTTTTTCAAACGCCATGCAGGAGGATCCGCTTTTGGTGGTTCGCCTGCACTGTTTATGGCACGGCAGTTAATCACTCTTATTTCACCTAAAGCATCACTTGCAACAAAGTTCACGGCGAATTGAGCGGATCCTGAGAATCTTGGGCGTGAACATCCGCAGACAGCGACAAGATCACCTCTTGCCGAGATTATACTCTCAACTTCGTCAGCGTTCATAGCTATGGGTTTCTCGATAATGGCATGAAGCCCATTTTTCAAAGATTGTAATGCCAGTTTTGTGCGAAAGCCAGCCGGTAACGCCAGAATGACAGCTTCTAATCGCTTATCTTCTAAAAGTTCCATACCATCCAAATACGTCGTTGGTACTTTATATTCTTTGGCAACCTCTTGCGATCTTTCTGGAATCGAGTCTGCCACAGCTATCAGGTCAACTAGAGATGACTGGGACGTAGTACGCGCGTGTGCTTTCCCTATAACGCCGCATCCGATTAATCCTAAAGCTACAGGTTTCATGTATAAACTCCCTTCTTATAATACCAATTCTATTTATTGGTTGTGCATTAGAATTAATCGTAGGGACACGCTGATGCGTATCCTACGTATAATAGTTATGCACAAATAAATAACAGAAATGGTATAATCATTGAAATTTACCTGAATAGTAATAAAATGAGAATTCTCAATGTCAAGTTTTTATCGCAATCCCAATCCCATATTAGATTTCTGTCACAAAAAATGACTTTAATTTATAAGTTGACTTTTTTACTGTATATCCGTACCCTATACCTACTTAAATCTTAAGAAGAAAAAAATTCAACCTATTTTAAGGTTATAGCACGACAAAAAATATGGAACAAAGTTTTTAATTGAAGTATCTAAGATAATATCAATGCTTTACCTTACACAGCATTATGAAACAGATGCTTTCACTTGACTCTTGCATCCACGACTTACACAAGAAAGGGGTAACAAAATGGGAACAGCCTTAATCGCAATGCTTACAATCGGATTCGTTTCTTTCGTTTATCTGGTTTCTGATCTCACTTCATCGTCTAAACAGAAGCAGGTAAAAATGACAAAATTACCCGCAAAAAAGAGCATGATAAAACATAAGGTTTCAAAAAACAAAACTCTTTCTCTAATAACCAAATAAGAAATGATCACGCTGATTTCTAAAGCTAAAATATTATTCAGTGCGATACAATCTATGTGCTTATGCACTTAAAGCTTTACTTTGCTTCTGATAATATAGCAGGCTTCGGAGTCGTTAGATCACTGCTAAGTATCGTAGGACACCAAAATTTCTCTATATATTCAATTATCAGCATTGTTCCTTCCTCATGGCTTACATAAGGTGGTTTATAGGGATTATACATCGCATCAGTAAGGTCTCTTGATAAAACAACGTTGAATCCCCATCTTACCATCTGCTTTATGCCAAACGACCTGCCAAGGACACACATATTTGTATGAACACCCATAAAAATCAGGTTCTTTATACCTTTCTGTGCTAGAATATTATAAACCTGCTGGCCATCATCGCTGATGTAATTAACGTCATCAATCTCAATAGCGGGATGCTGACGATGCCAAGCCTTGTAACTGTTTGGCTCACCGGTGTCTGAACCACCATCAGATGAGTCAACAGGCTGTGGTGGATCATCATACGGTTTTGATTCTGGTGGATTGGCATGAGGGGTAGACAATGCGTTTATTCTGGCAGGATGATACTTGTAAAAATCCATAGTATCTGATGGTGCGTGAATTATCGTGATGCCATTATCTCTTGCCGCTTTGACAACCTGATTCATCCTTGGAGCTATTACGCTAACTCGCTCTGTGGCGCCCCATGACCAATGCTGATTCCACATGTCTACGATTATGATAGCTGTCTCAAAAGGCTTCCACGTCACTTCTTTGTCAACAACAAGCCAGCCATTGCGCCCAACCGTCCTTGGAATCTGACAATGGGTTGATAGTGCAAGCGTTTCATTTTCAGAAGCACATAAAGTCAGATTAAACGGAAAACACACTGTTTCGATTATCATTAGTATATTTCTCCTTTCACCCAGAGGATACTGGAATGTCCCTTGAAAGCCTTGACTTTATAAACTGCACCAATTCGTCCATCCTTGCCTTGTTAGGCGGCTCAAGTTCCTTGAGTTTATAATCCATATCAAGGCGTGAATACTTGCCTTCACCCAATCTGTGATATGGAAGAAGCCTTATCCTTTCGATGCTCTTAACGCTATTTACAAGCTTACATACTTCGGAGAGATTATCTTCATCATCATTTATGTCCGGTATCGTCGGAATTCTGATCTCTACTGGAATTTCCAACATGTCAGTCTCTAAAAGGTTCGAGATTATAAGCTCGTTGGATACTCCTGTATATTCCTTGTGTTTTTGGGGGTCTGTATGTTTAAGATCATAAAGAACAAGGTCAACGTACTTAAGAATCTCTTTTAAAATTTCAGTTTTTGTATATCCAGATGTATCCAATGCGGTGTGCATATTGGCTTTTTTACAGGCTTCAAGTATAGCAATGCAGAATTCTGCCTGCATGGTTGGCTCGCCGCCGGATAACGTTACGCCTCCATTTGAGTTTTCGTAAAAAGGCATATCTTTCTTGACTTCCTCAACTACCTCATCAACAGTGGCTATTCTGCCTTGCATGACTGTTGCCTCTGCATAACAGTATTCAACGCAGGTTCCGCACAGAGTGCATTTTTCCTTGTAATATTTACGCCCTTCTGGTGTAGCTTCAACAGCGCCATTGGGGCATCTTTTAAAACACTCACCGCAGCCAATGCACTTATTCTCAAAGAAAACGATTTGCCTTTGAATTTTCATGGATTCCGGGTTATGGCACCACATACACCTAAGCGGACAGCCCTTAAAAAAAACTGTCGTCCTGATGCCAGGTCCGTCATGCACAGCAAAACGTTTTATGTCAAATATAGTACCTGTTTGCTCACTCATTTAAGTACCTCTCATAAATGTATGATAACCAAAGCCATACCTGATGGCTTATAACCACTCTTTACGTCCATTCCAGTTAAGTTCCGTAATGCAGAACTGTTCATCCAGCCGATTAAAACTTTGTCTGTAGTATCAGGCAAAAGTATCGGTTTTATCGCATTGATAAACCTTGATTTTTCATCATCTTCGACTGAATAACTGTCAAAGACGTTCCCTGTGAAAGTCTGACTGAGTTCTACCTCCGTTTTTGCATCAGCATTAAGCGCACCTATTTTAGCATAATACCCGTTTGAGAAAATATAACAATCCGTAAGATCATAAGAAATATTATTGAGTAAACTGATTCGCTTACCCTCATCACTTTGTATAGCGGAAACACTTCCACTAAATTTGGCATAGGATTCACTATAAAAAAATGATGACGTTTTCATCCCAAATATCTCAATTCGGGGAGTATTTTGCATCAGCTTAAAGTTATTACCCCGGTAGGTTTCTGTATTTTCAGAACCCGGATTTTCGAAGAAAACTGCATCCGTTCCAGTGAAATTCGCATTAAGTTCGGTTTTTGTGGATGAAAATAGGCTGATATAGCTTCTAATTCTGGCACGCAGCATATCCTGATATATGTCCACAACAGAAATATCACTTATAACTGGAAGTCTTTCCCCCGATACATAGCTGAATCCAACCGCACCTAGAGCGAAAATCGTTGTAATCAATGCCATAATGACCCACATCAACCCTCTTTTCCGCTCGAAAAAAAAACTTATGGTGCCAAGACATAGAACGTAAAGCATTAAGAATCCACCGATAATTTTATATGACGGAAGACTTAAATGTCTGCGAGCAGATAATAATCGAAACACACTGTCATACTTAATAGCAGATTGCTTTTTCGGTTCTGGAATTATCATGTTCCAGAGTTCACTATTCCCTTCTAATGCAGGATCAGCATAGTCAAAACAAATAAATATGATTTTTCCATTACCAATTTCTCTTTCAGCTATTACGGGCATATCATCATTTTCTGTTACTATCGCTTGACCGTTAGCTGTCAGCCTTGACGATGCCACTACTATCGGGGCATTGGAAAAATCATAACTGAAGCGTTGGGTTAATGAAGGCATTGACTGTAACACTCGTGTCCCATTTATTTTAACGGGCAATAGTGTCTCAATGAACGTTCCGATGAAGTTCTGCGCATCCGTCCCACCAGGTACGATTAGAGTACCACCACAGCAAACCCAATCCTTCAGAGCATTCTTTTGATTGTCAGATAATGAGTCCACAGAAAAGCTTCCTAATATGATTGCATCCACAGAATCATAGCCTTTCCACCTGTCAGGCAAAGATTCTGCTGATACACCAGCAATGTAGATTTTTCTGGATGAGTCTGTACCTTTTTTTATAGCATTGGTAACGTCTGCATGGATATCACTGCCTTGATCAACAATTACAACAAGGATGCTTTCCGAAGGAATGGTTGTAAAGCGTGCTTCTTTTTCCAGAAGTATTTTACCATTTTTGTCTGTTAATCTAATTTCTTGGCTTTGTTGTAGCTTTTCAGGGCGTAAGTAGAGATATTCCGTCTTTCTGGCATCTCTAAAAAACGATATTGGTACTGAATATACCTGCTGATCTCCATAAATGCTGTTTTGAACAAATGCCGACACGTAACCATCAAGTTCATCACTCGTATTAGTCAACGTAATCCGCAACGGCAACCAGCGATCCTGTTTATAATAATTATCGAATCCAGAGATTATTTGCATATCCAGATCGGCAGGAAAACACTCGGATTGAAAAACAAAAAGCAGGAAGATTACAAGGATATAGAAGAATCTTGAAATAAGCATTTTATCTTCCCTTTAAGGAAAGCAGGAAATATGATATTCCCTAAGTCCCAGAGGAACGAAATATTTATAGAAACGGCAATCAAACTCAAAGCTCCGAAGGGGCGATATATGAAATACAACGCTTCGATGAATATCTCGCTCCTTCGGAGCTAAAATTTGTTTTTTTGCTTGTTTTCTATAAATATAACACCCCTCTGGGGTTAAAATCCTCTGAGTTCTATATTGAAACTATTTTCGAGACTGTAGTTTAACCCATGTCATCAATGTAATCTTTTGAATTTCCGTCACCAAGCCATTTAAGCAGTGCATCACGACTAAATCTCCACTGTCCGCCGATCTTTCTTACTGGAATACTCTCTGTCTTTAATAGTTCTTCCATTTCACCGATTTCGATTTGCAAAAGTTCGCTTGCTTCATCCAGATTCAGAACGTCCTTTCCATAATCAGTTGCAGTGCGTGTTGTTTCTGGTTTGTAAGCTGATACAGTCATACCAGAATTATGGAAAGTTATAGTCTCTATAGGTTCTTCCTCTTGTACTTCTACCGTCATAGCAATATCCCGTGTCCGTTGCAAACTTATGCCAAACTTAGTCAGAACTTTTGCGGCTACGCCTTCCTGCTCACGGATAAGCCCAAGCAATAGATGCTCTGTTCCCAGATACTTATGCCCCATACTTTGGCTTTCTTCTTCAGCAAACCGCAGGGCATCTTTAACTCTATTACTGAATTGAAGTTTCCCGATAACTGTTCCTCGCCCGCTATCCTCTATCATACCTTCTATTTCGTTCCTTAATCCTTCAAGGTTAACAGTGGAATCATTGAGTATATCTATTGCAGTTCCATCTCCTTGACGGATTAAACCTAGAAGAAGATGCCCTGTGCTTATGTGATCATGTCCAAGCCGTGCCGCTTCGTGACTTGCATAACGAACAGCCATCCTTGCTCTTTCACTGTATCTCATCTAAAACCTCTTTTGTTATTTTTGTAAATTTATGTAAAGTACCCAATCATTTTCGTCAGGTGTATTGAATTCCTGTATTCCTTTGCTTGAAATAACGCCAATCTCTTTGAATTCTCCATTTCTTGGGTCGAACCATTTAACTGTCAGACCATCCTTATGAACCATCATACAAATCGGGTTCCAAAATCTGTATAACCTCCCCTGCAAGATATACTGAACCTGTCACGCAGATTAAGTCACGAGGATTGGCAATAGCCTTCGCCGTCTCAAGTGCTAACCTTGTATTCTGAGCAAGTATAAAATCACTGCGGAAATACATCAGTTCCGCTTTCATATCTTCTGGCTTTATGGCTCTGAGGTTGTTTACTTTTGTTAAAATAATCTTGTCAGCAATCGGGCAAAGGTATTCTCCCATACCCTTAACGTCCTTGTGCATCGAAATACCAAATATCAGGATCAGTTTATCATAAGTGAAATTAGCTTCTATAGTATCTCGCAGTGCCTTTGCTGACGCCGCATTATGAGCAACGTCTAATATAATGATAGGTTCTCGTTCTATAACCTCTACTCTTGCCTTCCATTTGACGTTCTCAAGCCCGTTTTTTATGCTTTCGGGAGCAATAGTTATGCCATGAAACCACAAACATTCCAATGCTCCAATTGCAGTAGCCGCATTTATTATCTGATGCTCACCAAGCAGTGGAACACGCAGATTCTCATACCTGTGGAGTATACCCGACACATTAAACAGGTTCTCACGTCCCGTTATTTTCTGATATTTGATGTCTCTACCAACTTCAAACAGCGTTGTCACCTTTTCAGTACAGGTATTTTCTATAACCTGCAACGCTTCTGGCTCCTGTGGAGACGTTACGGTATAGCTGTTATCCTTGATGATCCCCGCTTTCTCTTTTGCGATAGCCTCTAAGGTATTTCCAAGCGCATTTATATGATCATAGCTTATTTGTGTTATGACCGATACAAGTGGAGTAACAACATTCGTTGCATCTAATCTTCCGCCCATTCCAACCTCTAGGACAGTGAAATCAACCTGCTCCTGTTTGAAGAAAAGCAAAGCGAGAGCAGTATAAATGTCGAAAAACGATATGTTACCGATAGTATCTTCCTGTTTCCTGAGTTCCTCTACGTTAGGCTTAATTCGTTCCACCATTTCACACACCTGATCTTTAGAGATCATCTCATCGTTTATAATAATCCTTTCTCTAAAAGTAACCAGATGAGGTGAAATGTAAAGTCCAACCTTAAACCCCGCTTCTTTCAACACAGAAGCAATCATAACAGAAGTAGAGCCTTTTCCCTTAGTTCCCGCTACGTGAATAACTTTTAAGTCATGTTGAGGGTTTCCTATTGATTCCAGCAGACGTTCAACACGCTCCAATTTCCAGCCGAATGGGTCATAAGGCGCTGCTATTTTTTCGTAATCAATAAAGCTTTCAATATATTGTATTGCTTCGTTGTATGAAATCATATATTTATGACAAAACCACGTCAGATGTCATTCCAGCGAAGGCTGGAATCCAGAAATATTGTAGCTTGCTAATGTATACATATACTAAAGAAATGTCAGTTGCGTAACTTTATTATGTAGAACAAGTGTATCGTCAGTTTCATAGCTTACAACTAAAGCTTCCAACATAGGCTTTCGATTTAATTCCCTTGCTCCAATGTGATAGAAATGGTCTCTAGTTATAATACTAAATTCAGACCAAAGTTCATTTATATAAGGATTTTCTCTATATTGATTGCTATGCCAAGTTGATAATATAAAATTCATCTTACTTGACGTCAAATACTTACAAAGAGATTTTTCATCTTCTTCAGACCAGCTATTGTAATAATCCGTGTGTCGTCCAATATAGGGCGGGTCACAATATACAAAATCCCTGTTTGTAGCTGTGGATAACGTAATGCGGAAATCTTGGCACAAAAATTCCCAATCATTTAATCTAACAAGCTCAGATACCCATTTAACTTGATTTACTATCTTCGTAATGTATGCTTGAGTGAATCGTTTGTGCTTATGACCATAAGGAACATTAAACTCACTATTGCTATTAAATCTGATTACACCATTAAAGCAAGCACGATTTAAGAAAAGAAAATCCAAAGGATTATGTTGTTTGTTAAATCGCTTTCTTACTTCGTAATAGTAATCTTCACCGTTTTCAGAGAGTTTTTTCCCTTCTGATTCAAGGAATTGCCTTGTAGTAACAGCATTTATCCTGCCTGATTTTATCTCGTTGTAGAAATTAACTATGTGAGGATTATTATCACATAAGATGGCTTTTTTCGGTTTCATATTGAAGCCGACAACCCCTGACCCCATAAATGGTTCTATCCATTTGCCTGAACCGTCCCATTTCACATTATCTCGTATCCATGGAACTAACTTGCTCTTAATGCCCTGACATTTTATTGGTGGGATCAATACTTTCATTTATTTGACCTTCTTGGTTTTGGTACAATAAGGTTTATATCTCCGCCTTTGTATTCTACAAAATCCTTCAAGTTCGTGATTTTACCACTACCATCAGATTTCGTGATTTTCTTATAGTTTATCCAGTAGTCATCAAACCACGTTTCCCCAAGACGGCTAAACATTCCATTACTAGATAGAATATCCGATATTTTTTTTATACTACCTATGTTTGCAGTATTTCCGCTACCAGGGGTATCACTTGCTATTTTCCATTTCTCAGCTACAAAGAAAAGAAAGTCTTGGATAGAAGAATGTATAGAATCTAAATCCTCTACATTATGGGTACGAGTTACATCTACCGATGAAGCTACTGCACGGCTATAGATGATACCAAGGCAATAATGCCCTGAATAATCGTTATATGGATACTGGATATTCTTACTACTGTTACGATTAACAAAATACTCCCCATGAGAACCAAGCGTAAAACCGTTACAGAACTTTTGATATTTCGGATCTCTATATGTTGTCTTTATGTCCACAGCAAACTTATGTGTTTCATCAAGACTTACAAAAGAAATATCAGGATAATAATTTTGCTCTTGTGCAGGAATCAGCCTATAACCATTCTCGTCTGCAAACTGCAAGATTCTTGGAAACAGATGTATCTCCAGCACCTTAGAAACAAGTTTGGTATCGGAAGATATCGTGTATATCTTTTGATAGGTATCAATGAATCCCTTAATCGTCCATTGACCATCAGGAGTGCTGACATAGGAATTGAGAGATTCTGCAAATGTCCTTAACTTTTCTTCAAAGGTGTTTTTTATTTCTTCATTATTATTACTCATAGCACTCCTTCATTTTAACGTCATTCTGTATAGTATTAATGGCAACACTAATTCTTTCAACGTTCTTTAATAATCTCTCTTTAGTAGGTTTTTTCCCTCTGATAGAAGTTCCCGAATTTTTTCTAATTTGATCTCTAAAAGTTTCCATTTGCTTTCGTATTACTTGAGCTATAAAATCGTCATCTTTAGCATTTACTTCACTATTTGAAACCTTTTGTAATACGACGATGAATTCATCATCTATTTGCCCTATATTAGCGCTTGTATACTTTCTTGTTTTGTCAATATTTCTAAAAAATGTTTTAAAATATTTAAAACCTATGTCTTTAGCAAAAGACTCAAAGTATTTATGGCTTTCTATTAATTCATATTCTAAACTAGAATTTCCCACTACAATCACACAAATTTTTCCATTTTTTAATACTCTATTCATTTCAATCATAGACCGTAACATATCCGCCAAGTATTCTGAAAGAAGCCTAAATCTATTCATCATAAAATGGGAGTGTCCACCAATCTCATGCTTTTTTAAAAGCCCAAAATCCATTCCTAACCAAAGCATATTATACATGTGTGTTCGATAATAGTCTAACGCATTAACATACGGAGGGGATGTTACTATTAAATCTACCATATCATCATCAATTTCTAATTTCCTAGCGTCACCTTGTATGACATTTGTATATGATTGATTAGTAACAATCCTAGCCATTTCTAAAAGTTCTTTTTTCATGAACTGAACCTTTTTTATAAATGTATTTTCAACATCCAGTCCATTTCCATTTTCTACTAGCGACCAAATGGTAGCAGAAAAAGCAACTCTCCCTAAATCATATAGATCATTATGATTTTCGTCTTTGATCTCTAAAAGCATTTCTTTGATTGTTTCTAATTTGCCGATAACCGTCTTGTTAAAAATTTTGCTGATTGTTCGATTCGGTAGGCTATCTGTCCGTTCCTCAATCTTACAATAGTCTAAATCAAGATATTTCTTCATTTTGATTATCTTTTTTTCTATATATCGAAACTCTGGTTCTGGAATTAAAGTCGTTTTTACCTTGCTTATCAAGACCGCCAATGGGTTAAAATCATTTCCTATTGAATTCCTTCTATTTAAGAAAGATTCTACTAGAGTGGTACCACAACCGCACATAGGATCAAAAACAACATCATTTTCTTTCGTAAACAGCTTAATAAAAGTAAAAGGTATCTGCGGTATAAACCTAGCTGGATAGGAATGAAACTTATGAGAAAGATATTGTGTTATAGAGTTCTTAAAATCCCATTCTATTTCATCTAATGCTTCTAAAGCCTGCTCTTTATTATGTTCTTCAGAAATAATGTTGGGAATTTCGTCCTCAGAATATCCTTCAAAAAAAAGTTGTCTTTGATGTTCAGGTATATAAACCATAA
>Ga0315274_10011280_pt1 | contig 12806 bp, 6 predicted proteins | sample YL17G02_20_MG_FD_203700 | JGI IMG/M metagenome (GOLD analysis project Ga0315274, IMG submission 203700) | Sediment microbial communities from Yellowstone Lake, YNP, Wyoming, USA - YL17G02_20 | ecosystem: Environmental > Aquatic > Freshwater > Lake > Sediment | place: USA: Wyoming | collected... | reverse complement strand
CGATATCTCCACCAGGTCCTCATCCTTGGGCTTGTCGGGACCCACATAGGAAAGCGAGATATAATGGGTGGTGTTCTCGGCGATGCCGCTGTAGGGATGGTAGGCGTAGTTCACCTGTATCCCTCCCACCTTTAATCCCACCCCCGCGGTCGGGTTCACCTCCACCACGCCCCCCGTTCCCGGATCCTGGTCCAAACCCAATCTTAGGGCGATATTGGAAACCGGCATATATTCGATACCGGCGTGGTAGGCGGTGGGCCGCCTGGCGGCCAGGTCCGCGTCCAGCGCCACGTTCATCTTTTGGGTGCCGAAGGGCTCCAGTTTCACGTTGGCGCCCACTTTGACAATGTTCTGGATCTTGTTCTCCGCGCCCAGGCCGTTCTCCAGCCGTGTGCTCAGCGGGTTCTGCGCTGAAATACCCAGGGAGAGGGCTTCGGTGGGCGAATAGATCGCGCCCAGGTCGAATCCCAGGCCCGAGGCCGAAGCGGACTCGATGGTCGCGGTCCCGGTACCGCCCTGATTAAAGTACTTAATGCTGGCGCCCAGGGCCAGCTTGCCCTCGGCGAAGCTCTGTCCGTAAGAGAGGAAAGCGACCGAGTTGCTCCAGGAACCGGTGTTGGAGATGCTGGTCCCCAAACTGTCGTAGAGTTCGATGCCGTCCACACCGGAGCGGACAATGCCGGCTCCGATCGCGGAATGGGCGCCGGTGGGGTACGCCCCGCCCAGCACCACATAGTTGACATCGCCCATCACATTGGAATACATGGAAGTGAGCTTGGGCTGGTCGATCTTGCCGAGCGCGGCGGGGTTTATGAACATCCCGTCGGCATCTTCGGCCAAGGCCACGTACGCCTTACCCATTCCTAATGGTCTGGCTCCAGTCCCGATGTACATCGGGTCGGTTATCAAACAGTTGTCGGCCGCGAACGACGCCCCTGCCAGCACAATCGCCAACCCCAGGATCGCGATGCTCTTTTTCATGATATTTCTCATGGCATTCACTCCTTACTTCTTGTTGACCACAAGGATCTTGCCCTTGCGGACTCCACCGTCGACTACACGGTAGAGGTAGACGCCGTCCCCTACGATCTCGCCGTAGGAGTTCTTGCCGTCCCATACGACTTCCACCCGGCCGTCGGGCCGAATGGTGCCGGTGGTCGGCCAATTAAGTTTGCTGACCAGCTTGGCCGTCATGTCAAAGATCATAATATCGGCGCGGGTAGCCGTGCCCGGGGAGAAGACGATCCGGGTCACCTCTCCGCCCAAGGGATTGAACGGATTCGGGTAAGCGTTGGTTTGGCTGTCTGTGGCGGTCGCGCCGGTCACCTCGAAGGTGACCCCGTTGCTTTCGCGCTCAACATCGGATGCGAAGCCCACCTTAACCGTCTTATTGCCCACTGACATGGCAGGTATATTCATAGTGACAGAGGTTGCGGTCCACAAGACACCTGCTGCCATTTTGTTGACTGATGTCGTGCTGCTATCAGTCTTAAATCTCACCACATCCGCGGCATTAAAATTTGCACCGGTGATAGTTATTTCGATTCCAACAGGACCTGAAGCCGGCGTAATGCTTATGATCTGCGGGTCGGTGGATATGGTTGCCGTTACCGCCTGAATATTATCGATGTAATGGGCGGTAGTTATGGGAGTGGTATTTCTTCCATTATAAACCAGGCCGTAACCCTTGATGGTCTTATCGGCCCGGGCGGAGAAATAATCTTCCGCTCCGTTCTGCGCTCCGCTGTCATCGGCATCATTCCAAAATGCGGTATAAGGAATTTGCACCGTGGTCCAAGGCGCAGAAGCCGGCAGGGTTTGAGCAGGGCTGCGGTAGGCCTTATCGTCCACAGTTGTCACTTGGATAAAGTAGGTAGTAGTATCCAGTCCCGCGCCGCCGTAGATGCGATAGGAAATGGCGTTCAGTGTGCCAGAGCCCAGATCTTTGTTGGTGATCAGGGAAGCTCCCCAACCGCCGCCCCAATTGACCGCCGGATCGCCGCCGGTCCAGGAGTAAGTTGCCCCCATGGCGCGAGTACCACCGGTATCAAAGATTGTAGTTGAGATAGCGCGGGTTGGCCTGTTGGGTCCGAAGGGCACATAGTATCCGCCTACCTCTTCACCCACAATCGGTGCCTGAGCTACTTCGGTCCCTTCGAAGGAATCGATGACCAAGGAGGTGACGGGCCCTGCGTTTACCGTAAATATCGAACCGGTGGCAGTTTCACCGCCGGTCATTACGGTTACGGTTCTGGCTCCGGACGCCGCCGTAGCCGAGATAACAACATCGTTGGCGGTAATATAGGTAGCATTGGTGAAAGTTACTGAACCAACCGTTATATCTGCCCCAAAACCCACAGTGGAAGCCGCGGTAAAGTGAGTGTTTGATCCCACGATTGCCACAGTCGGCAAGGTCTGGCCCTGGTTGCCGTTATTCGGCGTGGCAGAGGTCAAAGAAGGCAGTGCTCCGGTCTGCACCACTGCGCTGACCGAATTTCCAAAAGCACCGGTATTTGGAACCTCATCCCTAGCTTTGATTGAGAAGTATAATGTTGCACCTGGAGTAAGACCGGTTAATATCTTACTTTCCGCCGCACCGGCTGCCGCTGGTGTCCAGGCCTGAGCATAAGTTGTAGCTGCATCAAAATTAGCAGCAGTAATAGCCGAAGTTGAATACTTTAAAATGTAGCTGGTGGCAGTGCCGGTAGTCCCATCGTCGCCCACAGCAGTCCAGGAAATATTCACTTCTCCGGCGTTGGTACCCGTTGAAGCCGCTAAAGTAATGGCAGCCGGAGGAGTTATATCTCCTACTACTGGCGGAGGATATGTAACCTGATTGGAATTAGCCGATAAGATCGGAGTTCCTGAGCTGGCTACTACACCTCCCCTATAAACTAATTCAATAGCATAATAATATGGTGTGCCGGAAGTTCCAGAAGTATCTAAGTATGAAGCTGTGCTCGAATTGCCAATCAAGGAAAATGACGTCCCGTTTGTGCTGCGATACACATTGTATCTTAATATGTTAGCCCCAGCAGTGGCCCCTGGTCCATTCTCTGCCGGATCTGTAGTAGCCGCAGTCCAGGTCAGATCCACTCTGCCTGCTCCTGCATTTACGGTGGCGGTAGGAACGGAAATCTGCCGCAAGGCAGCAGAATTATATGCCTGAGGATTAACGGTGGTAGATAAGTTTTCGCTCATTACTGCATAGTAACCGATATGGGACAGGGTCCCCGTCCCGGTTTCTTTCCAAGCCACCGCTACAGAATCGTCGCCATTGGCCCAGGGGGTTGTTAAATTACCAACAGGTGCCTGCCAGAAATAATTTGGCCCGCTCTGTTGAATGTTTCCGGTTAAAAGCTCAGTTGGCCTTGCCACAACATAGAATTTCCAGGGAGTTGAAGTGTCAACTCCGGATCCAGTAACTGTTCCCCAAGAAGTATGGGGCGTTCCAGCCGCAAAAACTGCTGGGGCCAGAACCGCCAACAGAGACACTATCACCAACCCTTTATAAACCATTTTTCTCATCATTTTCCTTTCTCCTTTTTATAGCGTTGCCGGCCGCCAGCCGGTCACGTTCTGCTGTAAGTTTATGAAATATCCCTCTAAAGGATTGACAGTGAAGTTGGTTCCACTCCACATATTCAGCGGTTCAGCCAACCAGTCATAAGTTTCGTATAATTGAGTATCCCCATTCCATCTTCCGATTTGGTTAACCGCACCAGGAGTTGGCGCTCCATTAATGCTTTCCTCAACTGCTTGGGCATTGCTATACGTAGTTGCATAAGGTAGTGAAATCCAGAAAATATTTCCCCTACCTACCACTTGGGTAAGATTGAAAGCATAAGCAGGGTCATGTGCCCCAGTCAAACCCACCGTGGTGTTAGCATTAATATTGACAAAAAGTGCTTCTCCTTCTACTGGAGTAAAGTTGGTTCCACTCCACATATTCAGCGGTTCAGCCAACCAATCGTAGGTCTCATACAATTGAGTATCTGGATTCCATCTACCTATTTGAGTAACTGTACCAGGAGTTGGCCTGCCGTTAATATCATTTACAATATCCTGTGCATTGGTGTAAGGAATAATATAGGGAATTGAAATCCAGAAAATATTACCCCTATCCGCGCTATATACTAAATTTTGCTTTAGAATGAAAGCCACATTCGACGGCCCCGATTCCGTAGCGCCATTTACGCCTTTTACCACATAATAATGGCTACCAGCATCAGTAACTGCTCCAGTATGAGTTGAAGCATGCGCTCCAGAGGGAATAATTGCCCCTAAAGGAGTGGTGATCGTAGAAGCACTGGTTCCAGTGTAAATCTGATAACCAGTGGTCGGCTCACCGCCGCTAGGAACATCCCAAGTAAGCGCTACATCACTTCCGCTCTTTGCGGCTCGCAGGTTTCGCGGGACGTCGGGGTTAATTATTATTCCCGAAGTTGTCGCCACAATATTATCTATATAATGATTAGCGGTAATAGGCGTAGTATTATGCCCATTGTACACAATGGCATAACCCTTTATGGTTTTATCGGCCCTGGCTGAGAAGTATCCTTCTCCCGCATCAACTGCCCCGTCATTATCCACATCATTCCACATCTGAGAATATGTTGCCTCTTCCGTTGACCAGGAAGTGGTAGCCGGAAGCGTCTTGGTCGGTGAACGATAAGCTATATTGTCAGTCGCTACCACTTGAATAAAGTAAGTAGTGGCGTTTAAAGCAGCGTCACCGCGGACACGGAACCTCACCCGATCCAATCCCGTGATCCCAATATTTTGCGGAGTTCTTAAATCCGCTCCCCATCCCCCACCCCAGTTCACCAACGGATCACCGCCGGTCCAGGAATAGAGGGCCTGCATGGCGTAAGAGCCGCTGTCCACCACCGTGCTTTGACGGGTGCGAGAGGGAGGGTTGGTCCCAAAGGGAGCATAATATCCGGTGGCCGGATCCACTGATCCGCCCTCAAAATCGTCTATCAATACTTGGGGACCAGTCCCCCCCGATTGAATCGTAAAGTTGGCATCAGAGGTATCGAGCGGGCTGCTGTCGCCTGCGTCACTTACCTCGACCCGGCCCTGGGTGGTGGGCGTGCTAGGCACGGGAGTCCAAGTGAAAGTGCCGGCTGCGGCCGGGGTGGAAGTGACGACGTCCGCCCAGTGCAATCCACCGTTGGCGGAATAACGTATCTTCACATTAGTAATGCCGGACGAGGTCCAGGTGATATTGGCAGTCGAGCCAGCAGTTAAGGTTTCCCCGCCGTTGGGCGAGGTAACCGCCACGTTCTGCACCGCGACCCCGGTGACCGTAAAGATAACCGGTTCGTTATAGGAGCCGTGCGGGCTGCCCTGGTAATTGGCCGAGCTATCTATGCTGTTTGCCCTCACAATTACCCGGCCAGTGGTAGCGGTCGCGGGCACCGGGACCACGAACTGATCGTAATCGGCTCCGGTTACGCGCGAAGTTATAGTGGTCAGCTGATTGTCGAAGAATATGACATCATCGGTGCCGGTTACGCCGCCAAAGCCCGACCCGGTTATGGTGACCATGGCATCTCCGGCCAGGCCGGAGCGAGGTGACATTTCGGTGATGACCGCCCCCACCTTGAACGGCCTGAAGGTGCTCAAAAGGTCGTTGGCTTTGACCTTGACCCTCACCGGATCGGCCTTAAAGACGTCCCCACTCTTGAACTTACGCGGGATAATCATGATGATCTCATTATCCGCCCAGGAGATGATGCGGTGGTTAGTCCCCTCCTGGCCAGGTATCACTTCATAGTAATAATTGCCGAACTTGTCAGGGATCCCAAATTGTATCTGGTTGTGCTCGCCGGCGCCGTTGGTCCAGGGCGAGATTACCGTGCCAAAGCCGGAGCCCTTGAGCTTGATGGTGTCGTAGATATAGCCGATATTATTGGTAAAATCAAAACCCTGCCAGGTGCTGCCCGTTCCCCGATCGGTGTCCACTTCAATGGAGGTTATCGTCGGGAACGATTTCTTGAAAAGCTCCGAGAAAGCCGGATCGCTCCAGTAGGTGCCGTCGTGCATGCGTACTTGCACCACATACCAAGAGTTATAGGATAAACTGGTCGGCAGAGTAACGTTATGTGTACTGCCATCCAACCAGGCCCAATCCGTCGGTGTCGTCCAGGTCGAAGCAGTGGTTCTTTTATAGCTAACCTCAAAGTGATAGGGACCGGTAGAGTCATCCACCCCGTTGGTCCACTGTACTGCCCCACTTGTATAATTATTCAGGTCATCGCCGCTCGCAGAAGCCGGATGCACAATGCCGGGCGCTCCGGGAATAGCATTGGTCAAGACCCCGCTCGGATAGGCAGTAAAGCCGGTGAAGCGCAGGCTCATGCAGTTATAAGGATAAGAAGGAGCACCCTCCGAACAAGAAGCAAAAACGCGTGATCCATCCGCCGCCGCCGCTAACGCATCATATGGCGAGGGCGTGCCGGGAGTAGTGCTGTACATAAGGCCTTCATTTAAAGATAAAGATAAAGACGGATTAGTAGGAGACAGGAACTCGCTGTAATCGGTGCGGAGAGAACCGTCGGCATTAAGATTGCTCACCCGATAGAATCTGGCTTCCACGGGCTTGGCGACCGTGTTCCATACTCTGAAATGTATAAAGTAGAGGAATTGGCCGTTACTGGAAAGCGTCATGGCCTCCCCACCGTGGCTGTTGCCGCTATAGGCCTCGGAAGTGGCTATGTCATAAGGCACCCGGATGCTAAGGGGGGCCGGCGCCGTAGCACGGTTGGGATTTTCATAAACATAGACATCGTTATAACTTCCGCTTAACTCATGCACTCTCACGTACAGCCGCTTGCTGTCGGGAGAGAAGATGGGATAGTTGGGATAATATAATCCAGTGGTCTGACTCCAGAGCAGGGGATAGGAGATGGTCCCATCCAGCTCGCGGTCGATGCGATAGACAAAAAGCGAGCCGGTAGTGGTTTTGCGGGTTACCGCCAGCAGGGCGTTGTCGGGACTTACCGCCACGCCGTAGACATCGGAAGCTACCGGAATATTGATGCCATCAATTATGGTTGGACTTGCTGGATCTATGTCAATTACGGTCTTACTTGTCGTATCTATGACATGCACTTTGTTGGCCAGGGCATCGGCCGCGTAGAGCCGCTTGCCATCTGGAGACACGGCCAGTCCGCGCAATCCTCGAAAACCGCTAAAAAGTATGGGGGTAGCATCCTCAGTCCAAGTCCCCGTTAGTATGTTCAAGGAATAAACTTTTATACTCTGGGCAGCACCAGATACCGCCACGTAAGCTTTTTCTCCATTCGGACTTATCGCCACACCAAAAGGTTGCCCGGGCAATGGAAAGGCGCCCACTTCAACAGGAACGTTTGTATCGCTGAAAACCTTTTTGATCAGCAGTCGGCTGGAGCCGGATAAGGTGTCCGGGATAAAAAGATATCCTACGGCAGTATCTGTGCCGGGGAACATGTCTTTGGGGCTGATAGCATTTTGAACCGGATAAGTTACCGCCGCAAAGGAAACTGTCCCCAAAGCGAGGACCATCAGGAAAGCACAAAGCAGTTTCTTGAACATAGACCTCCCGGAAACCCTTGAATTATAGCACTTTCCGGCCATTTTATCAATCCTCCTTATCCCGAGTGGTGAGCTTGTCGAACCATCGAGGGAATTACTCACCGGCATCTCCATCCGAAAAATCGAATCCCGCATCCTGTCCCGACCCCTCCGGGCATCTTAAGGTAAGGCCAACACTATCGGCCGAACCATAAACTATCTCATTCTGCGGCTCGGGACTGTCCAAAATGCTGTCCAGGTCGCCGCCCAGCCGAACCGTCCGGGTGATCCTCATGGCGAACGAGCCGTCCAGGACGTAAAACCGGGGATCGATCAATCCATCGGCCCCCACGGTCTGGGGCTCATAGCCCCGGCCGCTCACATCGGAAACCGTAAACTGGTCGCTGACCGGGATTGTCAGGTCCCTTAGGGCCTGCGGCGTATACTCCGCGGATAAAGGCCGGTTGGGATCGACCAGGAAGATGAAATCCCAGTTCCAGGGTTCCTGCTCCGCGGGAATGGGTGTGGGACTGATACTATCAATATCGCTGCCGTTTACCTCATAGAAAGTGTGAGCTGGACGCAGGGCAGAGGCCCCTCCGGCCATCAAAACCTGTATGCTCATATCCATCAATCCGCCGGCGGTTTCCACGTGCGGCCCTTCGGCCTCGCTCCAATCGAGCGTAGGCAAAAGGGATTGGGCTTCATCCAAATTGGCGCAGGGTGTGCCGTCGGCCTTGAGCACCCGGCCGTCGCGAGTGGTTGCGAAATAAAAGGTCAGGGTGGTGCTGGTCGCCCAATCGGAAACATCGTGCCTCACCACGAAATATTCCTCAGTTGCGCCATCCCCGTTGACATCATAATTAAACCTGAAAACCGGGTCGCTCCAATACTGGTCGCGCATGCGGCCGTAAGCCACCAGGTCCCCAGTGTCCGCCCTTTGCAGTATGACCATGCCGTTGGCGTTGAGCCGCACATAGCCCAGGGGAACGATCGAATTATCAAGCCCCACATAGGGCGAGCAGGAAGCCAGCGTATCCACGCAGGCCGTGCCTTCCGCCTCCGCGAACTGCACTACGCCCTGTTCGTTGGCAAAGGAGCCGCTCTCATTAGCCACGATGCGGCCGTTGTCGCGAGTGGCTTCTATCTGTAGATTAGCGATTGCGTCCTGGCCACCTATAATAGCTATATTACCCGTCAGGTTAACCGTGCTCTCCACCACCGGGCTCCCGTCCCGCAGACCCTGGACGGCTTCGGTTGATTCGCGCTGTAAAGATGGGTCATCGGCATAAATAGGGATTTCGTCAGAGCAGGAAACCGCTTCCCCGCCACCAACGTTAGAGCAAGCTCCACCCAAGGCGCCGAATGCGCCCCCCAAAGCCCCTTCCGCAACGGAAGGCGGGGGATTCCTATCCTCTAACGCCGGTCCCGGGTTCACCACGACCACCTGCTTCCTGCCGAATGATACTTGGGACACATTTGAAACTTCAACCATGGTCATTCCTCCTTATCGGGCCAAACTTATATTCTTGACGATCGGCTGCGCCCCACCCTCCACCCGCACTTGACCTAAGAAATTAGATTCGCTCACGCCGCTGGTATCTAGCGTAAACCGCATCCAATCTTCACTGATCCTTTCGCCTCTACCCAGCACTTGCGCTCCGCTTCCTGTTTGGGGGCCGAAACGCACTCTGCGACCTTCGATCGGTCCCCGGACATTTATATGATAACGATTAGGCCCTATCTGCTCCCGCGTAACCCTGATCTGCGGTTTGGGCCTTATCACCACGGGATAGGTGTAAGGATGCCCGCCTATCGTTAAGCGAACATCGCAGGGACTTGTTATCCCTTCGGTGTTCACCTGCCACTGCACCGCGTCACCCACCACCGTCGGGTCTGCTACTTCCACCCCGCAGGGGACCCCGGTCCACTTTTGATCGGCCCGGTGTCTTTGGGTCTCCAAGACAGCATTCAATCCGGTAATATCCCGATCCAAACCCCGAGCTTTAATATTCACCATGTCCCCGCCCGTTGCGGTCGGCATGAATTCGATATCGGGCCGAGCATTATGTTCATCTATCCGCTGTTGGGCATTCCAGGCCCCGACGATCGCCCCCAACGTCATCACTGTCCCTATAAAAGCCAGCGTTCTTAAGGCATAATTCGGTTTCGTAAAGCGCGTGATAGCGCTATAATCAATATCATCGTTGCCTCTGTTCTGTCTGGCAGGCGGAGCATCTTGCCTGGTTCGCGCTCGCTGCGCTTCCCAATGCATTACTCCTGTTCTTCTACTGATCCTTAGGCCCAATTGCTTTTCCTCCTGATATTCTGATACTCAGATATTCTGCACTCTGACCCATATATATATCGGCAGTCCTGTCCAAAAATTTCACTTTTTTTCGCATCAGATTTTTCGCATCTGATCGACTGCCCGTTTTCTCCCATTATTTTCTACCGGCACCCGATGCGCGCGAAGTAGATTTCCCAGTTGCCATCGCGGTTATCATCCCAACCCACTCCATATTCACTACCAGTCCAAACTAGCGAATGATCCCATGAGATATTAGGATCGTTTGTAATGCGCACATCTGTTCCGATCTTAACTCCAGTGTTTGAAATACGCCCAAAATAAACCTCAGGGTTGCCATCGCGGCCATCCCGCCAGCTCACCCCATATTCACTCCCACTCCAGACAAGGGAAGGCAAGCTTGAGTAACTGCTATCATCTGTGATGCGGATATCTGCGCCAATTTTAACTCCATCACTTGCAATACGCGCAAAATATGTCTCCTGGTTGCCATCACGCATATCCGTCCAGCTCACTCCATATTCACTCCCACCCCAGACAAGGGATGGCCCCCCGCTGGCCGCAGGATCCGCAGTGATTCTCACATCGGATCCCATCCTATCCCCTGTAGAATTAATTCTTGCAAAATAAATTTCCTCATTTCCATCTCTATGATCTTGCCAGGCAACGCCATATTCTGAACCAGTCCATACAAGCGAAGGGATACGGAAAGAAGAGATTGCGGGATCGTTAGTGATTCTTACATCAGACCCTATTCTGTCGCCGCTGGAATTAGTTCTTGTAAAATATATTTCTGTATTTCCTGTAGAATTTTGATTTTGCCAAGCAACTCCATATTCTGACCCTGTCCAAACAAGGGAAGGAAGACGTGAATCTGCTAGGTCGTTAGTAATCCTTATGTCAGTTCTTATTCTAACACCTGTAGGACTAATCCTTGCAAAATAGATTTCTTGATTACTGTCCCTGTTTTCCGTCCAAGCAACTCCATATTCTGAACCAGTCCAGACGAGGGAAGGCGCCCAGGATGCTCCAGGATCATTTGTAATTCTCACATCGGAATCGATTTTTCTGCCAGAGCTATCAATTCTTGCAAAATATATTTCCAAATTTCCATCTCTGTTATCTTGCCAGGCAACGCCATATTCTGAACCAGCCCATACAAGCGAAGGTAAAGAAGAAGTTTCAGAAGCAAAAGTAATTCTCACATCATCTCCAACTTTCGCATAATCAGCTATCCCGTCACAATCATTATCCAATTCATCATCACAGATTTCAGGCATTGGCAAAACTTCCCCCTGGATTATCTGCCACCTTGCTCCCTCTTCTGTAAAACGACACTCTTCTATTTGAGACCGACACACCCCAACACCTTCGGTTTCAGAATGACCAGAATATGACGTTCGTATACTTCCTACTTCGCATTCGCTTACATCTGCTGCAACTTCATCCGACTCCGTCCCGATGTCCATCGGGACTTCGTCGGACAGGTCCGGCATAGAATCGCCATCTGCATCTACCTCGACTTCGCTCGTGACATCATAATTATCAAATACGTCTTCATCTCCTAAAATATCTACTATAAATTCATCCGGCATAGAATCGCCGTCTGCGTCTACCGGCGTTTCTAATCCCGCATCTTCATAATAATCAAACTCACCGGCATCTCCTTCCAGAATTATCCCATGGCAGTCGCAAGCCAAGGAAGTAAAAGAAGAAGCTCCAGCTAGCGCCCCCTGGGCCAGAGAAGGCGGGGGATTGCGGTCTTCTAATGCCGGCTGGTTGAAATTGATGGGCACATTGCTATCTACTGAGGACACTTCTTCTTCGGGATAACAGGCATAGGAACTATAGTTGGGATAATAATACGAATACGCTGTTGAGTAACTTCCTGCTATTCCTTCTGCCATATAATTCGCCTCCAATGTATATATATCGGAAAGTAAAGAAGATAATTTCAGTTAAGTTGCGGAATTTTAACCGCGGCGTTCAGCCGCAGGTTATGAAGGAAGGTAGGGAACCAACGAGTAAACCTCGCGGTTCCCTACCAATTAGCTACTTGGCGAGGCCGAATTCTAGATTATCAACAGTGTAATTGATGGAACCGGTCTGGGAATTGGCCACCGAGATCAGTTGGATCTTGACCAATCCGCCGGAGCCGCCGGAAAGCGAAGGGTTCCACTTTTTGTCACCCTTGCCCTCGATCGCAAACTCGGAGATCGGGATACTAAGATGCTTCCAGCCCGTCCAGTTCACCTCTATCTCCTTGCTGAAGAGATCGTCGTAGAGGGGCTTGTAGCTCTTGTCCACCTCAATGTCGGCGTTGCCGTTGTCATCATCATAGAGCTCCACTTTGAGCTTCCCGCTTTGTTCCCCGTACCCGTAGACATCAATTTCAAAGGTGGAATAGCCGGATGCGTCGATGCCCAGAACCGTGCCCATCCCGCCCACATACCAATCCTTGGCGTTGCCGGACAGATTCAAGGCATACTGGCCCGCATTGGCCGCCACCTTGGAATCGCCTTCTCTTAAATTGGAGGTCTTAACTATGCTCGGGACTATGCCATCAAAGCTGAACCACTCGGGGTCCTTGGTGTAAGTGCCGTCCTCAAAGTTATCTATCAGATAAGGGTAAGCTGCCTTGGCGGGCGCCTCCGGGGCCGGACCCCCGAACGCAAAAACCACCGAACCCATGAGCAGGACCATCAATGAACCGATTAAAAACTTTTTCATACCATTCACCTCTCTTTCTCTTTATCTATCTGGTTTCCAGGAAATTTCAGTTAACCTTTGACCGCCCCCGCGGTGAGGCCTTTAACTATATACTTCTGCAGCATGAAAAACAATATCATCACCGGGACGGTGGCCACCGTGGCCGCCGCCATGATGAGGTCGAAGCGGTTCTGGTAATTGCCCACAAAATTGCGGATCCCAACCGGAA
>Ga0315274_10011279_pt1 | contig 12806 bp, 19 predicted proteins | sample YL17G02_20_MG_FD_203700 | JGI IMG/M metagenome (GOLD analysis project Ga0315274, IMG submission 203700) | Sediment microbial communities from Yellowstone Lake, YNP, Wyoming, USA - YL17G02_20 | ecosystem: Environmental > Aquatic > Freshwater > Lake > Sediment | place: USA: Wyoming | collected... | reverse complement strand
CTGCTGAAAACGCGATTCAATCGCCCGAAAGGGCTGGCCGACGAAAACACGCTTATTCTCGATCCAGCCACGGGCACGGCAACATTCCTATATTTCGTCATCGACCATATCTTCCAGAGCTTCGCCAAACAAAAGGGCGCATGGGACGATTACGTCTCACAGCACCTGCTCAACCGCATCTATGGCTTCGAACTCCTTATGGCGCCATATGCCGTCGCCCATCTCAAGCTCGGGATGCAACTGGAGCAGACCGGCTATCAGTTTAGCACTGACCAGCGCCTCGGCATCTACCTCACCAACACGCTCGAGGAAGCGGCCAAAAAAAGCGAGCAGCTCTTCGCCGGCTGGGTCGCCGAAGAAGCCAACGCTGCCGCGAAGATCAAGAGAGACCTTCCGATCATGGTCATTCTTGGCAATCCCCCGTACTCCAATTTCGGCCGGATGAACCGCGGCAAATGGATTCTCTCTTTGTTGGATGACTACAAACGCGATCTCCACGAAAAGAAACTCAACATCGATGATGACTTCATTAAGTTTATTCGTTTTGCCCAGTGGCGTATCGAAAAGACAGGACATGGAATCATAGGCTTAATCACTAACAACATCTACCTCGATGGCATCACACACCGCCGCATGCGAGAGTGCCTACTGAATAGCTTCAATGAGATCTACATCCTCAACCTCCACGGTAGCTCTAAGAAGAAAGAGGCTGTGCCCGACGGTTTAAAGGATGGAAACGTCTTTGACATTACTGTAGGCGTGGCAATCGCACTGTTCGTCAAGCTACCCGGCGCTAACGGATGCCGCGTCTTCCACGCCGATCTATGGGGCGAGCGCGATGCTAAGAACGAGACACTGTGGGAAACTCATGTAGCAAAAACGAGGTGGACAGAACTCAAGCCAAGAAAAACCTACTTCTTTTTTGTGCCCAAGGACTTCAAGGCAGAGGATGAATACAAGGCGGGATGGAGTATTGGTGATGTTTTCGGGTTCTGGCAAAATGGTATCAAAACAGACAGGGATGAGCTTTTCGTAGATTTCGATCGCGAAGTTCTGGAAAAAAGAATGAGAACATTTTTCTCTGAAGATTGCGATGAATCCTTCAAAACCAAGTACCGAGTCTTTGCATCTTCTAGCTACGACATCTTGGAGAAGCGAAAAAAAACACAGTTCAAAGAGGAGAGCATTCGGCTCCAGGTTTACCGGCCTTTCGATCCACGATGGGTCTATTACGAAAGAGGGCTAACCAGTCGGCCTGCATGGGACGTTATGCAACATATGCTTGGCAGCAATCGCTGCCTCCTTGCGAGTAGACAGCAAGGAAGTGTAGGATTTCACCATATATTCTGCTCCTCGCTGATCACGGACCATTCGATTTTGTCCGTAAAGAGCAAGGAGATTACTTCAGTATTTCCTATTTATCTTTGCCCTAAACCTGAGGGAGAACTAGATTTGCACAATGAGCACCGACCCAATCTCAGCTCCGCATTTTTGAAGGCGCTAGCGGAGAGGCTGAATTTGCCGCAGAAAGATCCGGACGGATTGCCCAAGGGTATCACGCCCGAAGACATATTCCACTACTCATATGCGGTTTTTCACTCACTGGCGTATCGGAAGCGTTACGCCGAATTCCTGAAGATTGATTTTCCACGCTTGCCGCTGACAGGCAACCTAAATGTATTCCGGGCACTGGCGGCCAAAGGTGAAGAACTGGTCACGCTCCATCTTCTCGAATCGCTTAAGCTCAATAATTTCATCACTGGATTCCCTGAGAAGGGCGATAATGTCGTCGAAAAAGTCCAATACGCGGACAACGAGAAGAGTGTCTTTATCAACAAAACTCAATTCTTCAGCAGCGTTCCCAAAACTGTGTGGGAATTTTTTATAGGGGGCTTCCAAGTCTGCGAGAAATGGCTTAAAGATCGCAAGGGCCGGAAGCTCTCCTATGACGATATCCAACACTACCAGAAGATCGTCGTCGCTCTAGCTGAGACGATCCGCTTGATGAATGAGAGCGACGAGGTCATCGAAGCGCACGGCGGCTGGCCAAAAGCGTTTGCCTAAACAAATGAGGCGCAAGGAAGTCAGGGGCCTGAAGCATGGCTTCCCGATGAACGATATGATGGATAAAAGCGGCCGCTTAATTCAAGGGTTATGTAACAAATGGAGAAAATCCCATGGACGTCAGTGTTGAGATCCTGCTAGCGGTATCAACCTCTTTAACGGGACTGATCGCTGTGTATATTGCGTACCAGCAGTACCGCACGAATCGCGAACGCGAGAACCGCGAGGCAAGAGCAGCGCGCCTGCTCGTTTATAAGAAGGTCAAGACGTTTCTGGCAGAGGTCGATGGCACTAGGCAGATTTCGCAAGCTGGGTACGAGAAGTTCAATGATGCGATAGCTGAAGCTGATTTTCTGTTTCCAGAGGATGTCAATGAATGGTTGTCAGGGATCAAATGTGATGCGGCGGAGTGGTTCAATCAAAAGGAAGGTATCGACCAACACATCAAGAAGCAGGGTTGGAGTGAGTCCGAAGCTCAGGATTTTATCGCCAATAATCCGGACTTTTTCAAATCAGCTACAGACCTAATGGACGAATGCATCGATGACTTACAGGGCGCTCACTGCGGACTCATAAGTAGATTCGAGCCGTACCTCGGAGAAAAAACTAAACGGCACATCTCAAAAACGCGAAGTCAAAACAAAAGGAAGCAAGAATTGAAGCGGGTGGAGGCCGAAGCCTTAGGCTCACGGCCCCCCAAGCATTAAATGACGGCAGGGCCGGATATGCGCCTCAATAAGAAAGACGAACGGAGTTCTAAGATTTCTCACTTAAACTGAGCCTTTTTTAGCGATTATGTCCCCGCAGTGTCCCCGCGGCGGGCGTGCGGGGAGAGACCTGCTTATCGGATTTGACTAATTTTTTTGTTGGCGATATTCTTTAAAGAAACAGAAAAGAGGAGGTGATTCAAGGTGGAAGAAGAAAAACCGGACTTCACCAACCTATTGAAAAAGGTGGCCGTCAAAGAAATGGAAGAAGCTATCGGCAAGGCGGTTACGAATCTTGTCAATCACCCAAAGTTGAAATTTATGTGCACTATAAACGACATTCATTACGAGGGTTACTTTGACGCAAATTTGGCATTAGAAATCAGGAAGGAATTTCATATGGAGGTCTCTCCATAGCTCGGAGGAGTAGGCTTCCTCCCGAGAGAAGGAGCACTGCTATATTAAGGTCTCCGACAGCAATATAAGGGGGAAAGCATACTTCCGGGGGCGTTCTCTCATCCCGAAAAGTGTTCAGTTTCTGGACGCAAGCGATGGATTTAATCACGCCTTTTCCGTCATTCCCTTTTCCTGCAATTCTCTTTCCCCCCAATTCCACAATAGCACAATCCCCACCCCTACCACTTGAGGCGAGTGGATTTTTGAGCTAAGATATCATCACTTCATCAAACAGGAGGTAGCCATGAATTGGGGGAGTTACGTTCTTGGGATAGCGAGCACAATTGTTTGCATGATTGTAGGGCAAATTTTGAGCCCGACGTTCGCGGAGCTCGGAGCGAAGCTTCACGCGAAGGTATGGAAGAAACCTTATATCAGGGGACAGCTCGCAGATGATATTTCCGTCCTCGAGTCCATCTCAGTACCCCTGCTTTCCATCAATCAAATTCCGCAATTTCCCGACTCATATATCAAGACTTCGGAATGGCTTCTCGAAATTGATACTCAAGCCCGAAAGATCCGAACAAAGCAATTTCAAGATATCAAAGATAAGCTTATTGCTTTTACACAGCCCCTGAATCAGGTTGACTGTAATACCCTCCTGCACACGGTACTAAAACTTTTTGTAAAGGATGGAAAAGCCTTCAAGCTTGTTGAGGAAATACGCGAGATCATCTCGAAGACAATAAAAGAAAAATCGAAAAAATAGATTCCTAATAAATCTTACCTTCCCCCTGCCTCTCCCACGCAGCAACAGCCTTCCTGATCCCGGCCTCGCTTGTCTCTCTCCCTGAGAGAAACCGATATCGCTGATTATTCACCCGACCTTCATCCACGCGGAACACGATAAAAGCCCGTCCTGAGCGATCCTGGCAACAAATAGCAAGAAGGAAACGGGTATCTCTGCCAATTACGGCCAGGGGGAGATCATAGCTAGAAAAAGCGTTTTGATTTTATCTTCTGCCTAAGTATATCGGCGATGATAAGGAGCCCGATTCCAGGAGCCAGGGTGATAAGCGTAACGACCAAGTTTGAAAGGTTGAACGGACTGAGGAGCTTTTGGACCGCGGAAAATCCGCCCTTTATCTCAACGCCGATAATCCCCATTACGATCACGACTCCGGCGACAGCCAGCCACAGATAGCCGAGAACCTGGAAGAAGGTCGCTAGAAATCGCATTTTCCCCTGTGTCCTTAATATCGTCCCTGATCGTGGAGAAGTCAAGGGCCGGGAGGTAGGGGGACCGGAGATACATGGAAAAAACGCAACTGGAACGAGGGTTCATGCGAAAACGGGGCAGGTCAGCGAGCGTCCGGGAAGGGGGAAGCCTGGAGAGGAAGGGATCGTTTGAAAACTTAGTGCAAAGGCTCCGGCTGTTTGTACTTGATCGCAACGCCCATCATTATTCCGATGTTTACGTCGAGCTTTTCTTTCTCGCTAAGAATTATCAAGGCATCAGCCCCTAGCTTCCGGGCCTCCTCATACAGAATGAAGAGCACATTTTCGGGGGTGAAGCCGATTCTTAGACTAAGCGAAATCTCGGCCAGCTCAATGTATTCCCGGCTGGCCGGTCTCGCCGCCAGGACTTCGACACTAGAGGTTGGCGGGAATGTTAAGCTCGTGTAACGCACAACAAAAGGCTCAGGGGCGTATTTGATCGCCGCACCCATGAGATAAGAATCTGGATAAGCCCTTCCGGCTTGCCAAGAACCGTAATTGATAAGCGTCACAGTCTGGCCGATCTCTTTGACCCCCAGTAGTAGCAGTGCATCTGCCCCGAGCTCTTGAGCTGTCTTCACAAGCATTTGGATAGCTTGGTAAGCCTCTTTGACTTTCCCGAGTTCGATCCCTACCCCAGCGATGGCAAAATACTTGCGGTCTGTCGGCTTCGTTTGAAGAATGTCAACGTGATCTGTCGGCGGGTAGATAGTCGGCGTCAGCCTTGTCACTTCGACCCTGGGCACACATGCAGCGAAAAGAATAATCAGTCCTAGGCCAAAAATTAGCTTTTTCATTTTGTCCCCTCTCTTAGAATATCGGTTTAGGGGGAATAAAAGTCAAGCCAAAGCCCTGTCCGGGGAAGGGATCGTTTTCCAAAGAGAGGCTAGGGGAGGTAAATGCAAGGGGGGGAGGGTGTGTGCTTGCAGGTGAAGGAAGGGATCGTTGGGCGGATGCGGTCGGGAGTCCCGGGGTCCCTATCCCCCCTAAGACCGCCGACCCGGACGCGCCCCCATGGGCCTCCTCATCCTTCCAGGGCCAGGGAAAGCAAGGTTTCGACGGCCGGCGAGAATCGGATGATCCTCAAGACCGACCGGGAGATCAAGGAGCCTAGGGATGCTCAAGCGGACCTTGGGCCTTCTGGTCAAGGGTTTATTCTGATTTTCTTTTGTTTTGCTTTATTACGCCTAAAGTACATAATAGGAGGGGCTATTGACAAATGGACATCCGGGCCTTATCTTCTTATTGGAGGTGTTCCATGGACGAACTGACGAAACGGCAGCCGGAAGAGGTCAGCCGGGTCCTGCCGATCCCTGAGCTTGTCGAATCATTCCTGAGGGCTCAGGACATCCGGGAGGTCTCGAAGCAGGCTTACAAGGTGGGCTTGGAGCGGTTCGTTTCCTGGCTCAGCTCGGAGGGGACCACGCAGCCGGACCGTTCGACGATTCTCGCGTTCAAATCTCACCTGGGCGAACTCGGGCTTTCGCCGAACACGGTCAATTCCTACTTAGTTTCGATCAAACGGTTTTTCTGCTTTCTCGAATCGATCCGAAAGTATCCGAACGTGGCAAGGGACATCAAGGGCGTCCCGCAGCCGAAAGGCCACCTGAGAGAATCCTTGACGCTCGCTCAAGTCAAGGACCTACTCGCGCAGATCGACACTTCGACCCTGCAGGGAAAGCGGGACTTCGCCATGGTGAATCTCATGGTGCGGACCGGGCTCAGGACAATCGAGGTGGTCAGGGCGAACGTCGAGGACGTGAGACAAGAGGCCGGAGAGCCCGTTTTATGGATTCAAGGCAAGGGCAAGTCTTCAAAAGGCGACTTTGTGATCCTCGTCGAAAAAGCCCTGAATCCGATCCTGGCGTACTTGGCAGCCCGGGGAAAGGCTGATCCTGGGGATCCGCTCTTTACTTCGATCAGCGACCGGAACGAAGGTGAACGGCTCACGACCAGGACGATCCGGGGAATTGTCAAAGCCGCACTAAGGAAGATCAACATTGAAAGCGACAAGCTGACGGCTCACAGCCTTAGACACAGCTTTGCTACTCTCTCTTTGAGGGCCGGGGCTCCGCTCATTCAGGTCCGGGATGCGCTGCGCCATAGCTCGATTGAAACGACCGAAATCTACGCTCACAACCTCGAACGACTTGAGAAGGGAGCGGAGCGGTTCATTGATTTTTGAGGTCTATTTCCGCAAACGGATAATATCGGAAATAGAAAAAGGATGATGCGATGGAGATCATGACCTTCAAGGAAGCTGCGGCCCTACTGCGGATATCGGAGCGCCATCTTCGGCAACTGGTGAAGACGAGCGACATTCCGCATAGACAAACCGGGCCGAGAGCGAGAGTCTATTTTTTGCGGGAAAGGCTCCTCGAATGGTGGGACCGGGCCAGCAGACCGCTCCCATCGAACCTTAAAATCGAGACCTTTAAACTTTTACGAAGGTCAAGGAGAACGAAATGATTACGATCGGAAAGACTCGGATTTTCACGACTGAAGAGATAGCCAGGAAATTCAAACTTCATCCGCGGACGATCTCGCGCTATCTCAAATCAGGAAAGCTGGCCGGCCAGAAAATGGGAAACCGGCTTTATGTTTCTGAGGACGCTATCGCCGAGCTCTTCCGGCAGCCGTTCATCAAGGCGAAGAAGGCCGAGGGCAAGAAGAAGGTCACGGCGAAGAAGTAGGCCGAAAATTTGGTGCTGTCCTAATTTGAATTAATTAAATCATGAATTGACCATAAATGAATGGAAAAATAATTGTTTTATATGAGATTACATAATGCGCGCTGAGATCGTGATAATCAGAACTTACGGTGGGAGGCCATTAATTAGTTGAATATGGGATTTTTGCGAAAATGTTGTTTTTATCACAAACGATTCTATTTTCAGTTACTATTGGAAAAAGATGAACGAGCCATTAATCCTATTGGATTTCCTAAAGAATATGTGTTTAAATATGATCAGGAATTTGCTTCATCAAGGGAAGAATTTTATAAAAAAGACAAAGTAAATTGGGATAAATTGATTACTTTTAAGATGAATAATCAAGATATTGAAGAAACAAGGCTCGCTATTGAATGCATCCATAATTGCCAAGCTTCACATTATGAAGACGTCGTAGTAGTTGAGAAATATGGCCCCAAGACTCTTTGGAAACGCGTGGTCCACACATTTCACATCGAAGAGAAACCTAAAACAGATATTTGTTACGCCTGGTCTTCTCCTATAAAAGGAGCAACAAAAAGACGCTATTATGCGATCCTAAAAATCCCACCGATAAATTCGCCCGAAAAAACGGTGAGGGCCGCAATCGTTCAAACATAAAAAAAAGAAATCCAAGAAGGAAGGGATGTTGCCAAATGAAAATAACTCAAATTAAAATCATTATAGAAGGCATGCCGGAGGATAACGGCTTATTGCGAGCCAATGCTTTTATCAGCGAATTATATGCTATAACAAAAAACATATCTAAGGTGGACAAGCTTATTTCTGGCAAGGGGATATCTTCTTTCTATTTAAGAATTGTAGGGCTTAACTATGGAAGTCCAGCAACTGTAGTGATGGAGGCTATTCCAGAAAATCCCGATATCGATTTAAGAGATAGAGCAATTAATAAAATTTATTCTACGTATCAAAGTATTGAAGCTGGCGCAATAGGGAGAAAGGATATTGAATATAGTCTAATTGAAGGCTTGATTGAAACTACGAACATAATTGGAAAATCCATTAATTCTACGAGAATAATCACGGATGGACATGATCTCAATTTAACGAAGGAATTTAAGGCGAAATTGGATTTGATTCTAGCCCCAGAAGAAAAAACAAAGGGCTTTCTTCGTGGTATGCTTGAATATATTAACATCCATCAAGGGAAAAATGTTTTTAGAATATATCCAGATGTCGGGCCGATTAGGGTAACTTGTCATTTTCCCGCGGAATTAACGAAAAGCGCCATTGAGGCGGTTGGCAAATACGTTGAAGTCAGGGGTGAATTAAGATATAAGGCGGTTTCTAGGTATGCGCATGAAATTCTCGTTGAAGAAATAGAAATATTTTCTTCTGATGAAGTATCTCCTACGCTATATGATCTTCGCGGCATCGCGCCAGATCTAGCCGGAAATTTATCTTCCGAAAAATTTGTGAGAAAGATAAGAAATGCCGCAATATCTTGAAAAAATATATTTAGAGACAACCATAATTATTGCATGGTTGAAAAATGAGATTAGGACCGATCAAGAAATGGAGGGCGTTGGATATTGCATAGAAAGAATTATGAATAATGAAATCAAGGTCATTACTTCAGTTAATACTATAGGGGAGATATTGCCAGGCAAATTTCCTCCGGGAGCGTATGATTTATTTAAGAGGACAATATCAAAAAGAAGGAATTTTGACTTAATCGGGATAGATTTACGGATTTCAACTATTGCGCAGGAAATACGAGATTACTATAGTTCTTTAAATAGAAAGATTGAATTGCCTGATGCCTACCATTTAGCTACGGCTATTCATTATACGGTTGATGCTTTTTACACTTTTGATGAAGATGACTTATTGCCCCTCAACGGAAACGTAGCTGGGCGCAACTTAATAATTTGTAAGCCTCCGCTTCCAAGACAAAGACGCCTAACTTTTTAATTTCAAAATAGGACAGCACCGAAAATTTCATAAGCGACCCTCAGAGATTTCTTTCCAAAGATCATCCAGGGTCCATCTTCCCTGGTGATATTTCCGCTCCAATCTCCGCGAATGTTTTTTGGGCACCTCGCCCGCTTCAATCAGGATCCTTATCTCATCACAAAGGCCATTGAATATTTCGATGTTGCCGAATAGATCCCGATATCGCCAGGGGCTCATTGATCCCTCAGCGGTTTTAATGTAGTCGTCCCCGTGCTTCTCAAGGGTTTTGGAAATCTGATAAAGTCTGTTTGCTAAATCTTCCGGCCTGCCTTTATAGAATTTCCAAACCAGCGGGTCTTTGCGGATAGCTTCTTTGCAATCGAAGACCATTTTCCCGTTTTTCTTCTTCGTCCTGTATTCCGCTTCGCATATCGAATGAATTATCCTGTCAGCCAGGTTAATCCCCCCGCCTTGCTTAATCGGCCTATCCAATTCACGTTCCTCAAGTTTTTTGAGCCTTCTATAGAGCTTCAGAGTAGAGGGGGCTTTCGGCCTTTTATTTCTTTTACTGTCACGGGACTTTGCCATCATTTCCAGATCGACTTTATTTCCACTTTCATTTTACGATGATGATGATAGAACGTCAAGAACAAGGAGCTTGTATATGAATCGCTTAAAGCAAATACGAATGAAAAAGGGAGTTAGCCAAATCGCCCTCTTCGCGAGGACCGGAATCTGGCCCTCGATAATTTCGTACATAGAACGTCAGTACCTTCCCGCGAGCGAAGAGCAGCAGGAGAAGCTCGCCGCAGCCCTCAGCGTGAAAAAAAGTCGGCTATTCCCGAGAACAAGGCTCAATGCGAAGCGAAGAACGAACGGTCAAAAACCTTAGAGAGGTCACTTGTGCTGAGCTTGGACGGTAGGAGAATCACGTGGAAAAAAACAAAACCGAAGAATCCTTCAGATTCGAGTTCGACAAAAACTCCCTCGAAAAGATCGTCCTTCAATTCGTAGAGTATCGAGGTCACCAGCTCTTGGATCTGCGAGTCTACTATTCCGATATCGCGGACGGCGGCAAATCCAAGCCGGGGAAGAAAGGCTTGACGATCGGCATCAGCCACCTGGACGAGCTCCTTGAAGGCGTCACGAAGGCCGTTGAGTATTGGCGGGAGCATGAGCGAGCTTCAGCCGGCGAGGAGAAGGACGAAGGAGATTCGGGATGAAAAAGGGTAGGCGTGACAGATCGTGTCCGCCATTCGTGGCGTTGTCAAAAGATTTACTCCTTAAGAGGCATGAATTCTGGGACCTTTCGCCCGCCGCCCGCGACCTTTATCTTCTTTTGAAAAGTCGATACACGGGCGCGAACAACGGCACCATTCGGCTTTATTACTCCGAAATCAAAAAACTTAAAATCTCTGGTCTTCGAGGGGACAAGGTCATTTCAAGGGCCTTCTTCGAGCTCGAAGCTGAGGGATGGATTCTGCGAACAAAAATCGGCGGCCTTCATCGCTTTATCAACGAATATCGGCTGAGCGGAAAACATGATCAGCTTTTTTTGTAGCGGCTACCAAAATTCTATTTGGATATTATTCTTCCGGGAATTTTATAGCTTCATATGCCTGGTATATTATAAAAAGACTTTCTTTGGGAAAGAGTCAAAATCGAATCGACGCTTTCCCAAAGAAAGAGTCAGCTATTGCCTCCAGGGGAAAGTCCCTCGTTCGAAAAAACCGGAAATGGTCCGACTCTTTCCCAAAGAAAGCGTGACTCTTTCCCAAAGAAAGCTGTGCTTGATTTTCGAGAGGGCGAGAGCATGACAAAACAGAGAGCCATTTACATGAAGTGTCTGGACTGTGCGGCAGGCGACCGGAAAGAGGTCCTATTCTGCGCGCTTTTCGATTATCCGCTATGGGAGTACCGCTGTGGATGTCATGTTTCATCCAGGAGATATCGGGACCGGATTGAACGTAGCTTCAAGACTTTCACTCAAGTTGCTGCTGAACTTCGCAGCCAGGGGCTAGATTGCCCGAATTTCCTTCGGAATGACGCCCAGGCTAGTGTTTCCGTGGGCTATCGCGGGGAAACGACCTGCGGGACAGGAAAAGGACCCGGCCAGGGGGAAGTCGTTTTCGGATCATGTAAGGAAAGACGCGAGAGGATAAAGAGCACCTAAAGCATGGATCGACTCCTGACCGTCCGAGAGCTCGCCCTTTCGCTGGGCTGTCATCGGATCACGGTTTACAGGCTCCTCAAAAAAGGCGAGATCCCTTTCATCCAAAAAAAGGGCGTCGGGATAAGATTCCGAAAAGCCGACGTTGATACCTGGCTCGATAAGGGCGTCCCCCATGGCCCGCCGGCAGCTTTATTGACTTTGCCTCCTGAGCGTGCTAGAACGAGGACCGAAGGAGGTAGCGAGGTGGCGAAAGCCAAGTCAAAAACTCGCTGGAATTTTGGCTGTGGAGCGGTTTATCTAAGAAAATTCAAAGGGAACCTGACGCGCTTTTGTATCGACTATCGGGACGCCTGCGGCGAACGGATCCAAAGGGTCGTGAGGGAGGCCCAAACCCTCGAGGATGCCAGGGACGTGCTCATTAAAAAAGTCGAGAGGGTCTTTGCCAGCAAGTACGGCCTTAAGAAACCGATTGAAAGAATCTCGTTCAAGGAGTTTGGCGACATCTATTTGAACGAATATGCGAAGATCAACAAGCGAAGCTGGAAGACGGACAAGGGTTATTTAAGGATCATGGCGGAGTCGGAGTCATTCAGGGGCCTGTTTCTGGACGAGATCACTTCCCGGGAGATCGAGAAATTCAAGGCTGAGAGAAAAGAGGGCGATGGAGTCAGCGATGCGACTGTCAACCGATGCCTGGCGATCCTGCGGCGGTTGCTCAACTTGGCCGTGGAGTGGGGCTACCTCGAAAAAGGCCAAGTGCCGAAGATCAAGTTGTTCCGTGAAAACAACCTCAAAGAGCGAATCCTGACGGCGGAAGAAGAAGGTCGCCTTCTGCGTTCCTGCTCGGAGCATCTCCGGGCAATTCTCGTCACGGCCTTGAACAGCGGCATGAGGCTCGGCGAAATCCTGAACCTCACGTGGAGCCAGATCGACTTCGACGCAAGAACAATCCTGGTCACGAAAACGAAAAGCGGCAAGAATCGGACTCTCTGCATCAATGCTCCCGTGTTTCGAGAGCTCCAAAGGATCCATGCTGAAAACGGCCTGTCTCCCTACGTGTTTGTGAACCCTCGAACAAAGAAGCGTTTCGGCTCCGTGAAGAAGGCATTTAAGGCCGCCTGCCGACGTGCGGGGATCGCGGGCTTCAGGTTTCACGATGCGCGACATAGCTTTGCAAGTCGGCTTGTAGCAAAAGGCGTGGACGTGGCAACGGTCCGAGACTTGTTAGGCCATAGCTCTTTGAGGGTCACGGAACGGTATATCCATTCGGCCCAAGAGCAAAAGCGAAAGGCCGTTGAACTGCTGGAAGATCCCCAGGAAAAGCCCGAAGATTTCAAAGATTCGTTACGTGCTGGTGACGTGGAATCTACCCCGCGAAAAGTGCCACATGTATCCCCCTTGTTTTCAGTCAATTAGGAGAGGCCAGGATTTTATGAGCATCGGTCTTACAAACCGGGGGCCGCAGGTTCGAACCCTGCACCGCCCACCAACTGCGCTTGGGCTTCTCCAAAAAGACGCTCTCCCCGCAAAAGATGACCCCGGCGCGGCAAAAATCACCCC
>Ga0315274_10011278_pt1 | contig 12808 bp, 13 predicted proteins | sample YL17G02_20_MG_FD_203700 | JGI IMG/M metagenome (GOLD analysis project Ga0315274, IMG submission 203700) | Sediment microbial communities from Yellowstone Lake, YNP, Wyoming, USA - YL17G02_20 | ecosystem: Environmental > Aquatic > Freshwater > Lake > Sediment | place: USA: Wyoming | collected... | reverse complement strand
GACGCGCAGAACCCAACACCATGCAGAGCCAAGTCCTGGGGAGACAGCTTCCGCCGGTCCCGGCCGCAAGCAGTCGCAGCGATTGGCCACCCGCGCCAGAGACGTTGGCCGGGGCGGCCCTGAGGGGGCCATACTAGTCAGGAAAGCGGGCCTTCCGCCGTGGGCGGAGCGTTGGCAGGGAGGGCTGGAGCGGATCGGGATCGGTCAGCTTCTGAATGGAGGTGAGGCCACATGGAGACCAACAGAGAGTGCCTTGTCTGCGGACAAGCGCTACCCCCTGGTGAGCTCAGGGTCGTTCCATCGAGCGACATCGAGGACGCGTGGTCCGTCGAGTGTCGCATGTGCGGGATTTCGATCGTCACGGACGAAGCGAGGGTTGAGATCGCCTCGCTGGGCAAAACCGCCAGAGCCGAGCTCGGGGCATGGGTCCGCGAGCGAAGCGTGCGAGAGCGGAAGCCACCAGTAATCTGCTCTACCGCCTATGCTGGCACTGAGGATGCCTCGACGTACCGGGTAGGTGGAATCCTCGACTCCCGGGTTCCGACGAGCATTCAAGAACGGCTCGATCGGATACTCCTCAACCTGGCTGCACTTTCGAAGGAACCCGGGGAGCGATGCAGCGTCGACGGCCGGGACATCTACATCGCTTTCGCGCGGACCGTGCGGCAGATGCACTTCTACCTTGATGCGCTCTCGGAGCAAGGCTTGCTTAGCAAGGTTGCGGATGGTTGGGAGAGCATGCAGATCACCCCGGGAGGATGGAACAGGATTGCCAGCCTGCAGGCAAGGAAGGCCCGTCCGGACCAGGCCTTCGTCGCGATGTCCTTCGCAGAGGAATTGGAGGCCGCATGGCGAGACGGGATCCAGATAGGTATCGCGGCTTGCGGCTACAAGGCCCTGCGCGTCGACAAGGAAGAGCACAACGAGAAGATCTGCGACCGCCTCATAGCCGAGATACGGAGAAGCAGCTTCCTCGTCGCAGATGTCACCCTCCACAAGCAAGGAGTCTACTTCGAGGCTGGCTATGCTCTGGCACTCGGTCTCCCCGTGATATGGTCGTGCCGGAAGGATGACCTGTCCGCTTGCCACTTCGATACGAGGCAGTACAGCCACGTCGTATGGGAGTCGCCGGAACAGCTCGCGAAAGCCCTCGAGAACCGGATCCGGGCGACCATTGGGGACTTGACATCGTAGAAGCACGAGACTGCGCCGCAGCCGAGACCGGGATTGCACTTCACGTGCCCCGCCTCCGGTGAACGGTCCGCTTTCCAAGCTGGTCTAGCCCGCTTTCAGCGACGGGGCTATGTCCCCGGTCACGGCTCGAATGGAGTGGCGTTCCAAACCTTGACGGGTCCCCTGCAGGCAGCGATGAGCGCCTCGAGAGGGGCATAGTCTAAGCAGATCCTCTCGAACACGTAGGCTCGACTAGCGTCCTCTTCGACCAGGTTGGACTGACAAGACAGGCAGTGACCGTCAACCTCAAGGCCAAACATATCAACCACTCGCCCGGCGAGGCTGGCTGGGACCCCAAACGAACGGAGGATGCGGATCACGGTTTCAGATGCACCGCCCTCAGCGCTCTCCGCGCCTACTTCCAGGTGACTCTCAACCGTGTGCCCCCACCTACGGCGCCAGTCAATGCACACATGAAAGACGTCTGTATGCTTCTCACGCAAGCCGTCCACGTAGGACACTGACACGTAGAACTCAAGAAGGAAGGGCCCGCTCTCGCCCTCCCGACACCACGCACTCCAACTGCATCCGTATGCTTGAGCGGTCACGATCGCGACGACACCTGAATCCTCTCCTGTCAGCATGCAGTCGTCATTCAGGTAGAGGAGAGGCCAGTAGAGGCGGGCGATGTCCGGGCTTTCGGAACCGGCAGCTCTCAGGAATGCTCCTACGGCGACCTTCAGCTCGTCAAGAGGGCCGCCCTTGTTGCTTACTACGAGCCAGACGTCCTGTTCGCCGGCGTACGGCTTCTCGCGAGTGTGGAACTGAGGAGTCACTCGGATGAACGGCAGCAGTTGAGCTTGCATGACGGTGGTCTGTCGCGCCGCAAGCTGCGTTTGGAGCGTCGTAAGCCGCGTCTGCTGCTCCGCAATCCGGTTCGCCTGGTACGCGATCAGGACTGACGTCAAGCTCAAACAGACGGTCACCAGGAAGCCCCCAGTGATCCTGAAGTAGATCTCGTTCCTGGCTAGCCAGTCACTGAACAGCCGCAGGCGGCGTCTCCGGTTCGGAACCACGGTCTCCTCCGTTGCCTTGCTACAGCCGAGTTTGACCGATCCCAGGGTGCGCTGCGAGCCAGTTGCCCCGCCCCCGATGAACGGTCCACCCCGTGAGCCAGTCTAGCCCTCCCTGGGCGGCGGACGCCAACGCCTCCGGTGGGCCGGTGCCCAGTAGTCCAGACTGCCCTCTGGGTAGGCCGTGTCGCCCTCCGCAAGCGACTCAGCGCCCTCTCCTTGGCCGACCGGAGGGAGATCGCGCACTGTGGGCCGGCAACCGCCGCTGATTCGCACAGCGAGAGGCTCCCGTGCCGTGGTGGCAGGCTTGGAGTAGCCCGGGAAACCGCCTGTGTGTCCAGGACGGCAAGATCACCCGATGACTCCTAGTGCCCTAGTCATGGCCCTTGCACCGTCTACGACGCCACGAGACTGGAAACCCAACACCTCGCTCCATGCGTGGATGGGCCACGGAAGCATCGCCCTGGACGGGCTCAATGGTGTGTCAGACCAGCTCGGGAAGTGGACCGTTCACCAGGGGCGGGTCAAGTCGTTGGCTTCCCTTGCCTCGCGGATTACACTAGCCTGGAGAGTTGCCCGCGCACCGGGGCCCAATCAGAGGAAAGCGTGAAGATCGTTGCAGCGCCACTGTGAACCGCCCCGGGATTGCCGGAGACCGAATTCCTTGAGAGGATGGGGTCATGGCGAGACCAAGCAGGTACTCCCCCGAGGTGCGGGAACGAGCGGTACGGATGGTGTTCGAGCACACGCGTGAGCACGCCTCCCAGTGGGCAGCGATCCTCTCCATCGCGAGCAAGATCGGCTGCACGCCGGAGACACTGCGCCAGTGGGTGCGGCAGACGGAGGTCGATACGGGTCGGCGTGGGGGCCTGACGACCGTGGAGCAGGCGCGTATCAAGGAGCTGGAGCGAGAGAACCGCGAACTGCGGCGGGCGAACGAGATCCTGCGCAAGGCGTCCGCTTTTTTCGCCCAGGCGGAGCTCGACCGCCCAGCGAAGAGATGATCCCGCTCATCGATGCCGAGCGAGAGAGGTACGGGGTCGAAGCCATCTGTGCGCTGCTGCCGATGGCTCCGTTGACGTACTACGAGCAGAAGGCCGGCCAGGTTGATCCCTCGCGCCTGCCTGGACGGGCTCGTCGCGACACTCTCCTGTGCCGGGAGATCGAGCGCGTATGGCAGGAGAACCGTTGCCTGTACGGAGCCCGGAAGGTGTGGCGTCAGCTGCGACGAGAGGGCATCAAGGTGGGGGCTCTACGGTCGAGCGGTTGATGCAGCAGCTGGGACTTGAGGGAGCCCGTCGGGGCGGGAAGCGTCGGACAACGATCCCTGCCGGCGGCAGCGCATCCGGCCGACCTGGTGCAGCGTGACTTCAGGGCCACCCGACCGAACCAGCTGTGGGTGGCCGATCTGACCTACGTGGCGACCTGGGCCGGCTTTGCCTACGCGGCGTTCGTCATCGATGCCTTCTCGCGGCGGATCGTAGGTTGGCGCGTGTCGCGCTCGCTTGAAAGCGACCTCGCTCTGGATGCCCTGGAGCAGGCGCTCTACGCTCGTCCGACTCGGGAGCGGCTCGTACACCACAGCGACCGCGGCGTGCAGTACCTCTCCATTCGCTACACGGAACGGCTGGCGGAAGCAGGGATTGAACCCTCGGTGGGCAGCGTGGGGGACTCGTACGACAACGCGCTGGCAGAGACGATCATCGGGCTGTACAAGACGGAGGTGATCGAGCGACACGGACCCTGGCGCAACGTGATGACGGTCGAGATCGAGACACTGAGCTGGGTGGACTGGTTCAACCACCGGCGGCTGCTTGAGCCGATCGGGAATGTTCCCCCCGCCGAGTTCGAGGCGCTACACTACCAGAACGAGGAGGGTCCGGTCGCAGTGGCCGGACTCAAGTAATCCACCCTCCGGCAAAGCCGGAGCGGTTCATCTACCGGGGGCGGGGCAAGGTAGACTGACGGACTCTCGCGGAGTATATGTGATAGCAGCGTGCAGAAGGCGCGAGTTGCCGCGAGTAGTGAAGGAGGAGACAGGCGATGGAGATGTTGGTCTTGAGGCACGGCGAATCTGTTGACGACGTCGAGGATTGCTACGGAGGCATTGCGGATTTCCCGCTGAGCGCCGGAGGCCTGCGGACCGCTCAAGACCTAGCCGTCCGATTGTCAGCACTACAAGTCGACAGAGTGTACTCGAGCCCGTATTGCCGAGCTCTGCAGACCGCAAGCGAAATCGCATGCACGTTCGGGCTCGCTCCCATCATCATTGAGGACCTCCGGGAGCGCAACTCCTATGGCGTCCTGTCGGGCGTGACGAAGTCGAGAGCCCGAGACATCTTCGCTCACGTCTTCCGAACCGTGAAGGGCAGACCAGGCGACTACTACTCGGACGAGCTTCTCACTGGAGCGGAACCCCGTGATGTCTTCGATGCTCGTGTCAAGGCAGCCTTCGAAGCGGTAGCTAGGGATTCCTCGCACATCAGACTCGTTGCCATTGTGACCCACGGCAACGTCATCCGTTCGCTGTTTCGCAATGTCCTAGAGGTGCGTGGCAAGGTGGAGCTGGACCTCCTGGCTCAGGTGCGTCTAGGAGTAGAGGACGGCGACTTCTCGCTACTCAGTAGAGAAGGTATTACGATCGAAGACTCGAACTAGTGACGCGCGTCGGGGGGTATGGTGCCAGAAGACAACCGCCCATCGAACTCCGCGATGGTAAGGCAGGTCTCGATTTGGGATCCGTCCCTCGTCACGTCCGCGGGGGGGGTTGTTCTAGTTCGTTCCTGCGGGAGGCTCCTCATCCTCGTCGTAGAGTGCTGGCGTGATGTCGAACCCAGGTGGGCGCCAGTGCTGAGGCAGCTACCTAAGGGAGCCCGCAATGCAGGCGAATCGCTCGAAGCCACGGCGCGTCGTGAGGTGAAGGAAGAGACTGGGTACGACGCAGTCATTCTCGGGGAAGCGGGCGTGGCTTCCTGGGAGTACTGGCGCGATGGCAAAGCGTTCCGGGAGACCGTGCACTACTTCCTCATGACGCCTGCGGGCTCCAAACCCGGTGCTCACGATGAGGAATTCGACGACGTTAGGTGGATTCACTTCCAAGATGCTATCGACCTGCTCTCGTACGAGCCAGAAAGGGCTATGCTCGGCTCGCTACCTGATCGTAGTAGCCTTCCGATACTGCTTGACGAGGACTTGGCCGCGTCTGCCGCAATCACACTCACGCCAGAGACATCGAAGGCTCAGGGTCTCGTCCTGCTGCACGGTCTGCTTACCGGAGCCACAATCGACAAGCCCTATGTGCTGACGGTGAGGAAGTGGCGCGAGGCTCCGGATGATGCACTTGCGCGCGTCGGGGCAGCCTTCCCAGGAGTCAGCCGGCTGGCAATTCGCAGTTCCGCCGAGGAGGAGACATTGGGCAGCTCCCACTACGCCGGCAGATTCGCAACCCGACTAGGTGTGCCCGCGCACGACATGCTAGACGTGAGGCGCTCGATCGATGCCGTTGTCCAGTCCTATGGCCGTGGGAAGGACTGCAGCCAGGGTGGTGATGAGATCCTCATTCAGCCTTTCGTGTCTGATGCTGCCTTGAGCGGTGTGGTTGATCTCGGGGGAGTCGACGGACGTAGCGCCTACATGTGCGTTGACTACGACGACCAGCCGGGCTGTACCGACGCCGTCACAAAGGGACTAAGTGGGCATACGGTCTACATTCCCTACTGGAGCGCCGCCGGCATGCTTCCACATCCTTGGAGCGCGCTCGTGGCAACGATTCGTGAGATAGAGCAGCGTACGTCAGAGCCGTTACAGGGTATCGAGTTTGCAGTTGATTCGAACGGGATGATGCATGTTCTCCAAGTTCGTGTCCGGCGGACGAGGCCTCTTGACGTTGCGCCAGTAAGGGAAACCCTGGCTGGACTGCAGGCGGGACTCTCGGCGTTCCTGACTCGCGGCAGTCGTCTCGGAACCCGGACTGTCTTAGCGGACATGACAGACTGGAACCCGGCCGAAATGCTCGGAAGCTTCCCTCACCCGCTTGATCGTGCTCTGTACCGCTACCTCGTCACCGAATCAAGCTGGCGGGAGTCACGACGGCTGCTCGGCTACGCTAGGCCGAGTAGATCTGACCTGATGGTGGTCGTCGGCTGCAAACCCTACATCGATGTACTGGCAAGCATCGAATCGCTTCTTCCTGCCGGCCTTCAGGAGAGTACCAGGGAGCGCGTTGCCCAGTCGCATATTGACCGGCTGACTCAAGAGCCCATGCTCCAGGATCGGGTCGAGTTCGACATTCTCATGGGAGACATCCTGAGTACGGCGGACTCGCGCGGGCCTGCACCGTGGGACCTTGACCGGGACACTCGCAGGAAGGCACGCCTTGCTACGGTGCGCCATGTCAACGAGATCCTGTCGCGAGGAGACGAGCTGCTCGACTGGGCGAACGCGCAAACGGAAACCATTCGCAGCGCCACATCCATTCCCCGAGCCCACTATGCGTGCCCCTATGCATTGAGGGCACAAGTCGGGGGTGAACTGCAGTCCGCAAGGGACAACGGAGTACTGCCCTTCGCGATTGCGGCACGTATCGCATTCATCGGGCTCGCCCTGCTGCGCACGTTGGACGCCGAGGTCACAAGGTCAGCTGATCTGGTCGAGAGAGTCATGCATAGTACTCGTAGCGTGACCCAGGATCTCGTCAGGGACTACAGCCATCTCAGTCCAGGGGAGTTCACCGGGAAATACGGGCACCTTAGACCTGGCTCATACAACATCCTGGCCAGGCGCTATGACCAGATGGAGCTCTACCTGAATCCGGAGCGCAGTCGCGCCAGGGAATCCGCGACGACACGGCGACAGCCGAGAAACCTCTCAAGCCAGGAACTCGTGCTGTGCTCGAGAGCACTAAGGGATTCCGGTTTCGCGTTCGACATGGGCCGACTCGTGACACTAACGCAGCGTGCACTGGCTCAGCGCGAGGAGACGAAGCTGCTATTCACCCGGCCTCTGTCAGATGCCATAGAAGGACTAGCGGCAATTGGCGAGGGCCTGGGGCTCACTCGCGAGGAGCTGTCGTTCCTGGAGATCAACGACATACTTCAGATCGGTAGCGGCTCCGACGGCGGCGAGGCGCGTGCCCTTGCCGCACGAAACAAGCAGCAATACGAAATCCAGCGCAGCATTGCATATCCGTCAGTCATCGCCCGGAGCTCTGACCTCGAGGTGGTGCGCAGTAGCGCTCAGCAACCCACGTATGTCACGAGAAAGCGGGTCGAAGCCCCGCTGCACTTCCTAGCATCCGGAGACTCGATTGCGAGCAAAGGCTTAGACGGAGTGATACTTGTCCTCGACTCGGCCGACCCGGGGTATGACTGGGTCTTCACACAGGAGATCCGGGGGTTGATCGCCAAGACCGGAGGTCCCGGCTCACACATGGCCCTGAGATGCAGCCAGCTGGGAGTGCCGGCCGCGATAGGATGCGGGGAGAGATCATTCCGGATGTTGAGAGGGATGCAGCGAGTGGTCCTTGATTGCGACTGTGGAACCATAGAAGGTGTGCCATTGGCGGGGCATGGCCAGATATGAGAGTTCTCGTCAGCCAAGAGCAGATCGACGTTGGGCAGAGAGAGAAAGGTATCTGCGACTGTCTTCCTCAGAATCTCGTGGTGTTCCTGGAGAAGCAGGGCTTGGTTGCCGTGCCGGTGCCCAACACACTCTCGTCTGCTAGAAAGGCATTCGAGACTTTCCCGGGTGGCGGGATTGTTCTCTCAGGGGGAGCTGATGCTCTGGCCCCGACCGGCGGGACGCGCTGGAAATCGGGTGAGGCCGCTGGTGCTCGGCAGAGGACCGAATCTGAGCTCTTGGCCCTTGCTCTTGAGCGGGGTTGGCCCATCCTAGGAATCTGTAGAGGGATGCAGGCTGTGAACATGTTCTTTGGGGGCGCCCCACCTCAACGTCTCGAAGAAGAGGAATCGGGACGCAATCTACACATCGGCCAGCATGCAGTCACGCTTGCGCGCTCAGTGCGTGGCACATATGCCTGCGGATCCCAGGTTGAAGTCAACTCCTTCCATCGACTGGGTCTCCGCCCTGAAGGTCTCGCACGCGAGTTCGAGGTCTTGGCAGCGTGCACGAGCGACGGGATTGTCGAGGCCTTCGTCCACACATCGCTGCCAATCCTTGGCTTGCAGTGGCATCCAGAGAGAAACGGGATCAGTGCTGGTCTAGATACGACCCTGGTTCGCCGGCTGTTCCTGGCGGCAGGTCCCGAGGTGGAGAGTTGAGGGCGATCATCCTGGCGGCTGGCGAAGGGCAGAGGTTGGCTTCGTACCTGGGTGGACGTCCGAAGTGCCTGCTTGAGTTTGCGGGTAGGAGCCTTCTTGAGTGGCAGCTGTCGGCGCTTAGGGCCGTGGGTGTAGACGACATCATCGTCGTGACGAGAGAAAAGTGCGTGTTGTGCATGCCGCGCGATATCTCTGTTGTTGTCGACAGAGCGCCCAGGCGGGCGATTGTGACGTCGCTTCTCGCAGCGGAGGAGTATCTAGCAGGGAATATCATCATTGCATATGGCGACCTCATATACGAGCAGCGCCTCCTGCGGACCCTCCTCAGTTCGATAGAAGGCGACATTCTGGTGGCCGTCGATACTGACTGGCGTGAGTACTATGAGGCTCGGTTCCGCAATCCGTACGCTGAGGCAGAAAGCCTGCAGCTTGACGAGAAACAGCGGATCACCAGACTCGGAGATCTGGAGCCCGAGCCCGCGCAGGTTGATGGTAGGTACATTGGGCTGATTCGCCTCACGCAAGCAGGCTGCCGGGAGTTCAAGTCGGCCTTTGAGACGCTTTTCAACCGTCCCGGCGCTCTTGGCGATGGTGTCCGGGCGGTCGATCGCTTCCAGATGACCGGATTCCTGCAGTACTTGGTCGACCGGGACGTCATTGTGAGAGCGGCAAGAGTTCAAAGAGGCTGGCTTGAGTTCGACACAGCACAGGACTACGAGAGAGCGTGCGAGTGGCTCGCTGATGGTTCCATAGACCGCTTCGTCAAGCTGGGAGTGTAGATCGTGCCTCTCTGGGAACCGCGCTACTGCAACACGGGTTCATACTCTGAGGATACCTGGCATCGATACTGCATGGAAGCGGCTGAGCGCGCGATCGGCGACGGGCAGATCCAACTCGCGAGGGATGTTGCACTCGGCTGGGCAGCGGAAGTTGCAGACAGGATTGGGATCGCGACTCCAACTGTCTGGAAGTTCTTCAAGAGGTCGCTGGTCAGTGTCTGGTTTGGCTCCCGTCCCCACAAGCAGTTCATGCCAGGCTGGAGCACGGAGAGCGCACTCAGCTATGCGCTGAGTCTCAGCGGGGTGTCGGTCCGCCTTTCGGAGTTCCCAAAGGGCATTGCTTGCCATGCGCGAAGCCACAGGCTTGACGGCACTTCAAGAGAGGATTGGAGAGGCATCATTGAGCACGTTGACCACAATCAGGCTGTTGAGGTGTTCCCGGAAGCAGGTGGTGAGGGATGGACATGTTTCCGATTCTTCAGTACCGCATTCCACGAGGCTGCGTTCTGCGAGTGCGGATATGGGCAAGCTATGCAGGTCTTCGAGGAGGAGGTTGGGCTGCATGCAATCGCGCGGGCGTGCCTCGAGAAGGGGCACTGGAGACTGGAATCGAGTTCAGATCCTCCTGTCGGGAGCAGACCGGACTTCTCTGGAAGTCTGCAGCACGACTTGATGAGGCTGCTTGATGGGGTTGGAGACGAGCTTCTGCACAAGAGCTTTTGCATCTGTCGCAAACTGGGAATCGACCAGGTGGCTCTTGAGGGGTACTACAGCGCAGCTGCTGGCGAAGCTGTCCGGGTCGTGGATCTGGATCTTCCCTTGGATGTCGCGTTCATGCAGAAGGATCCGGCATCGGACGACTAGCTACCGGCTGGAGCAGTGCCCCTTGGAGGGACGGTCCTCCCAAAGGCTGAACAGCTCGACGCCAGCCAGATTGCGTCAACCGGGGGCGTGGTGAGACAAGCTAGGTCAATCTGGGTGCCGCCCTGCGGCAGGAGCATACGGATCGCCGCGTTGCGCGAGTGCTCTCGCGAGACTCGTCTTCCGGCATAGCAACGGCTGGCTAGTAGGTCCTCGATGTAAGTTCCCCATGATCCGTCCCATCGCCGCACATGCCCGCTCCACCCGTGCAGGGTAGCCAGGGGGTAGACCAAGACTGCCCCTCTGCCAAGCAGCCCTGGCCTAGTCGCGTTCATTCCATGGCGGCAGCATCGGCAGGAGGAGGTCATCGATGATGCGTCGTATGCACTCAAGCTGACCACTCTCGATAGCTGATCCCATTCTCTCGATCAGGTCCCGTGAATGGGAATCAAAACCTGCAGAACTGTCCCGCGCGGTGGCGAGCCACCACCTGAGATTGTCCCGCTCCACCGCATTGAGTTCTCCCTCGTTCCCAAGAAGCTTGCGCCGTGCGTCGAGGGCATGAACGAAGCAGGTTCGTGCCCGATCGGGACGCCCCAACTGCGCCCAGGCGCGAGCAATGAGGACCAGCCCCATGAACCATTCGATCAGCCACCAAGATGGTGCTGTCCGGAATGCGGGCATGCGTTCGCGATGGAAGTTCTCGCATTCCACGAGAAGTCCCTCCAGCTCATGTCGCTTGTTTTCTCGGTTCCACAAGCTCAGAGCGTTGGTGGCCATGATCTCGAGGTAGCAGTGGATCAGGTGACGTGACGTGCGGAGTATCTCGTGAGCCAGATCCAAACGGACCTCTGCATCCGCAGATGCCAGGCCCGTCAGACAGAGGCCTTTCGCACGCACATAGTAGGCGAGAGCTTCGTCGTACTTGCCCATGACCTGAAGAGTGCGGCCAATGCCTCGCAGGGGGCTCGGGTCTTGCGGAAGCACGTCCGATGCGGAGTGGTACTTCTCCAGTGCAAGGTTCTGCATTTCATCTGCCTTCTGGCTGTCCTTCTCAAGAACGGCCAGAAGGCGCAGGCCTTCGGCTGCGAAGTACGTCCCCTTCGCCTTGAGGAAGTCGATGTTGGGCGCCAGCTCCACAAGCTTCTCGCCAAGGACGATCTGACGCGCGAAGTCACCACCAGCCACAGCCGACACACCAGCCTGAGAAAGCGTCCAGAGCTCGTTTGCAGTCTCCTGGCCAACGAGTTCCTCGTAGTGCGAGACTAAGACCGCCTTCGCGTGTCCAGGCGTCCAGAGGTCAGGGTGCATCGTCTTATCTGAGTCCCGGGGAGCGCGGCCGTCTGGTCTGGTCTTCGCTCTCCAGTTGGGGCGGAGATCGTAGCGTCGCCGGTCCCGCTTCGGCCGCCTTGGCACCTTCTCCGTCTCGCACGGCGGAGGTCCACGTGGCGCGAGCTGTTGCAGGAATGGGGTCAAGTCGCTGAATCTCTTACCATACGCAACGACGAACACGCGCTCGCTAGGAGGGTGCTGAGTTTGAAGCTCGGCAACCTCCAATTCCTGAGCAAGGCGGTAGTGGCGATACTCAGATTCTGCCAGGCGTTGGGACCATCGCAAAAGGGCCCCGAAATTGGGATCCCTCAAGCCAGCCCCAAAGCCTACAAAGACCATGGTCTTGATGGCCCGTACCGCGTGGAGAAGTGCTTGAGCATGCTGATGGCTCAACAGCTTCTCGTAAGAGCGTATCCCAAGCACGACAGACCAGGGTTGCTCCCAGTAACCATGCAAATGAAGAATCGCATCCTCGTCCCCGCGAATGAAGCGCTCGAATCTTGCAGCGTCTCTCCAGGTGATAGCGGAACGCCCGGTCACCTGCTCAAGAAGCGCGTCGTAGTTGGTTGTCGCCAGAGGTACCTCAAGACGTGACAAAGCCCTTATGAGGTCGGGATTACGGACTCTCAGGGATCCCGCCGTCTCTCTCAGCCATCTGCTGTACTCGCCACTGTCCGGAGCACCCAGTTTCCGCGACACTTTCTCGGCTGCGGACAGCAAATCATCCATGTCGCCGGATTCGATCTCCGCGAGGACCCGTTCGCTCCACCCAGCAGGAAGATCCCCGCATACCTCAGCGCAGCGCGCGACGCCATTCCGCAATAGCCCCGTCCACGAGGCAACGTCTGTCTCGCCTGCAGACGCAATCGATACGCCGGCGCCAACCACGACGAGGGCCTCTTTCGAAGCTATGCACGAGCGAAGATCATTCGGCAGCGTCTGAGCCATTGAGTCGCCCTCCGGTCGACTGTGCGCATACCAAGTCACTCTGCCCCCGCCGGTACCTGCTCCGTTGTCGGTCCAGCCACAAGACGAGAGCCTCCGCTCGTCGGCTTCACGTGCTCGTTCCAACGCCCAATAGCTCTGCGAGGTGGCGCGCAGAAGCTCAATCTCAAGCCGGACTGCAGCCCGGCTTCATTGTACTCATCTTGCCATCCCGCTGACCCGCCCCGGTGTTTGAACCGCCCCGGGATTCCCGGAGGGTGGATTACTTGAGTCCGGCCACCGTGACCGGGCCCTCCTGGTTCTGGTAGTGTAGCTCTTCGAACTCAGCGGGTGGAACGTTGCCGATCGGCTCAAGCAGCCGCCGGTG
>Ga0315274_10011277_pt1 | contig 12809 bp, 8 predicted proteins | sample YL17G02_20_MG_FD_203700 | JGI IMG/M metagenome (GOLD analysis project Ga0315274, IMG submission 203700) | Sediment microbial communities from Yellowstone Lake, YNP, Wyoming, USA - YL17G02_20 | ecosystem: Environmental > Aquatic > Freshwater > Lake > Sediment | place: USA: Wyoming | collected... | reverse complement strand
TTCTAACTCCCTTGAAAATTTAATCGGGAAAATATCGGAAGCCGACTGCGGCGGCAAGGCTTTTATTGACCCTCTATATCGATCATGCCGACGCCGCTGATCCTGACCTCAATCCGGTTCTGCCCGTCGCCAAGTATACCCTCCAACCGCGTCACGTCGAGAAAAACCGGCCTGATTGGCAAGCCGCTGGCGTGGATTCGCCCCCCCTGGTCGACATCGGCAACAATCTGCGAGGAGATGTTGGTGGGGATTGAGAGCTTTATATTGTTATAGTTGTTGTATATGATGAGCTGGCTGGCATCAATATTCCTGAATTCCGCGTCGATGGGAGAGTAGCTGGTCTCGATCTTCGATTGCCCGTGGGTCAGCGAAATGTCTTTCATGACTATCGGGGAGAATGAGGTTTCGCAGATGAGCTCGCCCGACACGTTCTCGATATTTATCGGCGAATAGCTTGTTCTGAAGACGATCGAGCCCTCGGCGGCGTCAATATCGCTTGCCTTGATCGATGAGTATGACGTGTAGGCCTCGACCGGCCCCCGAATACGGGCCAGCGAGATAGCGCCGTTGACTGTCTTGAATATGGCGCTCCCCAGCGATACGGAAATGTCGGTGGCGGTTATGGGGCCGTAGCGCGTTTCGGCGTTTATGCTGCCATCGATGGCGGACAGGGTAATCGGCGAAAAAGCGGTTTTGATTTCGACGTCACCTTTGATCCCGTCAATCGACACGGCGGAAAATTGCGATGTCACTTCGGCGCCACCGAATGGCCCGCTGATGTTGATTTTGAGAAACCGCATCTCTCCCTCGATCCGCATCTTCTCCGGCAGCTGCACTATAATATCGACGGAGGCGCTGTTGTCGCTCCCCTCCCAGGGCGCATCCGAGGGCGTCAATATGTCAAGTGTTACGAAATCGTCTTTTCTGGAGCTCAGCTTAAGATCGATAAGGTCCAGGAATCGCTCCGCCTGCGATTTGGATTGGGCGCGGGCCGTTTTGATGAAGGAAACTTCGACCTCGTTGCCAGGCCAAGCCACGATACCAATTGATCCCCCGAGATTGCGGCTGCCATTGATCTGAAAGACTGTCTCGCCCTTTAGGGTTTGGTTAAGCTCGCCCTCCTGCCTGGCTTCCTCGCTCTGGGCCAGCAGGCCCGAGCCTCGCAAAATGATGATTGGCGCCAGCAGCATTATCGCTTTGTATTTTCTCTTCATATGTCTTCTGTTTAATATACGATATGGCAGGGTGGCTGTTGCAACTAAAACTTCTCGACGGCCTTGTTATATATGGCTGCCAACAAGACCTCGCCCACCGTGGCTAAAGACTGCGGCGAGCATTTGTCCGGCGTGTCGGCCTGAGTGTGCCAGTGAGGGTAGTCGAAATCTATGATGTCGATAGCCTTAATTCGGTCAGAGAGAAGCGAGACGTGGTCGTCGTAGACCGTGTGCTTGACCGAATCTTCAAATGCGCCGACATTATTTTCGCGCGCAATTCCCCAAATATAGTCATTGATATCGGCCGCATATTGCTGGGAATACTTCTCGCGGTAAATTTGAAGGTCGCTATCCCCAACCATGTCTATCAAAATGGCGAACCGCGGCCGATACGACCCCATATTGGCCGCGAAATACTCCGAGCCGATCAGCCATCCGCTCTGCGCGCCGCTTAGGCCATAATCCTCGCCATCAAACAGGACGATATCTACCCCAACGGGGGGCGGGCTTTCGTGGAAAAGGCGGCCTAATTCAAGAAGAATCGCAACGCCCGAGGCGCCGTCGTTGGCGCCAAGTACCGGCAGGTGCCGTTTGGACGAATCCGGCTCCATGTCGGAATGGGGTCGGCTGTCCCAGTGGGCACACAGCATGACCCGGCGTAGATTCTCAGGATTGTATGAGGCGATGAGATTCATCAGCCTTAATGTTTCGCCGGTCAAAGAGTCGAAGTACGTGAATTGCTGACGCCTGGTCAGGTCCGTCGTCGATTTGAGCGAATTGAAAAGGAAGTCGGCCGCCCTGGTATGGGCCTCGGAGTTGGGAACCCTTGGCCCGAATTCGCATTGCGCCACGAGGTCGGCAAATGACCTCTGGGCATTAAATCCCGGCCGGCCGGAACATGAGGGGCCACTCAGCGCTATCGAGATGCATACGGCTCCGACCGAGAGAGTTATCCTTTGCATCAGAACCTGATCTCGGCGCTTAAGCCAAGCTCCCTAATATGGTGCTTGCGCTTGAGGATTTTGTCGTTGCTATCGTCCCACCTGGCCCGGATCGACCCGGTGATGGCGCGGGAGAATTGGTATGACATCCTGGGCTCGATCGTGATCTGATTCTTATTGGCATCGACCGACTTGGCGCCATCCGTGAACGACTGCGTCTTGTTGTTAGCCAGCGTGATATCGAGATTAAGCGAGAGCTGGCTGTTGAATTTCACCCGCTTGAGGAGCGGCAGCTTCAGGCCCTTGGGGGCGGAAAGGCTATATTGCAGCGAGAGCTTGATAGCATTTCTAAGGGTCTCGCTGTCGCGCTTGGACTGGCCTACGCTCCTGAGGTTTTGCGAAAGCGTCCTGCCCAGGTCGTAGCGCAGAGTTGCCCTGACATTGTTTCGAAAATTGACATTCAGCGAGGTCAGCGGAGCCCAGTCTTTGGATGTGTCCCTCTTGTAGATCTCGCCGGTGCCGGCATCGCCGCTCTCATCAACTTTCTTCGAATAGTTGGATTGCATGCTGACACTATTGGAGAGCTTTTTGAAAATAAACAGCTTCTCGAGTTGCGACAGCGTCATCGCAATGTCGGGGAAGGTAACCGAGCGTGTCATGACCGGGTTATTAGTCGAACGGGCGGTGGTTTTCCGCAAGTTATAGCCGGTGGTGATATCGAGGCCGCGGCCAGGCTGCAAGCCCGAATCCAACTGGTAGTTGTCAGAGAAAACGGTTTGACTGGGCGTCACCAGACCTGTCGTCGACTTGCTCCTGACATCTGGTTTTTCGGCGAAACCGAATAGGTATTGCCACGATGGCCTTTCCAGGAGGCCCTGGACAGTGAATTTCTTGTCTTTCAAATAAGCGGCCCGTATCGGCTTTATGCTATTGAAAAGCGATACGGCCTTATTGAAAACCCATTTCGGCGAGCCCGCGCCCGGCGCGCCCTCCGTTTTGGACGGTTGATCCTCCTCGCCTTGTTGTTTTTCCAATCCCTCACCTTTGCCATCCGGCATCTTTTCTTCTCCCGGCTGTTTGGGAGGCTCAGGCGGTTTCGCCGGCAACCGGCTTCCCGACCCGCGCCGCGGGAAAAGGTTTTGGATATTGAAAGTGAAATCGGCCTTGAATGTGGAATTCATCTGAGTGCTGCGGGTTGAGTCGGGATTGCGTTTTAGATCGGAATTCTCAATATATTGCGAATTGAATGTAAATCTGTTTTCCAGGAATTTTAATATCTTCGGTTGATAGCTGGTCTCGAACCGTTGCTGGAAAGTCTGCTCCTGCCCGAGTTTCAGCCGGGAGGGATTGATGCTCAATTTGAATCGGTTGGGCTGGCTTATATCGCGGGTGGTGTTGATGTTGTATGACGCGCGCAGGCTCGGGAACAGCGAAAAACCGGTGTTGCCGGTCAACGCCAAATCTTTGACCCTGGAACTGGTCCAGATGCCGCGCTGGTTGACGCTCCTGGCTTTGCTCCCATTAACCTCACCCGAAAAGCTGAGTTGGGTCGGCAATGGAGTCATCGACGCTGCGTGTATGGAGGCTGGCAAGAACATGTACTTGGTCCAGAAAAGCGGTTTGAACGATGGCTTGGCCTTGGGTGAAAGATCATAGGCGGCCGACCCCCTGTAGACATCACGGCTATCGGTCGGCATCGTTGGGGACGAGGCCTGGGAGTGCGAAAAGGTGTAGCTGGTCCTGATGCGGTTCAGGGTCAGGTTCCATATCCAGTTTTTGGTATTTCGATTAAATGCCTCGGTGACCGTGTAGCCGAATGTTTCGCTCTCGCTTTTCTCCTCCTGTTGGGCCTCCCTGTCGAGGATAATGTCTGAACCCGGCTGGAGCCTGGGAAGCGCCAAACTACTTTGCCAGGTCATCGATACCGGCAGGCTGAAGCCCAGCGATGGCGGCAGGAACTTGTCAGCCCTGACATTTAGCCTGGCGGCCTTGCCAATATTGGTGGAGCCGACAGCGGTTTTGGCAGAGAGCGGGAAGAAATCGGCGCCCTGGCGAGTATACGATACGTTGAAATCCATGAAATCCGAAAACCGGGCCGTGGCCTGAATTCGGCCCGCGAAATCGGAATTGCGCCTCACATCGACAACGCGCATTTCATCTATCCAGACCTCGCCGGTATATGCCTGCGGTGCATCGGGCGAAATCTCTACTCCGACAATGAAGAATTTGACCTGGGAGAGCGACGGCCTGCCGTAGACTCGATAATTCCCCTGGGTCGTGTCGGGCCGCAAAGTATCCGGAGGCGCATTCTTAATAAACCAGTATTTTAAATCGGTCAGCTTGGCAAAATCGATCTCGACCCAGTTGCTTTTGACCCAGCCGGTATCGAGAACGACGCGATACTCATAAAAGTTATTGTTGTCCACGTTAAGCGTCATGAAGAATGTGATCATGCTGTCCCGCACGCCGCTGGCTACCGCCGTATCGCCATGGACATACATCTTGAGCCGGTTATATTGAGTGTAATTTTCCTGGTTGAAGAGAGTCCAGGAGGCCCCGGCTACATGGCCGGCCGGCATGTTCTGGTATGATAGCACCAACGATTGTTCTTTCTCGCGGATGCCGGTTCCACGGTCGAGTTCCCCGGCGATACCAGGTGGCGGATAATAAGTGCTGGCGTTGTCCTGGGTATTCTTTGTGGCGATTTCGAATTTCTCATCGGGGCCCACCTGGTCGCTCGGCTCGATCGCCAGCTCCTGCCACTTATTGCCGACCAATTCGAAGGTTGCTATGGCCAACTGGTAGGAATGAGAGCTCCCGGTCATCCACACTCTGGCGAAGTTTATCCGGGTGAAATCAGCTTGCTGGCTGTTGCCCCTGACCCGGTAGACGGTTGAATCCTGCAGCGGTATCCTGAGCAATTTCCAACCGGTCGACGTTGAATCGACTACGTATGTGGAGCTGTCCAGGTTGACCGAGTACTCGAAATACCCATTCTGCATATCGAGGCCGCTGTTGTTGTTGATATCCTCCGTGTCGAACCTCCCGAGGCGGTCGGGGTCATTGTTGTTGTGCTCCGTGCCATTAATCCTCGAATAGTCAACGTCCCTGGCATCCGGGTCCCAGGACCAGCTGTCGCCATTGCGGTCTGGTGGGGGGTAAGGCCCGGTTTCCTGCGGGTCGAAGACGCCATCGAGGCCGGTGTCCTCCTCGCCAGGCTCAAAAACACCTATCGCCGTTCCGAGGCTGTCGCGGTCCTCGGAATCCCAATGCTGATCGTCATCGATATCCTCGGAGATGGAGCCAAGATCGATATTGAGCATCGGGTTTTGTGCGGCGCTGGCTGTATCGGGGTGGCACCAGACCTCGATATATTTGCTCAACGTCTGGTTGGAAAGCCCCGTATAGAAGGGCCGCATAATTCCGGCCCAGCTCGAATCGGGGGTAGTTAGGCTCATATCGGGAAAGTAGTTCAATATGAGGACATCGATGCGGTCATCCTGGCGCTTGACACCCTCCTGGCGAGCAGGCCAAATGCTGGTGATAGTAAGCGCCTGAACCGGATTGTACCACCATAGCCTGCCGCGTCGGGCAAGCGGCAGTTTCAGCCCCGAGGAATCGAGCGGCGGCGAGGAGGCGGTCCAGATGCCACGCCGGGTGGAGAGGTCGGTATAATTTTTAGTCCCCTCGAAATCATCTATGAAGGCTTCATTCTTGACATTGGGGTTGGGGAAGCTCTGGGCGATCTCGCCCGAGATATCCAGGCCCGACGGCGCGTCAGCCTCCACCATGGGCATAGCATCGACCAGGTTTGTCATGAATTCCGGCTTGAAGCTGAAGTTGAAGTTGCTATCCCAGACAAAACCCTTCTTCGGCTCGCGTCCCACCCGAGGCCTGGGATCGGAAGCTGACTCCGAGCGATACATGGCGGCCATAGATATGTTGGAGTTATCGAAAAGGCTATACTGCCCGGCAAATCCGAAAAGGCTCTTTTTCTCCGGCATGAAGAATGGGGCATACTCGAAATCGACCGTGACGTTGGCCGCCGGATTGAGCGCCTGGTCGGATAGAAACGAGATCTGCCCGAGATCGTAATTTATGGAGTAATCGACATCGCGCCTCAGAACGGTGCCGTCACCGAGCCTGACTACCTCCGAGCCCGGCATGATGTTGGCCCGGCCAAGTGGGAATGTCGACGCCCGCTGGGCGGACTTGACATAGATATAATATTTGCTCGAATCGCGAAGGTTCGAGTTGGTTTGGTCGAGAGTGTAAATTAATGGCACCCTGACACTCAGGCTCTCGCTGACGAAGGGCTGCGAGCGCGGAAATATCAGATGTCCCTTGGAGGCATCCATTAAGGTATTATCGAAATCGAAAATACAATCGGCGCCGGCCTGCTGAGTGGTGTTGTTCTTCTTGTCCAGCCCCAGCAGGGTTATGTAACAATGGCCATTCTCGTCCTCGGAATCGGTTGTCCTATCACCCTGGCCCTTGTATATCTTCAATTCAAAACCGTCCGGCGAGATGTTACGCGCTCCGAGGTCGTAAACGTTGCGCCACATCAGATTCCAGGTGGTATAATTATTCAGAGGGGTTCGCGCTTTTAAGAGCTTCAACACAAATGTCGTGTCGGCGTCCTGGTTGCTGTTGTTGGGGCGATACCTCAGATTGCCGACCCTGACCGTGTCGCGCCCCACGCCCGGCGTGTAGTGCGTGTACACAATATAAGCGCCCAAGGCGAATCCTTGCTGAACCGCTTGATTCAGAACCACAAACCAGCTATTGCGGTAAACGTCAAATTGGGTTGGGTCGATCGGGGCAAAAGATGCCATCTCATATTCAACCCTGATACTCTCCGCGGGCGAGACGTATGGCAGGGAATCAGCCGGATTGACACAGGCCAGGCCCCTGGCATTGGCGGGCCAGTTCCCCGTTCCCTGGGTGCTCTGGTAGAGCTCAACCGAGACGATGGAGTCGGCGGGATCGTACTCGCTGGGGTCTCGCAGCCAGAAGTAAGTGCCGGCAATATATTGGTAGTCGCGGATAGTGCTCTCCGCGCCCCTGGCCCCGGCGTTGAAATTGGCTTTTTCCGACGTTCCCTTCTCCTGGCTGGTGATTATCGTCATGTCGAGGTTGCCGACTTTGGCGGTGGCCTTGATGCCAAAAAGGCCCTGGATATTCTGGCTATACCCGATCATCTGGGCGTTGGGAAGGGAAAGGTTGGTATTGCCGGCCTCGACCGACTGCAGGATCTCATCCTCATCGCCCTTGTAGCGCAATTTAATAGTGTTGGCCAACTCCACATCGCGCTTGGAATCCTGGTCGACCTCGACTGTGATCTTGGAGCCGATCGTGCCGGTCACTTTGAATCGCGAGATCTGCTCCATTTGAAGGGTGGGGAATTTGCTTTGACGAAATGTTCCGGTGTTTTGGAGACCATCCTCCCATTCCGAGCGGCCGGAGAAGGAGATCGAGCGCGAGCCCGTGACCTTGATATTCGACTTACCCTCGCCGATAATGCCCTTGACTATTTCCGGAGCCTCCACAGGGATATCGATCTGAACACCCTCTTTGCCTCGCTCGGCCCCACCCTTGCCAAGTTGCTGTTTCAAGTCGCTCCGCCAGGAATTGGCGAGGGAGTATTGCTCGCGGTAACTCATATACCGTGTCATGCTGAGGGTCTGGCAAGATGGGAGTTCGTAAGTCCCGTAAAAGTCGCGGATCTGAACGAAATTACCCCTATCTGCGAAGTAATATCCCCGGCTATATTGCAATTTGGTAAATTTAAATATGTAACCAGGCGCATATCTGTTGAGACCGCGCCGGTCAATCGGCGGACCCTCAGATGCCCTGACAATAAAACGGCTTTTGATGCTCAGCGGGACGTTGATTTCGCCGATCTCGGCGGCGGTTACAACGGATGCCCCGGAGAGAACCAGAAGCAGTACGGAGATCTTTCTGAGAAGCGACAACTTACACTCTGCCCATTGGGCCATTCAACACACCTTCAAATTCTTATCAATATTTCCTTGCGCCTCCTTTCCTTACAGGTAATCTCCTAAGGGTCAATATACATAATTTCTCTCTTCAAGTCTATGCCAAATTTATCCCGGGCGGCCTTCTCCATCATGGCCACCAGGGTTTTTACCTCTTTTGATGTCGCCTTGCCCATGTTAACCACTATGTTGCAATGCTTTTCGAATACGGCCGCATCCCCTACCCGCATCCCGCGCACGCCGGCCTCTTCCAGAATTTTCCCGGCCGGGGTAACCTTGTCGGGCTCCTCGAGTTTGCGCAGGTTCTTGAAAACCGAACCGGCCGAGCCGAATCCCACCGGATGACGCTCCATCCTGAAACGCCGCCTTTCATTTACTATTTCGGCCAACTTCCGCTTATCTCCAGGTTTTAGCGACAATTTCACCGAAAGCACGACATCACCGGAATCGGAAAGCGATGATTTCCTGTAGGCGAACCTGAAATGCTGATTATCCACGATCGTAATTCCCCCATCGCGGGTGTAGAGAACAGCCTTTTCAAGGAGTTCGTTGATAGCATGCCCGAAGGCGCCGGCGTTTCCATATACTGCCCCACCTATGGTACCTCTGATACCCGCCGCGTATTCCAGGCCTGCCAGGCCGGCCTCGAGAGCAGCATCAACCATTTTATCCACAACGGCACCAGACTGAGCTGATATGCTGCCGCCATTATAAATTGCAAATTTGGCGCATTCGTCCTTTATGATCAGGCCAGAGAATCCATCGTCATCAAAAAGGATGTTGGAACCGCCGCCGAGGATGAAAAATTTGAGGCCGCATTCCCGGGCGGCATCGACCGCCCTGATAATGTCGGTCGGGGTGCGGGCAACAAAGAAATACCTCGCCGGTCCGCCTATGCCGAAGCTGGAATATTGCGCCAGACCGACATCGTGCCGCACCTGGCCGTCGAGTCTGGCGTCCAAGAGCAATTCATTCATTTTATTCGTTTTCACCCGCGATAGGCCCGAGCCGTCAGGCCGCAATCCTTATACGTCGGGGGTCCACTCCATGTTCGTTAGTTTAAGAGCGCTCACAATATATGATATCGACAGGATTCCCAAAGACAAGACCGCCACTATCATGATAGGGTTGACCAGGCTCGACAAATAACGGTATGCCAGATATGTCAGTCCATACCCTCCCATGCCGACCAACATTATCGAAAAGGCATAGATAAATCCTCCGCCCCCTTTTAACATTCTCTTGGGATGATCCCATTTGAAATTTCCCCAGAAGGCGCAGATGGCCAGTCCAACTCCAAAACCGATCCAGGAGAATAGAATGGTTAAGAATATTGAATCTATATCGCCAGGCTTTTTGGCGACATAATGAATCATGGCGGCTGCAGTCGCCAGGACGGTTGTAAACAGCATCCCTACAATTAGCTTACTGGCCAGAGTCAACTGGCGACCGAAAGGGGTGATCAGATTACGCCAGAAAGCGAGCCGCTCCAATGTCAACATGCGGCTCCCAACCTGTCCTCCGAAGAAGGCGGCGAAGAGCGTCGCAATAGGGGAGATAGCAAGGCCGGAGATTTCGTCGGACTGGCCACCGGTTCCAACGAAAGGATAGAGCAGGAACAATACTATCATTACCAGGCTCTGCGTCATGACACCCGATTCTCTGGCAAGCAAGATCATGTCCCTTTTGACATGGGCCATCAGGGGCGAGCCGCCCGGCGCAAATCCGCCAATCGCCACGCGTGATGGGGCCGCAACTTCTTCGGCGATGCCACCGGCGTAATATCTGGCCGTAAACGCAAAAGCGGCGAATGACAGCGCGACCGATAGCGCGGCCAGAATCATAAAATATAACAGGACGACAGCCAGATCCCCTGAGGCGGCGCCGAGTGTCGATTTATAGGCCCATCCGGATGGCAGATAATTGAATATTGGCCAGGACGCGACATTGGCTATTTTCAGCGCTTCGTTTCCGAAATCGGCCGAGCTCGATGAAAACTGGCCACTGAACTGCCTCATCGCGGCCCACATGCCGATCCCTATGAAACTGCCAGCGACCGTGATGACACCCTTAAGCCTTGCCCGCGGCACATGATTGCTGATAAGCGAGGCAATTATTATTCCCAGCGCCCCCGGTATGGTGGCCATCAAAAATGTTATCAGGGCGGCGAGGCAATAGTATCCGGCCGCTGAGCCATGATACAGTCCCAAGACCACGAGCACTGGCATTAGGAACAGAAACGATACTCTGGCATTCAGGAAGGTAGCCTCAAGCACCTTGAAGATGAATATGTCGCGCCGCGGAATGGGGAGAGAAAGAAGTATCGCCAGATCGTCCGAGAAAAAGATAGTGAATACGGCCTGCGACAATCCCCAGAACAGCAGCAGGAGGAACATGCCATGAAATGACAAGGCGACCAGATTTTCGAGAATCCTGGGGCCGCGCTCGGGGTCTAACTCGGCGAATTTGAGCAGGCCATATGCGAAGCTCGAAAGCGCGAAAGCCAGCATCACGAAGACGAATATCAAAAGCAGGGTTCTGCCGATTTTGCCGCCGCCCCTGAAGGCGCCAAACATCATCAGGAAACGGTATTTGAAGAGAGTCAATATCATCTCAGCGGCCGCTCAGGTATTTAACGACCTCATCGTACTCCGAGCCGCCGGTGAGCTCGATGAAGAGTTCCTCGAGTGTCGAGCCTTCTTTGGTGGATTCTTTGAGTTGGTCGACCCGGCCGTCGGCGACAATCTTTCCTTTGTTGATAATATAAAGCCTGTTGCACATGTTCTCGGCGATCTCGAGGATATGCGTTGAAAAGAGGATAGCGCATCCGGAGCGTGAAAGTTCAAGCATGATATCTTTTATTTTTCTCGTGGCCCGAGGGTCGAGCCCGCCTGTCGGCTCGTCGAGCAGAAGCACCTCCGGCCTGTGAAGTACAGCCGCGGCCAGGGAGACTTTTTGCTTGGTGCCGTGCGATAACGACGATATGAGCTTTTTGCTGTGCTCGCCGAGATCAAAGAGCTCAACAAGGTCGGCGATCCTCTTCTGAGCGGATTCTTTTTCCAGCCTGAAGACGTCGGCGGTGAAATTAAAAAATTCCAAAGGTGTCAGCTTTTCATATAGATGGGGGACATCGGGAACATAGCCGATCCGCTGGCGCGCCCTGACCGGTTCATCGTTTAGATCGAACCCGGCGATATTCACCGTGCCCTTGTCTGGTTTCAGCAGTCCGATCAGCATTTTGAGAGTGGTCGTCTTGCCAGCGCCGTTCGGCCCCAGAAAGCCGACTATCTCGCCGGCCCCCACTTGCAAGCTGACATCGTCGACCGCCAAGAGCTTACCGTAGCTCTTGGAGAGTTTCTGGGCCTGAAGCTTCATTATTCTGGACTCGGTTCCCCGGGCGAACCCTCGGTGCTTCCCGAGGATGCCGTTGGAACCTCATCCTTTTTATCCGGTCCCTTTTTGACTTCCTCGAGGTAGTTCATGCGAAGCTCATACAGGACATGCTTGAGGTATTTGGCCTCGCTCTCGGCGAGGTTCCCTGAGGTCTTTTCATCGAGCATTCCCAGCATGTCGATCGAATGCTTGGCCATCTCGAGATTGCGCTCGACCTTGCCTGTTATCATGCTCGGCACCTTGCCCATTTGCTGCCAGGCAGCCGCCTGAAATGAGAGCACCAACTGGGTGAACAGAAGCCCGATATCCATTTCTCGGGAATTATCTTTTTTCTCGTCCGAATTGACCATGCCCTCAACCTTTCCTGGAAAGCCTCGCCGCCAGCGAGAGCTTGTGCTGTACGTCCATCAAATCGGCCTCGACCTGTTTTAAGAGCCTTTGCATGTCCAGGTCGGTGGATCGGTCGATCATGCCGTTTACCAGCTCGGCCACTTCCCTGGCTTTCTTCAAAGCTTCTTCCGCCTTATCCATCTTTCCTCTTACCCCTTAGCTTGATTGTGGAAAACTGATATGTCATCCTACTTTCGCGAATTTAAGCCTGCCGCCCAATCTTTTCCTCAAGATTATTTTGAGCTGTTGATTCTCGGGTTTAGCGAGGCTGGGATCATCATTAACAATATCATACGCGAGTCTGCGGGCCAGGGTTACCAGACGACTGTCCGTAATCCGCGCCACGCGGAGCTCGGGGATTCCATGCTGGCGCGTGCCAAGGATTTCGCCCGGCCCGCGAAGCTCCAGGTCGGCCTCGGCGATTTTGAATCCGTCGGTAGTCGAGGTGACAACATCGATCCGTTTCTGAGCATCCTCCGAGCATCTCTCGCCCGTTAAGAGGAAGCAATAAGATTGTATTCCCGATCGCCCGACCCGTCCGCGAAGCTGGTGGAGTTGCGAAAGGCCAAATCGCTCGGCGTGCTCGATTACCATAATGGTCGCCTGCGGCACATCGACCCCAACCTCGACCACGGTGGTGGCGACCATGATCTCGATGTCGCGATTCTTGAAGGCCGCCATGGTCGATTGTTTCTGCTGGCTTTTCATCCGTCCGTGGAGGAGGCCGAGCCTGAGATCAGGGAAAATTTCCTGCTTGAGCTGCTCGAAGGCCTGGGTAGCTGCCGCCAGGTCGCTTTTTTCTGTCTCCTCCACCAGGGGGTAGACAATGTAGGCCGAACGGCCCTCGCCAACCTGCTTGCGGATAAATTGAT
>Ga0315274_10011274_pt1 | contig 12809 bp, 12 predicted proteins | sample YL17G02_20_MG_FD_203700 | JGI IMG/M metagenome (GOLD analysis project Ga0315274, IMG submission 203700) | Sediment microbial communities from Yellowstone Lake, YNP, Wyoming, USA - YL17G02_20 | ecosystem: Environmental > Aquatic > Freshwater > Lake > Sediment | place: USA: Wyoming | collected... | reverse complement strand
GAGCCGTCCTCTTTAAATCGTTGCATTTAAAATCATCGCCTTTAACACCGGCGGCTCTCGATATTATATGCTAACTAGCTAAATCCCTCACCTCATCCCTCCCACTTGTGGGTAAAGATTAGCCCCCCAGGGGAGAGGGTAGGCCATTCATCCCCCCAGCAGAGCTGGGGGGTATTCTGGCATATTTTGATAAATGTCCCCAGTCATTTTGTCAAGAGAAATATTGAACCCTTATTTTTACGAACGATTGACCCATTCGGCGGCGCCAAGCCCCGCCTTTGAAGGCGGCGTGAAGAAGCACCGCTCAGGGTCAACCCTTCGACTCCCCAGCATTTATGCTGGGGAGTCGAAGGGTTGACATTCCAATCTGGAATGAAGATACTTTAAGGCAGCGTCATTCATCTATATTAACTAATACAAACGCATTTACTTTTTTGACATGAGGCCCCCTCACCCTCCCCTCTCCCCGCTGGGGAGAGGGATAGGGTGAGGGGCGATGCCGGCGGGTGTAACAGGATTTAGTGCGTTTGTATTAAATAAGGAGAATGTGGATCCATGAATCCAGATAAGGAATTTGTTATAGGGGTTGATGTCGGAACCCTGAGTACAAGGGCAGGTATTTTTGATTTGAAAGGCACCCTGGTAGGCATGGGCATTCACCCTATTTCAATCTATCACCCTCAGACAGATTTTGTGGAACAGAGTTCAGAGGAGATATGGGAGAAGACAGGGCTGGCAATAAGAGAGGCTATCAAACAAGCCCAGATAGAGTTTCAACAAATTGTAGGAATCAGTTTTGACGCCACCTGCTCTTTAGTCTGTCTGGACAGAAAAAATAATCCTCTGAGCATTGCACCGACAGGTGATCCTAATCGAAATATCGTGGTCTGGATGGACCATCGAGCCATCAAAGAAGCTGATTTTATTAATCAAACCGGGCATCGGGTCCTAAATTATGTAGGTGGAAAAATTTCTCCGGAACAACAGCCACCCAAATTAAAATGGATTAAAGAAAACTTGCCGAGGGCATGGGCATTAGCTGGAAAATTTATGGACTTGGCTGACTTCATGGTTTTTAGAGCAACTGGAGTAGACAAAAGAAGCCTCTGTACATCGGTCTGTAAATGGACTTATCTGGGCCACGAAGGTGAGAGAGGTTCTTGGGATTATAGTTTTTTTGAGAAGATTGGATTATCCGATTTATTTGATGAGGATAAAGTTCCAAAATTTGCCTTTTCTGTTGGTTCCTTTGCAGGAGCATTGACGGAGCAAAGCGCCGATGAACTGGGTCTACAACCAGGAATTGCAGTCGGTGTGGGAATCATCGATGCCCATGCTGGAGGAATAGGATTATTAGGTGATTGTACAAAACTTCCTTCTAAAGATAAAAACCTATGGAATAAGGCCTTGGCACTTATCGGAGGGACTTCATCTTGCCATATGGCCACATCATCAGAACCAAGGTCTATTTCAGGTGTATGGGGACCTTATTGGGGTGCCATGATACCTGATATGTGGTTGAACGAGGGAGGGCAAAGCGCTACAGGCTTCTTGATCGATTATGTCATCAAGAATAATTCTAGTTATCAAGATCTGGAGGCGTTGGCAGAAAAGGCTCATACCGATATCTATCAGGTTCTAAATCAGGAAGTCAGTGGATATGGAGGGCCAGAGTGGACGAAAGACATCCACGTTTTACCTTACCATCACGGGAACCGGTCCCCACGGGCGGACGCACATGCCAGAGGGGTGACGGTGGGTCTGACGCTGAATCAGTCGGTTTCTGAGGTCGCAAAACACTACTATGCCACGCTCCAGGCCATAGCCTATGGGACTCGGCATATCATCGAAGTGATGAATAAAAAAGGTTATCAAATCTCCGACATTTATATGTGTGGCGGGCATACGAAGAGCCAAATCTTTGTGCAGGAACATGCCGATATCACCGGTTGCAACATCTATCTGCCTGAAGAGAAGGAGGCGGTACTTTTAGGAACAGCGGTCCTCGCTGCAGTGGCTGCTGGTAAATATGTTACCGTTGTCGATGCGATGAAGAATATGTCAAGGATCGATAAAATGATTAAGCCAGATTTCAGACATCGTCAGTACCATGATCGCAAGTACAAGATATTCAAATTGATGTACGAGCAGTTTGAAGAAATACGGGAGTTGAGCAAGGAATTGTAGACAACGAAACGGCTTTTTTTCGTTCTCTCATGCTCTGGGAAAAGTAGACAGTGAAAGACTTGATCTATGAATTCAAGGATGGGCAAAAGGAGAAGGTTCTTGAGGCCTTCGAGTGGTTGGCCTCTATGAACTCCCTCGTGCCGGATAAGGGATGGCAGATGGTGAGGTAGCAAGCGATTTCAGTAACATCTGCGACTTGATTTGACACTTTCTGCTATATCAAGTCTTCGTTTTGACAGCTTAGCCTTCCTGCTCCCTTCTGGCTTTCTTAATATCCTCCAAATAAAACTTAATCAAGGGAGACATCTCGGGGGGTTGCCAATCAGTCTTTTTGGTTTCCTCTGGCCAGGTGAAAGGAAGATGCCAGACTTCTCCTGGCTTTTTTGCCTTCTCAAAAACCTCAAGAGTCTTAAGAAGGACTTTTCTCTGACCTTCCTTATCTCCAACCTGCCCTACTGGCCGGCCGTAAGGATATGCAATTGCTGCTGATCGGGGTATGCCTACGGCTCGGTGAAACTCGTGGGTAGGTGTAAGGACGACCGTCGAAAAACCTTCCTCCTCCAAAAACCTTGCCGCCAGCCCAACGGACTGGCAACAGAAGGGTCAGGCTGGCGTCAGGAGCACGGCTTCCACCCCTTCAAGTTTCATCTTTTCGGAGATGGGTTCGATGGCCTCTTTCAAGAAATCAGTGTTCTGCCATTGAAAACCGTAAAAGGAATAGGATGTGGGAGCGAGGCAACCAATGGTTCTCTCCTGCTCAAACTCGGCCATCCGGGCCAGGGGAAGGATGACATTGATATCCTGTTTGATATAGCTAGTGTTAATATGTAAGTGATTGACTTCGATATCCTTCTCTGTGGTCCCCCTCGGTATCGCTCGAAAGGAGCGGTCACCCCAAGTGGGTTCCCTTTTCTCTCTCTCCATATCAAAGGGAGGGTCTGTTTTCAGACTGATACCGGCGCTGGTCACCAGAGCAAGGGTCGACTGACTCAAGGGTTTAGACAATGGCGTCCATGGAATAAACCCCCCAAAATCCTCTTCCGGGATGGAGGTTCGAACCCAGGCCTTCAAGCTTGGCGGAAGAAATCGAAATCCATCCACTATCTTCTCCTGTTCTTCCATATGCCCTCCCTAATCCACTTGTCCCCCGAAGCTGTGAAAAAATTGTTTTCGTCAACCTTTGTCCCGAAAGGACGAGTGGATTTCCAAAGCTTTAGAATGCGCTCGTTGAGGTGAAGGGTCACCCACCACGGCAATAAAGATATGTGTTTAACCCAGCTTACGGCACAGTGCTTCAATTTCCAAAGGTTGCGCTCTAAAGCTTCTCCAATCCACCCGTCCTTTCCGTTTGAACCATGTGCTCAATTTTTTCACACCCTCCCATTAGTAAAGGGGGGGCAACGGGGGATTACTAATTTTACTGTTTGTAAAGGATAACCCCACACATTGCAATCATGTCCTATATATATGAACGTTGGGAAATAATCAAGTTGAAAAGACCAACCTGCCCTGGCTCCTTGTCCCACCATTCATGGGTAAGGTCGGCAAATAAGATTTTTCACTCCCTGATTTTTTCTCACATTTTAGATTTTATTTTCTTCGATAATAGGAGTATAATAGGCACTGCTCAAGGGGGAGCCTACGCGTAATCTACCTTTACTTAAATATAATAGACTGCCATCGTAAGAGAGGAGCTAAAAAATGGAAATTATTAAGACACGACAGAGCAGAAGGGATCAAGTCGATTTCGAAAATTTGGGGTTTGGGGAGGTGTTTTCAGACCACATGCTGAGCATGGAGTATAAAGATGGGGAATGGGGGTCACCCCAAATCATTCCATATGGAACGATGGATATCTTTCCTGCAATGTGCTCATTACATTACGGTCAGATCGTCTTTGAAGGCCTGAAGGCATTTTATACCCGGATGGGTGCCATTAATATTTTCCGTCCCCAAAAATATCATGAACGGATGAATCAGTCGTGCAAAAGGCTGTGTATCCCAGAGATGGGCCCGGATCTGTTCATGAAGGGATTAAAAGAGGTAGTGACCTTGGATAAAGAGTGGATTCCGAGAAAAAAAGGACAATCCTTGTATATCCGTCCATTCACCTTTGCTACCGATAGCTTTCTCGGTGTAAAGATCTCTGAGACCTATCGTTTTATCATCATCACGTCTCCTGTAGGAGCCTATTACAAGGAAGGGATCAATCCCGTAAAATTAATCACACCTGGAGAATATATTCGGGCGGCAAAGGGGGGTCTCGGGGCAGCTAAAACACCGGCCAATTATGCTGCTACACTTCTGCCTGCTGAGGAGGCAAAAAGAAAAGGTTTCACTCAGGTCCTATGGCTTGATGGGGTTGAAAGGAAATATGTTGAGGAGGTGGGGACGATGAATCTCTTTTTCCTCATCGGGGACGAATTGATCACTCCACCCTTGGAAGGGACAATTCTTCCTGGAGTGACTCGGGATTCTGTGATCCATCTGGCAAAAGAATGGAGGATGAAAGTCATTGAGCGGCGGATTTCTATTGACGAAATTTTTAAAGCTTCAAAGGAAGGTAAATTAAAGGAAGTTTTTGGGACTGGGACGGCAGCAGTTATCTCACCTGTTGGGGAGGTTCATCATAATGACACTCATATTGTTATAAACAATAATAAGATTGGACCTCTTTCCCAAAAACTTTACGATGAAATAACAGGAATCCAATATGGAGAAAAGTTAGATCGATTTGGATGGTGCTATCTAATTTAGGGATTGCGGAATTTTGGATGAAAGATGGAGATACATAAAACCACAATAGAGAGCTCTGAAAAACTACTACACGCTCTCTCGATTACACAGATTTTAAAAGATGATTACACAGAGATTCCGGGACTTTTTCACAAATCTCCAATAGGAACCTTGACAATTGGTGACGCTTTAAATTATAATTTTTTATTAATTTCAAATACTTATTAATAGATTGTAGGGGAAAAAGGTTGTCTCTCTTCATCACCTTTGAGGGAGTAGAGGGGAGTGGAAAGACCACTCAGATTCGACGTCTAAAAAGATACCTGACCCAAAGAGGCATCCCCTGTAAAGTGACCCGAGAACCAGGAGGGTGTCCCATTGGTGAGAATATAAGAAAAACTCTTTTGAACCCAGACCATCATGGGATGGTCCCTCTGAGTGAACTCCTCCTCTACGAAGCCTCACGGGCGCAGCATGTGAAAGAGGTGATTAAGCCCCTTCTAAAAAAAGGAATGATTGTTCTCTGCGATCGGTTCAGCGATGCGAGCATCGCTTATCAAGGTTATGGCCGCAAGGTGGACCTGAATTTGGTCGCAAGGCTTAACCGCCTTTCTTCTCAAGGCATTAAACCAGATGTCACTTTTCTTTTGGATTGTCCTTCTGATCTGGGATTGAAGAGAGCGCTCCGGAGGAATCGAGCCCTTAAACAGGAGAAAGAGGGACGTTTCGAAAGGGAGAAGGTTCAATTTCACCAACGCGTGAGGAGAGGATACCTTTCCATTGCTAAAAAGGAACCCCAACGGATGAAAGTGATCGACACCCGACAGGGTGAGGAGAAGGTGTTTGAGAAGATTCGTCGAATTGTCGACGGGTTAATAGTTCGGAGTTCGGAAAAATGGTCTGGTAGTTTCATAGTCCGATAGTCTCATAGTCTTTGACTATCTAACTATTGACTTTCACGTAAATAATGGAACGAAGATTGCCATCACATTAGACCCCCTCACCTTTATCCTCTCCCCCGTAGTCGGGGGAGAGGGGAGGGTGAGGGGATGTAATAAAATGAATAATGTTCCATTACTTTTGCGAAGCTCAATAACAGACTAATCGACTACGTGACTAATGACTCCGAACTCATTACTCCTTTCGGGGAAAGGTTATGTCATTTAAAGACGTCTTGGGGCATGAAAGGCCCATTCAATTCCTTAAACGGGCGATCCATCAGGATAAAGTGAGTCATAGTTATCTCTTTTTGGGAAATGAGGGGATTGGAAAGGAGTATGTCGCTCTCCAATTTGCAAAGGTCCTCAACTGTCTCAATAGAGGGACTGGAAAAGAGGACGCCTGCGATCATTGTCTCTTCTGCAAAAAGATTGATCACGGTCTCCATCCCGATGTCTTGCTCATCGAACCGGAGGGCCAAACCCTCAAGGTAGACCAGGTGAGGCAGATGCAGAGGGATCTGGCTTACCGACCCTATGAAGGAGAGCGTCGGGTTTGCATCCTGACCGCTGCAGACCGAATGGCCCCTCATATGTCGAATACCCTCCTCAAGACATTGGAGGAACCTCCCTTACATACGGTGATCATCCTGCTGGCGAACAATCCTAAGCTACTGCTGCCCACGATTCTTTCCCGATGCCAGCCCATTCGTTTCCATCCCTTGCCCATTCCGTTGGTCTCAAAATGGTTGATGGAACAGAAAGGATTGAATGAAGAGGAGGCCCATCTTTTAGCTTCTCTTTCAGAGGGGAGTCCTGGAAAGGCATTAGAGATCCAGGAGGAGATACGCCAGGTTCCAAGAGAAGAACTCCTAAAGGGATTAGTGGGTTTGCAATTGCTCCCGTTCGAAAAGAAAGAGAGTTGGGCCGAATCATTACCCTCCCAACGTGAAAATCTTCTTCTGATCCTTGAAGTGGCCAAGACCTTGTTGAGGGATCTTGTCATGGTGAAGACGTTGAAGCATGGCCCGAAACTGATCCATTCCGATCTTTTACCACAGATGCAAACCCTCGCTATGGAGTGGAGCCTCTTTTCCCTTTTGAACCGAATAGAAATCCTCCATCAAACTACACTCGCCATCCGGAGCAACGCCAATACAACGTTAGCTCTGGAGGCGATGATGCTCTCATGGGCTGAAGGATAGAGAAAATGATTCGCTTGGTCTTTATCAAATTACCCAATGGAAAGTGTGAAGAGTTCGATGCCACGGATCTTTCCCTCGATGTGGGTAAGAACGTCATCGTCGAATCAGAAAGGGGGTTGGTCCTGGGAAAGATTCTCTCAGCGCCTCACGAAAAGGAAAAGCGTTTCATTCTGAAATCTCCGAGAAAGGTGATCCGGAAAGCCAATCCAGAAGATCAGGAGCAATTTCAGGGAAACCAACAATTAGAGAGGGAGGCCTTCCTGTTTTGCCTTCGGAAGATTAAGGAGAAGGCCTTGAACATGAAACTGGTCAAAACAGAGGTTCTCTTGGACCGCTCCAAAGCCCTTTTCTACTTCACCTCTGAAAAAAGGGTTGATTTCCGGGAACTGGTCAGGGACCTGGCTGCGGAATTCAGGATGCGGATTGAGATGCGGCAGATCGGGGTGAGGGACGAAGCCAAAATGGTCTGTGGCATCGGGGGTTGCGGAAGGGAGCTCTGTTGCGCCAAGTTTATGAACCGATTCGACCTCGTTTCTGTCAAAATGGCTAAGGAACAGAACCTCGCCCTTAACCCGGCAAAGATCTCCGGAGTTTGTGGCCGCTTAATGTGCTGCCTGGCCTATGAGTTCCCCACTTACATGGAGTTGAAGAAGGATCTGCCTAAGGTGGGCAAGCACATCGTCACCCGTTCCGGAAAGGGAAAGATCATCCGTCAGAACGTGCTCAGCCAAACCGTGACCGTTGAATTGGAGGAAGGGGGCGAGATCACTATCCATGCGTCCGAAATCTGAAGGGACTTTCTACATCACCACCCCGATCTACTATGTCAATGATGTCCCCCATATCGGCCACGCCTACACCACCATTGCCGCTGACATCCTCGCCCGTTACAAGCGTTTGGAAGGGTATCAGGTTTTTTTCCTCACGGGCACAGACGAGCATGGCCAAAAGGTCGAGAAAGCTGCCCAGGAGCGAGGGGTGGATCCAAAAGCTCACTGCGATGAAATGGTCAAACGTTTCCAATCTCTCTGGGAGAGGCTTGCCATCTCCAATAATGATTTCATCCGAACGACAGAAATTCGCCATAAGGAGGTAGTCCAGAAGATCCTTCAGGATCTCTACGATTGCGGGGAGATCTATCAGGACAGTTATGAGGGTTGGTATTGTGTCCCCTGCGAACGATTCTGGACTGAAAAGGACCTCACGGAGGGAAACTGTCCGGATTGCCTTCGTTCGGTGAATGAGATCTCAGAGAAGAACTACTTCTTCCGAATGGGTAAGTATCAATCCTGGTTGATTGAGCACATCGAAAAAAATGAGCGATTTATCCTCCCGCCATCGAGAAGGAATGAGATCTTAGGGTTTCTCCGCAGCCCTTTGGAAGACCTCTGCATTTCAAGACCGAAGAAACGGTTGAAATGGGGAATTGAAATCCCCTTCGATACCGATTACGTCACCTACGTCTGGTTCGATGCCCTGATCAACTATGTGAGCGGAATTGGATACGGCTCTGATGGGAATCCATTTCTTCAATTTTGGCCGCAGGCGATCCACCTCATCGGCAAGGATATTCTAACCACCCACACTGTCTACTGGCCGACCATGCTCAGGGCGATCGGCTTGACACCCCCAAAAATGGTTTTCGCCCACGGATGGTGGACGATTGAAGGGAAGAAAATGTCCAAATCCCTTCAGAATGTCGTAGAGCCGAATCGTCTGATCGACACTTATGGGGTGGATGCGGTCAGGTACTTCCTCATGCGGGAGGTTCCCTTTGGGACCGATGGCGATTTTTCTCATGCTGCAATGATCCATCGGATCAACAGCGATCTGGCGAACGATCTGGGCAACCTCTTTAGTCGGACGCTCAGCATGGTCATTAGATATTTTGATGGTCTTATTCCGGCTCCTTCCCTCCCAGAAGAGGTGGACCGAGGCTTCCAAGAGGTTTCTGAGAAGGTTTTCCCCCGGTTATCTCAACAGATGGATGACCTGGCCTTTAACAAGGCATTGGCCTCAATCTGGGAGATCGTCAACGCGAGCAACAAATATGTCGATGAGACTGCTCCCTGGTCTCTGGCCAAAGAAGAGAAAGACCGGCCTCGCCTGGGTACCGTGCTCTACCATGGACTGGAGTCTCTTCGACTGATTGCCCTCTTTCTTGCCGCCTTCATGCCATCGACCTCTGAAAGGATGTGGTCACAACTCGGGGTAGAGGAAAATCTTTGGGAGCAAAATTTAAAGGAGAACAGAAAGTGGGGAGGGCTGAAATCAGGAAAGAAGGTTGCCAAACCGACTCCTCTTTTTCCAAGAATCGATCCCACTAAGATCTCGCAAGGCGCATAGCGCAAAGAACAGAGAGTTTTTGTAACTCAGGGCTTTAGCCCTGAGGATCAGCCCTAAAGGGCTGAGTTACACGCTATGCTCTATGCGCTCTGCTCCATGCTTCACTTGATTATGAAAAAACCCCAATCGATTCATTCGATTTTAGAGCAGACCCTAAAGTCTCTGGAGATCGATGTCCCATTGAAAACCTACTCCATCTTTGGAGCCTGGAGAGAAATCGTAGGCGAGTCCTTGGCTCTTCATACGCAACCTCGTTCTATCCGAAGCCAAATCCTTTTCATTGATGTTTCCCATTCGACCTGGATGCAACAGCTTCAATTTCTAAAACCTACACTTTTGGGAAAGATCAATGCCTTTTTAGGTGAGCCGCACATCCAGGACATTCGATTCAAATTGGGAAAGATTTCCCCGACCACCCCAACGCCTTCAAGAACCGAGGTCTGGCGAGTGAAAGATCTTGATGAAGGAACTTTAAACCAAATCGAAAGCCTTCTCCAAAAGATTGAGGATGGGGAGGTGAGAAAGGGTTTGCGGGAGGTCTTAATCAAAGGCGCAAAATTGGAGCAATATCGGGAGAAATCGAAATAAGGGTTCAACGGGTCGAGGATTCAAGCAGTCAAGTGATACAATTAACCAAGAACGCTAACAGAATGAACTTCTTCCTGAAGTCCACACTTCCAAAAATTTTAAAAAGGGTGTATATTACAAACCGTAATTGATGATTGGTAACTTCCAATCCCCAAAATCGTCTGTAATGAAGCTCTAATCTAGAGAGAATGAATGTGGAGACTAAATACCTAAGAATGATCCAAGGGATGAAGAGAAGGGGGCGAAAGGATTGGGCAGTCTATATCCTCCGCTGCGGGGATGGGTCGCTCTACACGGGGATAGCAAAAGATGTGCGGGCTCGGGTCAAGCAACATAGTGAGGGTCGGGGGGCAACCTACACCCGAACTCGCCTGCCCATCAAGCTGTTATATCAACAAGAAGGCTTGACGCGTTCCAAAGCTCTTATTCGAGAAGCACAGATAAAAGCGATGCCTCGGTCCAAGAAAGAGGAAATCATCTTTAGTGGACATTGTGCCTAACCATTCATTCCAGCCGTCGCAGGCCTTCGGCCCGCGTGGCTGAATTCTCGCGTTATAATAGCTTTCAATAGGAAATCATCGATTCCTTACACAATCCAATTTTCAAACTTCGTAGTTGTACTCCACAAAAAAAGGACACCAATTGGGTGTCCTCGGGCGCCCATGATTGGGTGCTTTAATATTATGTTGATATTAAATCTCTGTCCTCTTCCCACACACCCCAAGAGGGGGATAGTCTGTCAAACCGCTGTGATGGCATCAGAAGAGAACTCAGCCGAATATCTTCTGGCAGGGTGACAGTAGCTTTTTTTAACCTTTTTCTTCTAAGTCTGGCAGCAAGTCCAATTGGTCGTCTCTTGGGTCTGCCAAATCTCTTGCGTCTTTTACCTCGTTTCATTTTGCACTTCACCGGCATTACACTTTGTTGGCACTATATTGTTAACGTTATTTTTTGTCAGCGTCTGATATGGACCGAGGGGAGATCTCTTACGACAGCGCAAAATAGAGGGGCTGTTTTTAGTCATTGTCAGAATACATGCCGCATTTGCAGGTTAACGATTTCCCTTGCTTTCTAGCAGAGAATAGTATATTAAAGAAGCGTAATCTAGCTGCAAAGAGTCCTTTTTTGGACGTGAGACCCGTAAAGAACTCTAAACAACTTCTTTGCGGGTTTTTTTATCGAGCCTTATCTTATGATATATTTAATATTTAGTTACCAGGTTTCGTTCATTAAAAATTTGAAAGTGAAGTACCCCGCAGCTCTGCTGCGGGGTACTTCACTAGATATTCGGTATAATAATATTTATCTGAATCTTATACTGCATAATTCCATTTGGGGAAGTTTTCTTGAAAATAAATTGTCAGTTTACATTGCCAGGGACCCAAATATCTATAAATTGTTGCAGCAGCATAATTGTTGTTGGCCTCCAGGACAATGAAAGTACGCAAAGACAGAACTGACGAGGCAGCGGGACCCTCGCGGCGAGAAGATGAGGGACAACGGGAAAAGGAGGTACGCAATGGGAGACAAAGGCAAGAAGGATAAGGACAAGGGTCGGAAACAGAAGATAAACAAACAGGAACAAAAGGCAAAAGGGAAGATAGCGAAGCAACCGAGAAGAACCCCTTAACAGAAAGCATGGTAAGGTGTCCGCGTCACCCATACGGTCAACATGGTCATGTCCCTTGATGGACAGGCAATGGCGGACGGTGCCACCTCGGTGGGCTTTTCGGGAAGACAGGGGTTCAAACGCGTGAAAACCACAATTCGTGACGAAGTCCGATGCCTGATCACGGAACTTCAGAAAGACAGAGAGGCCAACCATGCCATGCAGGCGACGTCAAAGGGCGCGTCTGATGGCTGATGGTGTGCTCACTTACAGCCGGAAATCATCAACTCCGACCACAGGCAAATCCTAACCCTTTGTAGGTGCTATCTTCACCGGGCATAGGATTCCTTGGTGCTGTCTTTGATGATTAGCCTGGTTGCCCTCCTCGTTGATTCCTATTTTGAAAACGGACATCTACAACCATACCTCCTTATGCCTGGTCTCGCCCTATAACGTATCGGATACTCCCATCCTCCCATTTAAGAATCCTCCTAATTTCAGGGGTCTTTTTGTCGATTACGGTCCGAAATCAATATACGGGTCCAAATGGAACCCCTTTGGAGATAGTCAGGTAGGAAGTATGATCTCACCAATTATCAATAGAAATCTTCAGTCTTTGGGGTATGTACCCATAAACTCATGAACCGATCAATTGCCTATCTGGGGACATTCGGAGGTGCCCAATAGAATGTTACTCCCAGAAGTCAATAATTGGCTGGTTTTAGAAAAAAGTGTAGCTTACAATTAATAATTGATACTCCGCTTTCATTTCGATGAATAGAATTGGAATTCTTTTCCTTTTCGTGATATACTTCTTTTGGAATAAGGAGGGTATTTGCCAAAACATGCTGGAGCTCATAAAGGCGAAAAACGGCGAAAAGAATTGTCCCGCCAGAAAAAACAGGGAGAGAGAAGACAGCGACGATTTCATAAAGGAGATCGTACGTCTTCAGACGCCGAGAAGGTCGAGCAAGAAGAGACAAAGTCAACCAATCCTTAACTCGATACCCCTTTCCCGGGAAAAAGACTTCCTATTCTCCTTTACCACGAATACTACAAAGTTCACCCCTCCAGTAAGGGAGGATGTGGTTTCATCAGGAATGGGCAAGGCTGATACAATCGGTTGAAAGTGACTCGTGTGTGAGGATTCACACCCCCACATTGCTGAGGCGGAGCCGGATGGAATGAGGGAAATTGCTA
>Ga0315274_10011272_pt1 | contig 12810 bp, 6 predicted proteins | sample YL17G02_20_MG_FD_203700 | JGI IMG/M metagenome (GOLD analysis project Ga0315274, IMG submission 203700) | Sediment microbial communities from Yellowstone Lake, YNP, Wyoming, USA - YL17G02_20 | ecosystem: Environmental > Aquatic > Freshwater > Lake > Sediment | place: USA: Wyoming | collected... | reverse complement strand
TAATTTAACTCCTGCTGTTTTGGATGTAACTAGTACTGAGTCAGTTAATTTAGGTATGCGATTTAAAGCAACAATTGATGGCTATATTACAGGTATTCGTTTCTTTGCAGTATTAAATGATGCAAGTTTATTTAAAGGAAGCATCTGGACCAATCAAGGAGATTTATTGGGTGAGTGTATTTTAAATTTTGAAGATATTGATCTTAACTCAAATTGGCAGACTATTCAATTTGCCAATCCAATTCATATTACGGCGAATAGAGAGTACTTTGTTTCCTATTATAGCCCTAGTGGTCGTTTTGCTTATACAGGCAGTTATTTTACTCAGAATATTGTTTCTGAATATTTAATTGCTTTAAAAGATGAAACAAACAATCATAACGGTTATATGAGTTATGCTAGTTTCTCACGTTTTCCAACAGTTTATACAGGTAGTAATTATTTTGTAGATGTTATCTTTGTAGATTCTATTTTAGTTCCTTTAGTACAACCTTTAGCTATTATTTCAACAGTACCTGATAATAATACTCTAGATGTAAATACTGAAGCTGATCTTAAGATATTTTTCAATAAAGCATTAAATCCCGCTACAGTAGATAATTATACCATACAATTACTAGATTATGCCACAAGTGATCCTATTGATTCAATAATATTGAAAGCTTTTGTGGTTAAAAGTACTAAAGCATCTGAGGATAGAGATGTTTTCACAAAGCAATTAATCCTTAAAACTAAAGATATTGGCAATTTATCATTATATGACAGTGTTTATTTTGATAACTTTACTTGGAAGCTTGGACCCCCAATACTTAGTGACTTTCTAACAACCATTGAAGTTTTTAGGGAGGTATGATGATTAATAAATATATACAATTAGAGTCAGATATTTATTCAGTTTTTGGCAGTGATATATGGAAAGCTGAATTAATAAAGACATATCCTTCAAATTTTATTCCAAGTAACTCCGGAATGGAATTTATACGAATTTCGATAGTACCTTCAGGTAAAGCATTAAATGCTATTGATGTAACTGGGATGGCTATCATAGATATATTTACAGTAAGAGGAGCTGGTACAAAGAGAGCTTCCGTGATCGCTGATATACTCGATAAATATCTGTTAGGTAAATCTTTAAAAACTGATACTTCCACTGTTTTATTTCTAAATAGTGCAATGAATCATTCAGGAATAGATAAAGATGATCCTGCTTTATATAGATCTATTTACACAATAATTTTTAATTTTTACGGGAATAAATAACATGGCACATATTACTTCTATCGGTGCAGGCATCTTTTCGGATCTTTCCGTTGCTTGTGCTGCAACTCCACCAACATTTGCAAGCCTTGATACAGCAGCTGAATTTCAAGCATTATTTACAAGCATGATTGAAAGTATCGGAGGAACAAAAGCTCCTGGTACTTATGTTCGTATTCATAATATTCGTTCTTTTCCTGCAATGGGCACTCCGCCAAATATCGTTAAAGTACCAATTTATGGTCAAAAGATTTCGCAGCAAATTCAAGGTCAAGCCGATGCTCCTCAAATGGAGATCGAAATGAATTTTGTACCAGCTGATTGGGCACAAGAAACTGGCAATATTCTGGGTCTTATGGTAGGCGATGGTAATCAGTATGTTTTCCGCTTCAGTCTTTTGAACTCTCAACCTACTGTTTGGGATTCTGATGTAGGTGGACTTGGAGCAGTACCTAATAGTCAATACTATTGGATCGGTAAGATTGAAGCATTGGAGGTAACGCCTCAATTAACTGATGCAAATACTGCTAAGATCACTATCACCATTCAATCTTCATTCTTTGGTGCATACACAATTTAATCTTAAAATCTTAAAGTGGGAATTTAGTTTCCCACTTTATTACCTTACACAGTTATATGGATAATGAAGAAATAGTAATTAAAAAGATAAAACCTTTTTCTAAAAGATATATTATACGAACAACTATTAATTATATGCGTCAACAAGTAGATGTGAGTATAGGTAGAACATTCGAAAGAGTTGCTGAATTTGATGCAGACAGAGTTAAATCTAAAGAGGTTTTTGAAACTTTATCTGAACTACATCAAATTCGAAAGCACCTTAATAATCTTGAAACCAGTTTATTTTCAATAAAGGAAAATTCAAATGAGTGATTCATTAATAAAAGTAATCGACCCTACTGCTGGGTTAAAACGTTTTGTAGATCGCAAAATGCTTAAATCTGTAAAATTTATGGATGAAAACATAAATGTTTTTAAGTTAAGTGTTGCACAAGTACTTGCTATTCAAGAAAGTGCTAAAGTTCTTGAAAAAGATGAAAATGAAGAAGGCTTTACAACTCTAAAAATGATCATCCAAGCTGGAGTTGAAGGTGCAGCAGATTTAACTGATGAAGATTTTCAAAATTTTCCTTTAGATGAACTTAGTAAGTTATCCAATGAAGTCATGAAGTTTTCAGGAATAGGTCAAGATAAAGAAAAGGGAAAGTAGTATTATCAGATGAAGATCTCTCTTTATATGAGATAGCCTTTCATCTGAGAATTCCTTTATATAAATTGGTTAATGAAATGCCTTATGAGGAATTATTGGGCTGGATATCATACTTTGAAAGAAGACCTGTAGGTTGGCGAGAAGATGATCGTACCTATAAGTTATTAGCTGTTCAAGGAGTTAAAGAGAATCCAGGAAAATTATTCCATTCTTTAGATGTAATTTATAATACTTCTAGTCCTACAGCACTTAAAGATGGTCAAATTGATTCTGATTCTTTTAAGAAATCAGCTATGTTCGCAAGAATGCTAACAGCCAAAGGTGGGGATAAATTAGAATTATGATAGAAAATCAAATAAAGCAACTCAATAAAGAAATTAAAAATAATTTAAATAAACAAGCAAAACAACAAATATTAATTATTACAAATAAAATAGTAACAGCATTAAAGTCAGTTACCCCAGTTGATACTGGTAGAGCTAGAGCTGGTTGGACTTCTGACTATTCTGCCATAACAAATATAGTACCATACATCAGTGAACTTAATAATGGTACTTCTAAGCAAGCACCAAAATATTTCATTGAAAAAACAATTTTAGAAATTGAATCAGTAAAACCTAATGGAGTTATAGTTCAGTTAAATCCTTAGTTTTCTCATGTCCCCCTCCTCTTCCCCGCATATATTCTGGTTGAATGTAATGTGGGGATTTTTTTATATAATTTTTGGAGATTCCTATGTCTGGTATTACAATTCCACTAAGTACCGACTCCAGATCTGCTCAAGTAGATCTAATAAATTTAAATAAAAGTTTAGCTTCACTTGTTCTTAATTCAAATAAGGCAAATAAAGCTTTAGGACAAATATCAGTAAATACAGGATTGAAAAACTCTAATACTGTATTGACTAAAAATCTTAAATTATTAAAAGATACAAAAGCACAAGGTGTTGATACTTTTGAATCAGTAGGTAAATCTGCTGGAAATACCTCAAGCACTATTAGTAGAATGATGAATCCAATAATAGCTGTGACAGCAGCTTTTATGGCTATTAAGGCAGTATCAGCCTTTAATTCTATGGCTGATGATCTAACTAATATTCAGAATAGACTTAAGATAATTATCTCTGATCAAGATGAAATGTTACTTAGGCAAAAACAAATATATAGAATGTCCAAGGATACAAGATCTGAATTTAAAGATTCTGCTGATTTATTTGTAGGATTTTCACAAGCACTAAATGCTAAGGGAGTAAATTTTAGTCGAGTAATAAATGTTATCAAGACTATCCAACAAGCATCTGCAATGTCAGGAGGCACTCAGCAAGCTACAGCTGCTGGTTTACAACAATTAACTCAAGGTATTTCATCAGGTGTTTTTGGTGGGGATGAATTAAGATCTGTTTTAGAAAACTTACAATATTTAAATGTGGGTTTACAAAGGCAGTTAAAAATGTCGTCAAAGCAAATAAGAGATTTTGGTGCTTCAGGTAAATTTAGTGCTGAAATGCTTTTGAATGCTTTGGAAGGAATGGCTGAAAGGACTAATAAGGATTTTCAAAAGACCACAGCCACAGTTGGTCAAGCTTTTTCTTTATTAGGTCAATCTATTAGCAATGCCTTTGGTCAGATAAACAAATCTTTTGGTATTGCAGATAACTTTTCTAAAAAGCTAATAAGTATCAGCAATTCTATCGATACTTTTCTAGATGAGTTCTTTACTCAAACAGTCTTATTGAGACTTAGAGTTGTAAATTTTATTGATTCTCTTAATGATCTTAATCCTTTCGAAATGACTCTTAAGGCTATTATTAGATTGGAGATTTCACCATTTGAAGCTGTTGATAAATATCAATCTTTAACTATGATTAAGGATTACTTGGCAAAGTTTAAGGATACTTTTAGTAAGGTTCAAAGTAGCATAGTTAGTGTAAAACTTAAATTTGGTAGTTCAATTCAAGCATTTATTCCATTTCAAAGTGCTTTACAGACTACTATTGAATTGTTAAAAGCTTTTGGTGGAGCATTTAAAGCTAGTTTCAATAATCTTGCTTATTTAGTTCCAATTGCAATTGGTCCAATGAAGACAATAAGTATTGGCTTTAGACAAGCATTTAAAGGTATGATTGTTGATGCTGATGCTTTCCTATATAGATTGTTTATTCCATTTGGAAGAAGTTTAGAAAATATCAATCAAAGACTTAATTTGTTTTCCAGTGGCGATGCTAGGATTGAACGTGCTTGGGTTAGAATGTTTAATTCTAAGTCAGTTAGAGAATTTGTGGATAATCTAAATATACTCAATATAGTTCGTCAGAAGATTGCATTAAATGACAAAACATTTGTTGGAAGGCAAATAGTTAGATCCCTGAGGGAAATGACATTTGGTATTCAGAATTTTCTAATATATACAGGATTAATGGAAAATCAATTAATTCGTATTCGTGAAACTCGTCTGGATAGATTTGTTAGACATTTTGAAAAGTCTGGACAAGTAATAGGTCGTGTTTATAAAGATGTATTTGCTCCAAGGCTTGAACCTGCTATATTTAAAGTAATATTTGCTGGTCAAGCTTTAGTTGAAACCTTTTTGGATGCAATGCATGATACCTTTAGTGTGAATAGAGGCAGGGAAATGGCTGCTTCTTTCTTTAGAGGTATTAGTTCTCTTGCTTTAAAGCCTTATAAATTATTTGATTTTATTACTACAGGTAAACAAGGTAAGTTTGCAAATGCTATCTTTGATGATGATGTTTTTATTAGGACTAAAGCAAAGTTTATAAGATTTCTTGGAGATCTTAAAGTTTTTGTTAAAGCTTTTCTAATTGAATTGAAAGATCAAATATTGGCAATCGATTACAGCACTATAATTGGTTTTATTAAAAGGATAGCTTTAGAAATATATGATTATCTCCTACAAGCAACTAAGAATTTTATTGAGATAGTTAAAGTTAAGATATCAACAATTGATTTTGCTTCAATATTTCAATCTGTTAAAACTGAAGTTGTTAAACTTTTTGGTGAACTTTATAAAATAACTGAAGATTTTGTTAGAAATATTGGCAAGAAAATATCGACTATAGACTTCAAGGGAATGTTTAGAAAAGGTATTGATACAACTAAAGAAAAGTTTCATGATAAAAAAGAATCCTCTTTAGGTTTTATGGCTAAAGTTATGACTCCTTTTGGTTATGATAATCTTGAAACTAGAAAGCAATCAGATACCAGACATGCAAGATTAAAGAAAGATTTTAATGTATTTCAACCTGGTGAAAAGTTTAGTATAGATGATTTGAAGGAATCAGGATTTGATCCCAAATTAATTCGTACAATTAAATTAACTGCTCAAGAACAAATTGTTAAAAGATTTGGAACATTAAATCTTAACCTTAATAGTTTGGCTGCTAAAGATCTTAAAGATTTTGAAAAGATACTTCATCAGTATGAAAGTAAATTAAATAAGATGATTGGCATAAGTAAAGGAAGTTGGAAAAAAGATGCAAGTGTTTATAACTCTGCATATATAAAGCTGCCACCATTTTTAAATCGAATACAAGTTCCAGGATTAACAGATAATAAATTCAGTAACAAGAATTTAGCATATGGTGTTAATTTACATGAATACGGTCATGCTCTAAATTTTGGCAAAAAGGTTAAGTGGGGTAATATAGGTCAATTTAGCAAAGAAGTGCAGAATCCTCTTAGTAGACCTGAATTTGAACATTTTGCTACGGATATTGGTCAAGAGATAAATGTTTTAAGTACTAATATTTGGGATGAAATAAAGTATGCTCAATCCACTTATAATAAATCTTATAAAAATCATTTTAAGCCTACTAAGAAAAATGCTAAAGAAATAGAAGAAGCTATGCATAAAGTTCTGGGACGAGTGGATATATCTAGTCGATACTCAGTGGAGAGTAAAGGCGGTATCTGGACAGATCCTAAGATTCCAACAATGACTAAAATAATTGGACCTATAAAGAATCTTATAGATAGAATTATTTTAATATTTCAAAAATTAAAAGGAAAGTTTAATGAAACCTTTAATGAAATATTTGAGATTGAGCCTATTGCTTTAAAAGCTAAATTTAGTGATTCAATTAATAATTTAAGTAATTTTGATGTAGGTAAATTCTCAAAAAAGCTAGGTTTAAAGTTAGCTGAAGGTTTAATGATAGCTACTCTTTTTGCTACTGGTGGATGGCAGGGTAAAGTAGTGGCAATACTTTATAACTTTTCAGGTGTTCTAGCTAAACCTCTTACAAATTTCTTAGGTAAATTTGGTGGTTCGATTTTCGGTACTATAGGTAGGATGGTAGGAGATCTTGCTGCGCAAGTAGCAAAAGGTGCAATTGCAGCAACTGAAGATGTATTGGCTAACTTGCCTAATTTTACAAAAGGTTTTCTAACTGCAGCATTACCCTCAAGTTTTGTGGATACTATTGGCCCATTAATTGGGCATTTCTCTATTTTAAATAATAAAATACTCCAAGCAACTATTCTTGCAGGTGGTCTATATGCAATATTTGCAAAGAAAGGTGGCTCAAATATTTTAGGATTTTTAATAGGTTCGGTAAATAAACAAACAAAGAAAAGAGATATAACAGGCAGTGTATTAGATTATGGAGCATCTCTATTTGGTGTATCTAATCTTTTAAAACCAAACCCTAAGCCTATGGTTAAAAGCTTTCCTTTGGCGATTGCAGGTATAGCAGCTATTGGCTCGATTAAATCTGAGGCTATCTCAGCATTTGAAGGACTCAGTGTAGGCTTACCCTTATTAGCTTGGGCTATTTTAGGTAAAGATGGTGGTGGTAAACTTATTAGAACAGTTGCAAAAGCCTTAAGCACTATTTTTATGATGGTGAATACAGCTTATTCATTAGTTACAGGAAATATTATTGGTGCAATAGCAACTAATGCAATGTCTAAAGGTAAAGCAGTAGGAAAAATAGGTAATCTAGTTTCTTTAGCGCTTACTGGTCATACTTTAATGAAAGCTTATAATGCCAAATCTCAAGGTGGTTTGATTCAAGAACCAACTTCAATGGGAACTAATAATGCATTATATAAAGCTGCTTTACTTGTAAAGAATGATTTTAGGCAGATATTACAAAATTTAGTTGCAAACGGTACAGCTTATGGTCTTGGTCAAATGTCTTTCAAGCAAGCTGCTATTAAAACACCGAAAGATTTAAAACCTCCCAAAACAAGTTTAGGTTCAGGATTTTTACCTGCAGATCAAAATGTAGTTAAGCTTGGAACACATCTTGATGCTTTTATAGCAGAATTTGAAGCAACTAAACTCGGTGCTCAATTAAAGATAAAGACTTTATTTAATTTCCTTAGAAATTTTTATTTTGCAAATATTAAAACTTTTAAAGCTGATTTTGCAAAGAACTTTGGAGATATGTTTAAAGGTGGTCCAGTAAAGACTGCTGCTGAAGGTATTAACTTTACAACAATGAGTCTTGGTGAAAGAATAAGACAATTTACCAAAGTACTTATTACTGATATTGGAAAGATGTTGGTAGGTGCTTTTAATCTTCCTTCAAAAGGTATTTCAGATTTAGGTAAAACTCTTGGTAAGGCTTTTGGTGATATTGGTTTTGCCAAATATGCTATCGTTGGTATTAGTGCATTAATTCTCTTATTCTCAGGTGCAAGTAAAGCTTCTGGAGAACTTGGTGCTGCAAATGAAAGAACTGGTTCTAGCTTTGGTGGTATTATAAGAATGGCAGCTACAGCAGCTTTAGCTATTACAGGTATTGCTGTTGCTATGAAAGCAGTTTCATCTTATAAAGCTGCCACAAAAATGTATGATTTTTGGAATCCTACTATTGGTACCACAAAACAGAGAGTTGGCACAGGATTGTTTGCTATTAGTAAAACTTTTGGATTCGATACTAAATTTACTAAGATAAGTAATGTTACAAGTGAATTATATTCCACACTTGCAACTTCAATCTCAAGTTATTTCGCTAAAGTTAGTACAAGTATTGGTTCAGTATTTCCAAGTATTATAACCAAGTATAAAGGTTTATTTAAAACTTTAGGTTATATTGGTGCTGGTGCATTTGCCATAAATATGATCTTTCATACAAGAGTTCCCTCAATAGCTAATTCAGGGGCTGCTATGAAGACAATGGGTTCTAATTTTGTGGGAATTTTGAAAACTGTTGGATTATTGACAATAGCTCTTGTAGGCTTAGGCCTCGCAATGAAACTGCTAAATACCTATAAAGTTACTAAACAGATATTTCTTGATAAAAATATGGGTCCATATCTTGCAACTTATAAAGAATTAGCAAAGAGTAAAGTTGCTGCGGATATTGCAATGTATGCTACAGCACATCCTAAACCATTAATTCCTGGAGGATTAGTAGGAGATGAACGTAAAAGTGCTAAAGGAATCTATAGGAAATGGAAAGATGATCAGAGAGCTTTTGCTGCAGCCAGAGAAGCAGCTTTAGCAGAAACTATTGCAACTAGAGAAGCTGAGTTTACTACTAAAGCTTCTGCAGCAGGTAAAATGGCTGTAAAGCAAAGAATAGGTAATTTTGGGTCAGATGTTAAACAGGCTTTCACTCGTAATTGGTTAAATTTAAAGAATGTCTTTAATCCTAAAGATATTATTGCTAAATCAGGCTCTTGGGATTCTTTTTATAAGAAGCCAGCTAAATTAGGTATTTTAGATCATCCCCTAATAGGCGATATTGCAGCAAAACAATTAAGGTCTTCCATAGCTGCTTTCAAAGATGCATTTGGAGATATGGCAAAGAATCCAGATAAAGGATTCTTTAGTTTATTCTTTTTAGGTATTGGTCAAGGTATTAAAGGTCTTATAGGTGCTTTTAGTAATATGTATGTAGCCTTCTTAGAAAGAGTTGGAGCTATGACTAATATCGCAAAGGTATTTAGACTTACTATAAATCTATTGCTTACAGGTATAGGTGCAGGATTAAAACTTGCTTGGACTGTAGCAGTATTACCTTTATTGAAATTTGTGGCAATCCCTGCCCTAATAGCCACTGGCGTGGGTGTTCTTTCTACTTACTTCTTTGGTCCAAAGAAAGGTTTCTTTAATAATCTAGAATGGGTTTATGATAAAGTTAGAAGTATATTAGGCCTTAAAGCAGTCACTGAAATAGGCCGTAAAGAAGATATACTATCAAGTTTTAAAGAAACTAATATAGGTAAAACTAAAGTTGATTTTTCTAAACAAATTGATAGGGTAGATTGGAAAAAAGTAACTCCAAATCAATTTTCTTCTATTGGAGATATTGCTAGTGAACTTAAAGATTCTATAACAGGTTTTCAGAAAGAATATTTAAAACAAGGCAAATTAAGTCTTGATTCAGAAACAGAGTTATCTAAAGATATAAAGGGTGTTAAAAATGCAATAAATAATTTACCTAGCAAGCCTGAATTAATTCCAAAGGAAGATTATAAAAGATATGCAATGGAACTTCAAACTCCTGATAACTCTCGAATGGCCAAATGGAGAAGATTGATTGGATATCATCCTGAAGAGGAAAATACTGAGAATAAATTAACTGGATTTGCCAAGGTTCGTGAACCAATTGCTGAAAAAGGCAATTTGATTGATAGAACAATCTTAAAGTTTGTTGGTGCAGTTAAAGATGATATTATAGATTATAGTAGCGCAGCGGTTATTGAAATATTAAGCCTCGGTAATATGAAGAGAGCTGTAAAGTTTCCTACAAGTTATGCAAAAATGAAAGAAGCTAATCCTGATGCATGGGGGTTAAATATTTGGATTCAAACAATGTTTAATGAAACAGCTAAAGGATTTAATGAATCTATTTATAAAGCTATTGATTGGGCATTAGCTGGTGAGTATCTTTACAAAACTCCAGGTGCTATGACTGAAGCTGGTTGGGGTCAAAGAGTTTTTGGAAAGGCTAATGAATTCTTTTCATATTTAAATCTTGAAGATCAGAATAGATACGATGATTTCAGAGAAGCTTATCAGATAGCTAGTCTTAAGTATTTTGCCAATCCAACTCCAGAAGGTAAAGTTAAGCTTGAAAAAATGAAGATAACTGCTGAATGGATTGGTCGTTACTATGGTAATTTAGGTGAACATAAAAAGAAGGTATCCGATTTAGATGCTGAAACTGCTAAACTAGTAGGTGATGCTAAAACTTTATTAGAGTTAGATTTAGGCGCTGAATATGCTAATTTTGTTGCTCCAACTAAAGCAATACAGTATCTAAAGGATTTAACAGAGCATATTAATGATGTAGTTACAGCATACAAAGACGCTGATACAGCTGATGCTAGATATCAGCTAAGATTGGAAAAAGCAAAAGGTGCTAAGATTGGTAAAAATCTAGCTGATAAATTTAGTTCAGATTTATGGTATAATACTAAGTTTGAAAAACAATCTCAATTAGCTAATGGCGGTGTTTCAGTAGAATATATAACTAGACTTAAAACTTCTTCAGGTCAATTATACAATAATTTTGATAAATCAGTTACTGCAGTTGAAAATCTAAAAGCTACAATCAGTGAATTACAACCAGATAAAATTGGCGATAGTGATCTTTATGATAAGTTTGTTGCTCAATTAAAGAAAGCTGAAAGAGCAGTTATTGAGAATTCACCTGGTACTCTTTTAATTGAAGATATTAATTCTAAGTTAGGTCAAGTTGATGTTACAGCTCTAACAAAAGCTCAAGCAATGTTATTTAATCAAGATAAACTGAAAGAATACTCTGATAAGATAGAAGAGTTAAGACTTAAAATGTTTGAGTATAAAAATCTTACAAATACTACAGATGCTAATCAATTGTTTAAAGAGCAAAAACAGTATATGGAAGATATCCTTAAGTTACAAAAAGAGTTAGAATTGGCTGTTAAAATGGCAACCATTGGTGATGTTGCAAGAGTTATGGACGATAAGAGTATGTCGTCTACAGGTAAAGCCAATATCATAGCTAAAGATTTTGGTGTAGAAATACCTTCTGAAGTTACTGAGAGTACAGCTAAGAAAGGTACGTGGTCTAAGTTAATGTTGAAAAAGAATCAATACTTAGCATTCATGGATAAACTTAAACTTAAATTCAATGATAATGTTCCTGATATTATAGCTAATTGGATTGGTAAAAAGATTAATTCTTTAGATAAACAATTAGAAGCTGTATCTGAAAAGTCCAAAACTCTTATGGAAGTTCTTCAAGGATTAGGTGGTGGTTTTGAAATTGGTGATATAAGGTTCTTGGGTAAAACTGCTTTTGATAGATTAAAGTTATTAGGTTTACAATCGATTGAAACCGATAAACAATTAAATTTAATGAATTCAGATACTTCAAAGCTTGATTTTGATTCAAAATTATCTGAAAAAGCTAATATTGCTAAAGAAGCATTTCAAATACTTCTGGCATTAATTCATAGTACTCCTGAAAAGATTGATCAAGCATTATCTTCTTTTTCATTACCTGAAATTAGACTTATCCCTGATATAGCATTAGATGCTTTATTGCAAGCTGATTCAATAATACAAAGAATTAAGCGTGCAATGCAAGATGAGAAGAATGTTAAGTTCTTTAGAGAAATGAAAGATCAAATGGAGAAGACTAAAGCTTTTGCCAATGATATAGTAAGTCTATTATCTGGATCTAGCAAATTATTGGAAACAGTTAATGCTGTGGGTAGGACTAGTATTTCTAAAGAAGTTTGGAATACATTGTCTGCTGATAAAAGAGCTAAAATGGGTCTTGAAGCACTCAGGATGCAAAAAGCTGACTTGGCTAAAGAGAATATGCCATTATTTAATGAGATGGCAAATATCCTTGGTCTTAAAGTTGAAGATAGAAAGATTATTGTGGATTTTGGTTTACCTGAAGAAGATAAAGCTTTGTTGAATAATTTCAAACAAGTTTCATATACTCCTGAAGGTAAATCCTCAAAAGAGATAGCTGCTCAGTTAGCTCCAAAAGTCTTGCAATATGAATCTGCGAGAAAAGTAAATGCTTTGAGTCCAGTCGGTGCTTTTGGTTTAATGCAATTAATGCCTAATACAGCTAAAGGTCTGGGCGTTAATAGTAAGATTCCTCAAGAGAATTTTGCTGGAGGTGTTAAATATCTTGAACAAATGTTAACAAAATTTGGTAATAATATTCCTGTTGCACTTGAAGCTTATAATAAAGGTCCATACAGTCATCATTTAACTCCTGGAAGTTATTCCCAAGGTGTATTGAGTGAAGGCCATGGTAAAGCTCCAGATTGGAATGATTTAGTTACCTTATTGGCCAAATCTGGTCCAATTACTAACCCTGAAGCTGTAGCTATATTAAC
>Ga0315274_10011271_pt1 | contig 12811 bp, 4 predicted proteins | sample YL17G02_20_MG_FD_203700 | JGI IMG/M metagenome (GOLD analysis project Ga0315274, IMG submission 203700) | Sediment microbial communities from Yellowstone Lake, YNP, Wyoming, USA - YL17G02_20 | ecosystem: Environmental > Aquatic > Freshwater > Lake > Sediment | place: USA: Wyoming | collected... | reverse complement strand
ACAAAGTCCTGTGCGGCGTGATGTGGGAAACGCCGAATCGTGTGGACCGGGTGGAGCTGGTCTTCCCCAAGGGGACGGGCGAATCGTTCGATGCCGCGGACTTGCAGGTTATCGGGACGGAGGGGCATTACTCACACGACGGTAATCTGAGTTGCTGGTGGAAAGCGGAACCCAGTCGAAAGCCTCTGCCCCCGGATAGGACGCCGATGGACGAGACGGAGAACGAAAGACGGTATATCTTTCAGCCGTTTCTTCGGGGTGCCAAAGGGGAGCCGACAGGGCTGTGCAAGGTAATGGCGCTATGTAAGAAGACCGGGGTATCGACGCCGGTCCTTCGCGTGCTCTCCCGAACCGCGCCATGGGGATCGACCAACAGGGTTTGGGACAAGCCGCTCGTCGTCGAAATCGAATGGGGTGTGGATAAGGCGGCCAGGGCGCAGGTCGGGAGGATCGAGCCCTGGAGGGGACTGATCGGCGCCATCGAGCCATTGCCCGGCGGCGCCGTGACGACGCTCGGCGCGCACCATTTCCGGGACAACGGAACCAAGGCTGAACGGCGAGGCATCCGGGTTAGAATGCACGCTCCCAAGGAGGCTCATGCCGGCGCCGGCCAGATGATCGTGTCCATCGTCCTGGACGACTACATGGTTTCCTTCCGACCCAGTGATCTGTCGGAAGGGCCGATCTACATTCCCCGCGCAGGTGTGTTCGTGAGCGAGGCCGGCAAAGGGCGAACGGCCGCGCAATTCCGCGAGCAGTTGGCCAGGGAGGGCCGCAAGACGATCCGGCAGCGCGTCAACGAGGCCCCGTACGAGCAGACCTGGCGGGGCGCCATGAGGGTGTATTGGGACGTGGAAAAGCTGCCGCAATTCCCCGAGCCGCCCATGGAGGCTCCGATGCGGATTGACGTGCCGGAGAAGGAGTTGGTTTCGCAGTGGCGGCTGGGGGCCTGGCACCTCACACGCCATTGCACGGAAGAGAATGCCCGGATGATGAAGATCGCCATCTGGCCGAACAAGGATGAGAAAGGCAGACCTCATGCCTTCACGATCGCCGCCGAATCCGTGTGGGTGATTGCTGCCTTGGACCACCTGGGGATGCACGACATCGCCGAGCGTGGGCTGAACTACTGGCTGCTGATGAAGGATGATGAGCGAACCATCAATCATTCCTTCACGAAGGACGACGGGACTCCTGACAATGACGGCTATCTGCTTCGCAAGGAGATGTACGACTGGCGTCATGCCGGCGGGCACGGCGAGGTGATGATGGTGGCGCCGATGCATTATCGCCTGACCCGCAACCGGGAGTGGCTCAACGAAGTCGCGCCGGTTCTGAAGAGGGCCTGCGATCTGAACATACGACAGTATGCGCGCTGGAACTCGCAACTGCCGGGAGATTCGATCTATCGCGGCACGTTACCGCCGATGATCCAGTCGGACTTCACGATGCATAACCAGATGTACCTTTATTGCGTGGCTCTTGAGTACTGGTATGGGACGAAGCGGACGGCGGAAATCCTGGCGGAAGAGGAATTTCCAGGCGGCAAGGAACTCGTTTCGTCGGCCATGCGCGTGCAGCGTGAATTGCAGGAGAGTCACACGCGAGCGGCCGCGCGCTCGGCCGTGGCGCCGGCAGGAGATGGCAGTTATCGTCAATTCATTCCATCCAGCCCCCTTTTGCGACGGTTCATTGGTTATGCATACGACGCCGTTCCGGCAAATCTTCTGGTAACCGCGTACGGCCTGTGGGACAGGTCTCATCCTCTCAACCAAGATCTCATGGAGGTGTACGACGTGAAGTTCATGCCGAGCCTGAACGACACGAGGAACGGTATCCCGCCGCATCGAGGGCCTGTCCTGGCCAAGTCGGACATCACGGATGACTGGCTCAGGAAGGGCGGTTATGGCATGCAACCCGGCTGGAATGCAGGCATAGACTTCAATCTGATGCGCGACGAGATTCCCATGTATCTTCGCTCCGTTTTCAACGCCTACGCCGTGCAGATTCAACCGGCGCAGGGCTACATCTTCATCGAGCATCCGGGCGCGGGCGATCACGACAAGGTGTTCGAGGAGGCGCGATTCCTGACCCGCGTCCGCAACATGCTAGTCTGGGAAGATGGCCGAACCCTCTGGCTGGCGCGGGCCACGCCGCGGGCGTGGCTGGAGCAGGGCAAGAAGGTCGCGGTCAAGAACGCCCCGACCTACTTCGGCACGGTCGCTTACGAGATCGTGTCCGACGTGGACAACGGCAAGATCGACGCCACCGTCGAGCTGCCCGCGCGGAAAGCGCCGCAAAGCGTCGTCCTGCGTTTCCGCCATCCCAGGTCCGCACCGATCAAGGGCGTGACGGTCAGCGGCAATGCCTGGACGGACTTCGACAAGGACAAGGAGACGATCACGCTGAAAGGCCTGACCGGAAAGGTCGCCGTGCGGGCGGAGTACTGAACCTGGAGGAAGGCGGCAACGATGAACAACCAGCAGGAGAAGGTCGTGAGGAATACTCGTAGTATCGAGGAGAAGAACATGAACATGAAAACGAGGGCTGGGCGTGCCGGCATCGGATGGTTGATCACCCTGAGCCTGGCGTTGGGCGTGTCGCATTCGACTATGCTGACCGCCGCGGAACCCGAGAAGAGGGACGCCCCCGCTTCCCTGGCCGCCACGCGAGAGATGGACGGCCAGCCGGTCGCGGGCCGCAAGGGACTCAACTGGAGGTGGGCGGAAATCGAGATTGAGTGGGGGTTCCAGGAAAGCACCGGGAAACTCGCCTGCGACGGGTCCATCGAGTCGACGTACAACCTCGGCGTGCTGGGCGCCGCCAAGCCCCTTCCCGAGGACAAGACCACCACGATGACCGGCGAACGGACGTGGAAGTCGCCCGCCGCCCCGGGAGCGCGGCGAGGCATTGTGCTGCCGGTGCTCTACACGGACGAGGCATATGGCCCGGACCGCACCATCCTCACGGTGCGCACCACCGCGGGCAGCTTCTCCTTTCAGCCGGTGGACTTGATGCGCGGCCCGATGCTCGTCGCGGAACGGGGCTTCTTCATTCGCGATCTGTCGCCGAAGAGGGCCGCCGAGGCCTTGGCCGCCGCAAAGGAAGCGGCCATTCTGTCGTCGGAGAACCTGCTCCGGGACAAGCTGCCCAAGGAAGGGCCTCCCGGCTGGTGTATGAACACGGCCAGTGTCTCTGCCAATCCGGCCAGCGAACCGCTCAAGTTACTTCAAGGCGATCTTGTCGTGCCGCCTCGAGCGATCTGTGTCCACCCCGACGACTACCGAGACGTTGCAGTCGCCTGGCAAAGCCCGATTGCAGCCAAGGTGCGTCTTCGGGCGAAGGTCACTTACGGTCATTCCGGCGACGGCATTTCGTGGTCCGTGGTCCACGAGCGTCCGGCCGGCCGCAAAGTGCTTGCGCAGGGATCGGCCGATCGCGTCAACCGCTCGCAGGTAATCCCGGCCGTGACCGACACCGACACGTCTGGCGAGCTCGCCGTCCAGAAAGGCGACGGTCTCGCACTGGTGATCAACAAGCGCGGTACGCATCTCGGCGACACCACGTTCGTCGAGGTGGCCATCGTCGAAGTCGGCGTTCCCACACGCACCTGGGACCTGACCAAAGACGTGGTCGAAGATCTCGGGACTGCAAACCCCCACCCGGATTCGTTCGGCCATGCGGGCGTGTGGCACTTCCTGTCGCCCCCCTCCGCGAAGAGTCTTCTGTACGGGTTCGCTCCCGTGCCATCTCCGTCGCAGGCCACCACCGCACGCGAGTACCTTGCCGAACTGGCCCGGCACCGGCCGAAAACGACTCGCCAGCGCGTCCGCGAGCTGCCCGAGCAGACGTGGGAAGGGGCCATGGAGGCGATGCACGGGAAGCGCCCATGGCCGGCGTTCCCGCAGGTCCCCGTCGAACCGAAAATGGTTGTGGAAGTGCCGTGCCAATACTTGGGCGGCCTCTGGCGCATCGGCGCGTGGCAAATCATCAAGCACTGCCCGCGGATCAAGCGGGCCGACGTCAAGAAGCTTCCCTCGATAGCAACCTGGGCTCGTGAAATCCCGAAGGTGTGCCAGGTGACGGACGCCAAGGACCCCGAGGGAATCTACGTCGTGCCGGATCATCCGTTCATTCCCTTGGCGTGCGAGACCGACCGGATTCTGGAGGCCCTGGACCAGATGGGCATGCATGATGTGGCGGAGGACGGGTTCACGATCTGGCTGGAGAACCAGCAGCCGGACGGCGCCCTGTTCATCAGCTCGTACGACGACACGCGGCACAGCATTGGGGCACTGACACTGCTGTGTGCGGCCATGGAGCACTACCAACTAACTGGCGATCGGTCGTGGCTTGAGCGCGAGAAGCCGCGTCTGCAAAAGGCCGTTCAGTGGATCATCGACCGCCGCCGCAAGTCCCTGAAGGAAGACCTCTCGCACCAGGAGGCGGAACAGTTGCGGTTGGGTCGGAACTGGTCGCCCTACGGACTCCAATTGCGCATGCCTTGCGGCGACGGAGAGCAAGGGCGCTACATCTTCTTGAATGACGCCGGCGCATACCGCTCCGTTCTGATGTGCGGCCAGGCGTTTTCGAACATCGACCCAGCATCTGGGGCGAGATTGCTGCAGGAAGCAGCGGCCTATCGCCGGGACCTGTGGAAGGTGGTAAACGAGACGGTTGTCCTGTCGCCGGTCATCCATGTGAGGGACGGGACCTATCGCTCGTTCGTGCCGCAGAGCTTCGCCGACCGCGGGCCGTACACGCGAGTTCTCCCGAAAGGGACGAACCTCTTCACGCATCGCGGCCATTTCAACTGCGATATCGTCATCCCGTTGGCTTCGATCGAGCACTGGCTGAAGAGCGGGCTGCTATCGCTCGAGGACCCCCGCGTCGACGGGCATTTCGACGTGCTGGAGGATGCGTTCCTTTCGAACAATCCGTGGCATCGCACGCGAAAGGCCGACTACGATCCGGATAAGGACTGGTTCAGCCACGCCGGATGGGGATACCAATCCGGCTGGGAGCGCATACCAGACTACTATCTCCTGAGCGACGACATCCCCAATTTCCTGCGCGCCTGGCTGAACCGCTGCGCCGTGGACCTCGATCTTGGGCAATGGACTTTCCGCGAGCACACGTTCCAGACGGGCGGCGACAAGTCGCACGGCTACGCCGTGTTTCTGTCCAACTTCCGCAACATGCTAGTGATGGAGATCGGCGAGGCCCTTTGGCTGGCGCGGGCGACGCCGCGGGCGTGGCTGACGCAGGGCAAGAAGGTCTCCATCAAGAACTCGCCGACCCACTTCGGGACTGTCGCTTACGAAATAGTCTCCGACGTGGACAACGGCAAGATCAACGGCACTGTCGAGTTGCCCGCGCGCAAGGTGCCGAAGGAGGTGGTCCTTCGTTTCCGCCATCCCAAGGCCTCGCCGATCAAGGGCGTGACGGTGAACGGCAATCCGTGGACCGGGTTCAACAAGACGAAGGAGACGATCACGCTGAAAGGCTTGACCGGCACGATTGCCGTGACGGCAGAGTACTGACCCGGACTACTGATCAGCCGCAGGGCCACGGCCCACGGTCGCCGTGACCGCGTGGCACTGAGTCGATCAACGAACGGGCAACAACAGAAGAGGGAGACGCATGATGCGAGGCAAGAGGCGAGTTGTAGCGATGGTGGCCTGGATGGCAAGCATCGCGGTGGATGTCCGGGCGGGGGAGCCAACGACAAACGTCGGCATTGTCGGCATGAACGAACTGGCAGGTCGCCCTGTACCTGGGCATGCGGACGTGTTCGGGCGGGCCATTCATGTGTGGCGAAAGGCGGATCTGCTGATCGAGTGGGGATTCAAGGAGGGAACCGAAGGGCTGGCCTTCGACGGCAGCATCGAGGCCACGCAGACGGGGATGGTGGGCAAGGCCGCGCCGCTGCCCGGTGATCAACGCACCACGATGACCGACGATCGCACGTGGAGATCTCCAGGTGGCACGGGACGACGGGGGATTGTGGTTCCTGTGTTGTTCACCGATGCCACGCAAGGACCGGTGCGCACGATCATCACTGTTCGAACAAGCTCCGGCGGTTTTTCGTTCGTTCCGGCGGAACTCGACTACGGGCCGATTCTGGCGCCGGAGTTCGGCTTCTTCGTGTGCGACACGGGAAGCAAGATCGCGAAGGACGCCAAACCGGCGCCGGCCGAGATGGCGAAGGCAGGCCCCCTGCTCAGATTCAATGGGAAGACTTGGGACAAGAAGGAATTGCCGACGTTCCGGCAGTGGGGCGGCCCAAACGGTACTTGGGTGGTTTCCAATACCGGCCAGGAAGATGCGAACGGAATCCCAGGGCGAACAACCCTGTTGCGGGGTTGGGAATATGCGAACTCAGCGGTCGGGTGGCTGAGCCCGATCGCCGGGACAGTCACCGTCACGGTCGAACTGATGCCCGCGGCTGTCGTCTTGCCCAATGGGGGGTCAGCGACCTGGCGCATCAATCATGACTCTCTGTCGGGGACGAAGACCCTGGCCAGCGGTAGAGTCGTTACCCCGAACCCGAACAGAAAGCCGGCGGGTGAGACAGCCAGCCGCATTGAACGGCTCAGCCCGAACGTGGCTCAAGGAGACGTGGTTTCGTTGGAGGTTGGAATGCACAGCCTCATCGCCCGAGTTTCCATCAAAGAGGCCGGCGGCCAGAACCGGTCGTGGGACTTCGCCGGCGACGCGGGTGTGACCAACGGACCGTACAATCCGATCCCCGATGCTCACGGCAACCAACGAGTCTGGCATGTGTTCTATCGCATGAAGGACGAATGCTACGGCTCTTGGTGGCCGCCGGTGAAGATCGAATCCACGACGCGCAGCGCTGCGGAGTACCTTGCAGAAGTCGGCGCCAAACGGATGAAGACCATCCGCGCCCAGGTGCGCGAGCAGCCGGAGCAGACACTAGCAGCGGCGGTCGCGGCCCTGCAAGGGGCGCCGTTGACCGCGCCGCCCGAGGTAACCTTCGAACCGCCGATGAAGGTGAACGTTCCCGATCCGGCGATGGTGGCTTTGTGGCGGATTGGGGCGCGGCACATCGGGGTCACCAATTCCCCGCGCATCGCGCGCGAGGACTTGCCGAAGGCCCTGGCGGCTGGCGATGTGACCAAGGAGTCCCGCCTGGTCGAACGCGATGACCCCAGTGGCGTCCACGTGGTACGAAACCACCCGTTCTGCCCCCTTGGCTGCGAGTCGGACCGTATCCTATGGGCGTTGGACCTCATGGGAATGAGCGACATCGCGCGCGACGGCCTCTCCTTCTGGCTGGAGAGCCAGAGAGACGACGGCGCGCTGGTGACCCGGAATGGTTACGATCACGGCCACCACGCCATTGGCGCCATGATCGTTCCCTGGGTGTTTGCCGAGCACTACCGTCTTACGGGAGACAAGGAGTGGTTGCGGCGAGCGGCGCCGAAGCTGAAGGCCGGAGCGGACTACATCGTCAAGCGGCGGAAGACAACGGTTAGGGATACCGGCACGCCCGAGGAAATGGCCAGGATCGAGGCGGGGGCGAGGCCTTTCCCCGGACTCCAGCCGGCCATCGCCTGCGGCGACGGCGGCGGCCGTCTGTTCGTCTTTGCCGATACGACCGGATATCGGTCGGTGAAGATGCTGGCCGATGCCCTTGCCGACGTGGATCCCCAGACGGGCAAAGAACTGGCGCATGAGGCGGACCTGTACAAGAAGGACCTTGCGCCTGTGTTGGAGCGGATGCTGGTGCTGTCGCCGGTGATGAAGGCTCGCGACGGCATGTACTACACGTTCCACCCCCAGGGATTCCATGATCGCGGGCCTCTGGCCAAGTCGCTTCCGGAAGGATCGGATCTCTTCTTGCACTACGGGCCGCTCAGCTCGGATATCGTTGTGTCATCGGTAGCGATCGAAGCCTGGTTGCAGAGCGATATGCTCTCGGTCGGCGATGCGCGGGTGGACGGCAGCTTCCATGTTCTGGAAGACCTGTTCCTCCTGGACCATCCGTGGATTCGCTCGTCGAAGAAGGACTACGAGCCGGCACGGGACGCTCTGGCTTGCGCCGGCTGGGGCTACCAAGCGGGTTGGGAGAGAGCGCCGGATTACTATCTAAGCAAGGACGATGTGCCCAACTTCCTGCGGGCCTTCCTCAATCGCTGCGCCTGTTCGCTCAAGAACTGGGTGCTGTACGAACATCCCATCTTCCGCTGGTCTGGCGAGAAGTCGCATACCTACGCTATGTTCGTCACCAACTTCCGCAACATGCTGGTATGGGAAGATGGGCGAACCCTCTGGCTGGCGCGGGCCACGCCGCGGGCGTGGCTGGAGCAGGGCAAGAAGATCTCCGTCAGGAACTCGCCGACCCACTTCGGAAGCGTCGCCTACGGGATCGTCTCGGACGTGGACCACGGCAAGATCAGCGCCACCGTCGAACTGCCCTCGCGCAACGCGCCGAAGGAATTGGTCCTGCGTTTTCGTCATCCGAAGTCCGTGCCGATCAAGAGCGTGACGGTCGACGGCAAGGAGTGGAGGGATTTCGACAAGGACAAGGAAATGATCACCCTGAAGGGCCTGGTCGGCACGGTCACCGTGACGGCGAGGTACTGAACGAGGAGGAGGGCGCGATTCGTGGAGCAGTCCACGCTCTTGCGGCTGCGGCGCTCATCTCAGGCGGGGCCATGGCGCCGGGCAGCAAGGCGAGGCGACGATCGTCCAGGTGCCGGGGACCGCTCTTCTTCGCCTCCGGCACCCCAAGGCCACGCCAATCGAGCGCGTGAGCGTCAACGTCGAACCATGGGTCGGTTTCAACACTGCCGCGCATGGCGCGACACAGGAGGTTAGCGTGAGGCGACCAGCAGGCTGGCGGTTGGACATAGCGGGAGTGGTGTTCGCGACAGCAACGTGGGCGACCGCCCCGGCAGCCGGGGAGCAGGCGACGATCCGCCTGCCGCTGTCGAGAACGCCGGTGGCGGTGGACGGCACATTGAAGGCGGGGGAATGGGACGACGCCGTCATCCTCGGCGGCGCTTTCAAGAGCTACAACGGCGGCCCTGTGCCCAACTCGCCTATCGTATACGTGAAGCGGGATGCCGGGCGGTTATACATCGCCTACGACAATCCGCTCGGCGCCGGCGATCGACCGCGCATGGCGTCCGCCGTCCGTGACACGCCCGGCATCTGCGGCGATAATGCCGTGGAACTCTATTTCATGCCGCATCACCCCGCGGGCTCTCTCGTATGGTTCATCCAATTTGGCGGCAATGCGCGCGGGGCCATCTTCGACACCAAACGGACTCCTCAAATCGGCATCAGCGACGTGGCTGGGTTTTCCCCACCTTGGGAGTTTAAGAACAGCATCGTGCCGGGGCACTGGTATTCGGAAGTGTCGCAGTCTTTTGCGGCACTCGGCATCGAGAAGACCGGTGACGGCGAGTTCTTCGATGTCGGCTTCGAGCGTGACGGCGGTTGCGGCTTCTGGGGGTACGAAAACGCATTCAGCGGCATTGTGAATCACGGGAGCGTCAAGGCGATCTTTGACGAGACGGCGCCGGTCGTCCAATGGCTGAGCTTCGGCGAATTCGAGAAACACCTCTTCAATCCCCGGCTGCGCCTGAAGTCTCTGGGCGCGGCTGGAGCCTATACCGTTGCCATACACGTGACCGCCGACAAGGAGGATCCGAACACCAAGCAGTTTCCCGAGTTGTTTGCCAAAACCGAAACCCTGACCCTGGGCGCGGCCGAGAGCAAGGAGTTTGGGGCATCGTTCGAATTGCAGACCAAGTCCGCCGGTATCGCCACGTATGCCATCAAGAATGCGAAAGGGGAGATGGTGTTCTGTCGCAAGCTGCCGTTCAAAACGGACAACGCTCCCAGGATCTATCCGAAGTTGGAGTCCCACCCCATTGTGGTGTGCGCGCGCATGGCGCCGAGCTTCGGGCGGATCCTGGCCACGGCGGATATCTATGGATCTGCCTGGCGACAAGTCCAAAGTGCGGGTGGACGTGACGGTAACAAGCGACAAGCCGGACGCGCCGCCGGTCACCGGCGCGATCACGAACTTCGACTTCAACTTCGGCAAAGCCATCCTCCAGGTTTCCAACGGTTCCCTGCCGGCGGGTACTTACACGGTGACCTTCAAGGTGGTCGACAAGACCACTGGAGACCCGCTGGGCTTCGAGGACAAGGTAGCGGTGGAACGCAAGGTGTACGAATGGGAGAACAATACCATCGGCGTGACGGACAAAGCCTTTCATCCCTGGCCACCGCTCGCCGTGGAAGGGAAAAGGGCCATTGCCTGGGGGCGGGACTATCAATTCACCGGCCTGGGTCTCCCGGCCTCCATCATGACGCTCCAGCCGGAGCCGAGCCGCGGCCCTAAGGTGCGTGATGTGTTGGCCGCGCCGGTGCGGCTGGTGGCGATGTTCGGCGGGAAGCCGCTGGCATGGAAGGAAGGCTCGAATACTGTCAAGCGGATCAGTGAAGTCCAAGTCGATGTCACCGGCAGCGCAGAAGCCAAGGGCCTCGAAGCGGAGGTGAGTGGAACGCTGGAACTGGACGGTTTCTATAGGATTCACCTGAAGATCACGCCGACCGCGACCCAATCTCTGGACGCCATCCGGGTTGAAGTGCCCCTGCCGACAGAGGCTGCCCGTCTGTTCAACCATTCGGCGGAGAATATGCGGGAGAACAAGACCATGGCCGATTTCGAGGGACTGCCCGACGGCGTGATCTGGAATTCGAAGGAAGCGGCCTGTAACATGATCATCACCGGCAACTTCCTGCCCACGACCTGGATCGGCGATGAAGATCGCGGTGTGGCGTGGATGTGCGACAATGACCGCACGTGGGTCACCGACCTGGACAAGGCCTGCCTGGACGTGGTGCGCAAGGGCGGCGAGACGGCATTCCGCATGCACCTTCTGAACAAGCCCGGCGAACTGAAAGAACCCATTGAGGTCACCTTCGGCTTGCAGGCCACGCCCATCAAGCCGCGTCCGGTGGGCGGCAGTTGGAAGAAGGAACGGACCTACGGCTGGAGCTACTTCGATTGCCCCCTGATATGGGAAGGGTGCTTCGACGAGTCCCGGACGAAGCCGGGGACGAAGCATGTCTCTGGGTGGAACGGTTCGGGCTCCCCCTGGTACGTCGATGAGCAGGCAAAGAAGGACGGCAGATGGTGGCGGTACTTCTGCTTCAACTCCGACCGCATCATCGAGAGCGAGCCGATCTACGGGCCGATGGTGCGGGATTTCGGCGCCGAGTGGTACATCGAGGCTGCGCTTCAACATGTGCAGAGCAAGTCGCATGCGGATTTCATCCTGTGGGCGTACAAGCAGTGGCACGACCAGAAGGGGCTCACGGGTGTGTACCATGACAACACCCACACCGGGTCCTGGCCAGGGCTTGTCAACGACGTCGGCTGGGTGGACGATGAGGGGCGCGTCCGCGCCGGGTACTGGGTGATGGCCTACCGCGAGTTCATGAAACGCGAACGGGCGTACTGGCTATCCGTCACGACGCCACCGGTGCTCTATGCACACATGACCGATGCGCCCATCGCCGGCTATCTGGGCTGGTCGGATTTCTGGCTTGACGGGGAAAACGGCGGCTATCCCGATCCCAAGGTGCAGGATCCGGACTTCGTGGACCGCTGGTACAACCGCAAAGGCATGGCCAACCTGCGCATCACGCTCGGCCGGCAGTGGGGCGTCATGCCGACATACCTGTACCAGTGGGGTAAAGATTCGACGGCGGCGGTGCTCGGCCTGCTCGATTTGCAGGGATATACCACGACGATGGCCGCGAAGTCGCCCTACGATTTCGGATGGAACGAGGCCGATTGCGAGTACGTCCCGTACTGGGATGTGCGCAAGATGGCGCAAGTCACCCAGGGAGGTCCGGATGTGCTCTGCGCAGCGTGGAAGCGGCCCGGCCGCGCGCGGCTCATGATCAGCAATCTCTCCGAAGAGAATCGCAAGGTAACGGTCAAGTTGGACATGAAGCAGTTTGGTCTGCCCTCGGACGTCCTGGCCACGGACGAGCAGACCTTTGAAGCCGTCCCGATCGAACGCGGCGTCATTCGCGGCGTGGCCGTCAGCCGCCACAACTATCGGCTGATCCTGTTGGGCAAGCAGGGCGAGTTCCCGCCCGTCGAGAACACGCACGGCAAGGCGCTGATGCCGAAAACGGTCCTGTTCCAGGACGACTTTGACACGCTGCGGCCGGATTGGAAGAGCGTTGTTTCGCCGCATGCGCAGAAGACAGTGGGCGCGCAGAAGGACGTGATCGCCGCCATGGCCGGGCATTCGCGGATCGCGCACAGCGGCGGCACGTACGCGGCTGTGTACCGGCCGTTTCCTGAAGACAACTGCTCCGTCCAGGTGAATATCCGTCAGACGACCGCCAAGTACTGGGGGTATATGCCGATGCTGGCTCTGTACTGGAATGCGAACAAGTACGTGCGGATCGTCTCCGGGAGGGAGGGAGATAGGACAGGTGCTGATGGTTCCGCCGACGGGAAGCACACGTTCAGCAAGGCCGGCGAGGTATCCGGCCTGATGAACTGGGTGAAGATCACGCTCAAGGTCGACGCGATCGTGTTTGAGCACAGTCCTGACGGCCTGGCCTGGAAGCCATTGCACATCCAGCCCCGCGCCGGGTACGAGGGGAAGCCCGAGCACGTCTTGCTAAATAACTCGCCACGATTGTGAATCGAAGATCGATGCATCTGATGATCCTCAGGTGATCCTCAGGCAACGGAGGACTTAGTAAGCTTGGCAAGGGATGGTTGGGCTCCTGGGTATGG
>Ga0315274_10011270_pt1 | contig 12812 bp, 7 predicted proteins | sample YL17G02_20_MG_FD_203700 | JGI IMG/M metagenome (GOLD analysis project Ga0315274, IMG submission 203700) | Sediment microbial communities from Yellowstone Lake, YNP, Wyoming, USA - YL17G02_20 | ecosystem: Environmental > Aquatic > Freshwater > Lake > Sediment | place: USA: Wyoming | collected... | reverse complement strand
CGAGACGACGTAGTATCCCCGGATTCCTTCAAAGAGACCTGTCCCGTAATTGAGGGCGTGGGTCATGATGCTGACTTTGGCCTCCTCGACGGGGACATAGTTGCCCTCAAAGTATGCGACGGGCGCTGGATCCATTTTGGCCATGTTCTGTTCTCCGTTTCCTTCCTGCTGCTTCAGTCTCGCCGCATTATATGCCATTCGCTCGGGCCGAGAAAAGCCGCACGTCGCCGCTGGGCGGGGCGTCTTTATGATCCGGCATTTCATGCGCACCATCGGGCGCGCGCAGGTCCGAAATCATTTCGAGCCCACACTGGACGGGCAATCTCGCTTTCGATAAGATTGCAGGGCGCACAATATGTGGGACAAGGGCACGAAAACACAAATGGGATCAACATCTTATTCGGATGGGTCCACGGGTTTCATCTCGCGTCGCGGCTTCATGAAGACAGGCATCGCGGCGGGGGCGTCCATTGCTTTGTCGACGAATTGTGCAACAGAGCGGGCCTCGTCTGGAGTAGGCCCCGCAATCACTGAACGGAGAGGTCCTATGAAGATCTACATTATGACTGACTTGGAAGGCCCTGCGATGATCTCGAGATGGAATCAGACACGCGAACCGGACGCCACACGCGAGGACGTGGCCGCGTCGCGCAAGCTGTTGACGTGGGAGGTGAACGCGGCGGTCGACGGCATTCTCGACGCCCAACCCGATGCGGAAATCATCGTGTGGGATGGCCACGGCGGCGGCGGCATCGACGTCTTCGAGTTCCATCCAAGGGCGAAGCTGATCAGCCGCGGCCCTATCAGCCCGCCGTACTTTCTCGACAGCACGTTTGACGCGCTCTTCTTCGTAGGCCAGCATGCGATGGCAGGAACGAAGGATGCGCCCCTATGCCACACCTATTCCTCCTGGGTGTTTGAAAAGTAGGGGCGGTTTCTCCGAAACCGGCCCGTGGGGGCGGGAGTGCGAGTTTCGACGGCAATCTGGACCCTGTCGAGGCCGGTTTCGGAGAAACCGGCCCTACCTGACCTCCGCTCGTGCGACTTTTCAGACAGACACGCTCTAAGGAACGCATTCAGCCCGCCGCCGGGATGATGGGCAGCTCCAGGTATGACGTGCGGGACGCGTCGCGATAGACGGTGATTGTCGGGACGATGTTGTCCGGCGCATCGGGCTTGTTCTGCGGACTGAGCGCGGGATGCAGGCGGAAGGTCGGGTAATCGGCGCAGGCGATGCTCAGTCGAATGCGGCGCCCTTGCTTGAACACCCAGGCCGTGGGATTGAGATCGATCACTAACTCGACGGCTGCGCCGTTCGCAAACACGTGCGGGTTGTATTCGTTTTTCTGGAAACCGTGCCAAGGAAGATCCGGGAGCACGTCTATCTTGAACTTGCCCCCCCGGATCATGTCGTTGTTGTCATGCAACTGGGCGAACCCGGCCCGCAATTGGCCCTCCGTCACAAGCACGGCCTCGCCGCTCGGAGCTACATCCTCGAGGTAGAGGAAAAAGTCGCCATCGTCGGCGGTCGAGGATACCCACACGTGCGCGATGGGATGTCCGGTGACTTCCGTGTCGCTTGAGACGGCTTCAGATGTGTAGACAAGACACTGCTTATCCTTCTCCGTCCGGACGGGTGGCGAAGGAGGAGCCGCCCCCGCAATTCCGAGGTATCGGTTCCCGCCGTTTTCACCAAAGGTCGAACTGTGCGTGAAGTCGGCCTTGTACGAATCAGCGCCGTCCTGGGAGCGTGTCAGGCTCAAGGTGTTATTCGCATCGAAGAGAAACTTCGTCAATTGTTGCCGGGCCAGGGGCCACTCCTTCTCAAAGCGCCATCCCGGGCGCGACACAGAACCGTCCAGTCGCGCCCCACTCGGTTCGCCCTTCATTACATAGAGGTAAATGGGCGGTTCCTCCCCCACTCCGTTCTCAACGCCTTTCAGATAACGATCGAAGAAGCGCAGGTGCTCGATGAGGTACATCTCTTCGACTTTTCCAGGCGGGAAACCGAAGTGTTTCCAGAACGGGCCGGACGTGAAGTCGTGATACGACGGGCCCAGGATGAGCTTCGAGGGATTGCTCGCCGCGAGCGTGCAGTAGAGCTCGAACGTGCCTCGCGTGAAGGCGTCGAACCAGCCGCCGAAATGGTAGATGGGAATTCGGGAGCGGATGAGACCTTCAATGTGGGCGCTTGGGCTCAGGTCGTACATCGTGTAAACGAGCGGCGAGCGGGAATCGATAAAGGGGCACTTCGAGGCCCATTCAGCGTAATCGTAGTCGCCCTTGTCATGGCTGATCGTGGCGACCAGGTACTGCCCGATGCGTTGTTTTCCATCAGGATATGTCGGGGGCGTGATGTTGTCCAAGAAGGCGCCGTTCTTGTTCACATCCACCGGTATTTCATCTTTCAACTCGCCATCGTGATCTTCATCCACCACGGGCTTCGTCGGACGAATCCCCTTTTCCGGGACGTTGTAGTTCCGAAGTATCAACCGCATGTACTCGCAGAACCTCGTGAAGAAGCCTTCAAGATAGATGCCGCCGGGATACGGCTCGCCCGTGAAGCCATCTAGGGGTATGCATTCCGGGGTAATGCACTTGAGCGCGCGGGGACAGCGCGACCCCGTGGCGGTTTGCGACCATCCGAGGTAAGAGGACCCCATCATGCCGATGTTACCGTCGCACCATGGTTGCCGGGCGATCCAGTCGACAAGCTGTTCCCCGTCCTTGGACAGCCGCGGCATGAAATCCATCAGCCAGCCGGTCGAAGCGCCGGTCCCGCGCATATCGGCCAGAACGATGGCGTAGCCGTACGACAGGTAGAACTTCCCTTCTTTCGTATCCGTGATGTCGTGGACTTTGCCCGTATCGACGTCGATGGTCGACCGCTGATACGGCAAGTACTCCAGGATGACGGGAAAAGCGGAACGCTCAGGGCCCTCCGCCGGGAGATGGATGTCCAAGGCAAGCTTCGCGCCATCGGACATGATGACTTGCTCGGACGTCGTCTTGAACGATTTGTATTCAGGAAACGAGTAGCCCGCGTACTCAAAGGGCTTACTTGTCTTGGCGACTGCCGCGGCGGGGGTGACGTCAGCCGCCCAAGCCGAATTGCCGACAAGCCCGAGTGCAATCACCACGCCGAGGCGTGTTAGGCGCAGTCTAAACATCGGTTTTTCCCTTCACGCGGCCTCTCGATCCCAAGCGTATCGCATTCTCGCACAGTGCAGCGCACGATTGCGAGCAGCGGGAAAACGATGAACCCGTGGGCCGCTCTTGCAGCCCACGGGTCCGAATCAGTCGCAGCTTCCTCACTCGGCGACTAATCCGAGTGTGGGCGCCCTACTAACGGCATTCTCAAACGTTGCAGCATAGTTGATGGGATACCCCGGCAAGGGGGTTTCCACAAAGTTGAGCGTGGCAACCCCGTCTACTACCTCGCCGCGTCCGATGATGCGCTGTAGCCCGGGGGTCTGCGCGTCGTCTTGGAGGGCGGTAATGACGGCCCCGTTCGTCCCGTACCCAACCAGCAGGGATTCCTTGAGAACCTCCACCGAGGCCAGGTGTACAGGGAGAGCGAACAGATTGGGATTGCTGAGCCAGATCTCGAGCGTCGGGTCGCCGTAGCAATGCCACAGGTAGAGCTCATTCGTTGCGTCGCCTGCGGACACGCCCGCGCCGGCCACGCCGATCTGCGTCATCATGTACAGCTTGCCATGGTTGAGGATGTCGCCCAGGCGCCGCTTGCTGGAACCGCTTCCGAACGAGCCGATGGCACTGGGCCACATCGCGTCGATGAATCCTTTCAGCAGCGCCGTGTTCGGCCAACTCGGGCTGTCGCGAGTATCACCCAGAATCCCGACCGCGCCGCCATCGGCCTTCCGAAGAGCATACTCGACAAAGTACACGCCGCTGGCAATCCCGCCAGAGGCGGTTTCGTTGTCGAAATAACCGCTCGAGCAGTTCACGCTGAAAATCACTGGCGTCAGCTCGTGGTTCGTAAGGGCGTCGACGTTCGCGCTCTCAAAGTCCGGATGCGACCAGCCGCCGCTCCACCCATGGTCGCGGTGGATCACGAGGAACCGCCCGTCGTTGATCGCGTTCGTGATATTGGCGGTGCTTCCAGCCCACGCGAACCCGCTCCCGGCGCCCAGCGCGGTCGGCAATAGCGTCCCGTCGAAATACCGGGCGGGCGTTGTGGCCGCGGGACCCGTCTTAGTATAGATGCGGTCGACGGTCTTGCTTTTCCCGAGCATGACGTTGCGCGCGAACTCAGAGACTTCAATGAACGTGCGCCAGTCCGTGCCCGCCGTAGCCACGTCGTCGCGGCAGCACTGGAACTGCGAGGCAACAGCAGCTTTCGAGTAGAAACCACTGTTCGTGGGCGGTGTCTTCTCGTAGTTGATGATCTTGGTGACCACTGCATTCGCCTGCTCAATAGTATCCACGGGGATCCGGCCCACGGCGAAGTCAGGCACCTGATCAACGCCGACCGCGCCGAGGATAGCATACGGCCAGTCCGTGCCGATGCCGTTCTGATAGAACGGCGGAATGAACTCGGCATCTCCCAAGAGGAGGATGTACGAGGGGCGAATCAGCGTCATGTCATAGTGGTTCTGAATGAACGTGTCGATCTCGCTCGCCGTCACGCGGCCCGTGATGCCTGAACCAGTGCCGCACTCGTAGATCCGGGTCGCGATGCCCTTCGCGCGTTTCCATTCAGCCAACGTGTCGGCCGCCTCCCTGAAACTGGGATGGGTCAGGATCAGCAACTCTTCGCCGAACAGTTCGAAAGCGCCCTCGATAGGCCTTAGATACTCAGGTTTGGCGAGCAGCGCGCTGTTCAGGACAGCGCCCTGAAAAATGCTCGTCGCCTCTTCGAAAGGAGAACTGCCTTGCTCCGTCCCGAAGAACTCCCCGCCGGTGAACTTCACCTGCACGGGCACTTCCTCGAACAACTCGAGGCTGTTTGTGACGGGATTGTATTGGCCGGCAGCGATTTCAAGAAGGAGAAACCGCATATCGCGGCCGTTCCCGATTTCAGCCTGCCTCACGATTTCGGGCGGATACGGTGCATCGCTTGCATAGAGATCTTGGTTCTTCTCATACTCGGCGTTGCCGAAGTATTCCTCCGGCGGCTGGGTTTCGCCCGGCGTACTGGCTTCATCCACCGGCTGCGGCTGCGACGGAATGAGGTTGCACTTGAATGTCTCAGCCACCACGGGATCTCCCACCTCGACCTCGAACTCGGCGCCAATCGGTATCGCGACGAGCCGGCGAATCATCGGCACCGCGGGGGCGCCCGGATCGCCCATGTCCGCATCGGCGTCGAGCAGGTGAACCTGCGTCATAGCCCTGCCGGTGCCCGGCTCATTCGCCGTGAGGACCAGAGGCTCGCCGAACGTGGCTTTGGTGAGCAGTTTCGTGTTACCGTTCTCCGGATCGTTAGCCTCAGAATCGGCTGGTACACCTATTCGCGCCGCCTCATCGCATTCAGCTTTCAGGAGGTCCCCGACGAGGATGTCGAAGCGAAGCATGCGGGCGCTGTTGAACAAACGTTCGGCGGTATCGACGTCAGCCCCAACGCGGTATTCCTGCGCTTTCGTGAGGAAATCCGTGCGCAGCAGTGCGCCGGCCTCGCAGCCAAGGCCTTGCCGATAGAGGGACTCGGCCTCGCCAAGAATGCCTTCCAGGAGAGACGGCGCCGGATCAGGCAACGGGTTAGGTCCAGCCAATTCCTCAGTGAGAGAGGCAAACGCATTGAGTATGTCCGCATTGGCGTTTGCGACGGTCGGTGTCACCGGTCCAGCCGTCGCGGCGACGGACTCGTTACCGGCCTTATCATACGCATAAGCAGCGAAGTAATAAGTTGTGCCGTTTGCTGCTGTGGTGTCAGTGTAATTCGTTCCTTGCGCGTCGAATACGGGCGTACCGTCCGTGCTGGACGCTGGGAACCCGCCCACCTTGCGCAAGATCTTCACTTTATCCAAGTCCGCGGCCGTTGGATTCGTCCAGGTCAACACAACCTGCGCGTCACCCGGCGTCGCGGTGAAACCGGTCACCGGGCCGGGCGGCCTCCTGTCCGGACAGCCCCCAACAGCCAGCGTGACAATCGCCAACGCTCCAATCAGCAACGCCATCCGCAATCGATGGACCTCTCTCCTGGATTTGTTCATCTTAAGTCTCTCCCTACGTTGTTGAACTTCATCCTCAGTTTGAACGCACACTACAATTAGGCCTGTCGTAGCGCGGGAAATGGTCCCCATGGACATGATCGATGTAAACGACGACCTTGAACATGAACGGTTACTGGGCCGAGCCCTCGGCGGGCATTGCTGTTCAAACCCTCGCCTCTCCCATCCATGCGAGTAGCTTGAACGCTTCCTGCTGACTCCACCATGTGCCCCGATGCCCTTGGTCAAGACTATTTTCATTATACCATATACCATGCGAAACGCTTCTCAGGATACCAATGGAACAGCCGCTCCTCTCAGGATTGGAGGAACGGCTGCTCAGAGAAATCTCCCGAGGTCCAGCGGCTGCTTGCCCGCAGCCCTGACCCGCGTGCTCTTGGCTGAATTGTCTACAGCGGCCACGTACTCCTGAATGCGTTCGAGCCATGTAACGGTGAGCGTGAGATTCCGGCTGCTTCGCGCCGTCGTAGTCGGCGCCTTGTCGAACTTCGCGCGCTCGTCCGCCGTCAGGGGACGGTGGATTGAAGGCGATGCCTTGGCGGCCAGACTGAAGTCCGCCCCACGACGAATGGCCATAGGCGCCGCCTGACGGCGCAGCCCGCCATGGCGGCCAACGCCCAGTTGCTTCGCAGTCGTTGGATCCGTGCCGTACACGTACACATAGACGGGGCCGTAGACGCCCGTGCCGACACCAACCTCCTCGAAGTAGAGGTCCATGCCGGATTCATAGTCCAACAGCGCATCAAGCCAGTCGAAGGTCAGGCCCTGTTCGTAGTCATTGGCTCCAAAGACCCGGCCCTCCGAGAACCCGTCGTTATACCCGTCGCTCCAACCGCCGTTGTCATATTCGGTATGCTGGTCCTCTGCCAGGAAGTCCAGGTAGCCCGAATAGAAGGCTGCGTCATAGCCCTCGCTGAAGCCTATGGCGAAGGCGTAATCGTAGCCGACGAAGTAGCCGTCGTTGTACGCGTACCAGACGCCGTCCCAGTAGCCACGATCATAGTCGGGCGTCTCGACGAAGGAGATATCGCCGCCTTGGTAGTACATGGGCGAAAAGCCAATGGTATCCAGGCTGTCGTCAAATCCCTGCCAGTACCAATCATCCTCGGCGAATCCTTCATCGTATCCTTGCCCATATTCGACGGATACCACCAGTTCCGCCGAATCAGAGACCACGCTTCCCCCGAGGTTTGACACCAAACAGGCATACTGACCTTGGTCGGCGGCCTCCGCGTTCTCGATGTCGTATACGGCCCCCGTGGCGCCGGGAATGTTTGCACCGTCCTTTTGCCATTGATACCGCAGCCCTGAACCTGAAGCCGACACGTCAAAGCTGGCGCTAAGACCGGGACCCGTTACTTGGGACTCGGGCTGCGTGACGATTACCGGCGGTATCCAGAAATAGGGGCACCCGGTAAGAACCGCGGTCCCGACGATCAGAGAAAGAGCGGCTACGGCGCGCAGCACCTGATTCGCTGCATGTGGATCCCCATATAGGTGTTTCGTGTGCATGTACATGGCTGTGTCTCCTCAACTCGCGTAACCTGGGGTTTCTGCTGCGGAGTTGACAAGGGGTTGCAACCCCTTGCCAACTGCACGGGACCTATCGACGCCTCACCTGTTCACCGCCGCCTCGGACTCCGCGGGAGCCACTGTCAACGTCCGGTGAACGGTTTTCTACGGCATGGGAGCGGATGTCTGGGGCCGAAACGGTCGGTCTTTGCTGTGCCGCTTCGGGAACGCGCATCGGCATCGGGGCCGGCTCGGATCTCACAACCGGCTCATGCCGCACCTCCGGTATGGGAGCCTGCGCGGGGCCAACGCGACGGATCTCCGGGGCAGGCTGTGAGATCTCGCGAACGCGACGCGGCTCCGGGTCGCGCATGATGGGAGCAGGCGCGCTTTGCTCCGGCACTCGCATCGCTTCGTGCGTCTGCACCTCAGTCTTGCGTACAGATTCGCGGGGGCCAATGGGCTCTTGCATCTGGACCGGCGTCGTGTCCGCGGATTCAGGCCTGGTTCCAAGCCTTATCACCCGCGAGGAAGGGGATCCCGCTTGAGAAGGCGATGGAGTCTCCCTCATGTTTTCGACCGGCCGCTGCTGTAACCGGACATTGGGCACACGGGTCCTCGTGGAAGTCTGGGGGATCTCTCTTGTTCCGCGGGATTGCGGCGGCCCTGTGGGCGCCTCCTGAACGCCTTTGGTTATCGTCCTGCTCCGTGGAGTCGGTTCGAGCTTCATCGGAGTACGAGAAGCTTCACCCGTCGAGCGGCCCGGCCTCTCCTCGACACGAACGCTGCCGCCCACGGGCTCCGTCACACGGGTCCGCATGGGCCGCGGCAACGCCGTCTGCTCAGGAGTCTTCGTGCCGGCGCTGCTGGCCGGCCCGCGTCCGCCACCACGAATCGTACGGGGACTCACGTCTGACGGAACAGATACAGGCAGCACGTCGCCTTTCATCGTGCGGAGGATCGGGCGGCCCGCGTTAGCCATCACATCGCGCTCAACCCGGACCGAACGCGGATTCGCGGCTCGCGTCGGCGCATCAGCCACCGTTCTCGTCCCTCTCGTCTGACCTGCCCCGAGCGCGCTGAAAAGCCGTGGTGCGCCGCCGCCCTCTAATGTGGCCACCCGCGCGCGGGCGAACTCCCTTCCATGGCCAAACTCCTCGGGGCCGCGAATGACCCGGCGCGGCGAGTAGTCTCTGATCTCAAGGTTTGTATCGTGGTAAGGGAACCGTCTCCGCTCCCTCGAACCAGCAAAAATGTTCCAGATGCTGATTTCCGAGGACGGCCAATCGCGATAGATCGACCGCGTGTAAGGCAGCACACCGCAAGGACCATACAGAAGATCATTGACGCCGCAGTAACTGCTTACGCCCAGACCCATGCGAAATCCGCCGACCGTAAAGTAATCTGTCCCAAAGTATACCGGGCGATCCCACGGATCGAGCGGACACCATACAAAGTCTGTACCATACCGCACACTAAACACCCAGGCCGGGCTCCATGTATCGCGCCATGTCCATAACCATCCGTGCGTGTCGTGGTGCCGCCAGCGTCCATAGTGACTCGTTACGTAACTGAACGGATAGTTATCCACCCAAGTGTAGCCGCACCCCGGAATGAAGCTCCAGTGCCCATAGCGGTACGGCACGTAGTCCACGACGACGGTCGGATGCCAGTAGTAAGCGGAATCCACGTATAACCACTCGCCGTAGGGCGCCAAGTCGTACAAACCGATCGGTTCAGACTTGATGCCGACCGTCGGCGGGACGCCATCGCTGCCGACGGCCAACAGCCGGCTTCGTTCCCGATTCCACGTATCGAAATCGTCTTCGGCGCTGAGGTCAAATGGGGCCGGTTCGGAAGGGAGATAGCCGGGATCGACATAGGACCGCTCGCCGCGGTTGACAGCGACGTCCGCCCCGCCCTCCGTGCGGATCACTGCACGCCCCCAGCGCACCGAGACCGTCGTCGCCCCGTTCCCGATAATGTCCATCCGGACCTGGCTGTCCCGGTCGGCTGAGACCTTGCATACAGGGGTCTGGAGGACGATATCACCGGAACTGCGGTTGATTCGCTGGACATAGAACGAACCCGTCCAGAGCTGCACCGCCCCTGAAGGCGGGAGCGAGACAATATCGGCCTTGCTGCCGTCCGCCATGCGGAAAAACGTCCCGCTGGACATCTCAAGTTCCAAGGTGCCCTCTTTGTCTACCCAGAGGGTATCGCCCGGCATGACGATCGTGTTGATGGTCGCGTAACTCCAATCGGCGTCGTCGTTTCCTTTGACCATCGAGTTGCCGTTCTCGAAGCTTATCCGGGCATGCATCAACTCCTGGGCACTCGCGAGTGTTGCCGCCGGAAGCAAAATGCCCAGGAAAAGGCCCATCGCTAAGAACCTGCGTCCTGTCGTCATCGCCGTTACTCCTCATTAGAAGTTAGAGGTTTTTCTAACCTGCTCATTATAGACGAAAGCCCAAGAACTTAATTCATTGTACCTGAAACGGGAGAAATCGCAACAGGGACAAGTGCGAACTCGTCCCTGATCCTTGCCGGAAGGGAACTTATGACCGACCGCTGCGACGCGCCGTACACCTAAGCTGTTTCCGCAGTGAAAGCCTTTTCATTCATCCCGGGCGCGACACAAAACCGTCCAGTCGCGCCCCCGGCCGACCCTTCCCGTCAGCGGAGGTCAAGGCCGCAGCGTTATGTAGGTGTGGGGAGTATATCGCAAGGGTCATGCGCGTAGACTAACGAAAGGAGAAAGACGGTGAGAACCGTAACCAGAGCCCTCTTGCTGACCGTGGTTGCCGCCCTGCCTGTTTGGGGACAGGACCAGCAATCCACCGTCTACGATCCCCGTCCGAAGATCACTGTCTCGGGCGAGGCTGTTGTCACTGTCCAACCAGACAAGATCGTCCTCAGTTTCGGAATCGAGACCTTGGACATGAACATGGCCGTCTCAAAACAGGAGAATAATGACATCCTCAGTAAAGCCGTGGCGGCCATAAAGGAATGCGGCATCCCCGAGAAGGAGATCCAGACCGACAACCTGTACGTCGAACCCCGGTACAAGGACTACCACACTCAGGAGGACTTCATCGGATACGGCGTACGCAACTCATTCCTCGTTACCCTCAACGACACCCGGAAGGTCGAGGATCTCGTTTCACGCGCCCTCGAGTCGGGTGTCAACTACGTCCACGGGATCGATTTCCAGACCACCGAGTTCAGAAAGTATCGCGACCAGGCGCGCGAACTCGCCCTCAAGGCCGCAAAAGAAAAGGCCGACGCTATGGCCGCCGTGCTCGGCCAGACAGTCGGCGCCCCCATTCAGATAAGCGAAAACCAGAGCGGCTCCCCGTGGTGGTACGGTTCGAGTTCGTGGGGGTGGAGCGGTGGACGATCGCAAGGTATGGCGCAGAACGTTGTGCAGGACGCCCGCCCGGCCACAACCGAGATCTCCGATACAATCGCGTTGGGCAAGATCTCGATTCGCGCAAATGTCACGGTAACGTTCGCCCTGAAACAGTAACCGCGCAGATGCGGAACTGGATATAGCACGGGACGCCCAAGGACTTCGCAACAGCAGAAGAGACTGGAGGCTGGAGACCGTAGACTGTAGGAAAAGCGTCCTTCGACCCTCCAGGCTCCGGCCTACAGCCTACAGCCTCTAACAAACCGGTAGATCGTGTCGTATGCGAAAGTGAGTTCATCGATCGTGCAGTGGTCCTGCACGAAGTGGGTTGTGCAGTATAGGAGCCCGCCGTCGTAGAAAAGGCGCAGGACGCGCGTGATCTCCGCCTCGAGGAAATCCAGACGGCCGAATCCAAGCGTGGTCTGGATATCAAGGCCCCCCATTACGACGAAATGGCCGCCGTATTTCGCCTTTTGCTCGGCGAGGCTCATCCCGGCCGATTCCTGCCAGGGATGCACGACGTCGTAGCCGAGCTCGATGATCCCGTCAATGACCGCATTCACGTTGCCGTCGCTGTGAAGACTCAAGAAAGCCCCGCGCTTCTTCACCGCCTCCGCGGTGACCCGGTGATACGGATAGATCATCGACCACCACGTGTCGCGGCTGAACATGAGTCCGTGTTGCGCGCCCCAGTCGTCCGAGACGTGAACCATGTCTATGCCGAGGTCAAGGCAGTTCATGGCGAAGGCGCGGTTCCACTCGGCTTGACGGCGGTAGACCTCGCGCAGTTCCTCCGGGTACATCAGCAGGTGCGTCAGATGCTGTTCGATGCCGAACACGCCGTTGAGGGCTTCGAAGATCCCCGGCGTCTGCGCATAGACAAAACGGCCGCGCTGTTCCTTGTGATGCTCAATCCCCGAGACCACGTCTGCGTAGGCGCTGCGATCGTTCGGATCGCTCAACGGCAGGTCGAGCGCGCTCGGCGGATCGATATGTCCCCCTCGTTCGCCGCGCAGCTTCTCGACCGCCTCCGAAGGAAACGTCGCAGGCCCCCCGAACAAATGCGCAAAATCGAACTCATACTTGTCCTCAAACGCCGCGACCGACCCAAATGCCTCGGTGATCTGTGGCGTAAGGTTCGCCGATACCCAGCCGTAGATGGGCGTCCGGTCGGGCTTCTCATGGCGGATTACCTTGATCACGCGCTCCCGAGACGTCAAAGCGTTTCCTCCTTAAACCAAGTGACACGGTGCGATTCTACACAGCGCGGCATAGCTGCAGCCAAAAGATCTGAACAAGGAACCGTGTAAGGAAAGGAGATATGGGGATAAGGGGAGATGAAGGAGATGGGTGCAGAGTGGTCGGTGGATCAGTTATCCCCACTATCCCCCCTCATCTCCCTATCTCCTTTTCTTATAGATATCCACGCTACTCACGCCGAGCCGATCAAGACTCTCGCTGAGGTCTTGCCCAAGACACGCCCGCGAACAACGGCCAAGCCCCATGTTGTCCAACGGAGGATGTCCGCCTTTGGTGCCAATGACCATCTGATCGCGCACGCCGTGAACGCGCAGCCATTCGCCGATCGTGCGCTCGCTGGCGCCCCAGCCGTCTTTCAGCCACGCTGCATAGATGTGCGCCGTGTCCAGGAAGTTGCCGCCGGCCTCCACGTACGCATCGACGACCGCAAAGCT
>Ga0315274_10011269_pt1 | contig 12812 bp, 10 predicted proteins | sample YL17G02_20_MG_FD_203700 | JGI IMG/M metagenome (GOLD analysis project Ga0315274, IMG submission 203700) | Sediment microbial communities from Yellowstone Lake, YNP, Wyoming, USA - YL17G02_20 | ecosystem: Environmental > Aquatic > Freshwater > Lake > Sediment | place: USA: Wyoming | collected... | reverse complement strand
TCATGAAGGCTTTCCTCATGTATAAAGATCAGGATTTTGACCTGCAGCGGGAATTGCCGTCGAATGAAAAAGCGCTGACACAAGACCTGGAATTAAACACGCTGTTCAACGCCATGGCGCTCGGTGACGAATTTTTATTTGAAGTGGCAAAGAGGGCTGTTTTTTTGGGTTTGAATAATGATCTGGACACAATACTATATCGCCAAAATATTCTTAAGGATTGTCTGAAAAATTCTTCCATTGTCAGGGATATCTACGATATCGCGGTGGAATCAATTGAAAACAAGAAAAAGCATTATTATGGCATTTTTAGCCATTATCCCAGTTCGATACTTCATAGTTCAATAGAAATGTTGCAGATGTTTGTGGGCCTGCTTAAGAAACTAAAATATATAGCGGATGAACATGCCGATAAATTTGAGTCAGAGGGCTTTACAGCGTTTTTCGCGATGCTCAGCAGAGAACTTGATGATGAATATTTCGGCAGCGTCCAAAATCATCTGAGGGAACTGAAATTCCGCGACGGAGTTTTGATCAGCGCTGAATTGGGAAAAGGCAATGAAGGTACCGATTACGTACTTCGTAAACCACAATACAAAAATTGGAGTTGGATAAAGCGGAGCTTTGCCAAAAAGCCGCCCGTTTACACCTTTTATATCCATCCTCGCGATGACAACGGCTTCATAGCACTGTCGGAATTTGAAGTTAGGGGGATCAACCTTGTTGCCAATGCGCTCGCCCAGTCCTCTGATCATATTCTCAGTTTTTTTACCGTGTTGCGGACCGAATTGGCCTTTTACGTTGGTTGTTTGAATTTACATGGGCAGCTTGTCCAAATGGGGGAGCCAATATCTTTTCCCCTGCCAGTGGCTTCCGGCGAACGCAGACATTCTTTTAATGGATTGTACGATGTCTGTATGGCCTTAACCATGAAACAAAAAATCGTGGGCAACGATGTGAATGCTGACAACAAAGACCTCGTAATAATCACGGGTGCCAACCAGGGCGGCAAATCAACTTTTTTGCGAAGCATAGGTTTGGCTCAAGAGATGATGCAATGCGGCATGTTTGTACCGGCCGAGTCTTTCTGTGCCAATATCTGCGAGGGCCTTTTCACGCACTACAAACGGAAAGAAGACGCTACCATGAAAAGCGGCAAACTTGATGAAGAACTCAGCAGAATGAACGATATCGTGAACAATATAACGTCAAATTTCACGGTGCTGTTTAATGAATCATTTGCCGCGACAAACGAAAGAGAAGGCTCGGAGATTGCAAGGCAGATTATTAGCGCATTATGGGAAAGGCGCATCAAAGTTTTCTTCGTTACGCATTTATATGAATTTGCGCATGGTTTTTATGACAAAAGAATGGAAAATGCCATTTTCCTGCGGGCTGAAAGACATGCCGACGGAGCACGAACTTTCAAATTAATCGAAGGAGAACCATTGCAAACTAGTTATGGCGAAGATTTGTATACCAGGATATTCGGAACAGACAATTAAACTTACTTATGTGGATTGCGTAAAAGAAGATATCTAGGAGACCCGATAAAACAGATGATACAGGTAACGCTCGACGACCTTGAAAACACCTTTGCTGCCAAAGCGGGCTTTGTAACCGTCGCTTAGTCCGAGGGCTTCGTGGATGCCGGTGCTTGCACCGGAGAGGATGGTCGCACGTCCGAAAATACCGTCATCCAGGACGACTTCGACTTCCACGGTGGGGTTGCCGTTTGAATCGAGGATTTCGCGGCCGTGGACTTTTTCGATCTGCGTGTACATTGTCAGACGCCGCCGCAGTGAACGGAGGATTTTCGAATAACGCTGCCAATTCCAATGTGGCCTGCGCCAGGTGCTGGATAGCCGGGTCGAGAACGCTCTCCAACCCGGGATTCACGTCTCCGAACCGCTTCAGCTTGCTGGATTGGGACTCGATCAGGTTGGCCCAACTCACGCTTAACTCGCCGCGGATCAGCCCGGCGGGATCTTCCACTTCGGGCTCCAGGCCGATCTCCTGCGCCAGGGCAGCAACCTGCTCCAGGGCGGCAGCTACCCGCTGTTGGGCAGCCTGCCGCCGCGCCGGCGAGAGGTTCAGCTTGCGCTGGTACAGAATGCCGTTGACTTCTGCATCTTGCAGCCATGCTTCCGCCTGGCGCAGGTTCTCCTCAAACATTCGCAAGACTATTGTCACCGAGCGGCGCTGGTCGGGGTTGAGCAGGTCGTTCACCAGATTATCTCACAGGATAGATTACAATGGCTCCCAGGGCGAAGAGGAGTGTGGCATAAGCGAAACCAACTGCCGGGTTGAACGCCGTCCATAGCGCCCCAACAATGATGCTGGACAGGAAGTCACCTAAGCCGTTGACAGTAGCTAGTACTCCATAGCCGGTGCCGCGCACATCTTCGGGCAGCAGATCAGCCGCTAAAGCGCCTTCCAGCGCATCCTCCGCGGCGATGAACGTGCCGCCAAGGGCAAACAGCAGCCCCAGCATCCACACCGACGGAACGGCAATGATCCAACCAATCCCCATGACGGCCGCCAGCCCGTATCCCAGGGCCAGCAAGCCGGCCTCGTTTAGCGGAACGTCCGCCCGACCCCGGAACCGTTCCACCCAGTTCCATTCGGTCTGTCCGTGTCGGACGAGCAGGATGGTCGTTGCCATTCGAGCTTGATGGTTTGCAGATTTCCGGCCGGCGGCCGGGATTATCGCACGAACGCCTTGCGTCCGGCGTACACCGCCGCTTCGCCTAGTTCTTCCTCGATGCGCATGAGCTGGTTGTACTTTTCCACGCGCTCGCCGCGGCAGGGTGCGCCGGTCTTGAGATGTCCGGTGTGCATGGCAACCGTCAGATCGGCGATAAAACTGTCCACTGTTTCACCGGATCGATGGGAGACCATCGCGCCCCAGTTCGCCTTGTATGCCATTTCGATGGCGGCGATCGTCTCGCTCAAGGTGCCGATCTGGTTGAGCTTGATCAGCACGGCGTTGGCCGCATTCTCCTGGATGCCGCGGGCGATGCGCTCAACGTTGGTCACGAACAGGTCATCACCGACCAGTTCGATCTTGCCGCCCAGGGTCTGGGTCAGGAGTTTCCAGCCATCCCAATCGTCTTCGGCCAGGCCGTCTTCGAGCACGACGATGGGATACTTTGCCACCCAGTCGGCGTACATCTGCACCATCTCCGCCGAGGTGACCTTGCGTTTTTCGGTGCGCAGGTTGTAGAAGCCATCTTCGTAGAAACCGCTGGAAGCCGGGTCGAGGGCGATGGCGACCTGGTCGCCGGGTTTGTAGCCGGCCTTCTCGATGGCTCTCAGGATCAACTCGACGGCGTCCGAGTTCTTCTTGAGGGCCGGGGCAAACCCGCCCTCGTCGCCCACGCCGGTGGTATAGCCTTCGCTCTTGAGCACCCCCTTGAGCGCCTGGTAGACCTCGCTGCCCCAGCGCAGGGCTTCGCGGAAATTCGGCGCGCCGACCGAGGCGATCATGAACTCCTGCAGGTCGGTGCCCTGCCAGTTGGCATGTACGCCGCCGTTCAGGATGTTGAACATCGGCACTGGCAGGACCTTGGCGGGCACGCCACCCAGGTAACGGTACAGCGGCAGGCCAGCCGATTCAGCCGCGGCGCGCGCCACCGCCAGGCTGACGCCCAGGATGGCATTGGCACCCAATTTGCTTTTGTTGGGCGTGCCGTCCAAGGCAAGCATGGCCTGGTCCACGGCGGATTGGTCGAGCGCATCCATGCCGAACAAGGCCACTTTGATTTCCTTGTTAACATGCTCGACGGCCTTGAGAACGCCTTTGCCGCCAAAGCGGGCTTTGTCATCGTCGCGCAGTTCAAGGGCTTCGTGGACGCCGGTGGATGCACCAGAGGGGACCGCCGCGCGTCCGAAAGCACCGTCATCTAGGATGACTTCAACTTCCACGGTGGGGTTGCCACGCGAATCCAGGATCTCGCGGGCGTGGACAGACTCAATGTTAGACATGTTTTTCTCCTTATGAAAAGATTGATTTCAATCTTGCAAACAAAAAGCCTCTGCCGTGGAGGGGCAGAGGCTATCAGCCAAGGTGTTGACGGTTTCTATGGATACGAGCGAGCCTCATCGCTCGCAAGAGATTGTAATTCCGCCTGCGAGTAAAGTCAAGCAACGCAGCCAATACCTCAGGTTTATCAGAAACAAACCGACACATTTTGCTACCCTCTCATCTTTGTATTATCCGTATATATGGTGTCCCCTTGGGGGCACAGGAACATATCGTCTATATGCTCCATACAGTACGCTCTGTATCAGGGCGTATTTGTTTTACAAGCGAGACTCATCGACAGCAATGAAATTCCACTTGACAGCCGTACAAAGCGATGCTATTATGTACGGCAGGAGAGTTGCTATGCAAGAGACAAAATTGACCGTGCGCGTCCCGCGTGATTTATTGGAAAACATCAAACGCTACGCTGCCGAGAATAATACTACCCTCACCAACCTCATCGAAGCCTATCTTCGACATATTCCTGCCCAGGGGCCATTGGATAATGCTCCCATTGTCAGACGCTTGAGCGGCATGTTATCCCAGGGTGTAACTTTACAAGATTACAAGAACCACCTGGAAGAGAAATATGACCAATAAGCCTATCGTACTGATTGACGTAAACATTCTCCTGGATGTTTTGCAGAAGCGAGAACCGTTCTACGAGACATCTGCTCACTTGTTGGCGTCGTGCGAAACCGGACGGGTAAAAGGGTACATTGCTGCTCACAGCATCACTACTTTGTTTTACCTTATCAAGAAAGACAGGTCTGCCGCGGATGCCCGAGCGACGATCACGAACCTTTTGCAATTTATTAATATTGCTCCCGTTGACCAGAACACTATCGAGCAGGCACTCAATCTCGACTATCGTGATTTCGAAGATGCAGTCCAGATGATCTCTGCCGTGCAATGCAAGGCCGATTGTTTGATCACCCGCAGCGTTAAAGACTACCAGCCTGCCCTTCTGTCTGTTCTGCAGCCGGTGGACTTCCTGGGTACGCTGTGACAAGTTCAAAATCGTCCGAGTTGTAGAATCGGACAGTACCCCCTTGGGGACATAAGCCGCCGGAAGGCGGTTTTATATTTCAACCTGGCGTTGGCCCTATCACTCCCTTACGGGAACACAAGGCCAAAACAGCGGTTCGAGTCCGCTTGGGGGCACCAATAATCTCCGCCCGAGCAGGGCGTTTTTTTATTGACCCTCTCACTCCCCTTACGGGAACACGAGGCCAAAACTGGAGTTCGAGTCCGCTTGGGGGCACTTTCTGAGAGGGTGTTGAAATTCATTAACATTTTTTAGGATTAAATCTAAAGACAATGCCCCTGTGTAAATAAGCAGAGGGGCAATCTTTTATATACTCTCGGGTAGGAATTGAGCCTATAGCCAAGCGTATTTAGGCTCTAATCCAGTTTGGCTATAATTCTCCCTTAGTTTGGAGAGCAGTTGTGAACCAAGCGTTTCCAGGTTCAAATCCTAAATGATAACAACAGAAGATGAAGCCTAGACAAGGCCTTTTCTCTAAAGGTTAAACAAGAACGCCCCCGGTTTCCCAGGGGCGTTGGGGGACAAGATGGTTACTTGTCAGGAGGCTTATGGCCCGGCGGGTTCAGGCGCTTCCACACCGGTGTCCGGGGCGTTCTGATCGCCGACTTGTTCTTCAAGTTGAACATTGTCAGTGTCCGCACCACCGATAGTCTCTTCGGTGTCAGCGCCACTCTGGTCGCCGCACTGCAACTCGACGTTGTCAGTATCGGGGCCAGCGGATTGCAATTCCGTGCCGTCTGCCTCATCCAGAGAGCAATCTTGCGTCTGGGCGGCCGGGGCGGAAGACCCATGGGCATAGGCGCGATAGGTCACTGCGCCCATTGTGCCCACCATCAGCAGGGCAATAACAGCCAGGGCAACAAAACGATTGATCTTCATAGTGTTTTTTTCCTTTTCTCTTGCGAATTTGAGCGGCTTTGCCACTCATTACTACCCTCATTTTAGACGCCTAAAATGAAGCCGCCGTGAAGCGAAACCATAAGTTTTTTCATACAGGCAGGCGGACGGTGAACGTGCTCCCCGCTCCCGGAGCGCTGCGGACCTCAAGCCTGCCCCCGTGCGACTGGGCAATCTGCCGGGCGATAGCCAGTCCCAGCCCGGCCCCGCCTGCGGAACGCGCCAGGTCGACGCGGTAGAAGCGGTCAAAGATGCGCAGTAGGTCTTCCGACGGGATGCCGATGCCGGTATCGATTACGTCTACTGTAATCCCGCCTTCTTCGGAACGGGCTGCCAGCGTGATCTCTCCGCGTTCGGTGTACTTGATGGCGTTATCCAGCAGATTGACGAACAGGCGGATGAGCGCGTCCAGGTCGCCGGTCAGCGCGAGGCCTACAGGAACTTGGACGTACAGCGCCAGCCCCCTAACCTCTGCCAGCGGGCGGAGCGAATCGGCCACATCGGTCAACAAGTCCGAGAGTGCCACGCGTTCGCCGATGATCATCGTTTTATCCTCGCCGCGCGCCAGGCGCAGCAGGTCTTCGGTCAGGCCGCGCAGGCGGTTGGCCTCTTCAGCCAAGTCATCCAGCGCCTGGCGGTAATCTCCAGGGGGGCGCTTGCCTTCCCGGACGACGCCCAGGATGGCCTGCATGGCTGCCAGCGGGGTGCGTAGTTCGTGGGAAGCATCTGCGGTAAACTGGCGTTCGCGACGGAAGGAATTATCAAGACGCACCAGCATGGCATCGAAGGTAGCTGCCAGGCGGCTGACTTCATCGCCGGTATCGGGCAGGTTCAGCCGGGCAGAAAGATCATCGCCGCCGGCAATCCTTTGGGCGGTCTGGGTGATTTGGTCAATCGGTCGCAAGGCACGCGCAGACAGAAGATAGCCGCCCAACGCAGCAAAAAGCAATAGGGTTGTACCGCCGATCAGCAGGGCAGTCAACAGGCGGTCAAGGGCATGCTGCACCGGCCTCAGGCTTTGAAAGACCTGCACCCAACCGGCGATCTGTCCGTTATCCAGCACCGGCAGGATATAAGCGCGCAGTTGGTCGTTTGCTTCCACCCGGTCGGTCAGAGTATCGTATGCCCCCTGCGGATTGCTGGATAGCGTTCCATTGACGGGGATTATAACGTCGCGATAGGGGCCAACTGCCTGGAGCACGCGGCCATTCTGCGCCAGCACTATGACGGTCAGGCCGCTCTCACCCAGGGCCTGGATCCCGCTCTCATCCGCGCCGATGGCTTCAGGGAGGATGATCTGTCCGTTCTGGATGTTCAGCCCGGCGGTGGCCTGGGCGGCGCTGACCGCAAGGGAGGTATCCACTGCTGCAGTCAGGCTGTTGGACAGGTTGAAGTAGACGAAGGCGCTGAAAGCAGCCAGCAAGGCCAGGATCAACAGTGTCGTCCAGAGCGCGAAGCGAACACGGAGGGTTTTAATCTGTTTCATTGTCTGAGACTGAATAGCCCGCGCCGCGCAGGGTGCGGATGAGTTTCTTGTCAAAGGGATCGTCAATCTTGCGCCGCAGGTTGCGGACGTAAACGTCCACTACGTTGGACTGGTTGAAGGTGTCGTAGTTCCAGACGTGTTCAGCGATCATCGTGCGGGTCAGGACGCGCCCCGGTTCGCGCATCAGGCATTCCAGGATGGCATATTCCTTGGCGGCCAGTTCAATGCGTTTGCCGCCGCGCCGCACCTGGCGGGCGCGCGTGTCCAGGCTCAGGTCCGCGACTTGCAGGATGGGCGACTTTGGCTGATCCGTCGAGCGGCGGGTGAGGGCACGCATGCGGGCCAGCAGTTCTTTTATGGCAAAGGGCTTAACCAGGTAATCATCCGCTCCGGCATCCAGGCCGGCGACGCGGTCATCCACTGTGTCGCGGGCGGTGAGCATTAATACGGGAGTGCGGTCGCCGCGCCGGCGGAGTTCGCGGCAGGCGGAGATGCCGTCCAGTTCGGGCAGGAGGATGTCGAGAATGATGAGGTCGTAAGTGGCAGCCTCGGCCCAATCCAACGCCTCCTGGCCGGTATAGACGGCGTCTACCGCGTAACCTTCTTCTTCCAGGCCACGCTTGACGTAGGTGGAAATGCGGCGTTCATCTTCGACCAGCAATACGCGCATAGTAAATTCTCCACTCCCATTGTAATGGAGAAAGATGAAGATGGGATGAAGCCGGTATGAAACAAAAAATCCGCCTTTCATGGCAGATTATTGGATGCACCCAAGTGGATTTGAACTAACAGGTAATGAAATCCCTTGGGGGCACCAATGATTTCCGCCCGAGCAGGGCGTTTTTTTGTCCCTCTCACTCCCTCACGGGAACACGAGGCCAAAACAGCGGTTCGAGTCCGCTTGGGGGCACCAATAATCTCTGCAATTCCATGAATTGCGAGAAATTCGAAAATAGCATGTTCACATATTTATGCAAGAAGCAGTAAAATGGATTGAGTAAAATGTCAATCAAAAGAATAGATCACAATGAGGACAAATGGCTGCCCCTGGCATAATCCAGCAATTGGTAAAACGCTTCGAAGAACACCGCGATTCTTATCGCTCCGGCAAGTATAACGAAGCCCAAATGCGCCGTGAGTTTTTGGACCCGTTCTTGGAGGCGCTGGGTTGGGATATTTTCAACAAGCAAGGATATGCCGAGGCCTATAAGGATATCATTCACGAAGATTCGTTGGAAGTGGAAGGGGCAACCAAGGCCCCGGATTATGCTTTCCGAATCGGGGGGACGCGCAAGTTTTTCGTCGAAGCCAAGAAGCCGGCCGTCAATATCCAATACGATATTTATCCCGCTTTCCAGTTGAGACGGTATGCCTGGTCTGCTAAATTGCCCCTGGGCGTTCTGACTGACTTCGAGGAATTTGCGGTTTACGAAAGCCGGAGTAAACCAGATAAAAGCGACAGCGCTGCGACCGGGCGGGTCATGCTTCTGAATTACAAAGATTACCTGACAAAATGGGATGAGATCGCGGCTATCTTTTCGCGGGAGGCCGTTCTAAAGGGATCGTTTGACCAATACGCCGAAGGTCTCAAAGGCAAGAAGGGCACGACGGAAGTAGACGACGCTTTTCTGGAAGAGATGGAACACTGGCGTGACCTGCTGGCGCGCATGCTCGCCCTGCGCAACCCCGACCTAAACGTGCGCGAATTGAATTACGCCGTTCAAATGACCATTGACCGGATCGTTTTCCTGCGCATCTGTGAAGATCGGGGCATCGAACGTGAGGACCAGTTACAAGAATTACTTGAGGGCGATCATGTATACGAACGCCTGTGCCAGTACTTCCGCCAGGCGGACAGCCGCTATAACTCCGGCCTGTTCCACTTCGCCGAAGAAAAAGGCCAATCCAACCGCCCGGACGATCTGACCCTGCGGCTGGCGATTGATGACAGGGTGCTGAAAGAAATTATCAGCGATCTGTATTATCCCAGCCCGTACGTTTTCCGGGAAATCCCCGCCGACATTCTGGGCCAAGTGTACGAGCGTTTCCTGGGGAAAGTCATCCGGCTCACCGCAGGGCACCAGGCGAAGGTCGAGGAAAAGCCCGAAGTCCGCAAGGCGGGCGGCGTGTACTACACGCCGACGTATATCGTTAATTACATCGTCAAGAATACAGTCGGTAAACTTCTTGAGGGCAAGACGCCACGCGAGACTGCCAGTCTTAAAATCCTTGACCCGGCCTGCGGGTCCGGTTCCTTCCTGTTGGGTGCATACCAGTATTTACTGGACTGGCATACGAAGTGGTATTCCGAGCATGAGCCGGAAAAATGGGCAAAGGGGAAAGCCCCTACAATTTTCCAAGCCCAGGGCGGCGACTGGAGACTCACCACTTCCGAAAAGAAACGCATTTTACTGGGCAATATTCACGGCGTGGATATTGACCCCCAGGCCGCGGAGGTGACCAAACTCTCGCTTTCGCTCAAGGTGCTGGAGGGTGAAAGCCAGGAAAGCATCGGGGCGCAACTGGGCCTGTTCAAAGAGCGCGCCCTGCCAGACCTGGGCAGGAACATACAGTGCGGCAACTCGCTGATCGGCCCGGATTACTACGAAGGACAGATGTTTCCTGACGAGGAGGAGCGCAATCGTGTCAACGCCTTCAACTGGCAGTCTGCTTTCCCGCATGTCTTTAGCATGGGTGGCTTCGACGCTGTGATCGGTAATCCGCCATACATTCGCATGGAAACCTTCAAGGAAATAAAAGATTACCTAAAAGCGAATTATGTTTGCCACGATGAGCGTTCTGATATTTACGCCTATTTTATTGAACGTGCTCACAATGTTTTGAAGGTAGGCGGATTATTCGGAATGATTGTTTCGAATAAATTTCTACGCGCCAACTATGGAAAACCATTACGGAATTTCATCCAACAAAACGCAAGTGCTAACCGCATTGCTGATTTTGCAGGTTTGCCCGTTTTCAAAGGTGCAACTATCAGGACAATAATTTTTCTGAGTTCACATGAAAAGCAGAAGGAAACTTTGCTTTACACACCACCGTTGCCTGTGGACCTTTTCTCAAAAGTTGAAACGGGTATTTATTCGGTTGAAGAAGCAATAACCGAAGCGACTTACAAAGTTTCTAGCGCTACTCTCTCAAAAGATGTATGGAGTTTTGCAAAACAGGATGCTGATGATTTATTAACTCACCTAAGAAAAGAGACAATACCCCTAGCGGAATACTGTAATGGGCTAATTTGCATGGGCGTTAAATCAGGTCTGACAGAAGCATTTGTGATAGATGCTGAAACACGCAATAAAATCGTTGAAGAAAATCCAAAAGCAGCAGAAATCATCAAGCCATTTTTGAACGGCCGCGACATTCGGCGTTATGTGCTGGAACCAAAGGGGGTTTATCTGATTTACACATACCATGGCGTGGAAATCTCGGAGTATCCCGCCATCGAAATTTATCTTAGGCCGTTCAAAGAGCAATTGAAAAAACGGGCTACAAGGCAAGAGTGGTATGAATTACAGCAGCCGCAGTACGCTTACGTCAAACACTTCGAAAAACCGAAGATTGTTTTTCCAGACATCGCCATTACACCTCATTTTGTTCTAGATGAAGATGGGTTCTTTGGCTCCAATACAATGTATTTTATCCCTGGGCATGATTTGTTCCTTTTAGGATTGCTTAACTCAAAATTGGGGTATTTCTATTTTCGTGCTGTCTGTGCGGGGCTAGAAGGTAAGAACGAAACTTATCTACGGTTCTTTGGGCAGTATCTTGAAGGTTTCCCCGTAGCGGAGGCAGAGAAAGCCGCGCATGACAAAATGGTCTTGCTGGTGGAGCGGATGCTGTCCCTGCACAAGCAGTCCGCCCGCACGCCGCAGGAGCAGGAGATGCTGCGGCGCGAGATCGAGTCCACGGATGGGCAGATTGATAGGCTGGTGTACAGTCTGTATGGGTTGACGGAAGAGGAAGTCAAGATTGTAGAGGGCGGGTGATGAAAGGGCAAGCACCGGAACGATTTGGCAGGCGCTCCATCCGCCTGAAAGGATACGATTATTCACAGGCAGGAGGGTATTACGTCACCATCGTAACACAATTAAGGGAATGTTTCTTCGGGAAAATCTGCACCGGCGAAATGATTTTCAATGATGCCGGGAAAATGGTCAATGCAGGGTGGATGTCTCTGCAAGAACGATTCCCGAATATCGAGACAGATGTATTTCGGGTGATGCCAAATCATTTGCACGGTATCATAATCATCCACAACCCCGAACCCGTAGGGGCAGGCCTTGTGCCTGACCATGATGCAAGCCTTGTGCATGCCCATGCGACAAGGGCGACCACAAGGGTCGCCCCTACCCTTGGCGAGATCATAGGCACATTCAAATCCATCACCACGCACAAATATATCCAGGGAGTAGATGAATTTGCATGGCCTGTCTTTTACAAGAGGCTCTGGCAAAGAAATTATTATGAACACATCCTCCGCGACCAGGCCGATTACGAACGCATCGCCGGTTACATCCTCGATAACCCGGCCAACTGGGATATTGACGACGAGAATCCCCACAATTCTACAGGAGCAGGAGATTCTGCGGCGCGAGATCAAGTCCACGGATGGGCAGATTGATAGGCTGGTGTACAGTCTTTATGGATTGACAGAGGAAGAGACCAGGATAGTGTAGGGAAAGTAACCCTTCTTGGGAAAGGATAAATAAAATGGCTAGCGTTTTTATTCAACTTGCTCGTAAAGTTCTTGAAGTCGAGAAACGCCCTTTAACGATTAATGAAATTTGGGAAATTGCGAAAGAAAAAGGCTACGACAAAGAATTAACCACCAGCGGAAAAACTCCTTGGGCGACACTGGGCGCTATGGTTCACGTTGATGTGCGCGATAACCCAAAATCGCTATTTGTAGCAACCGGCGCGCGCCCCAAGAGGTTTCTATTGAAATCGTTGGTCGAGAGCAATGGCGAGCAAATACTGGATATTCGCCCCCCGGAAGATAAAAAACGGAAAATTGAATATCTTGAGAAAGCTTTACACCCATTCATGGTTTATTACGGTTTTTATTATTTGAAAGCTTATCTAAAAACCATCCGACACATCAAATCCTACAAACGTGAATTTGGCGAATGGGTGCATCCGGATATTATAGGATGTTATTTCTCGTTTAGTGACTGGAAAGAAGAAGTTGTCGAAGTTAGTTCTCTTACAGGAAATGCCGCCATCAAACTATTTTCTTTTGAACTCAAAAGAGAATTGTCGCTTTTAAATTTGCGGGAAGCCTTTTTTCAAACCGTATCAAATTCATCATGGGCAAACGAAGGGTATTTGGTTGCCGC
>Ga0315274_10011266_pt1 | contig 12814 bp, 13 predicted proteins | sample YL17G02_20_MG_FD_203700 | JGI IMG/M metagenome (GOLD analysis project Ga0315274, IMG submission 203700) | Sediment microbial communities from Yellowstone Lake, YNP, Wyoming, USA - YL17G02_20 | ecosystem: Environmental > Aquatic > Freshwater > Lake > Sediment | place: USA: Wyoming | collected... | reverse complement strand
CACTATCTTAAACAAGAGGTATAGTGCATAATGGCAGGAGATGAGATATGACGAAAAATAAAAAAAGAAATGAAGATATTGTCGAGTTGATACGAATTGTTAGCAAACTTGCTGGGACTAATCTAGACGAGAGGAGACGAAATGAAAAAGATGAGAACATAAAAAATTTATATACCGGTCTAGAGATAATTTCTGCTGTAATAAATGAATATCCAGATAAAACGTATGATTCTCTTGAAGGTCTTTATAATTGGGTAAATAAAATCTAATTGGGTATCTGCACCGAGGTTCTTGCAGTACGTCTTGAAACCGTTAGCGAACTCCTCAGTACCTGATTTGGAAGAAATCCGCAGAAAGAGCTATATTCTCTCAATGACTCGGAAAGGGACTGGTGGCTTGCTTTCAAACATTAATTTTGAGATGGTTGGCCTTGGATTGAATGTGATTTTTCAAGGCATGTATAAAGAGCTGTATAACCGTTTGAGAGGTAATGCTGATTTGTTGGCATCGAATTTAGGTCAGCAGCTTAGAGACAAATAAACAAGGACTCAATAAATCATCAAGTTCTATATGCAAAATACATCTTCTATTCTATTCGTCGTGTTGAAAAATCAGTTGATGGTTCATTTGTTCCTTCTTGTATGAGTTCTATTTTAAATTTAAATTGCTTACTTACAAGTTTAGCAAGTACATCTTTGATTTCAGTTGATTTTTTCTCGTAATCCTCATGAGGATTAATTAAACCGTTATCCTTAGAATTGTTATATTTAATAACACATGAAATTTCTTTAGTATCTTTTGATATCGTAAATCCTTCTAAAATCGGGGTATGTTTGTTATAAAAAGATATATCCGAGCTTAATGGACGACCCCATTCTTGTACTGTATCTGAATAAATGAGAAGAAATATCAATGGATTTTTTTCAAAAGATATCAATGGTATCTCTTTGTTTAAAAATATATTCTTATCATGCAATGCAATTGCTAATGCAGCATTATAAACTGGTTTATCTTGTAGGTTAATGCTTTCTTTTTCATTAGTTTTGGGATTAGACACCCGATCTAATAAGCAAATAGCTGAAAGGATACCATGATTCTTTTTTTCAATTAATTCTTTTAAAATAATCCTTCTGAAATTATCGATAGAATTTTTATTATCTGAACCTATTCTTTTCGCATAGATTGATGCTAGTTGATCTATATGTTCCATATAGTTGCGATTCCATAATATGCTATCAATATTGAGATTATTATATACAGGCATATATTCAATATTAAGATAAGCTTTAAAAAATGTATTCATCCAAGAATCGACTTTTTGAATAGGATAACCGATATCATGAAATGTAGAAGTTAATAGCCAGGTATAATCTAAGTCGAACCTATACTTATTATCACCTATCGATTGATATGGTTTTTCGATTATTTCTCTAAATAGACTTATTATCGGTACACCCAGAAGAAATACTTGAAATTGATGTAAGAAATGATCCCGATATGAAGTATCTTTAAAAAGTATAGGTTCAAATTCTTTAAAAAGACTAATCATGACCAATCCATTTTCGGTTTGGTTTTTCTTCGACCATAGGTTATCCAAAGTATCAGAAGTTAATTCATATATATTTTTATCAGGGTTATTAAGGTTAGTAACAAAATTTTTAATGTCCTCTTTGTAACTTGTTTTTTTCATTTCTAATAATCTTAATATAAGTGCATCTGAAATCAATTTGTGAGACTGCATATTTTTATTTATATTCAAATTTACACTACGTAATTTATAATAAGAAAGAATAGATTTTATACGTGATTCTACATCCATCAAATTTGTTTTTATACTATTGATATCTTTACTTTTCTTTAAATTCTCAAAAATGTGTGAAATAGAATCATTTAAATTAAACAAACTTGCCTTAATAACCGGATCAATTTTTTTAATTTTTATTTGTAGATATCCTATCTTATATTTGTTCAGGATCGTCTTATATGTTTTTTTCAATAATGTTTTTGATGCTAAATATAAATACACATTCTCTTCGTTTATCGAAAAATTAATTAATTTAGAAATCGATGTTTTTAAATGATTTATATCTTGAATTTGTTCAATAATTACGATTATATGAACAGAAGAATCTTTATTAAATATTAATTCCGGTCGATTGCTATCAAATTGAGATTTACTAATAACTTTAAAACCAATTTTATTATAGTAATCTATTATGGTTTCAGTGATTTTCATTCTATTTATTAATCCGCTAAATTTCATTATTATTACCCTTTAGGGAGGTTATATTTTAATACTATAGAGATATTAGACAATTACTGTAGTTTATATTATCAACTATGTAACATTTATCTAGTTAAAATCCTTTTCGATTTAAAACTGGTCAATCCAAAAGAATCTAAGATACAGACCTTTTTTCAGTGTTGCCCCTAAATTCATGTTTCCATCGTAGCCCAAAAGTATGGGAATTATATAATATGACGATAGATAAAAATGATACGAACGTTGTCTTTTGATGGCTTTTCTAATTTGCGGGTAACATCCCTTTTTTCGAAATCTATTAATAGCAGGAACGCAATAAATCTTAGGGATAAATGACTTGAGGTAGATTAAAATGTTATCCATAAGAAAAATAACCGAAAAATATGAAAAAGCTCACCACAGAATTCAGAAAGGGATGTATTTTTCAGATTTTATTGAAACACCGAATTATAAACTTTGTTATAGCGATACAGTTTTAATTAACGATTGGAATTATGTAACATTTGTTAACCCCCTGAAAAGCAATATTCCTTTAATAATTAATAAAATCGTAACTGAATTTCATAACATTAACAGGGAACCTACGATTTATTTAACTCCATCAAGCTCACAAGAAGTTGAACAACATTTGTTATGTAATGATAAGTGGAAAATAAAATTTATTGATAGTTGGTTGATATTCAATCAGAAGAAAATAAATAAAGGCAATCTGGATCTTGATTTTGTTTTAGTAAAAAATGATTCTCCAACAAATATTGAAATGTTTATAAACTGTTTTATTAATTGTTATGGTGGACCGGTATCAAAGGATAACCCCTATGGAGGTTTACCTGGATATTTCTTTACTGCGTTCAGAAACTCTTTTAAAAATATCAGTATGGAAAAAATGTTTAATTTAATTGGTTTTTTCAATAACAAATGTGTTGGTATTGGAACAATAATCGTCTATAAAGACTATGCTGGAATTTATAACATGGGAACAATACCTGAAATGAGAAATAAAGGTGTTTGTAGAGCTATTACATATGAATTAATTCGTTATGCAAAAAAACGCAAAGTAAAAAATATTTTTCTCTTGACAGAAATCGATGGAGGACCAGAAAAAGTATATACTAATTTGGGATTTAAACGTACTTTCATTGGTAAAGGATATATAAAAAATGAATTGGGAGTGTGAGAATCAATGACTGAAGTGAATAGAAGGAACGTATTTGAAAGTTATTCATCGGGTATCTATAGTGGTAATTTTTTCCCATCAACCTATGCGATTGAATTAACAAATGCTTGTAATATACAGTGTATAATGTGTCCCAACTGTTCTATTAAAGACAATTCTTCTTTTATGACTGATGACATTTTCTATAGGATAATTCAATCTGTTCGTGAATACGCAGACAATATATTATTATACGGTATTGGTGAACCTTTACTTCATAAACATTTTATTAAATATTTAAAATATGCTCGAGCAAATACAAATGCAAAGCTTTGGCTTTCGACAAATGGACTATTATTAACAAAGGATATAGGTAAAGACCTCATAAATTCTGGACTCGATAATTTACTTATTAGTGTTGATGCTTTTAAAGAAGAAACATATAGTTCAATAAGAAGGGGAGGGGATTTCAATTTATTAAAAAATAATATACATGATTTCATCCAATTGATGCAACAAGTCTCAAAAAGTGATAATCGAAAACCAAAGACATATGTTCAACTAATTCAAATGAAACAAAATATGGATGAAGCTGACGCATTTAAAAAATATTGGTCAAATTATGATGTAAATATAAATATTATAAATTATCAACAATGGGGGTCAAAGTTGGAATATATCATTGATAATGATATTCAAAAGAAAAAATGTGAACCGAACCAAAGAAAGGCATGTAGTGATTTGTGGAATAAAATGGTGTTTGATTGTAATGGAAATGTTGTTCTCTGTGGTTATGATTTTCAACGGAATAATCTATTGGGGAATATTATGGACAAATCAATACGAGAGATTTGGCATGGTGCGGTCTTAAATAATGTTCGAAAAAAGCATATTAATAAAGAGTATTCTTCAATCTCTATTTGTTCAAATTGTAAAGATTGGACAATAATTCCCCCAAGGTACAATGAAATAGAAACAGTGGAAAAAATGATATTGGGGAAACCTGCATGAGTAATTTTACTATTTTCAATATTAATTTAATAAACTTGGAGACGGGAAAGGATATTCCGAGACAAGATATCCTTATGAAAGGCGGAAAAATTATATCTATTGAAGATTCCAATAAGAAAAGTGATTTATCAAATATAAGATATATAGATGGAACAAATTGCTGGGTTATTCCAGGATTGATCGATTCGCATGTTCATTTTACCGAAGAAGGAAATCCCGCTCTAAATGAATTAAGGAAAGATATTCATCACGAACAGATGGATACAATTTATACGCGATGTGTATATAATTTACGAAGTGCAATTACATCAGGTATAATCGGTGTACGTGATCTTGGTTGCAGTGGTCATACTAGATTTGTTTCAATTAAGGTAAAAGAAAGAATAGAAAGAATAAGAGGTTGTTTCCCAAGCATTGCTACTTCAGGTCCAGCAATTGTTTCACCTTGTGGACACCACGAGGATTTTTCTATAGAAATAAAGGACGTTGATAGATGTATTGTATTAATCCATAAACTTGCAAATGCGGGTGCTTCTATGATTAAATTAATCAATGATTTTCCTGTCATATTTTCTCCCGGACAAATAAAAGAAATGACAAAAGAAGCCCACAAAATGAAGATGTCTTTTTCAATTCATGCATTTACACCAGAGGGTATAGAAAATGCTGTTCTTGGTGGCGCAGATACAATTGAACACGCATCCCCATTGTCTGATTATCTGCTAGAGCTAATAAAGAAAAATCACGTTACGTTAATTCCTACGTTATATTGCTCAGAAATTACCTGTGAATATGATTATAGATGCCTTACCCCTGCCAAATATATGCAGTCATTTTTAGAATGGAGAGACTCATTACGAAAAAATCTACCAAATGCATTCGCTAATGGTATTAATATTCTTGCAGGAACAGATGCAGGAATACCTCCATCATCTTTTTCCGACATTCATAAGGAATTAATTTCATATACGAACCTAGGAATATCCCCCTTAGATGCTTTAAAAACCGCAACAGTAAATTATAGTAAAATAAAAAATGTGAGTAATAATGATCCATTAAAAAAGCACAGCACAGACCTTAAAAAGGGTGGTTTAGCAAATTTTATAATACTAAGTGAAAATCCTCTTGAAAATATATCAAACACAAGTAAAATTAATAATATAATTTTTAATGGGAGACCATTAATGCATTATCGTTATTGAATTAACACAGAAAGCAGAATGTTCAACGCCTCTTTTTTTACTAATAGATTTGTCTCTTTGTTTTTAGCATATTTCCTCCATATTGAGCGTTTCCTGCTCGCATTGATTGTAATTATTTGACAATGAATTTGAAAGGGACTGATGACTTACTGTCGAGCATAAGTATTGAGATTGTTGGTATGGGCTCGGATGCTATTTTTCAAGGTATGTATTGGGATATGTTTAACAGATAAAGAAGGAATGCTGAGTTGTTGGAGTTCGGAGAAAAATTATCTTCCACTTAAGAATTCATACATATCGCGATAAGTTTTATCGTTTATTATCACGAAACAGCTAGAAGAAGTTTTTTCATATTTACAAACAACAGACTTTTTAGACATCGTACCTTTACAATTCAAAGACAGTTTTAAAGATTTTGTATTGCCTATTTCAAATCTATCATTTAATTTATCAACTTTTCCCTTAAAAAATTCTACAACATCATAATCTTTGCTTTCATCAAAAGTATAATTTATTTGGAAAACTTCGTTAGTCCACTCAAACTCAGTTTTACAGTTAATTTCAATCCACTCATCAGTTTTGGATCTAGAAAATCTTGATAATTCATCAAGCTCATCTGATAGGAATAATAAGGTTTGCATCTCATTTACCGTATCCATCTTTACATATCGGTTTTTATTTGTATGAGCTGATATTGCATCTAGCAGGGTGATAATATAAGTCATACGAGCCGCATCTTCATTTTTAAGAGGATAGATATTCTCGGTACCATGTCTGATGTTTAAGTCATCAAAGATCCAATCAAGATACATCTGGAGCAAATATGCGGCCATGATTCCATGATCAAGTCTCTCAAAACTCTTTGCGTGATCTGCTCTGGTCCCGGAAGCATAGCCAATAGTCCAAGAATTCGGTCGCCAGATAAGCTGATACGAAAGGATGTTTAATAGTTCGTTTATTACAGGTTCATGAACCGTTGTAAAATTATAATCAAAATCTTTTTGTTTTAAAAATCCAAAATTATTAATCATTTTAGTCATCACTTCATTAGCTCTTTTAGTCCTTTCAATCGGGTATCCTAAGTCATGGGTGAGAGCTATCAAACACCACAAAGGATCTTCTTTTTCTTTTATAATTTTTTTAACAGTATTGTATTCTTCAAGGCATTTTACATCATCGCACAACAGGAATATGTTCATATAATCCATATCATTAAATTGGTGATATTTATCCTTTAGATAAAATCCAAGTAACATAACCCAAATTGAATGAATCATATGATCTCTATATTTTCTATCAATAGCAAACAGTAGATTTTCATACTCCATATATTCGTTTAAATAACGGTATAATTTATCATGACCCCTAACATTATCAGTAAGTGCTCGTAAGGATTTTTCAAAAAAGAATTGCCAAACATCCCATGCGATGTGTGTTTTTTCATATCGTTTCTTCGTAGTGTCACAAAGAGAAGATAACCACGATTCTATTTGTTTGTAATCCTCTGGAGAAATAAATTTCAAATCTTTCAATTTGTTTTTAAAAAAATCTACAATTTGTTCTCTTTGAAAAGTACATTGCACAACTGTCATCTCCATATGTTTCGATTTTTTAAGATATTGGTTTAAATTCCTAAGTCTTTAATTTAACAGGCGGTTTCAGGAATGAGATTTCATTTATAATATCTCCAATATCCTGCTGTCTTTCTTTAGGTAGGTATTTATTCAGGCAACTTGATATATCATTTTGTATACAGTTGATTAAAAATATATCCCTAAATTCATTTACAATCCGATTTACAGATGAATAGTATACTTTGGGCTGCATACCTTCAGTTTCATCCTCTTCAGGAATTGGCCAAATGAATAAGTTACATTCTTTCTTATCAATTATATTCATCCGAATAGCTTTTGGTCGATAAAAAAAGATTTTTCCAAGGTTATATTCGTTAAAGAGATTTTTTACTTTATTAATAGTGTCTCTTTTCTTTTCGTCTTTAATAATCTTTTTATCTGGGTTTGAGAGAAGGCAATAGATTTTTACATCATTTTTCCTTTTTTCTTTTAAGATATTTATTAATTTATCATTGCCTAGGATCCAATCTCCAGTGGCAGTCATAATTAAAAGCTCAGTCTGTGCACTCTCCCACAGGTCTAATGTATTATTTTCACCTTTATCGGATTCAATCTCAAAAAAATCCCTGTTTGTATGATTCAAAGCGTATGTTAGACTCTTTTTTAATTCTTTACCCGCGTTTTCATATCTCTCAATTTGGCTTTCGATATACCCTTTTATTTTTTCCCTATAACTTTGAGTTACATCATATATGTGTGGATATCCTTCACTCTCGATTAATTTTTTATCTTCTAAATTTTTTAAGGTATCATAAATACGACCAAATGGAACCGCATCGAATTTGTTGCATTCTTTCTGGATTTCCTCTGCTTTGGACGGCTTTCCTAAGTTTAACAAAGAAACATATACTGCGATTTCATTTTTTGATAAACCTATTTGCTGAAAATCCCTTTTTATATCCTCGTAATATCCTGCGAGTTTAGACTCCATTGAAATCATTCACTTAATTGGTAGGAAGTATATATAACTTTTCTTATTTTTTCATAAACAAGTTTAGATAAACTGGATTATCGAAAAGAGTTTATATACTCGTAGATACATAACGTATATGATAACCAATGACAATATGCCCTCTCGTTTATACGGAGGGGATATAATTGGTCAATGTCTCCTCCCCCATATACGATAAGAGGAAGCTCTCTCCTAATGATTCAGACGTTTCATATTATACTGACATCCATGATATGGAATGTTCTTGGGAGACTATAGATATACCCTATGGACTAAGGAATGATTCGAAGATTAATATTTATCCAAAGAGAAATTATGGTCACAAATCAAAATTAAAATCATTAACGGACATCGATATGAAACAATTAGCCTTTATTAACGTATTAAAAATAAACCATAGGCAGAATGAAAGAATCCATGGTAAACTATCTTTTAAAACGGGAGTTGGTATTCAAAAACAAGCATACATCATAGTAAAACGTTCTCCGAGTATAGCAAATAACATTGAAATTGAACATAAAATGTTTCAACCACTACCAAATGGTCCAGCCGAACAAAAGTTAATATGGCTAGCAGATAATTTTCTTTTTAAACCAGAAATGATGAGAGGTATTAAATTACCCATAGTTTCTAGAGCTCATGAAGATGAAATAAAGAATATTTTAGCCACTATCGAGTATAGGTATATAGATAGGATAGTAAAACAAGAATATATCAATGACGAAGTTGGAACTCCCCTCCAATGGATAGATTATGACGATTTCTTATGGGTCTATATGTATTTCCGCAAATTTGTGATTTATGGTGTAGCTCATACTGCCAAAAGGTTTGTGATAGAAGCAAACCAACTTCTTTCCGAAAAAAACTGGAACAAAGTAGATTTATTTAACAAATTGAAGGAAATTATCGGCATGCCTATGATTAAAGCGATATCTGAACAGGCATATATCTCTGAGTTTTAATCACATTGGTGTTGCTTTTCGCCACATTATGCGTTTCCTGCTCGCCACCTTCTTTCGCTACGGCAGCTGTCCAGCATAAAGGTTTCGCCTTCGGCATTATGATATCTATTTGCTGGAACCATTATTGCATACAGCCGCCTTGGACGCTTCGAAGGTGACTTCGCAATGGAAACGCAACGAATAGAAATACGAAAAGCACAAACTAGCCCTATTGAAATGGGCATACAAAAGTTATACAAGAGCTGCTATGGCATGTTCCTAGTAGCCCTGTATGCAAATCGCACGATGCGGTTGGATGACAAGCTTCGAATCCACAAGGCTTTTGAAGCAAAGTTTAACGAACTTACAGCTTTGGCTCAGAAAGAGCCATCTGCTGTAGGGAAGGCTGTTCTCTGTGAGGCTGATGTGGACAGCCTCAAGCAGGAGTGTGCATTACATGATGCCATGAGGGATTTCAGCCTGACCAGCGAACATGACTGGGATTAGGCCTTTCTTTTTATCCCCTTTCCTTTCCCATATTTCTTCCATTACACCTTTTTCCTTCATTTTTTCTAACAACATATATGCAGCAGGATATGAAATACTATGCGATTCCGGTAGTTCTTCTGCACATATTATTCATATTAATCTTATTTACATCTTAGAACATGAATTTTAAATATGTAGTTTTATGGTGGCAGTCCGAGAAGATATGTAATATTTGAGTAAAATATCCCTAATTGGATTCGGTCAATTCCTTTTCCATCATTTGCCTTCCTTTTCATTTCTGCTAGAGCTTTTTTTGCATTTTCTATTTCCTTCTCTCCAGCTAACATAACTACATTCGTATCAACGGCTTTTCGATATTGATCAGAACATCTAATTGCCAAATCTAAAACCATTGGCAGAATGGTTTCTGTAAGCATTACGTCCCAATCATTTGTTATTTTTGAGATTTCAATAATGGTCATTTTTCACCATCCAATCGAAATTTAAATTTCGATAAACTAGCATTAACTTTATTATTCTATCTCTCATGAACAATAAAAACCGATTATACAACTACCTAAACTAATCATAGAGATAATAAGGGATGATATTATAGCTATATATATTTTGGGTGATTTTTTTGCACAAGGTATATTCTATATATAAACTTTTAATTGGGTTTATTTTTAAATTCTATTTTTTTCGATGAAAATCAACTAGTTTCGAATAATGGTTTTAAATTGTTATTATAAATATCTGGTTGTTCTTATATAATCTTTAAATGTGAATTGCATAACTGGATTACGATAGATAGATATTATGGATATAGGGAAAATCCATTACGGTTCAATCAACCAAATTTGGAACCTATAGATGAAATTTATATTGTAACGCGCATAGAAGATAAAATATTATGAAAACAAATTGTCTCCAACAAATTATATCCCTCATGTTTATGTCTTGGTAAGTGTAGGTTCGTGTGGATAGAGGTATATTAATTCTGATGGATATATAATAAACTCACTCCGCCTCATTCTCGCTTTGGTAGAATATATTATAAAATTGGTTTAAAGAATATATTGAGCGAATATATTTAACTACTGAAACAAAAATCAGACCTTAATAAATTTCGTGCTGAATTTTCATATCTCTCGCAGATATATTATGAAAGGATATGGGATATAGAATATGTAACAATAAACAGAACTATATATTCAAAGTCAGAATATTACACACGCATTTACAACAGCAATTATGGCAGTTGATAGACTAATGAGACATTACTGTGGGTGTTTACTATGAATAAAAATGGAGTGAATTGTGGATTGGATGGCCCATTATTACAATATATGGAGTTGCCCCGTGAGCATAATTGGAATTCGACTTTACTTTTTCTGTATTTACATACTTTAAACTTACATACAAACACACAGACTACCGAAAAACACTAACTAGGATGAGCAGACAGCTTAACCTAATCAAAGAAAACAAATGAACTGGACCTCGAACAGATTAGGATACAAGAATAGGGAGAAAGGGCAATTTAACAATAACCCTAGGGAGATATCAATACTTGAAGATTAATATACAAAACAGAGAATATTATAAGAACACGATATGATCAAAATATAACTACTACGAAAATCTTAAGGAATCAATTGGAGCGACGGAATATGCTCGTCGCCTCCGCTTCGCTTCGGCGACGCGGGAATATAATTACTACGCGAAATCAATTTTAGAAAATTTAATAAAAAACAGACAGAGAGAGGGAATATCAAACCCGCAAGGATTTAAATCAATTAGCTCTCAGAATTGTACTGTTTCTATTCGTAACAATAATTGGTCATTTTAGTTCTATGCTGGGATTTTAGTTCTACGAGGGCAGTATACCAATTTTGCTGGAACTTTACACTTCACTTATCCCTAAGGATATCTGAAATTAGCTGGTAGGTGAATGCATTAGAACCGAGTGAGTGGTAGCGAACGAGAGTTCTAAAGCAACGATAAAGGTTGGTTATTCTAAAGAAAGTACCTTTAGATTTATTTTTGTTCCTTTTTTCCATAAATCTTTTCTCATTGAAATTGCGGTTTCCATAAAATTAGTTTCTGTTGGATGTTCCATAAAATCTTTCATTTTTATTAAGACCTCATCAGAAGCATAAAGAAATGAATTGTAATAAAATTCGATTAATTTCTCGTTTAAATATTTTTTCACTTCTTCACCTTTTTTTAGGTTCTGAATGTTTGGATCTTCAATATTAAACTGACCAACAATTTCTGGCTTTAGAATACACCTCATAAAAACAAGCGTAGAGCGATATTTATTTTCATTTAAGCTTTGGATTCTTAATTCAGTTTCTCTTTTTTGATTCCATAAGTGTTGAAGGTAACCCCCCAACAATCCCGCCTATTCCCAATAACCCAAGTACAGAAACTATTGTCTGAATATCCATATAATAGGATAATTGATTACTGTATTTAAATTTTCCATCGCCGAAGAATTTTACCTAACGGTCGATTACATAAGAAGTCCCGAGCGAAACAAGGGAATTAAGCGAACAACAACGAACCATATGTCTGTTGTTATATGTTGTGCTTGGTCACGTTCTTCATTATCCATTCTCTTTATTATAGGACTCTTCATGACGCTTTTTCACATCTTCAATAGTTAGTGAAGACATAACAGTGCCATATTTCTTAAGTATCATATAGCCAGAAATATAATCCTCTGGGTCGCCTATTAATAAATCCTTATTGGAAATATCCCATCCATCTGGGCTTCGGTTTGAGTTTACAGGTGTCTTTTTACCTTTCTTCTCCATTTTTGAGCTTGGCATCCTTGCTTTTGCCAAATCGTTTTTTAAATCAGATATTTTATTATAGAAATTTTCCGAAAAACATTTCTTTGCTTGACACATGGTTCTAACCACCTCATATGCTCCTAACGTCCACAACCACATCAAAGTTGAAGCATGTGCTATCAGATCGCCTTGAATTGGGTTCATTGAAAAACCTTTATCAAGTTTTTCAATAATCTCATCGGATATTGATAAGAGAACATTATTCCTACCAGATAAATAGAATGAAAAAGCCAATAGAGGTTCTCGTGTTAATATCTCTTTTTCAGAGGGATTTATTAAAATTTCTTTACAACTTTTCTTATCAT
>Ga0315274_10011265_pt1 | contig 12814 bp, 10 predicted proteins | sample YL17G02_20_MG_FD_203700 | JGI IMG/M metagenome (GOLD analysis project Ga0315274, IMG submission 203700) | Sediment microbial communities from Yellowstone Lake, YNP, Wyoming, USA - YL17G02_20 | ecosystem: Environmental > Aquatic > Freshwater > Lake > Sediment | place: USA: Wyoming | collected... | reverse complement strand
TTTCCTGATCATGGAGTTGCTGAGTCTGAGGTTGTGCGTGTGGAACCGGTCTCTGGCTTAATTCCCGCCCGCATCTTGAGACATTATATATCACACAGAAAAGAACTTGGTCAAATGTTACGACCGATCAGCCTGAATAATTATGGATCTTTGAAAAACGCGGCTGGCCCGCTGCCGTTCACTGCGATCCGGCCTGCCGAGATTTCGCGACTTCGACGAGTCCCTCTGCCAGGATCATTTCTCCCGAAGAAAATCCTTGATTCGCGGATCTACCCTGACCTTTTCGAAATCCTTCTCCGAAGCGACCCTCCCCCAATCGCGAAAGCCCGCCGCCTTGGCTTTCTGGAAAAAGTCGAGCGTTTTCCCGACGTCACCTCTGACTGCATAAATTTTGGCATAGGCAAAATAGAGCACGGATTGGTCTGCGCCTGACGTCCGGACATCGGCGGTGAGAGTCTTGTGCGTTTCCAAATAATCCGGGTCGAGCTCGATCCCGTGGGTCAAATAGCGAGTCCCTTCTTCCATACGACCCTGAAGGAGAAGAAGCGTTCCCAGGCCGTAGTTGGCAGGGATCGAGTCCGGGCCGACGGCCAGGGCTTTTTTAAACATTTCTTCGGCTTTTTCGAACTGCTGCCTGAGGAAGCATACTCCTCCGAGGTTGTTGTAGGCTTCAAAATATCGGGGATTCAGGCGGACGGCCTTCTGTAACTCTCTCTCGGCGGCAGTATAATTCTTAAGGTTGATGTAGGCGATTCCCAGGAGATTATGAGCCTTATCGGAATTGGGATTGAGTAAAATGGCTTTATCAAGCTGCCCGACGGCCGCCCCGTAATCACCCTGCTTAAGGCTGGACGTTCCTTGTTCAAAATAGAAAACGAAGTCCTGCCCCTTGTCCTTTGATTCAGCTTGTGGTTTTGTCTTTATCGTGGCACAAGACGTCAAGACCAGAAAAGAGGCTATCAAAGTCGCCAAAATCGTTTTTCGCATTTTCCCCCTCCTCGGGGCCGGATTTTTCTCTCCGGCGATCACAGAGAATCCATTGAAACCCCTGAACTCTTCAGATTCGAAACCTTAAGGTTATTTTATGCCTTCTTCTCCAAAAATTCAATTTATGGCAAATGTCAAAGCAAGAGGAACTGCTGGTCGTAGCCATGATCGAAACCGAAGAAGGTGTTCGTCACGCTCAAGAGATCGTAGAAACGCCTGGGGTCAGCGCCATAGAGACTGTTCACATCCCGGACGAGGATGCTCGCCGCATCCTAAGGTTGTGTCGAGAGCATAAAGTCATTTCGGCAATCAACGCAACTCCAGACGATATCAAGGCTAAAATCGATGCGGGCTACAAACTGATCAGCGTAGGGTGGGATTTCGGCCTCCTGCAGAAAGGACTCAGCGATACATTCAAGGCTATGCGTTTGGCGATAAAATAGAATCCGACGTTCCGGACTCGGCTGCCCAGTTCCCTTAGAAATTTCTCAGTAATAGCCCGCCTTTTTTCTGCCGATTTATTTGATATCAGTCTTAAACGGAAGGTCACAGTTTGTCTTTTCTTTTCGAATGATTCTGCGGGATTTTTAAAAATAGCTAAAACGGGGGATTAGAATATCCTTTTGGGCTTGGGAATATTCTCAAAAAAGGTAGATTTGCTTTTATCGTAGAGGATCTCTCCGTTGATAATCGTGTAGTCCACATAGGTTCTGTAATCGAAGGGGTTCCCATCCAGGATGATGATATCCGCGTCTTTTCCTTCCTCGATGCTTCCCAGACGATGACTCATTCCCAGCAATTCCGCCGGCCAGAGCGTGATCGCCCGGAGGGCATCCTCCTCGCCCAGCCCTCCCCTTATAGCGTAGGATCCGGCCAGGGGAAAGGTCAAGAGATCCGTGCCGAGCGTTCCGCCCGTGCTTATGAAGACAGAAGTGCTGAGCAGGGCGAACTTGATTCCGCTCTCTTTCTGAATCACCGCGTTCCTGATGTTCGAGCCGCCGGAGGGGAATCGATACCGATCGGGCTCAAAAAAGCCCTCCGGCTGAAGGATCGTGGAGATGTTCCTGCGCCCGATCTCCTGCGGCAGAAGCCATCCCTCTGCGGCTCCGACGATCTGACCCCGAACGCCGAATTCGTCGACGAAGGAGAGGGCCTTCAAAATATCCTTTTTCCGGTCGGCCGCAAACCGCACCGCCAACTTTCCCTTGAGGATATCGACATAGTTCTTGATCTGGGGAGAAGGAGGCGCAGGCGGTTTCTCTCCTCCCAATACCTTGGCCTTCTCGGATTCCTCCTCTTTGGCCATGGACTCTCTGGCCTGCTGGAAGAATCCCCTCAACTCATCTTTTTCGGAAGGCCTCAGGCGGGCGATATCGATGAGAAGATAAGCGGGCTCATTGATCAGCATGTCCCTGAGCCGGCCGTAGGCCGGCTTGATGACGGCGTTCACAAAGGTATAGCTCTTTCTCGCCGGACCCGTCCCCGCGAATAAAGACGGACTGTAGGCCGTAATTCCTGAGGCCAGGCAGAGACGGACCTGGAGGCTATAGGGATCCAGATAGTTCAGCAGTCTGGGATCCCTGTCATCCCTGGCAAGCCCATTGAGGGCGAGAGATGCGGTTTGGGCCACTACAAACCCCGGCATGATCCATTTTCCTTCGGCATTGAGGACCGAAGCCCCGTCGGGCGGGATGAGGTCCTTCCCGACCTTCTCGATCTTGCCCTCTCTGACCAGGATCGCCCCGCCATGAACGACACCCTTGGTGATCGTGTAGACAGTTCCTCCTTTGATGAAAAGGAATTTGCCCCTGGCCTGAGCCGCGGGCTTCTCCTGAACCCCCGCCTTGGCCTCTTTCGCCTGACCCGCAAAGAAATCGATCGGCAGAGCTATGACAAGAAAAAGAAAGATGAATAACCGCCGGGATCTTTTCATCGGATGAACTTCCCTCCGGACACCACCTTTTCCACCGTCGGGGCATTCTGGAAGGGATCATCCCGAAAAACGATCAAGTCCGCCTTCTTCCCTTTCTCCAGGCTTCCCAGGTCCTTATCCAAGCCAAGAATCTCCGCGGGGACGATGGTCACCCCCTTGAGCAGCACATTTATGTCCACGCCGTAGACAGCCAGCTGATTCAGAAAATCGAAGAGGTGGATCTGGTCATCGACTTCTCCGGCAGGCTGAAAAGCCAGCTTCAACCCCAATTCCTGGCATTTCAACACGAAGTTTGTCCTTTCGGCCGCTGACCAACGCATGAGGGTGGAGATCGCCGGGGCGAGAATGAGGGTGACTTTTTTTTCTTTGAGAATTGATCCGGCTTTGTAGATATCCGGCCCTCCTCTGACAATCACCTTGACCCGGGGATACGCGGAGACAAGTGCCATGAAATGGTCCACGGCGTCCGGCGTGCGGCATTCGGCAAGGATGGGCAATTTGCCCTCAACCACCTCCATGAAAACCCTTGTGGCCTCGCTGATGGTCTCTTCCTCATCCGCCTGATCCGTCTTTTTCTCTGCTCCCTTTTCCTCTTTTTTCTTCTTTTTTTCTGCCTCCGCCTTCTTCTTTTCCTCCTCTTTTTTCTTCAGCTCTTCCAGTTTCTTCTGGGATTCGTCCAAGGACCTCTTCATCATATTCCAGAAAGGAGTGCTGACTGAAACCACGACCTTGAGATAGGCCCGGTCCTTGACAAGCATATCCTTTAATTTCTGCCCTTCCGGCCTGATGACGGCGCTCAGGCCGCAAATTCCTTGAGCAAGAGGCGAGACGGCCAGCGTGGTAAAGCCGTGCTTCAAGGCTTGCTGATAATCGGGATGCTCGGGATAAATCGAATACAGGACGGAATAATTAGCCAAGTTTTCAACCGAAGGGCCTGTCGTCGCGGCCAGGACTTCTGCTTGAGAAGGCCTCGGAATTCCCAGGCTCGAATCGGGAGAAACGATTCCGGGCATGATGTATTTATCTGAGAAATCGAAAACTTCGGCCCCGGGTGGAATAACGACCTCGGCGCCGACCTCAGCGATACGGTCGTCACGGAGAAGGATCACTCCATTTTTTATGATTCCTTTTGTGACGGTCTGGATCCAACCTGCTTTGATGGCGATGGGCTTTGGCAGGAGCTTTGGCGCGGGTTTTTGCTCGGCGGAGAACAAAAGGAGACAGGAAAGACATGCGGAGAGCCCGAAGGCAACGATAGACATAGGCTTGGGACCAGTCCTTCCAGAGTCCTTCCGTTCAGTACCTTTGGCCATCCTTCACAACCTCATAGACAACCTTGCCGTTGACCATAGTCAGGACGACATGACTCCGCACATCCAGGGGATTCCCGGTCCATACGACCAGGTCGGCATCCTTGCCTTTCTCGATGCTTCCCACCCGGTCATCGATCTTAAAAGCCCGCGCTCCGTTGATAGTAATGGCTTCCAGAGCAAGGTTATCATCGATCCCGAGGCGCACGGCCATGGACGCCTGGAGGAAGAGTTTCTCCTCTCCGATTCCCACGGCATCGGTGTTGAGGGAGATGTTCTTCACCCCGGCCTTGGCATATTCTGTGGCAATCCCATGGAAGGCGTCATTCTCATAATCATAGAGACGCGGACCGCAGTCATAATAGACCTCTCTCGTGGCGATGGCCGGTCCGTTCCGATAAGCCCCGAATTCGCCGTGAGTAATGATCGCATTCTTCATTCCCAGCTCATCATGGTACATCCGGAAGACCATCTGGACGGGTTGAAACCAGGCGCAGTGGACAAAAACCGGAATGGTGCCGTCATACACGTCCTTGATGTATTCAAAATCGATGTTTTTTTCCAATTTCCGCTTCGACGCTCCGGATTCATAGGCCTTGCCGGCATCATAGTATTGTTTGATTTCAGCCATCAGCTCCCGCAGGTGCCAGTTCATGCCCATCCTTCCCGACCCGATTTCTCCCGTCCATCGTCTCTCCGGGTTTCCTGCCTGGGCAATCTTTAAATCGCCGGGGAAGCGCAGCACCACCTCGTCGAGGTTGTCCCCTGCCGTCTTCATGACGATACCGGTCCCGCCGTTGTTGCTTCCACTCCCCGGAATGTGATTGATGGTCGTCACGCCGGCAGCCACGGCGCGCTCCAGGCCGGGAGTGTTTAGAGCGATGGTATCCAGGATTCTCAGCCCGGGGTTGAGCTGATAGATCATATCGTTGATGTCTCCGTAGCCTTCTCCGCCTGAATGGGAGTGGATATCCACAAAGCCGGGAAGAAGCCAATGCGCAGAGGCATCGATTACAGTGTAGTTCGCGGGAACGGGGATATCCTTCCCGATGTTCTCGATCTTGCCCCCCTTCACCAAAACCACACCGTTCTGGATGATGCCTTGGGTAATGGTCAGGATCTTGCCCGCTTTGATGGCATATCCAGGCCGCCTGTCCTGGCCGGCCGAAGTAGAGAAAACCAGGCCCAGGCAGGCTGCCATGCAAATCACCGCATTGATAGTTTTAGCTTTTGCTCTCATCTGGACAGGCTCCCATCATCCGAATAGACCTTTATTCCCTTTAGGTAAATCCCTTTTACCCTGGTCGCCAATTCAAAGGGATCGCCGTCCAAGACAACAAAATCAGCGTCCTTGCCCGCAGCGATAGATCCCATTCTATCTGCGACGCCCAGGATGCCGGCTGCATGGGCCGTCACGGTATCCAGCGCCTCGGCCCGGGACAGCCCGTATTGGACGGCGTAGGAGAGCTGAAACGGGAGAAAAGAGGCAGCGGCAGAAGAGGAGGAGCCCAGGGCCACGGGGATGCCATGGCTCAAGAGTTCCCGGATATAGTTGATTCGCTGGCCTTTCTTTTCCACGATGACTTCAGGGCCGGCTATGACAGAGACATTTCTGGCTTTCAGGTCCTCAGGAATCTTATATGCTTCATGGCCCCCGACAACGACCAAGCGGATCCCGAATTCATCCTTGAGCTTAAGCGCAGCCTGAATCTCATTTTCTCTCGAGGCGCGGATAAGAGCGGGGATTTTCCTGTCGAGGATCTGGAGGATCACTTCCTGATTGTCGTCTTTTTTGGGTTCCTTGGGCTCCGGGACTTCCTTTGCTGCCGGTGCCGGTACCTGCGTCTTATCGCCTTTTCCTTTTTCTTCCTTTCCGCTGTTGAGAGATTCCTGGTATTTCTTCAAGTCTCTCAGGTATTTTTCAAATCTCTTGCGGTATTCCCGGGCATCGAGGAATATCTTCTCGAGATCCCCATAGCGTCTCGCCACATTCCTCTCTCCAGCGAACGTAAACACCACTCCTGCAGGATCCACCACCGCTAGATCAGAGGGCGAGGAAGCCGCAAGGTTCATCAAAAAGGGCATCCCGCCGGTGAAATTTTCGGTAGGAATCGCGATCAAGGCCGAAATGATTCCCTCGGCCAGGACGGCCTTGAATGACTCATCTCCATAGAAAACGGCCTCCGAGGCTCTAAACCGCGCTTCTATGCGTCGAGGGGCTCTCGGCGCCTCTTCCGGCCCGCCAATAACCAATCTGAACGCGCCCGGCAACGCTGCGCGCCAGGGAGGCGGAGGCTCTATCCGGACGTTATAATCTTCCTGATGGAAGCCCAGGTAGGAATAGGCATCGATCAACCCGGGGATGACGACCTTGTCCGATAGATCGATGATCTGCACCCCTTTGGGGGATTTGGCCTTCTGGTGGACTTCGATGAATTTCTTTCCTCTGACGAGGATTCCCCCGTTGGTGATGACCAAGCCTTTCTCGCAGCTATATATTTTCTTGGCTTTGATGTAGACCGCTTCGTCCGCCTGGGCGTGAAGAAGAGAAATGCCCGCGACCGCGCAGGCCAGAACCAGCCCTATGCCGGCGGCGTGGAATCGCTCATTGTTCTTCATAGACGATTCGTCCTTCAATCATGACCTTTTCTAGCCGGGGAAGAGGCTTGCCGGCTGTATTTCTCAAAAACAGGATATCCGCATCCCTTCCTTTCCCCAGGCAGCCGATCCTGTCCTCGAGGCCAAACATCTTAGCCGGGTTGATGGTCATCGTCTTGAAAAGCTCTTCCTGCGAAATTCCGAACTTTTGGAAATACTGGACGACCCAGAGTAAATCAGGCAGATATCTTTCTTCATCGGGAATAATTGCCACCGGGATTCCCTGCCGGATCAGGGTGGGGATGTTTGCCAGTTGGTTCTCGAGATCCGCATCTCCGGCCGCGCTCCCGCCAGGGGATTGTCCGTTGGGCTTGACCAAGGCTTCGGCGATGACCGAGACGTTATTGTTCTTGATAATATCGATCACCCGATAAGCCTCAGTGGCTCTTTGGATGATCAGGGGCATCTTCAACGCTCTGGCCAATTCGACAGCCTGCCGGATCTCCGATTCCTTTTCGCAGCGAATGATCAGGGGCAGTCCTCGACCCTGAAGCGTTTTCAAGGAAGATGATATATTTCCGAAATATTGAGCCAGATCGCCTGAATAAGGCTCGAATCTAAAAAGCTCTGTCAGAAGCCAGAACGCACCCAGGCTTGAGGAAGGATATTGCTTGAAGGAGGGGACAATGGGATTTTCAGTGGTGATCGGAGCCGGGAAAATGTCTGTCATCGGGGGGAGGACAGCCTCTCTGACAAGATTGATGTTCAATGCCGCTTCCGGGTTGAGGACCGAAGACAGGCGCCCGCTATTGCCGAGTCTTACCACGGCCCCTCTGCCCGATATCACCCTGTTCGCCGGCATGGACACATAGGCCGACGTAATTCCTCCCCTGATAAAAAGGGCGTAATCGCCGTGTAAATCAAACCTGTCTAGAGCCGAGGCATCGGGAGTGAAGGATTCGAAGTTTATATTTTCGCCCGACGAAAATTGGCCTGAAGAGGCAACGAATCCCGGATACAACATATACCCCCGAGCGTCGACGATTTCCGCGTCCCGGGGAATTTGTATATCCTCCCCTATCTCAACAATCTTTCCCTCTTTGATCAGGATCGTCCCCGATCTGATGACCTTCCCATCCATAGTATGGATTTCCCCGCCGCGGATAGCGATCGTGCCGGAGAAGAGGGGCGGCCCCCAGCCCAGAAACACGAAAAGAAAGAAGAGGATCTGGATACGAATCGCGATTGGCATGAACCTGTTAGTCAGAGCTTTCATCTTTTCCCGCTGATCACTTGATTGCCTTTCCCTCCATCAGCTTTATCAACTCTTCGTCCTTGTCTCTCTCATAGACGACTTTGCCGTCGATATAAACAAATTCCACCTTGGTCGTAACCTTAAAGGGCTCATCATCCAAGACGACAAAACTGGCCAGTTTTCCCTTGTCCAGCGAGCCGATGAGCTTGTCCACACCTAGAAATTGAGCGGGGACAATGGTCACTGCCCGCAGGGCTTCCTCGGGACTCAGACCGCCGTTCATGGCCTGCATGGCCTGATAAAACAGGCTGCGCGCGTGGATCTCCAAAGGGTTGGATTGGAGAGCGAACACAACGTTCTTCTCACGAAAGACCCTGGCCACCTCGATTCTCCTGGTCTCCTCCGTGAGCGGATCGCGATCGAAATAGACTAGCTCAGGATCGAGAATAACCTTGAGCTTATTTTCGGCTATGAATTCCGCCGCCTTGTAGCATTCGGGACCAAGGATATAGACCGATTCAAAGCCGTACTTTTTCGACAGCTCGTGGGCCCGGATGACATCGGATGGCGATTCGCAGTAGACAAACGCTCTGTACCTTCCCCTGAACAGGTCTGCCACAGATTCATACTTTACACGCTCAGGAGACCGGAAGGAGCCGGGAGTGGAGACCATCTTCTCCCCCGCCTGGGCATCTCCTTTCTCCCTTTCCATATACTTTTTGGTCTCGTCGAAGTAGCGGCGGAGTTGAGCTATGACGCCCATTCTTGTCTGTTGGGAAGTCCCCGCCACCGAGATCTTCATCCCGGAATCGGGAACGATCAGCATGTCCTCTACGACCAATCCCACGGATTTCACCAACGACCCCAGGCCGCCGAGAATGGTGTTATTCCCCGGGAGGATGTTGAGGGCTGTCACTCCACTTCTCAGGGCGGTCTTGAAGTCGTCATGGGAGGTATCGATGCTGTCCCGCACGGTGACGAAAGGAGTCAAAGGATTGGTCTCGTTGGCCGCATCATAGCCTCTGGCTGCATGAGCCTCGACAAGGCCCGGGACCACGACTTTCTTGCTGTAGTCGACCGTGACGGCGTTCCACGGAATCTCCAACCCGGCCGCCACATCTTGAATCTTTCCGTCACGGATGAGGATGACTCCGTTCTCGATCACCCCATGGGTCGCCGTGAATATCTTTTTCGCCTTGACCGCAACCACCTGGGGCTGCGCCGTGAGAGGAAGAAAAAGAAGGGCCGCGGCCCACCAGGTGCGGCATCGAGAAAAGCCAAGATATATTTTCATCGGACGTCTCCGTTCCTATTATTTATGCGGATCCATAAGACTGCCGTTCATGACAATTCGATAAAGGCGGGAGGAAGGCTCGAAAGGATCGCCATCGAAAATCAAAATGTCCGCATCCTTGCCTGCCTCGATCGAACCCAACCTGTCCTCAACTCCCAGGATCTTGGCGGCGTCCAGGGTTAGGGCGGTCAAAGCTCGGCTTGCGGCCAATCCCATTTCCACGGCATAGATGGCCTCGTCTCTCAGGTGGCTGATGGAACTCAGTTGGCTATTCTTGAAGGCGAAGGGAATCCCTTTTTCAGCCAGAAGGAGGGGGGTGCGCGCATAATAAGTATCGTCCTCCCGGTCAAAATCTCCCCTTCCCCGGAGGTTGTAAACAGGGCCATAGATCACGGGGATATTTTTTTTCTTGAGGTTGTCCAGATATCTCCAGGCATCCACTCCGTCTTCCAGAATCCAGCGGTATCCGAACTCATCCATCAGCCGGAAGGCTGTTTCGATATCCATGTAGGACCTGGCTTTGATCCTCAGGGGGATTTTTCCCTGCAAGACACTGCGCAGCAGAAGCTCCTTCGGGCTAAGCCCGGAATCCGGGACCTGGCTCTTGCTTTGAAGCTTTGTCAGCTCATAGCGCACGATAAAGACGACTCCCATCCTGTTCTGCGGCCGCCTGACGCGGAGGTCCATCGGGTTAAAACTGGGGGGGGTATTGCCCGCAGCGGGCTCCCGGCCCAGGACGACTTTGAGGTGAACCTGATTGCGGATCAGCATGTCCTGGGGACTATTTCCTCTGGTTTTCAGGACCGTCCCCGTGCCGTTGAAGACATTCTTGTTCCCGGGCGCAACGTAAACAGCCGTGACGCCGCTTCTCCAGGCCGTCTCAAAATCTGCGGCCCGGGGATTTATCGAATACAGCAGATTCATTTCCGGCGTGGTTTCCGATCCTTCCTCGTTGGCCTGCTCCACAACATTTATATGCGCAGCCGCCGCGATGAAGCCCGGTGTGAGGACTTTATCTTTGAAGTCGAGAACATCTGTGCCCTTCTTGACAGGATACCCTTTCCCCACAAAGGTGATTTTCCCGCCCTCGGTCACGATGAACGCGTCCTTCAAAATCCTGCCGTCTCCGACATGCACAGTGCCCGCCCTTATGACCAAGATGTCCTGACCGGCCAGAAAACAGGCGAGAAGGGCCAGAAGGGAGAGGAGACAGGAAGATTGTTTGAGCAACCTTTGCCGCAGGACCAACCTCATGAATTTACTTTCCTTTCTCGAAAACATTCCGGCCATTGATATAAACGGCCTCGATCTGAGACCTCAAATCCAGCGGCTCTCCCAGAAAAACAACAAGGTCGGCATCTTTCCCCTCTTCGATAGAGCCCACAGAATCGGCCACTCCGAGTATCCGGGCTGGAGTGAGGGTGATCGTCTTCAGGGCCTCTTCCTGCGAGACATTCTGGTGGTAGAGCATCAGGGCCGACAGGCGTAACCATAAAGGCTCACCCTCGGGCATGTGGCTGACAAAGGCGACGGCGATTCCCTGTTTTGCCAACAGGGCCGCATTCGCGGCCATTTTTTCCGGATAGGAGGGAAGAAATGGGGAAAGAAGAACCGGAATCTCTCGTTCCTTCAAAGCGCGGCTCAAGAGATGGGCCTCCTCGCCCCCCACGATGACTCCTTTCAACCTCCATGTCTCGAGCCACTTCAATGCGGTATTGATTTCGGCAAAGGTGGAGGCGGCTATCATCGGCGGAAGGTTTCCATCCAATAATCTGAGAATAGCCCTCTGCTCAAAGACTCCTTCCCTTACGCCCCCCCTATTTCCCCTGACTGCCCGCATCTTCTCACTGAGCATTTCCTGGGCCCCCATCAAAGAGGTGGGCGCGCGGTCCGGTCTCACAGCGGCGGCGTTGAAGGATATTTTGAGGAACGCCTCTTTTTTAAGAATGGTCATATCAGTCTGGCTGTTGGGCAATTTCATCACAGAGCTTATGCCGGCCACCAGATTCTCATTTCGAGGCGAAAAATTAACGGTCGTGATACCGGACTGCAAAGCTTCCTGAACTTCAGGATTCAAGGCGTCAAAGGCAGCTAAGGCCACCAAGTCGGAAGTGATCGACTCTGTGTTCTCCAGAAGCCGGTAATATCCTGAGAGATAGGTGTGGGCATCGACCATACCCGGGATGATAGATTTCCCGGAATAATCGATAACCCTTCCTTTTCCTTCAGAAGGGAGGGCCGGCTTTTCATCCTTGCGGAAGATCCGTTTGATCTTTCCTCCCTGGATGAGCAAGCCGGCATCCTGGAGCACTCCTTCAGGGCCCAGAGTGTAGAGTTTTGCCCCCTTGATCAGAAGGATGTCTTCGGTCTCAAAGGCCAGGAGCCAGACCGCAACGAATAGCAGACAGCCAGCGCCCACGATGGAGGCCGATCTGGGCTTCCTCATTTTTCTTTCTTCCAGGCCGTCAAACCGTCCACAAACACCATCTGAATCACCGCCATAGAATCCAGCGGATCTCCTTCCAGGACGACAAAATCCGCATCCTTTCCCTCCCCGAGGCTTCCCACGCGCTCAGAAACGCCGAGAATCTGAGCTGCCCTGGAGGTGATAGCGCTCAGGGCCATATCCTGGGAAATGCCCTGGCTGACAAGGAATGAGGCATAGAGTCTCATGAATCGCGCCGAAAGGGCGAATTGATCAGGAGGGATGAGGGCGCAGGGAACCTTCGAAGCAGTTAGCTTTTTCCAATCCCCTCGGCGATACCCGGTTTCAGAAACACTCTCCGTATCAGAATAAAACAAATCGCTTCCTCGAATTTTAAGGAAAGACGCGGCATATCCTTTCTCTCCTCCAGGGATGATGAACTTCCTGTAGTCTAGGAGCGGGTTGAATAGAAGTGAGCCTGAGGCTCGCTCGATCTCGGGGAGAACGCTCCCCCATTCTTCGCCTTCTTCGAGGATGGCGAGCAATCCAAACTCTTCACCCAACCGGAGAGCCTGGAGGATGGCATCCGGCCTGTGAGCTTTGAAGCGCACGGGAATCTTTTTGTCCATGGCCTGTAACAAAATCTCTTTGGCTTCGTCTGTCTTGGGCTTTTCAGGCCTTTTCGGCTTTTTGAGGTCTGCCGGTTTTGAAGCGGCTTTTTTTGCCGCATCATCCCTCAGCTTCTCTTCATATTCCTTGTTTTTCTCTTCGTATTCTCCGAGCTTCTTCTCATAATCCTGCCATTCCTTCCGATATTCCTGGGCCTGTTTGAACACGTCCCGAATCCTGTGGTACTGGGTAAGCCGAAGGATATTGGAAGATCGTTTATCTTCAATCCTGTCCAAACGGAAGCTCAATCCCGCCTTCTCCCTGAGGATATTGAGCTTGCCTTTATCGGCGGAGCTCAGCTTCACCACCGCTCCCAGCGCTCCCGTGGACCGGAAAGAGACGG
>Ga0315274_10011264_pt1 | contig 12815 bp, 9 predicted proteins | sample YL17G02_20_MG_FD_203700 | JGI IMG/M metagenome (GOLD analysis project Ga0315274, IMG submission 203700) | Sediment microbial communities from Yellowstone Lake, YNP, Wyoming, USA - YL17G02_20 | ecosystem: Environmental > Aquatic > Freshwater > Lake > Sediment | place: USA: Wyoming | collected... | reverse complement strand
ACTGTGTGCTACAATAATCCTAGCGCCAATTGGGCTTATTTTATTGTGATTCGAACTATTTTCGCTTAAGCCAAAACTTCATATAACGGACATAGTGTTGTCTGTCTTCCTCCCCTTTCTATACGATCTCAATACCGCCCTGTAGTGCTTCATGGCTGTTTGGAAGTTCCCCTGACAAGAACATGGTTTGAGCCGTAACCCCTAAATAGCTCCACCAAAAAGCCACGAAAAATGACAAAAACCGCTACAAAATCCCCCAGCCAGTTGGGGAAGGGGCTCAAAATCGAATTCTAGGGCTTACCACGATGCTTTCACAGCCTATACAATCCATTAGTGAACACTATGTAGGCTTTCCGGGCTTTTGCGGCTGGATGTAGGGATGGATAGCAAAGAGGAAATCTATTTGGCATTCTGCAACCGAAATACCAAGATGCAAAATGTTGACCAGAAGATTCCTAGTGAATATGCTCCCATAACATCATTCATAACATGGATGGCAGGAATTGGTAGAGGATTCCGCGAAGTTGGTCGCAGTATGTGCGTCACACTAACGTTTCTTTAATGGAAAGTTCCAGCCCATCCAATAGAGAAAGTCAGGAATTGGTCCATTTTAAAGCTGGCACGCCTTGGGCTTCGGTCAAGTCGATTTGAGTAGCAACAGGCTTGTCCCCAGAGGCTGCTGGTATCTCTACTGTGAAAGTCGCTCCCTTCCCAAGGTCGCTGCTGACACAAATATGGCCGCCGTGAGCTTGTAAAATGCCATAGCATATACTCAACCCCAACCCAGTCACTTTGCCGACCTCCTTGGTAGTAAAGAACGGGTCGAATATGTGGTCAAGGTTCTCTTTGGAAATCCCCGGGCCATCATCACTGAAAGACAGCCTTATAAACCCGTCAACCCGCTCGCTGTTGATCTTGACTCGTGCCAGCTGCCGTATAGTATTTAAAGGTAGAAAATTAAGGATACTTTTGCCCGAAACTTGTTCTTGGGTGTACCCAAACATCTCTGCAGCCCTTGAGTTACCGAGAGCTATCGTATTTCCTTGTATGAGACAATAGCCATCGCTCATTTCCTCAATGAGTCTTCCGAATCTCATATGCGATTCACGAAGTGCTATTTCTGTGCGTTGCTGTCCGATCGAATCTGTATTCAGACTCATCTTTAAAAAGAGCCTCCCACGGGACTTAATAGAGTACGTCTTGATATTAGGTGGTCTCGTCATGACATTCAATGGGAAACAAGATATGTCTCAGGGGGTACTTTTGTACTGCAACAACACGAAATTAGTGCCATTGCCATACAGCTTAAGTTATCTTGCTGCTCCAGCGAGGTAAGAGAATTCGGGACCAACGAAGCGAAATCGTCCGTTTATGGTTCCCCAGCAAGTTGTAAGGAATATTGCACGGGGCTTTCGTTTTAAATACCCTATTGTTGGCAAGTCAAGAGGTCAAATTGTTTCTTAATTCTCTAATGAGAAAGCTCGCGGAAGGTGCTGTTCTTCAGACGTCATGCTGGAGCAGCCTGCACAACCCCAAACTGTAATCATTGTGAGAACAAGGCCGGATTTGTTATGACTGTTATCATGTCTTGTCCTTGGCTCCGATTTTCTCGAAGGGCTCATTTCAAAGCTAACCAAGCATTCCAGACCGGTCTTGCCGTCCCATCACCACGTCGAAGCCCCATACTGCGGAAAGGCTCTATTGTTACGGGATCGTACATAAAGCTCCATATTTCGATTTTCATATCTAGACCATTAGTCAACCTGAAAAATGTATCAACAAACTCCGCCTGTTCCTGTTCACTACTTTCCCAGCCTTTTGGGGAAGCTTCGCTATGCCAGCCGATCTCAGTAAAAGCGATAGGTTTGGTAGTATAGGCCCGAATTTCTGTATAGTGGTCTACGGGTATAGACGAAGGGTCCAAGTAAAATAATCCCGGGTACGTTGTAAAGGCAACGAGATCTGATTTGAATCTATCGATAAGGTCCCAATGTGCTTCGTTCTCCTCGATTCCCCACATGGATAATCCTTTCATTAGTTCAAGCTGAAAAACAGTAAAAACCTGTGTGTCGGGAGAGACTTTTTTCACAGTATCATAGACTTCATCATAAAAGAGCACAAATCTCTCGAAATCTGTTGGAGATTTAACATACAAGCTGTTCATTTCAATGCCGAGGCCAAGATATCTTGGTCTATAATCATCGGTAAAAGCAAGTGCCCTGCTTCGGTATATCTGTAGATTATCGGCATTTAGTGGCCTTATTAGTTTTCCGTTAGAATGTATTGTCACTTCTATCAATGGGATATAACCATAGGTTGATGCTAGCCCCATTACCACCTTCGGTGATCCCTGGTCTATGCTAAGCTCGTTCCAGTCACCCGCCCACATCACGATATCACCCGCCTGTACTGCCTCCTGAAAAAAGCCCGCAAAGTCCTCTGCTGAAGAGCTCCGGGGAGAAAGACTGACCCCCTTCAAGATTCCCAGAGGTTCTCCGGTAGTAGGCTCCTCTGCCTTTTGTTTAGTGCATCCGGGGATAAGGATCAGGATTATTAGTAATGGGATCAGAAATCTATTCATTTCCTATATGCAACATAAATATCTGCTTCCAGCATCACCCCGTCCTTGTAGAAGTGATGGGTAAAATAGATGTTGCCTTCATTGTCTACAGAAGATTCGCCGGCAAACTGTGAAATGATCAATTCCGGTTCCTGCCATTCGTTATTTTTCATTTTAGATCTAAAGATTGCTGGTGAACCCATATAGAACCTGGTGAACCAGAGTTCTTTGCCATCCTGTGTTAGAGAAGGCCAGCCATCAATTTCAGGACTATTGACTACATCAATATTTTGAGGGGGAAGCCACTCGCCGTTATCGTTCCTAGAGACCCAGATATCATACTGTCCTTTGCCACCAGCCTTTGAGGAGTGGAAATAGAGCTCTTTACCGTCTGCTGTAATATGCAGTTCTCCAACCTCATACTCAGGCTTGAAATCTGCATTTTCCCATTTTCCCCACTTCCCCTCAGTACAGCTTGCGGTGAACCAGTGTAAGCCGGTATATCCAGTCCTGGCTGTGCAAAACAACATAGTGCAATCCTGCACAAAGGCGCAGCCGTCCAGAGACTGTCTATCCGCATCCTGCAGCACCACTCTTTCTGGTTTTTGCCATTCTCCATTAACCTTCTTTGAAACATATATACCCGTTACTCCATCAGCAAGCTGCTCTTCGAGCGGTGCCCCTGGCTCGGGGGTAAACCATACATAGAATGTGTTACCATTCGGCATCATAAACCCGGAATCTTCGGCGCCAGCGGTATTTATAGGATAGGGCATGGGAACAGGTTGTTCGTACTCGTCTGAATGTAATATCGGTGGTAGGAGGTCTATTTCCGGTGTCATTTTCTGCTGACCAGGAGGAATCTTACTCTCCCGGTCAACTAATGTCGCTGGTGTTTTTAAAGAAGGTGACCGTTCGGAACAGCCAGCTATCGTCAGGGCGATTAACAGGAAGATTATTCCAATCCAGATAAATCTCGCTACTTTCATTAGCACTATTATAACATCTGTCTCCCGCCCTAAGTCACTCAGTATTCTGGTAGTAAATCTTAGTAGCAATTGTTTTGAGGTAATAACACTGCCATTATTGAGGTAATTACACTACAAATAAGGTAATAATATTACCATTATAGTACACCTTGCGGGACTGTTCCCGAACATTTCTTCGAGAAGAAGCAACTGGTCCCGGCGTTACAGCAGCTACTCGCCTCTTACTCAAAGCCTCAGTAGTTCTATGGTGCCTAGCAGCATTCGTCAAGCAACTGTGGTGAAGTTGTGTGTATTGCCTCGCTGAAACAGTTAGAGAGGTGCGCGGAAAGGACTTGTTAAGAGGGTATTTTATCAGATGAAGATTCTAGAATAGAATTTGAACTGCGGGAGGCTGAATATCAACAGCTGAAGGCTAGCGACAAAATCTGATGCTGGAGGTGTGATATGAAAGTTCTCGTAACTTACATGTCACAGACAGTCAACACAAAGGGGGTCGCGGAAGCTATTTTTCAGGAGATTTGGGGCGAAAAGGAGATTGAACCCATTGGCGAGGTCAACAGCCTCCACAGCTATGACCTCGCTTTCGTAGACTTCCCTATTGAGGCGTATGGGCCGGGTTGCTGCTGGCCACAGCCGTGAAGGTGGTAGCATCTCCCATCTTGAACGTCTGAGATTCGTAGGTTGTGCGGTTGCCGACTGGCTGACAGCAGTCATCCTGTTGTATTGACCAGCACCGATACATCGTTGCTGTTGGCATTGGCTACGGCTAGATCAGGCTTCCCGTCCCTATTAAAATCACCCACCGCGACAGAGATGGGGCCTGTTCCCACTGCATAGTCCTCCGGCGCGAGGAACGTGCCGTCCCCGACACCCGTCAGTATGGAGGCATTGTTGCTACTATAATTGGCCACGGCCAGGTCAGGGCTCCCGTCACTGTTGAAATCGCCGACGGCGACAGAAACAGGGTTTGTCCCCACTGCGTACTCCACTGGCGCGAGGAACGTGCCGTCCCCGGCACCCGTCAGTATGGAGACATTGTTGCTACTATAATTGGCCACGGCCAGGTCAGGGCTCCCGTCACTGTTGAAATCGCCGACGGCGACAGAGACGGGGCCTGTTCCCACTGCGTAGTCCGCTGGCGCGAGGAACGTGCCGTCCCCGGCACCCGTCAATATGGAGACATTGTTGCTGCCCAAATTGGCCACGGCCAGGTCAGGGTTGCCGTCACTGTTGAAATCGCCCACAGCGACAGATACAGGGCCTGCTCCCACTGCATAGTTCACTGCAGCCTTGAACTTGCCGTGCCTGGCAGCCGTCAGTATGGAGACATTGTTGCTGCCGTAATTGGCCACGGCCAGGTCAGGGTTCCCGTCCCTGTTGAAGTCACCCACAGCGACAAAGATGGGGCCTGTTCCCACTGCATAGTTCACTGCAGCCTTGAACTTGCCGTGCCTGGTATCCATCAGTATAGAGACATTGTCGCTGTCCATATTAGCCACGGCGAGGTCAGGGTTGCCGTCACTGTTGAAATCGCCAACAGCCACAGAGTTGGGGTTTGATCCCACTGCATAGTCAACCTTCGCCTGGAACGTGCCGTCCCCAGCACCCGCCAGTATGTATATATTGTTGCTGCCAGCACTGGCCACGGCCAGGTCAGGGTTGCCGTCACTGTTGAAATCGCCAACAGCGACAAAGTAGGGGGTTGATCCCACAGCATAGTTCACTTTCGCGTGGAATGTGCCGTCCCCAGCACCCTTCAGTATGGAGACATTGTTGCTTAGATAATTGGCCACGGCGAGGTCAGGGTTCCCGTCCCTATTGAAATCGCCCACGGCGATAGAGAAGGGGACTGTTCCCACTGCATAGTTCACCGCCGTCTGGAACGTGCTGTCACCGGCACCCATCAGTATGGAGACACTATAGACATCGTTGCTATTGACCAAATTGGCCACAGCCAGGTCAGGGTTCCCGTCCCTATTGAAATCACCCACGGCGACAGAAACGGGGGTAGTCCCCACTGCATAGTTGACCGCCGCCTGGAACGTGCCGTCCCCGTCACCAATCAATATGCAGACAATGTTGCTGCCAGCACTGGCCACGGCCAGGTCAGGGTTCCTGTCCCTGTTGAAATCGCCAACAGCGACAGAGTAAGGGCCTGTCCCCACTGCATAGTTGACCGCCGCCAGGAACGTGCCATCCCCGGCACCCGTCAAAATGGATACAATGTTGCTGCCAGCATTGGCCACGGCGAGGTCAGGGTTCCCGTCCCTATTGAAATCGCCCACGGCGATAGAAACGGGGGTATTCCCCACTGCATGGTTGACCGCCGCCAGGAACGTGCCATCTCCGGCACCAATCAATATGCAGACATTGTTGCTGCCAGCATTGGCCACAGCCAGGTCAGGGTTCCTGTCCCTGTTAAAATCACCCACGGCGACAGAGACAGGGCCTACTCCCACTGTATAGTTCACTGCAGCCTGGAACTCGCCGTGCCGGGCACCTGTCAGTATGGAGACATTGTTGCTGTTGGCATTAGCCACGGCCAGGTCAGGGTTACCGTCCCCGTTGAAATCGCCCACGGCGACAGAGTTGGGGTTTGATCCCACTGCATAGTTCTCCGCCACCCGGAACGTGCCGTGCCGGGCACCTGTCAGTATGGAGACATTGTTGCTGTTGGCATTAGCCACGGCCAGGTCAGGGTTACCGTCCCCGTTGAAATCGCCCACGGCGACAGAGACGGGATGTGATTCCGCTGCCCCTACAGCATAGTCCACCGCTGCGGTGAAGGACATGGCTTGTGCATTTAGCGCTGATGCAGTAAGGAATGCAACACAAAGAACAAATGAAATAAGGAACTTCTTGGCAAATATTTTACGGTTCATACTGCATCCCTTCTATTGGTCGGACTACATCTGGCAAATGTCCAGCCCTGCTATAGGTCACTGAAGACAATCTGAAGCGGTACTTAGCCAATATGGTACCCCCCTTAGACAGCCTCTGTCAATACACGTATCTTCACTTATCATACCGTTTTTACATTTTTCCGCACGTATTTACCATGGCATGAATTTGAACAGTGAATGCATCGATAAAAAGCTCGCCATATATCAGAAATAACTTTAGAGAACCAGCTCAAAATGAAGTCTTTCTGGAGCCCCATCTTATTTACCCATTGTCGATGCTTGTCTGACCATCCCCATTTTGGAGCAAGAAGCAGGTGGGGTATTGCACTGTAAGCTAACAGCTTCTAAAGTCATGATGTACATAATCTGGAGGCCATGACGGCTTATGTCGCGCGAACATAAGGCTACGCCGCCAATGAGATTTGACGGATAAGCCGGAAGTAGCTTTAATTGGTTAGGGATTGAATGAGAGGATATGACTGAAATCTTACTGGCGAAGTTCAATCAGTGGACCCAAGGTAAGAGCTCCCTTGAAGCGAGAGTCAGCATATACAATATGATAAGAGACATTCCCTATGCCATAATTCCGGAACTCATCGACCCTGAAAGATACACCAAGATATTCGCTGTTGGTAAGGGATCGTGCACCCCAAAGCATTTCTTGCTGTGCGAAATGTACCAGAAGCTGGGAATGACGGTACTCTATGCCTGCTACCCCTTCCGATGGGATGAGGTAGAAGTTGACTATCCTCCAATTCTTAGAAAGTTGGCTAGAGCACTTCCTACAAGCTATCACATTGCCTGTAAAGTGGAGATAAACGCAGAACTCGTATTGGTGGATGCCACTCTAGATCCTGCTATGGAGAGATTGGGGCTCCCCGTGAATAAGGACTGGGATGGCATTAGTGACACAGTGCTTCCCATCGTGTCCTGTGGGGAGGAGCAATTGTATCATCCCTACGAAGCATCTCACATTAAGGCAAGGCTTGACCGCAAATCTCTGGCCTTCTATAAAGAGCTTAACTCATGGTTGGTTAAAGTGAGGAGGTCATTTTCCGACCAGTGAACCAACGGGAAGGCCTTCTAAAAAGTTCTTGCTTTGGTCCTAAGCGGTTAAACATTCCGTCAGCTAGTGCAACTACCTAGATAACTCCTGGGTGTTAAGTAATAATAGCTCCATCGCATTGGCCAACCTCTCTTAGAGCATCTTCTAGTTTATTTTAATATGGCAGAACCACAAATTAAGTTTTGCTTGAGCTACGTCTTGACTTGTTGAAGAATATCTTAGGCCATATTAATATAGCACGGGAGGAGTATAAAGGAGGATGTGAGGATAATATGAAACAAAGACATGATGAATGGTATGATAAACACGCTGGGATAGAGAAAAAACCCAATCAAGATAATATTGAGATTAATAGTGGCAGTTCATCACGCAGATACAGGACCCCAAGCGAAGTGGATGACCTGGTTCAGCGATATGCCGGCAACTTACTGATATTTGGTTTAAGGTTAAAACGAATACATGACCCTATTCGTATCGGTAATCTAATGCTGTATCCTGATTTCAACCTAAGGAAATACCTAAAAGGGTATGAATCTACTGACGTCCAATTCATAGTCGAGAGCGATGTAGTGTTCGCTCAATACCAGCCGATTTCACCGACTCGACCCCATTTATTCTCTCCGCAGATAGAAGATGATGGTTTAGTTCATTTTAGATTATTCAAACCTGGCTGGTTAGCAGCTCTCAGTATAATACCGGTCACCAAGACATCAGGCATAGAAATCAGAGGAACGCTGGGCTCACTCAAGCAAATCTTCGGTCAGATTTGGGCTGAGCCAATGCACTACGACCTTAATTCAAAAAGTGTGTTGAAGATTCAGAGAATCTATGATGACCTAACAATGCTTCCAACTGGTTATTTGGAATTGGCATTAAGAAGATTCAGTCGTTCCTATGAATATTACACTCATAGTGAATATGCGGGACTTAGCGAATTAGACGATTGCCTAGTTGACTTGGTAATTGCTCTTGAGAGTATTACTTCAAGAGGTGGAGATAGTATTCGGCAAAGCATGGCTTTAAGGACAGCTATACTTGTTGGAAAATCACTTGAAAAACGCAAAAAAGTGGAGGAACTCGTAAAGAAATTCTATGACCAGAGAAGTCAGATACTCCACGGGACCGAGAGAGACAAAATACTCGAGAAAGACCAAAAAGAGAGATTTCTGGATTTGGAAGACTTGCGTGATCTAACGAGAAAGACCATAAACGCTTCAATTGTTGTCTTAAAGGAATACAAAGGTGAAGGGAAGCAACTGCGCAAGAAGCAGTTAGCGGAGATAATAGATAGTTATTTATTTGACAATCTCAAAGTCAGGCGAAGTAGGCCAAGGGCTAATCGAGTCGATGATTGACCCATAATTATGGTGCTTAATGTTTTTGCTCCACTGCCCCGAACAACATGTACAAAAAATCGAAGTAGTTGTCATCACATAACTGACAATTGCACAATTCGCGACACAGACGCGTTCGTCAACGGAGTGTTAAGGGCTAACGAAGTCTCACTGGATAGAGTAGAATGTGCGCAGAATAATTGAACGGGTTTGCTTAAGGTTGCGACAGCAGATGTTTTACCCAATTCTAAGAATGTCTAAAACTAGCTCCTACTTATTGGATGTCAAAATGACTAACATAGTTCAGTAAACAGCATTAATAGGCGTAAGATATGTATTAAAGGGAGGCAGGGAAATGAAACTTTCATTAGAGTGTAGCGCTAAGGGAAAAGTCAAGATTGACAGGCAATTAAAGGTAGCAAATGGATTAAAAGAATATTTGTTAGTACCTGATGACAAAGGATTGCTGTCATCAATAAAGATAATTAAGAAGGTAGCAGAACCTCAAAAATATTTTGCCAAGATAGAGCCCGGTGAAGGCAAAGTTAAAGCTAAAATTGAAATAGGTGGAGACCGTGACGACTATTTGGAGCTAGTCAGAGAGTTCCAAGAATTAGAATCCGTTCTCTCATTCACAACCAATGGTAGCTTGAAGAGTATAGCTTGGGATGCACCTAAGGAAGATTTTATTCCAGAGACAGAAGAAGAAAAAAAGCAGGTTAGCGTTTACGGATTTCATCTTACAAAAGAATATCCTGATTATCCAAGGTATCTCGATGAGAGGGAATTCGATGTTATTATTAGGAGTAAAAATAATTATTCGTCTCTGATAGTGCCAAAAGCTTTTTACCGAGAAGGGATAAATGAATTTACTTCTCGTAGATATATAACTGCTTTCTACAATTTCTACTTCATACTTGAAGACTTCTATGGTGAAAAGAAGACTAAAAACAAGGACGTTGCAGATGCATTTAGAAATTCGCAAGATTTTAGGGAAATCCTAGAATGGATGATTAAGGAAAACCTTGACAAATATGAGAAGCATCGAATTGGCATAACAAGATTTTGTGATGAAGAAAAAGTAAAATACGACGTAGACGGGCTAATTGACTTGCTGCAGAAAGTCAGAGGTAATCTTCATCACTATTCAAGCAAAAGCTCAAAGCATTTGGGGACACCTTTTAGCCATGAAGATTTTGAAAGTATAGCTTTTTTATCAATGGGTTTGGCACTTCGAGCAATTCTGCAGAAGATAGTGAATATAAATCAATCTATGGGTATGGATAGCAGAAAGTGATATTGAAGTAGGTGATTGATTATATTTACAATCTAGATAAGAAAGAAGGTAAGCGGCCTCCACTTTTTTACGTGTAGTTTTACAAACATTTAATCAAATTGTTAAGCTTGGACAACTCCGCAATAACCTCCCTGCACCTTTTAGCGTAAAGTGCAGTTTCCATCACCAATGTCTTGCTGCCCGGTATCATCCCAGCTACGATAACCTTCAGAACGTGAAGGGCTGCCGTCGCTGAGCCCTTGGGTTTCCCATTAACTTATAATCATGCTTGTCTATGTTATATATCGATTGCCATATATAGCTTGACCCTGACGCTTGCCACATATGGTTTACCCGGACATAACAGAGATTGACTAATGCTATAACAATCGTAATAAGGGAGGAGAGGGTCTCCCTGCTTGGAGACGAACCTCACCAAAGACCTCGGCCTCTGTTAGGTAGTTCTGTCTCAACTCGGTCATCAATGTCTTGGAGCAGCACATGGAAAGATAGCGCATAGCGCGATGTCGTATAATATGCTCATCAAGGTTAAATGGCTGCCATGAAACGTTCAAAGATTTTTATCAGTTACTCTATGCGGGACGAAGACACCGTCGGCATGATTGAGCAAAGGCTCCGACAAGCTGACTTCTCCGTCTGGAGAGACGTCACCAATATCGAGGCGGGAAAGAACTTCTCCAGAGAAATTGCCTACAATCTGGCTGAAAGCGACATCCTCGTCCTTCTCTGGTCAAAGGACGCAGCCAAGTCGGCTGCAGTGAGGCACGAGTGGCTCACCGCCAGAGCGTTGGAGAAGGGCATCGTGCCCTGTCTTCTGCAACGGGTGAGGGATCTCCCAGCCGATGCCAAGATACCGCAGCCGCTCGCCAACGTGCAGGCCGTCCATTTCACAGACTTCGATAAGGGCATAAATGAACTGATCAACACGCTCAAACAACCCTCTTCAATCGATAGAAGCTACGACTACATGCAACTACCTCCACACTCCTTCATCCCCTTCAGGCCCAACCCCGACTTCGTTGGCAGACACGATGAGATGCTCGAGTTATATCTGGCTGTCATCGGCGGGCTGGACGTCGTCGGGATCAACCAGGTCGTGAGCGCCTACGGGGGTGGCGGAATCGGCAAGACTCAGCTGGCAGTAGAGTTCGCCTATCGCTTCGCTTTTGCCTTCCCCCAAGGCGTCATCTGGCTCAATGCCGCTCGTGAATGGAGAGCCCAGTTCCTAGCGATAGCAGAAAAGCTGGGGCTCAGAGCAGATGCCTCCAGTACCCAGGACCCTGACACGGTTCTGCTTCGCAGCCTTCAAGGCTACATCCGTGAACACCAGCCTATGCTCCTCGTGATGGACAACGTAGCTGAGCCGTTGAAACTCGATGACGAGTTAGTCGACGGTTTCGTACCCACAGGCCTGGGTTGTACATTGCTTTTCACTTCCCGTTCGCAAACCCTTCCTCTCGGTGCGAAAGCGCTGGAGGTGAAAGTACTGCGAAATGAAGCGGCTTTCAAGCTCTTGACCGTTAAGAACCCGCCGAGCTCTCCTCAGGAGGAGAAGTACGCCCAAGATATATGCCGCCTGCTGGGCAATCTTCCCCTGGCTGTGGAGTTGGCCGGAGCGTACTTGAGAGAAAGAAAGCACATCGTCACTTACGAGACGTATCTGATAAACTCCAGGGGGCGCCGACTCCAGATACTGGAAGAGATAGCCCGGGGCATCAGACCAGCAACGCACGATCCGTCACTTGTCGCCACATTGGAAAGCCAGTATGAACTCTTGACGGATGCCAATGCGGCGCACCTGTTCAAGCTAGCGGGACAGTTCCCCGAGGCAGCGATGATCCCGAAGGCTCGCCTGAGCCTCCTTGCCGGCATCGAAGATCCCCCAAATAGGCTCGAGACTCCGCTCCATGACGCGTTGACACAACTGATTAGAACATCCCTCGTGGAGGAATTACAGAGCAACCAGATACGCCTGCATCCGCTTGTCTGGGAGTTTGCGGGCACTCTTGTACCGGAACATGAGCTCGCACGGTTCCTTGCAGGCGCCGCAGCTTTCTTATGCTCCGCCTATCGCAGCATTCCGCGATTGGAGAGAGAATACAACGAGCGAGGTATTGATTCCCTCATTGAGGACCTTCAGGTAGGAACGGAATGAGCCGGAACCGATAGGCAATGCTACGGGGACTTGGCAACCCTGAAGACTATTCTGGACCGGGAACGCCACAACCTGAGGCCAGGCAGCGAGCCAGACACTTCCGCCCAGAGCGGAAGTATATTGCTTCAGCAACTGCACTACAGGGCTCACTGCCTGGGGGCGAGTAATTACGAACGCACAGTCCTCGAAGCATTAATGACGCGGAATACTCCCCACTTTGTGGCCTGCGGTAGCAATGTCCTGGACGACCCCGGCCTCATCCGTACTTTCAAGGGCCACTCTAACCATGTCAACGCCGTGTGCCTGAGCAACGACGGCAGACGCGCCATCAGCGGCTCCTGGGATGAGACGCTCAAGCTCTGGGATGTCGAGACCGGCAAGCCCCTGCGCACCTTCAAGGGCCACTCTTACTCGGTCAACGCCGTGTGCCTGAGCAGCGACGGAAAACGCGCCATCAGCGGCTCCGACGATCACACGCTCAAGCTCTGGGATGTCGAGACCGGCAAGCCCC
>Ga0315274_10011263_pt1 | contig 12815 bp, 7 predicted proteins | sample YL17G02_20_MG_FD_203700 | JGI IMG/M metagenome (GOLD analysis project Ga0315274, IMG submission 203700) | Sediment microbial communities from Yellowstone Lake, YNP, Wyoming, USA - YL17G02_20 | ecosystem: Environmental > Aquatic > Freshwater > Lake > Sediment | place: USA: Wyoming | collected... | reverse complement strand
TTACCGGGCGGCGAGCAAGCTGCGCCTGCCGCGGAAAAAGTGATTTTGCAGGTCGCCGGTGCCTCCCCATCGTGTTTTTCCTATGATTCTTGACCAGATCCATTCTGGTTCACGCTTTTTTGAGGTTGAAACTAGTGATCGGAACCAAAAAACCGAGATCGCGGCCGTCAATTCGGCTGAGGTTCTGGAACGGGTCTTGTCCTTGCCCATCAGCACTTGGGCCTTCACCAACGCCACAAGCACACGCCACCTCGGCCCGATGGCCCAGGATTTCCACGCCGCCTTCGGCTTGGGGAAGGACGACAAAACCATCGGCCCCCGTGACGCCAACGGCGTGGCGCTGGCCGCGATCCAGGGCTTGAACCAGAAGGTCGAGGCCGAGAACGCGTCGTTGCACTCGGAGCTCAAAACCAAGGACACCCGGATCGCCGAACTGGAGCAGGCTATGGCCGAGCTCAAGACGCTGGTGAACACCCTGGCGCAAAAAGTCATCGGAGGCGGGCAATGACCACACGAGTCTGGAAGATGGAGGATGGAGAATGGACGGCGCGCCAGCGTCTGGAGTGCGTGCGCTTCAGCGCCGCTTTCTTTGGGCCCCGAGGCGGTCCTCCCGCACCGCTGGCTAGCGTCAGGGAAAGCGCCGGTCAACCGGCGCATTCCAAACCCTGGCGGCTCCGGCTCGCGTTTTTCGGGGCTCTGCCTTTTGCCTTCTGCCTTGTCGCGGCGGCCCAGCCCTACCCCATTGACTGGTCCACGCTTGACGGTGGCGGGGGCACCAGCACCGGCGGCGCGTATTCGGTCAGCGGCACGATCGGCCAACCGGATGCCGGCATGATGAGCGGCGGGAACTTCTCGCTCAGCGGCGGATTCTGGCCGGGCATCATTGTGTCCTCCACCGGCGAAGCGCCCACCCTGTTCATCCAGCAGGCCGGTGATTCGGTGATCCTCTCGTGGTCACCAGCGACCGCAGGCTTCGAGTTGGAGGCAACGACGGCCTTGGGCGGAGACGTCTGGGCCGCCGCACCCGCCGGAAACCCGGTGACGCTTCCCATCACCGGCCCCGCCCAGTTCTATCGGTTGAAGAAACTGTAGAGCGGGTTCGAGAAGAGCGGGCGTGGTAGGGCGGGCTGTCCCGAGCCCGCCGTCGGCCCGTGGGTCACCCCCGCGGCGCGGTGGGGACACCGCGCCCGACCTCTTCAGGCCGAGCGCGGGGCGGCTTGGAAGCGCGTTGAAACATGATCGATCCGCGAGCTCAGCTCGCCGGCGGCTAGCGCCACTCGTGCTTCGGATACTTCGGCTGGAGTTCCTGCTTGATCCGCGGGTAATGCTCTTTCCAGAAGCCGGCCAGGTCCTGCGTGATTTGCACCGGCCGCATGCTCGGCGCCAGGATGTGCACCAGCACCGGCACGCGCCCCCGCGCGATCTTCGGCGTCTGGGTCACACCGAAGAGTTCCTGGATGCGCAAGGCGATGAACGGCGCACCGCTCGATTCGTAAGTCACCTTGGGCGTGCGCCCGTTCGAAAGCTCGAGTCGCTCGGGCGCGTGTTTCTCGAACAACTCCCGCTGCGCCCCGTTCAACCAGCTCATCACCAGGGGTTTCACCGGCTTGTCTTTGATCTCTTTGTAGCTGAAGGCTCCGTGGCAGAGCTGCTCGATCAAGTGGCGGCGATCCTCCTCCGTGATGCGCGGGAGCTCGAGTTCCGGGCACCAGCCGCTCAGCAGGTTCAGTCGCAGAATCCACTGATCCACGCCGTGGTCCCATTCGTTGAGCTTGAGTCGGCCGGCCACAACCTCGTCGGCCAGCAGCCGGGCGGCCTCGTCGGCGGGCGGCGGTTCGATGCGACGCGTTTCGAGCGCGAGATCGCGGAAGCGCACCTGTTCCTCGGCCTGCACGCGACGGGTCGCAGTGTCGAAGAAGACGCGGGTCTGGCGCGTGAGATCGTCGGGGAACTGCGCCCGCAGCCAGTCGGGCTCGATCGCCGTGGCCAGGCTGAGAATGGTCTGGGTGTCGCCGCCTGTCTGGCCCACTTCACGCACTTCAGCGGCCACGAACAGTGGGCTGCGCTGCACGACACTCTCGCGCGCCAGCACGCCCCGCCGACCGTGCACCAACTCGCAGCGCAGCGTGCCGGAATCGACGCGCCGCGCCACACGGTCCGAGAAGCCGATCAGAACGCAGCGTTGCAGGGCGTCGTCGCTGACCGGGCGCGGCTGGATGTCGAGGCCTTCGGCCTTGGCGATGCGGAGGAACTGGTCGAGCAGCGGGCGGACCTGACGCGCGGTGACAGCGTGCACGCCGAGCTTGCGGCAGGCCTCGAGGCGGAAGTCGTTCTTCGCGGCATAGGTCCACGCCCGCATGAGAATCCAGAAGTCGCTCGAAGCCTGGTCGCCCAGCAGGTCTTCGCGGAAGCCGGCCACCTGTTTGTCCACCTTCCGCAGCAGCAGATCGCGACCTTGGGTGAGCGCGGCGATGAGACAGGCCTGATACACGCAACCGTGTTCCTGGGCGGCGAGCAGCATTCGGGCATAACGCGGATGGACGGGAAACGCCAACATGCGGCGGCCCACGGCCGTGATCTGGCCGGCGTGATCCAGCGCGCCCAGGTCGGCGAGCAGTTCCTCGGCGTGGGCGAGTGAGGGCTCATCGGGTGGCTCCAGCCAGCGGAATCGTCGCAGGTCGCCCACGCCGGCCGCCTTGAGCATGAGCACCACCTCCGCCAGATCGAGCCGTTTGATCTCGGGCAGTTCCTGCGCCGCGCGGTCCGGGTGTTCCCGTTCGCTCCAGAGCCGGTGGCATACACCGGGCGCAGTGCGGCCGGCCCGGCCCGCCCGTTGGTCCGACGAGGCGCGACTGATCTTCTCGATGAGCAGGGTGTTAATGCCACGGTAGGGATCATAGCGCGGAATGCGCGCCAGGCCGCTGTCGATCACCAACCGCACGCCGTCGATCGTGATCGAAGTCTCGGCCACGTTCGTGGCGACGACGACCTTGGGCTGGTGGTAGCGGGCCACTGCGGCGTCTTGTTCGCCCGGCGGCAGTTCGCCATGAAGTGGCAACAAGAGGTAACCCTTCGACTCGTCGCAATGCCGGATGGCCTCAATCGTCTGGGCGATTTCGTAACCGCCGGGCATGAAGACCAACACGTCGCCGCCGCCGCCGGAGCGTACGTATCCGCTGAACGCCTCGGCGGCCTGCTCCCACACCGGGCGCTTGTCCAGGTAGCTCGGCGTCGTGGCGTATTGGACCGCGACCAGATGCGTGCGACCTTCGGAGGTCAGCACCGCGCAAGGCCGCAGATACGACTCCAGCAGGCCGGCTTCGAGCGTGGCGGACATCACGACGAGGAGCAGGTCGGGCCGCTCGCGCTCCTGTAGTTCCAACGCGCGGGCCAGGGTGATGTCGCCGTAGAGATGCCGCTCGTGGAACTCGTCGAAGAGCAGCGCCGAAATGCCGTCGAGCTTCGGGTCGTCGATCATCTGGCGGAGCAGGACGCCTTCGGTGACGAACCGGATTCGCGTGGCACCGCTGGACACGTTCTCGAAACGAATCTGGTAGCCGACTTCCTGGCCCAGCGGCACCCCGAGTTCATCGGCGACGCGCTTGGCGAGCAACCGCGCCGCCAGCCGACGCGGCTGCAGCGTGACCACTTGCCCCGCGCCCAGCAGCCCGTGCTGAAGGAGCATCTGCGGCACCTGGGTGGACTTGCCCGAGCCGGTGGGTGCGGAAAGGATCAGCCGCCGCTGCGTTTGCAGTCGATCGATGATCTCGCGTTCCAGGTCGTAAATCGGCAGCCGCTCGGCCATGGGGCGTGTTCCTAAACGAGCCGGCTCAAAATGGCGAAGCGAAAATCCGACGGGACGATCGTCTTGAGTCTTGAAATCGACGCGAGAACGCTTAAGATTATGCACGATGGCGATATGGATGCTCAAGCGTGATTCCCTTGAGTGGTGGTTTCGGGTGATCGTGGCGATCGGACTGCTGGGGACCGTGCAGCTCGCCGGAGCCCCCACCCTCCTGGCCGACTACCGGTTCACAGGAGACGGAGCGGACAGCTCCGGCAACAGCCCGCCGATCCGGTATGGCGGGACTTCCTTTACCAACAACACCCTGTACCTTCCCGCGGCCAATGCGGGTGCCTCGGCGGACATTACAGGGTTCTCGTACGCTTCCTTCACGGTGTCTCTCGACTTTTGCCCGGCGAATTACGCCCCAGCCAACCACACCATCCTCTGCGGAGGCCCCGCGTACCGGTGGATGTGCTTCAAGAACTATAACGGGGCGCTGGAACTCGTCCTGAACAACTGGGCGTTGAGCTATGGGTTCCCCGGCGTGGTGCTTGAAACCAACCGCTGGCACTCACTCGTCTGCTCGGTTGACCTGGGCTTGCAGACCATTCTGACCCTTGTCGACGGCACGCACTTCCAGGAAATCCATCTTCAAGGGTTCCAGTTCAACGTGGTCGGCACTCCCAGCGAGCCGTTCGACAAGACCTTTCTCTTTGCGGACCTCAGCGAGGCATCCACTTTCAGCGGTTGGGTGGACAACCTTCGAGTGCACGACCAGGCCTTGAATGCCGAGGAGATCGCTTCTCTTTACCAGCCGAGGATAAGCGTGACCCGGTTCGACCAGACGGTCCTCGTCCACTGGTCCACCGGCCTGACGGGATACTTACTGGAAGCAACCCGAGGCTTGGAGGCGGCGAATAGCTGGGAGCTCGTGGCCCAACCCCCTGTCGAGATCGGCCACGAGAACGTCGTCGTGGCCGAGGCGTCGCACGGAGTCCGGTTCTACCGGCTCAAGCGGCCATAGCCAAATACGGTTGTGCGGTGTCGTTGAAGCGGGATGCAAGACCGTGGTGGGTCAACGGCTCAAGCAATCGGGGATGTTCTGGGGTCTCCCAGGAGCGCAGGACATCCTGGACGTCCGTTGTGCGATGGAGAACCGACAATTCGACCAGTTCTGGAACCAACGTCCTCTCGCCACACAAACCATCGCCAAGGCCGCCTGAGTTCGGTAAATCCGTCCGGGCCTGCGATTCTTTTGTCCTGCACCGGGACGATCTGCAGGGAGCCCGATCCTCCTTGCCGGCTGCGCGGGAGGTCCTTATCTTTTCGCGAGAAGTTGTGCGCACGCTCCGATGCATCTGCAAGGTGGCAAGCCGGCTGGCCCTCGTGACTCTGACCGCACAGATCACGTCCGCCCAGGTCTTGATCAACGAGATTCACTATGACCCGGACGTGAAAACGGAGCCGGCGGAGTTCATCGAACTCTGCAACGCCGGCACGAACGCCGTGGATCTGGACGGCTGGTATTTCTCCGACGGCATCGAGTACCGGTTCACCAACCGCGTCACCATCCCCGCCGGCGGATTCGTCGTCGTGGCCCAGAACCCAGCCACGATCCAGGCCAAATACGGCGCGACCGCCCTCGGCCCATGGACCGGCACGCTGGCGAACGAGGGTGAGAAGATCGTGTTGCGCAACGCCGCCGGGCAGGTGGTGGACGAGGTGGATTACCAACTCGGTTTCCCCTGGCCGATTGTCGGCGATCCGCCCGGTTACTCGATCGAACTGGTGAACCCGGACTTCGACAACGACCTCGGCGGAAACTGGCGCGTCTCGGTGGCCGGGAATCCGGCCCAGCAGAGCCAGACGCTCATCCCGACGGGCTCGGTCTGGAGCTATTTCAAGGGCTTCACGGAAGCCTCCACGCCGGCGACCGAGTGGCGCCGAGCGGAATTCGATGATTCCGGCTGGCTGAGCGGCCCGATGCCGATCGGCTACGACCCCACGATCCCCATGGCCACCCCCCTGGACGACATGCGGTACAGCTACACCACCGTCTTCTTCCGCTCGACCTTCGTGGTTTCAGACGTAGCGGAGATCTCGGAACTGACTCTCGACGCGATGTATGACGACGGTTTCAAGGTGTGGATCAACACGACCAACGTGCTGAATGAGAACATGGCGGTTGACGAAGTGCCGTTTGACGGAGTGTCCGGGCCGTTCCGCGAGGATGACTCCTACAACACGCTGGTGATCAACTCCGCAAGCACCTTCCTGCGGCCCGGCACGAATGTGATCGCGATCCAAGCGGCCAACATCGGCCGGGACAACAGCAGCGATTTCTATCTGGACCTTCGCTTGGCCGCCACCATCGGTCCCTCCACCCGCGGCCCCACGCCCGGCCGCCTCAACTCCGTCTATGCCACCAACCTCCCTCCGCAGATCCGGCAGGTCGAACACCGCCCGAGGCAGCCCACCTCGGGGGAGATCGTGCGCCTCACCGCGAAGATCACTGACCCCGAGGGTGTCAGTGGCGCGACGTTGCGCTATCAAGTCGTCGATCCGGGCAACTACATCGAACTGACCGACGCCGCCTACACCAACAACTGGATCGCGCTGGCGATGAACGATTCCGGCCAGAACGGCGACGAGTTCGCGGGGGACAGCGTCTATACGGCCCTGATTCCGGCTGCTGTGCAAACCCACCGGCGGTTGGTGCGCTATCGCATCAGCACATCCGACACCGGCGCCCGGTCGCTCACGGTTCCGTACCCGGACGATCCGCAGCCGAACTTTGCATACTTCGTTTATGCGGGGGTCCCCGCGTGGACCGGCGCGGTGCGCCCGGGCGCAGCCGGGACTCTGGGACAGACCTTCACCGTCAGTTCGAACGAGATGAGCCGCCTCCCGGTGTTCCACCTACTGGCCAAGCAGACCGCCGTGGAGGATTCCACCTGGTTCAGCCGGTATGGCGGTGATCTCTACCGTTGGGTGGGCACGCTCGTGTACGATGGCGAGGTCTATGACCACGTCCATTACCGGGCTCGCGGCGGCATTTGGCGCTACTCGATGGTCAAGAACATGTGGAAGTTCGACTTCAATCGCGGCCACGACTTCCAGATGCGCGACAATTGGGGACGGAAGTATCGGACCCGGTGGACCAAGCTGAATCTGGGTGCCAGCATCCAGCAGGGCGATTATCTGCACCGGGGCGAGCAGGGAATGTTCGAGTCGGTCGGCCTTCGGCTCTTCCAAATGGCGGGTCTGGAGTCCAGCCACACGTCTTTCGTCCAGTTCCGGGTGGTTGACCGGGCGACCGAAGTGGATGCGTCCAGCCAATACGAGGGGGACTTCTGGGGGGTTTACCTGGCGGTGGAACAGATGGACGGCCGGTTCCTGGACGAACACAACCTGCCGGACGGGAACCTCTACAAGTACGAGTACGGAGGTGAGTTGAACAACGTTGGCCCGGCGGGCCCGGTTGACGGGTCGGACCTTAATGCCTTCCTGACGGGTCTGAATTCCAGCTCGCCCGATTCCTGGTGGCGGACGAATTGGTATCTACCCAACGGCTACAGCTACCAGGCGATGGTGCAGGCCTTCCATCATTTCGACATCGGCGGAGGCAAGAACTACTTCTACTACCGGAACCCGCTGACGGGCTTCTGGACCGTTCACCCGTGGGACCTGGACCTGACCTGGGCCGAGAACATGTACGACGCCGGAGGCTACGGAGGGGAGGCCTTCAAGAGCTACGCTCTGCCGCGGACGGCCTTCAACCTCGAATACCGGAACCGCGTCCGGGAAGTCCGCGACCTGCTCTACAACCAGGACGAGGCTTGGCGGCTGATCGACGAATACGCCGGCCGCCTCCGCGGCTCCCCTGCCGCATCCAGTATCATCGACGCCGACCGCGCCCAGTGGGACTACAACCCGAAGATGGCGGACAGCCAGTATTCCGACTCGCTAGGCAAAGCCGGGCGGGGCCGTTTCTACCAGTGGCCGGAGGCCAGCCAGGCCAACAGCGGGGTCACTCGCGATTTCAACGGGTGCCTCCGGTTGATGAAGAATTACGTCCTCTTCCGCAGTACCAATACCTCGGCCCAGGGTGGACCGCTGGACAGGCTGTCCGCCGACACCCTCATCCCGAGCACGCCCAGCATCGGGTATGGGGGCGCGACGAACTACCCCGCCAACCGGCTGGTGTTCCAGTCCTCGGCGTTTGTGGGTCAGGGCGGTTTCCGCTCGATGAAATGGCGCGTCGGCGAGATCACGCGACCGACCGAACCCGGTTGGCTGGCGACCGATCCATGGAAATACGAAATCGACCCCGTTTGGGAGAGCGAGGAGCTGACTGCGTTCAACCCGGAGATCACGATTCCCGCGGGCGTGTTGAAGGCAGGGCACGTCTACCGCGCCCGGGTGCGGATGACCGACCAGACCGGCCGGACCAGCCACTGGTCGCCGCCGGTCGAGTTCGTCGTCGGCGAACCGGATACGGCCGCGGACCTGCTCAGTTATCTGCGGCTGACGGAGCTGATGTACGATCCACCGGCCGGCACCGACGCCGAGTTCATCGAGCTGCGGAACTGCAGCACGAATGTCACCTTGACCCTGGACGGAGCGCAGTTCACCCAGGGCATCGATTTCGTTTTCCCTGCGGGCACCGCCCTCGGCCCCGGGGAATTCCTTCTGGTCGTGGGCGCCGACCCCACGAATGACTTCGCAGCGTTCCGCCAGACCTACGCGCTGGATGCCTCGGTCCGCATTTGCGGTCCGTATGCAGGCAGCCTGAACAATGACGGCGAGTCCCTCACTCTGAAGACCGTCGCGGCGGGCACTCCGATCATCGAGTTCGCCTACGGGGATGGTCGCGGCTGGCCGGTGGCGGCCGATGGGGCGGGGCATTCCCTCGTGCCGCTCGATCGCGCCCAGGGCGGGCAATCCTCCGGCGCACTGGATTATCCCGGCAACTGGCGAGCCAGTTCCTTCATTGGTGGATCGCCCGGCCTCGCCGATCCGGCACCTCCCTCGCCCGCCCTGGTGTTGAACGAGATCACCGCCCACACCGATTACTACAATCCGCAGCGGCCGGAATACGACTCCAACGACTGGATCGAGCTCCTCAGTCGCGCGTCCACGAACGTCAACCTCGACGACTGGTATCTGAGCGACGATCCCGCCGATCTACGGCAGTGGGCGCTGCCCTCAACCGATCTGGCTGCCGGCGCTCGCGTTACTTTCGATGAGATTTCCGGCTTTCACAGCCCAATCACCGTTGGCTTTGGCATCGACAAGGCCGGCGAGCGGGTCCTGTTGTCCTACCTGCCGGGCACGGCGGCGGATCGGGTCGTTGATGCGGTCCAGTTCAAGGGCCAGGAGAACGACTGTTCTTGGGAGCGCTACCCCGATGGCGGCGAGTTCTGGTATCCGGCGCTACGGTCCTCCAACGCCGTCAACCTCTTGCCCGCGCAGTCGGTGATCATCAACGAGGTCATGTATCACCCGCCGAGCCTCGACGGCACGAACGACAACGTGCTGGATGAATACATCGAAATTCTTAACCCGACTGGCAGCATGGTGAGTCTCTTCAACACCAACGGCGCCTGGCGCCTGGACGGCGGCGCGGGCTTCACTTTCCCCACCAACACCACCATCCCGCCCGGCGGCCTCTTGGTTCTCGTCAACTTCGACCCAGCCGGCACCAACCTCACCCACTTCCGCAGCCTCTACGGGCTTACCAACCCAGCCGTGCCCATCCTCGGACCCTACTCCGGCAAACTGGGCAATCGCAGCGACCGACTCGCCCTTGAGCGACGGCAATACCCCGACCTGCCCGGCGACCCTGACTCCTGGGTGATCGTGGACGAGGTGATCTATGGCAACCAGAACCCCTGGCTCGTGGCCGCGAACGCCGTGGGTTCGGCGCTGCAGCGTCTGGCGCCTGGCGAATCCGGGAATGATCCAACCAACTGGATCGCCGCCGCGCCCGGTCCTGGTGCGGCCAGCGTCGTGAACCCGGACCGCGACGGCGATGGCATGCCCAACACCTGGGAGGACCGGTACGGTCTCAATCCCGACGACCTCGCCGATGCCGCGCTGGACAGCGATGGCGACACGCTGACCAATCTTCAAGAGTATCTGGCCGGCACTGACCCGCGTGACGCCGCCAGTCGGTTGCAGTTCGATTCGGTTTCGGCCGCCAACACCATAGTGACACTACGGTTCCACGCGGCCGCAGATCGGTCCTACACCGTGCAGTATCGCGACGAAGTCCACACCGGTCCTTGGAGCAAGCTGCGTGATGTCGTGGCGGAGCCTTCGGCACGGGCGATGGCGCTTGACGATCCGCTTCCGCCGGGTGTGCTACAGCGCTACTACCGGCTGGTGCTCCGGCTCAACCCATGAGCCCGGCGTGTGATGAGACGGTTCCTGGAACGCGGCGGGCTGTGGGTGCTCGGACAGTTCGCGCTCATGGCGGCAGTGATCGTGAGCGGCTGGGTCTGGCGCCAACAATGGACTTCACGTCTCACACTGGTCCTCGCCGTCGCGCTCTTCGCTGCCGCCGCCACGGTCGGTCTATGGGGCGCGATTGTTCTGGGCCGGAACCTCACTCCGTTTCCCAAGCCGGACCGCCACGCTGTGCTGGTTCAGCACGGCATTTATGGAGTGGTGCGGCATCCGCTCTATGCGAGCGTGCTCCTGGCCGCTTTGGGCTGGGCACTGGCATGGGCGAGTGGTCCGGCCCTGGCCCTGGCCCTGGTGTTGAGCTTGTTCTTCAAGGCCAAAGCGGAACGTGAGGAACGCTGGTTGCGCGAGCGCTTCCCGGAATACGCCGACTACGCCCGCCGCGTCCCGCAGCTCATCCCCTGGATCTACTGAGCCGCGGTCCGTCGCTTAACTGGCCTTGGGCGTTCGCCCCAAAGCGCCGGTCAACCGGACGCACGCCAAACGCTTCGCGAAGGCTGAGTCCAAACGCCAGCGGTCGCGCCCGCGTCTTGGACTGCGGTGACGGAGCAACGCGCAGTCACCGCTTTGGCCGGGACCGGGACGTGGCACATTCGGAACACGCCGCGCGATCCCAAAGCGGCGACTCCGTCCGAACTCCGCCGCCGCACTCCACAACCTGGCGGACCCACCCGGCGTGTTCCACTCGCGCCCGCGTCTTGGACTGCGGTGACGCAGCAAAGCGGAGTCACCGCTTTGCTGGAGTGATACCGAGCGGCCGCCAGTGATATCTTGCGCTCGTCGACTGTCCCACGCATCTTCCCCACGTGCAGGACGACAACCTCCCCTGGCCGCATGCGCCCACACACCAACTCGGTTCCTCCGGCGTTTACTTCGTCACCGCAAGCACCTACCTGAAGCGCCATCACTTTCGAGGGGCACAACGGCTCAGGGTTCTCCATCGCGGATTGCTGAAGGTCGCGGCTCGCTTTGGCTGGCGTTTGGAGGCATGGGTCGTTCTTTCGAGCCACTACCATTTCGTGGCGCATTCGCCCGCGAGCGGACAAACGGCGGAGAGCCTGCCCGGGATGTTGAGCGAACTGCACAAGAAGACCGCCGCGTGGGTGAACCGGCTCGATCGGACCCCGGGACGGCAGGTGTGGTTCAACTACCGCGAAACCAAGTTGACGTTCCAGCGCTCGTATCTCGCGCGCTTGAACTATACCCACCAGAATGCGGTGAAGCACGGGCTCGTGCTTGTAGCGAACCAATACCCCTGGTGTTCCGCACGGTGGTTCGAGCGCACGGCTTCCGCCGCACAAGTGAGGAGCATCTACCGGTTCAGAACCGATCAGGTGACGGTGCCTGACGACTTTGCGACGGATCCCGATTGGTAGGCCCGCTCAGCCCAAAGCGGCGACTCCGTCCGAACTGCGTCGCCGCACTCCAAAACCTGGCGGTGGTCCGCAGCACGGCGACCCGCGCGCCGCTACAATGACCAGCCTGCGCGGTACTCGTAGTGCAGGAACTTCTCCGCCTCGGGCACGTTCGGGACCTTCAGGTTGGCGCTGTCCCAGCGGAGTTTCTCGCCAATCAACTCGCCACTGAGGCGGATCGCGACGCTCCCCAGCAACACCGCCTCGGTCAGCGGACCGGAGAAACCAAAGTTCGATTCGGTAGGCGTACCTTGCTTGCACGCCCGCACGAATTCCTGGTAGTGGCCGATGGATCGCGGAAGCGTCTTGGGCGGCGGTGTGAACGCCTTGTGCTTCGCGGCCGGGATCAACCTCGGTTTCTCTCCGCCCCAGCCTTCGACCAGGATCTTGCCTTTGTCGCCGACGAAGATGATGCCGTCCTCGGGATCCAGCGCGCGGTCGTCCTCCAGCTCGTCCGGGCGCTCCGGCAGCAACCCGCCGTCGTACCAGTGCAGTCTCACGGCCGGCATGTCGCCGCGGGCAGGAAACTCGTAATGCACCATTGCCGCGACGGGCACGGTTTCCTTGAACACCGGCGTCGAAGTCGCCGTGACGCTGGTCGGCGCCCCGAGCTTCAGTGCGGAGAACACGGGCGCGAGGTTGTGAATACCCATGTCGCCGAGGCCACCCGAGCCGAAATCCCACCAGCCGCGCCATCTGAACGGCACGTAGGCGGGATGATACGGACGCCACGGCGCCGGGCCGAGCCAGAGGTCCCAGTTCAACGTGGCGGGCACGGGCGGCGTGTCCGTGGGCCGTTCGATGCCCTGCGGCCACCAGAGCGGCATCTTGCCGCGATGCGTCGGCCGATCCGACCAGACGTGGACTTCGCGCACCGGCCCGATCACCCCGCCCCAGATCCACTCCTTGATCAAGCGGTTCCCCTCGAAGGCCATGCCCTGGTTGCCCATCTGCGTGACGCGTTTCGTCTCCCGGGCCACTTGGGCCACCACACGCGCCTCGCGAACCGTCCGCGTCAGCGGCTTCTCGCAATAGACGTGCTTGCCGTGCCTCATCGCCGCGACCGATACGATGGCGTGGTTGTGATCGGGCGTCCCGACGACGACCGCGTCGATGCCCTTCTCCTTCTCGAGCATCTCGCGGAA
>Ga0315274_10011262_pt1 | contig 12815 bp, 10 predicted proteins | sample YL17G02_20_MG_FD_203700 | JGI IMG/M metagenome (GOLD analysis project Ga0315274, IMG submission 203700) | Sediment microbial communities from Yellowstone Lake, YNP, Wyoming, USA - YL17G02_20 | ecosystem: Environmental > Aquatic > Freshwater > Lake > Sediment | place: USA: Wyoming | collected... | reverse complement strand
AAACCAAGCCAATGTGGTGGGGGAAGACATGGTTCTACCTGGCGCTGGGAGCGGCTTTCCTGGTGCTCTTGGGCCTGATGTTCTACTCTGTGATCAGAGGAGACAAGTTGCGGTCATAGCAGCGGCAGTCCCATCGAAACACACCCCCAGGTCTGGCGCTACTTGCCCCTCTCCCGGTTCCGTGTTACAATATCTCTATCTGTCGGCCTCTCCGGGTCGCCGGCCTTTCCAGGCCATGGACAATGCTTGGTGAGCCCCTTGAACTCAATCTCCGTGGAGCATTCCCTTGGATAATGGTATGGCGTCAGTGCACGTCAATGCAGCAGGGCAAAGCCATCCTGGGCAGCGCCGGACGCTGAACGAAGATGCATGGTGGATCGCCCGAGAGCCTGACACTGGTGCCTGGTGGGCCCAGCGGGGTCGGCTGTTCGTCGTGGCAGACGGCATGGGAGGGCATGCTGCCGGTGAGGTAGCCAGCCAACTGGCCGTGGAGACACTTGCCCAGGTGTACTATGGGGGGGATGACACACCGGTGTCCCCGGCGATGCGCCTGGAACAGGCGATCCAGGCTGCAAATCGCCGCGTGTACGAGCAGGCAGCTACCCAAGATGCGCAGGCTGGCATGGGCACGACAGTCGTGGCTGCCGTGGTACATGATGGGTGGTTGACCATCGCCAACGTCGGAGATAGCCGCGCCTACCGGGTGCGCAGCGGCCAGGCAGAGCAGATCACGCGTGACCACTCATGGGTGGCCGAGCAGGTGACGGCCGGCACGTTGACCCAGGAAGAAGCGAAAAACCACATCTACCGAAACGTGGTGACCCGGTGCCTGGGCCATCGTCCCACGGTGCAGCTCGACTTGTTTGAACAGGTACTGGAGGTAGGCGACATTGTGCTGCTCTGCTCGGACGGGCTGAGCAACCAGGTCAGCGACACCGAACTGGCGAGTATTCTGAGCGAGTCTGCCGCAGCGCTGGCTGCAGCCACCACTACGCTGCTCAGGCTGGCGAACGAGCGCGGCGCTCCAGACAACATCACGGCGGTCGCATTCCAGGTGCTTGCTCTGCCCGCTGAGCGGGAACAGGGACAGCCGACTATACCAGCGAGATTGGGCGCAGCCGACGATCAGGTGACCGTGGTCGTGCCGGCAAGCACGTCCGGCGCACGTGCGGCGTCGCGGTCCCGCGCGGCCGAGCCCACGGTGCGTCGGCGGCCTGCTGCTCGCCCGCAGAGGGCCTCCAGGCTGCGCGTGGTGCTGCTCGCTGCGCTGGCAGTATGGGGGATTGTTCTGTGCACGGCCAGCATCCCGCTGGTGGCGTCGAGATGGGGCTTGCTCCGGGATTGGCTGGGGTGGCCGGCGGCGACATCTACCTCTCGTCCCCCAGGCACGGTCACGCCGCCCCAGTCATTGACCGTCACGCCCACCATCGTGCTCCTTACATCAGCTACAGCTCTCCACATGCCGACCACAGCCGGGACAACGGCGGCACCGGCGACCGCGACATCGACGCTGACGCCTACGATCACCCTGACCGTGTCACCCACAGCGACACTGTTGCTGACCGCATCACCGCCTGCTGGAACCACGCCCTCCCTCACCGTCACTCTGACGATCACCGCTACCCACGAGCAGTAGTGCCTGGGCCACAGGTCTGCCAAGGCCTTTCACCCCAAGCAGGCACATTTGTTGTCTGGGCAGAGCCCCTATCTGTCACACATGCCGCCAGGGAAAAAACGCTCCCGACCCAAGCGAGAAGCGGAGGTGGTGCTCACGTCCTGCTCCCGCTGGATGATGCACGCGCCCAGCACGCCCATCGAGCGGCATGAGCCCAGACCAGGTCAGAGCGTTGGCGACCCTTCCATCTCTCCCAGTGTGGACAGGACGATCGTAGCCGCGGCCAACCCGGCGGTCTCGGCGCGCAAGATGCGTGGCCCCAGGGTGACTGCCTGGATCCCGTGCTCCTGCGCCAGGGCGACCTCAGCGGAGGTGAACCCCCCTTCTGGGCCAATCCACAAGGCAACGCTTTGCGGGCGGTGCTCGAGGGCGCGCAGCGCGCCCATTAGGCCCACGTCCATGGCTTTTTCCGAGGGGATGAAGGACCGATCGTGGACTCTGGTCCCTTGTTCACAGGATAGGGGAAAGGAGCATGGCGGGGCGAGACGGGGCAATCGGCCGCGGTGGCTCTGCTCGGCGGCCTCGCGGACGATCTGTTCCCAGCGGGTTCGCTTGCCATCGATCTGCCCGGCATCTGCCGTCACTGCCCGCTCGCTGACGAGGGGGACAAAGCGCGAAACGCCCAGCTCGGTGCCCTTTTGCAGGACCCACTCGAACCGATGTCCCTTGAGCACTCCCTGGTACAGGGTGAGCGAGAGGCGGGGCTCTGTGCCAGGCATCTGGCTGGTGCATATGCGCCCAGTTGCCGTATCGCGGCCCAGGTGCGTCAGCTCGACCTCGTACTCCCACCCGGAATCATCGAGCACGACCACCCGTGCAGCAGGGCCAAGGCGCAACACGTGGCGCAACTGGTGGGCGGCGGCGGAGCCAAAGGTCACTTGATCGAGGGCGATCGATTCCGGGGACACAAAAAAGCGGTGGGCCATTCTCACGCCTGGCCTGGGGCCGATGGGGACCGGGCGATCAGCGCCAGCCAGTCTTGCTCGGCCAGGCGGTTCACGATCCTGAGCCCCTGTTCGCTCAGCGCCTCTCGTACCTGTGCTTCCTGGCAGTCAATGATCCCCGAGGCGACCAGCGTCCCGCCCGGTTTGAGGAGCCCGGCCAGTCCTCGGCCCATCAGCTCGCAGATAACACCGGCCAGAATGTTGACCAGGATCAGATCATAGGGCCCGCTGGCCTTTTCCACAGAACCAGCCTCGACGTGGACCGCCGAACCGACGTCGTTGGCTGCCACGTTTTCCTTCGCCGCGGCGACCGCTATCTCGTCCACGTCCAGAGCCAACACGGAGGCGGCCCCCTGTTTCGCTGCCGAGATGGCCAGGATGCCAGAGCCCGTCCCCAGGTCCAGCACATCCATGCCTGGCGTGGCCAGTGCTTCCAGCGCAGTCAGGCAGAGGCGTGTCGTGGGGTGTGTGCCGGTGCCAAAGGCCATCCCTGGATCGAGGGTGACGATCGCCTCCCCCGGCTGTGCCCGGTATTCCAGCCATTGCGGGACGATGACTGTCTGCCGTCCGACGTGCAGGACCGCATAGTGCGTTTTCCAGGCCTCAGCCCAGTCCTCAGTGGATAGGACGCGGAAACTGGGCTCGGGAATGGGATACAACTGCCCCAGGTGCCAGAGGGCTTCTTTTATCTGTCGCCGCAGGTCCGGGTTATCTGGCGCGATGTAGGTCTTGACGATCATCTCGTCCATGTCGTCGTGCGCCGCCGATCCGCTGGACAGGAGGTGCTCGATCACGGCGCCGCCGTGTCCGTAGCGGTTGAACACCTCGCTGATGGCCTCCGCGGCTTCACCGTCGACGTGGACGCTGATTTCCAGCCACTGTTGGCCGCTCATGCTACAGTCCCAAGGCTTCCTTGACCCGGTCGAGGAAACCCCGTTCCCGCTGGGACACGACTTCCTTGCCCAGCGTTCCGCCCAACTCTTCCAGCAGGGCGCGTTGCCTCTCGGTGAGCTTTTTCGGGATTGCCGCTGTGACGACGATTTTCTCGTCTCCCCGACCGGCGCGTCGCAGGTACGGGACCCCGCGGCCCTTGAGCCGAAACATCTCCCCGGTCTGGGTGCCAGCCGGAATAGTCAGCTCTTCGTCCCCTTCCAGAGTAGGTACGCGGACCACATCGCCGAGCGCTGCCTGAGCGACATTGATTATCAGCTCGAGGAGGATGTCGTTCTCTTGCCGGGTAAAGAAGGGATGCGGTTCGACGGTGACAAACACGTACAGGTCGCCGGGAGGGCCACCCATGGCGCCCAGTTCCCCTTCGCCAGTCAAACGGATACGGGTACCGTCGTCCACCCCTGCCGGGATCTTGACCGACAGACGACGCGATCGGGTGATCAGCTTTTGCCCGGCGCACTCGGGGCAGGGGGCAGAGATCTCTTCTCCGCTTCCTCGACAGCGGGGACAGGTACCGACATTGACAAAGGAACCCAGGATCGAGCGCTGAACGTGACGCACTTCGCCGGTGCCGTTGCAGTCACGGCAGCGCACAGGGGTTGTGCCCGGCTTGGCTCCTGTTCCACCACAAGTCGTGCAGGGCTCGTGCCGTGCGACCTCGGCCTCTTTGCCGCAGCCAAAGACCGCTTCTTCGAACGAGATGGTCATGTCGTACCGCAGGTCTTGTCCGCGCTGGGGACGGCGTCGTGCCGACCCACCCGTGCGCATGCCGCCGAAAAAAGAGTCAAAGATGTCGTCAAAGCCAAAACCAAAGCCCCCGAATCCCGGCTGGCCAGCGTTGCCGCCCTGGACCCCTGAATGACCAAAACGGTCGTAGCGGGACCTTTTCTCCGGGTCACTCAGTACCTCGTAGGCCTCGTTGATCTCTTTGAACTGCCCTTCGGCGCTGGCTTCTTTGTTGACGTCGGGGTGGCATTTGCGGGCCAGGCGGCGATAGGCCTTTTTCAGGTCGTCGACGCTGACGTCACGCGGCACGCCCAATACTTCGTAGTAGTCTCTTTTGCTGCTCATAGGGAAAAAGTATACACCGGAAAAAGGTGGACGGCAAGCTATGTCCGAACTCAGGCGCCTGCCTATCCCCCCGCGATGGTCAGGTTGACAAGAGGTGCCGGGCACTTTTGGACTGGCAAGGTGCCCGGCACCCGACTAGGACGAGCTTAGATGCTTGTCCCCACGACACCCGTGCGCAACGTTATGCCTCGCTGAACTCGCCGTCCACAACGTCCTCGTTCGGCGTGCCGGACGGGCCAGATGGACCTCCAGGAGGCGGTGTGCCAGGGCCACTCTGCTGTTGTTGGCCGTACACGGCAGCGCCGATCTGCTGGAGCGCCTGTGTGAGGTCCTGTGTCCTGCGGCTCAGCTCGCTCGAGCTGCCCGACTCCTTGATGTCCTTGAGGGCCTTGATCTTGCTCTCGACATCCTGCTTGACATTGCCAGGTACCTTGTCGCCCAGGTCGCGCAACGTCTTTTCCGCCGCATAGATCGCCTGGTCGGCGTTATTGCGGGCCTCGACATCCTCCTTGCGCTTGCGGTCCACATCGGCATGGGTCTCGGCCTCGTTGACCATGCGCTTGATCTCGTTCTCGCTGAGGCCGCTCGAAGCCGTGATCGTGATGTGCGCATCCCGCCCGGTGGCCTTGTCCGTCGCGCTCACGTTCAGGATGCCATTGGCGTCGATGTCGAACGCGACCTCGATCTGTGGCACCCCGCGCGGCGCGGGTGGAATGCCATCCAGGACGAACCGTCCCAGGCTCTTGTTGTCAGCCGCCATCGGACGCTCGCCCTGGACCACGTTGATCTCGACCTGCGACTGCATGTCAGAGGCCGTGGAAAAGATCTGGCTCTTCTTGGTCGGGATCGTGGTGTTGCGCTCGATCAGCGGCGTGGCGACACCACCCAAGGTCTCGATGCTCAGGGTCAAGGGCGTCACGTCGAGCAGCAGGATGTCCTTGACATCTCCCTTGAGCACACCGGCCTGGATCGCCGCACCCAGGCCAACCACCTCGTCGGGGTTGACGCCTTTGTATGGCTCCTTGGCAAACAGCTTGCGCACAGCCTCAGTAACGGCGGGCATGCGCGTCATGCCTCCGACCAGCACGACCTCGTCAATGCCCGCGGTCTTGAGTCCTGCATCATCCAAGGCTCGTTGGCAGGGGCCGACCGTTCGCTCGACCAGGTCGGCCGTCAGTTGCTCTAGCTTGGCCCGGGTCAGCGTCATCTGCAGATGCTTGGGCCCGCTGGCGTCGGCGGTGATAAAGGGCAGGTTGACCTCGGTCTCCATGACCGTCGAAAGCTCCATCTTGGCCTTTTCACCGGCCTCTTTCAGCCGCTGCAAGGCCATGCGATCGGCGCGCAGGTCAATTCCCTGATCGCGCTTGAACTCGTCGCAGATCCAGTCGATGACCCGCTGGTCAAAGTCGTCACCGCCCAGGTAGGTGTCGCCGTTGGTGGACTTGACCTCGAACACGCCTTCGCCCACATCGAGGATCGAGATGTCAAAGGTACCGCCACCCAGATCATAGACGGCGATCGTCTGGTCGATCTTTTTATCCATCCCGTAGGCCAGGGACGAGGCCGTCGGTTCGTTGACGATGCGCTGCACGTTCAACCCGGCGATGCGGCCGGCATCCTTGGTTGCCTGGCGCTGCGAGTCGTTAAAGTAGGCCGGGACGGTGATCACCGCCTCGGTGACCTCTTCGCCGAGGTACGCCTCGGCATCGGTCTTGATCTTTTGCAGGATCATGGCCGAGATCTCGGGCGGGGAGTACTCTTTGCCCCCCATCCAGATGCGCACATCGCCGTTCGGCGCTGCGGTCACCTTGTATGGGACGATACGTATCGCTCGCTTGACCTCGGGATCCTCGAACTTGCGGCCCATGAACCGCTTGATGGAAAAGATGGTGTTCTCGGGATTGGTAATGGCCTGTCGACGGGCGACCTGCCCCACCATCCGTTCACCGGTCTTGGGGTTGACGGCGACCACAGAAGGAAACAGCCGTCCCCCTTCCGAGCTGGGAATGACGGTTGGCTCTCCGCCTTCCATCACCGCACACACCGAAAAAGTGGTGCCTAGATCTATGCCCACAGTCTTGCTCATAGGTATTCTCCTTCACCCAAAATCGCGCTATGAATGGCCATCGCCCCTGGCGGTCTGGCCATTGGAAACACGAACTAACGCCGGACGCAGCATGTTCTCGTTCAGTTTGTACCCTCGCTGCACCACGGCGATGATCCGGCCCTCTTCCAGCTCTTCGCTGGGCTCAGAGACAACGGACTCGTGCCAGTCGGGATCGAACGTGTCGCCCGGTTGGGGTTGCACAGCCGATACCCCATTCTTCTCCAGAACGCCGTACAACTTTTTCTCGATCAATGCCATGCCTTGGACCCAGGGGGTGTCGTGCGCGTCTTCTGGGACGGCTCGGAATGCTCGTTCCAGGTCATCCAGCACCGGCAACAACTGGCGAAACACCCTGGACCGGATCTCATCGTCCATCTGCTGCTTGCGCTGCTCTTCTCGGCGCCGATAGTTGGCGAATTCGGCCCGCGAACGCTGCCAGCCGTCGAGGTACTCGCTGGATTGGGCTTTGGCCTGCTCCAGTTCGGCCTGCACGGCAGCCATTCGGACCTCCGGTGTCTGTTCTGCCAGAGCCGGCTCCGCCGTCTCGACCTGCGCCGGTTCTGCCTGTGTGCCTGGCGCTTCTTGCGCCTGTTCTTGGATTGGCGTCTGTGCCTCGTTCTTTTCCGTCATGCCCTTCGAACCTTCCCGTATTTATCACCCCGTAGCATAGGGCGGAGGAGAGTACTCCTCTCCCGCCCGTCTCAACGCCCACAAGGGGCTAGGCTACGTATCATACCGTAGCGTAGGGCCTTGTGCCCGCCTCAACGCCCACGAGGGGCTAGGCTACCGACCTACCTCCGGCGGCAAATCGTCGCCATAGAGGTCGCTGAGCAGGTTGCTCAGCAGTTGCGATACAAAGCGCACCACCGAGACCGTTCGGGCATAGGGCATCCGTAGCGGCCCCAACACGCCCAACGCGCCGGTGGCATAGCCGTTGACGCCATAGCGCGACAACACCAGGCTGAAATCGGCCAGCTCGTTGCGCCGTCCCTCGCCGCCGATGACCACCTGCACGCTATCCTTCTCAGGCGCCATGGACAGCATATCGCCCAACATGAGGTCGAGTGGTCCCCCTGCCGCGAACACCTGCGCTACCCGCTGTGCATTCTCTTCGAACTCGGGTTGGGCCAACACGTTGGCCAGGCCATCGCGAAATACAGGCCCATCTCGTGTATCCACCTGCTCCATCAAGCTGGCGACCAGAGAGCCGATCTCTTGCTCAAAAGCCGGCAACGGCGCAAGCTGGTGACGCACCTCGTCGTCCTGCAGCCCGGCAAAGACGTCATTCAACCAGCGCGAGATGCGGCTCAGGTCTTCCTGGTTGAGCGCATTGGACAGGGTCAGCAACTGCTGCTTGACCAGTCCCTCTTGCAAGACCAGGATGAGCAGCACCAGCGGCCCGTGGGTCAAGATCAGCTCCAGATGCTTGAACCGGCAGCGATGAACCCGCGGCGGGGCTACCAAGGCAGCGCCCCGCGACGTGCGAGCCAACACAGTCGCTGCCAGGCTCATCCACTCATCCAGGTTCAGATGCGCCTGGTAGAACTGATGCTCGATCATCCGGCGTTCTTCCCCCGGCAGGTGCATCTCGCCCATCAACTGCTCGACGAAATACCGGTAGCCCTTTTCGGTGGGGACCCGGCCCGCCGAGGTATGCGGGTGCGTCAGGTAACCGTGCTCTTCCAGGTAAGCCATCTCGTTGCGCACGGTCGCCGGGCTGACGTCCAGCTCTGGATACTGGCTGACGCCCTTGGAGCCCACGGGCGTGGCGGCCTCGATGTACTCGCGCACCACAATGCCCAGTATATGCTGTCTGCGTGGGGTCAGAATGTCGATATCCGCGCCCATTTTAGCACTCTCAGTCATAGAGTGCTAAAATGATAACACAAACTGGCCGATCTGTCAAGTACCAACTCGTACTTTTCTTCGATCAGATCCACAGCCCACTGCCTTCCAGGCTTCTCCTCAACCTTCCTGAACCCAGCTTCCAGATACAGGTGTATCGCGGCTGCCAGGGTGCTGACCGTCCAGAGGATGACAGATTGATAGCCGACTTGCCTGCAGAAGGCAATCGCCTCGTTTAGCAGCTCTTTCCCAAGCCCCACTCCCCTGGCACTCGGATCGACCAGGAACCAACGGAGCTGGGCTACTTGCGCGGACACGGCCACGATGGCGATGCAGCCGACGATCCGGCCGTCCCTCTCTGCGATCCAGATCCTTTCGTAAGCTGAAGCGGCGCGTGCACACTCGGATAGCGGGGCGGCCACGTACGCCTCGAAGGTGTGGTCAAACCCATACTCTTGTGCGTAGATGATGCCGTGGAGGTAAATGATGGTGCCGATGTCGCCCGGTTTGAGCTCTGTCCGCAGGGTCACCGTTCCGTCCGAGTTTCGTAAAGCATGCATCTGGTGCATCCCTGACCCTCGTGTCCCTGTCCCCGGCCTGGCACTCTGGGTAAGCCGTCCGGCGGTTAGCGCTCATACAGCCCTTGCATTCACTCCGGTTGATTGTTTTCTGCCTACGTACACACCATTCTGCTAATGTGTACACGTGGCGTGGTTGGGCCTTTGTCAGGTATCGGCCGCCCAACTCGCTACCACACGTAATCGACAGTCATATCGAGCACAGTGGATGGTGCGGAACTCCCACAGCGGCCCGAATCTGCATACCAGTATACGTCAATGTCCTTGACAGTCAAGGGGGCGTAGGGCAGGGATGAGGTACCAGGCACTTTCCGGACCAAGTGCCCGGGGCCTGGCTTGCTCAGGGGTGCTGCTTTCTGGAGGATCGCTCCCTCAGCCAGCCGACGAGCGGCGGAACCAAGCACAGGTTGGCGGCGATGGTCTCCAGTGCGGTGTAGATCTGGTTGCTCGGGCTGAAGCCCAGCAGGCGCGCCGCCAACAGACCAAGGGGGACCAGGAGGATGACCGCCAGGCTGCTCAACATCACCGGGTGGCGGACGTAGCGCCCGGCCGCCCTGGCCCAGGTGCCCTCCCGGCGGCGAAGAAAGAGCAGCCCCGACACGTTGCCACCGATCTGGTCGCTCATAGCGTAGAAAAAAGGGATATAGAAACCTTGCACGCCGTACACATTGACGCGTGCCAGGCGGCTGCCCCAATCGATGACCCAGGGCGCGGCCATGCCGATCAGTTTGCCCCAGCCATAGGCCTCAGCCAGGGAGCCGGCTCCACCACGGCGGCGGCGGCGGAACGCAAAGATCCCCTCAAAGAGGCTCTCCCCCTCCCCTGACAGGGTACGGACGATCCACTGGCCCAGCCCGCTGCGCTGAAAGCCGAGCACGTCGAGTACGGCCCCCACGACCAGCCCGCCGATAAAGCCAGCCCCGGTGTACCGGATCAGCTCGCTGAACTCCTCGCCCTCCAGCGACTCATCGCCTTCCTTGCCTTCCTCACCTTCTGACGGCTCTTTGTCCTGGTCTTCCGGCGATTCTTCTTCGGCCACGGCTGTCTCCTGTTTCGGCACCGATTCGGTGGAGCATAGGGATGCTCCGCCTAGCTCATCAAGACTGTGGAGGTCTGGCCTGGGCGAGCAGCCGGTCCAGTACGGGATGCTTGAGCTGCTGGTTGACCTCGCGCCAGACGTCGACGAGCCCTGGCGTGTCAAGATCCGGCAGGAAACCGAAATCCAGGTACATGCGGATGGCCGGCAGCCGCTTGGTTTGTGTGCCCAGGATGGCGCGCTCATGCCAGCGGGCCAGTTGGTTCAAGGCAAAAGACATCGCTGCCTTGCCCAGCCCCCGCCCCTGGTAGGCGGGGCGGATGGCTACCCAGTGGATCACGCCAGAGTCCTGCCCCTTGTAGTCGCGGTCATACCAGGCGCTGATCGTGCCGACGGCCACCCCTTTGTGATCGACGACGAAAAAGGATCGCCACTGGGTCGCCGGCAGATCCCGGTCGAACTCGACGTGAAAGGTCTGCTCCGTGATGGGAAAATACTCTTCGGCATCGCGCTCGATGTCGGTCCATACTCCACCTTCGTCCATACGCATGGGGCGGATGCTGAACCCCTCCGGGAAAGGGACCTGGGGGATGTCAAGCAGGTTGGGCCGGATCATGAACACTTCGTACCCAGCCAAGCCCAGCCTGGGAGCGGGCGACGACGGCTGTTCCGGCATTCCCTGCCTGGCGCAGAAGAGCTGCCTGGCGGTCCAGTATCCCCTCAGCCGTCGGCGGTCGTGGGACAGCACCCCGAATGGGCTGATCCCCAGGTGGCGGCAGAAGGCAAAGGTCGCCTGGGGCCAGGGGTGATCGGCCCAACACCAGATCGTCGCCCCGCAGACGTACGGCGCGTCCATCCCGGCAAACTCGGCCGCGATCGCCTGAGCCTGCGCGTCTTCGCCGAACGCACTGTCGTACACGTCCTTGAGCGCCGCATAGCCAAACTCGGTGATCAGGATCGGCTTGTGCGGATACCTGGCGTGGAGCGCTGCCAGGCCCTCGCGCCAGAAGCGGGTCGAGTCGGCCAGGTCATAGTCGCGCTGGCCACCGAATCCCTGGCGATTGGGTACAATCGCTCGGTTCAGGCTGGGATAGGCATTGACACAGATCACATCGTCCAGGTCAAAGTGGGGATGCTGCTGCCAGTGGTCGCTCACGTGCACCGCCAGGCGCGTGGGGTCAAGCTGGCGCGCCAGGCGGATCAGCTCGCCGTTGCCATCCACCACTTCTGGGCGCGCCTCGTCGTTCTCGTTGCTCACCGACCAGAAGACAATCGACGGATGGTTGATGTCGCGCCGGATCATCGCAGCAAGCTGGCGTTGGGCGGCGGCCAGCTTGGCCTGACAGTTCTCGGCCCCTTCCTCGTTGCCCTGCCACCAGTACAGGGGGATCTCGCCCATGGCTAGCATGCCCAGCTCGTCGCACAGGTCCAGCTCCCCGGTGTGGTGGGGATAGTGACACAGGCGGACAAAAGTGGCCCCGGCAGCCTTCATGCCGGTCAGGTCCTGGCGGGCCGTCTCCAGGTCGGGGACCATCGCATGCGTCGGCGAGTCCTCGTGCCGGTTGAAACCGGTCAGGAAGATCGGCTGGCCATTGAGCAGCAGCCTGCCGTCCTGGATCTGGATGGTGCGGAAACCCAAACGGATCGTCCGCTCGTCCACCGCCTGTCCATCCACCAGGAGCGCCACGTGGACGGTGTACAGTGTCGGGCTGGCCGGGGACCACGGTTTGACATCGGCGATGTCCCCTGCTGCCGACAGCTCGCGCTCTGCTCCTGCCGGGCAGGAAACGGGCTCCGGGGGCAGGTTGGCCAGTGCCTGGCCCTCTGCATCCATCACTGCTACGGCCAGCCTGGCCACGGCTCCGTGGGTACGCTCGTTCTGGACCCTGGCCCGGATGGATAACCGGCCGCTGCCCCGAGTCGGTTCAGCGACAATGGCAACCTGGTCCAGGTGAAAGAGCTCGGTGGCCTGCAACTCGACCTCGCGCAGGATGCCGCCAAATGTACGCCATCCCCGCTGCAGCCCCGGCACGTCTTGGGCGCGCCGGAGATTGTCCACCCGCACCACGATAACGTTCTCGGATCCAGGCTGCACCAGGTGCTGCACGGGAAACTCGAACGGCAGGAACCCATCCAGGTTTTCACCAACCGCACGGCCGTTGATCCACACGGCGGTGTGATAGTTGGCGCCCGCCAAGTGCAGCACGATGCGCTTTCCTTGCCAATGGGCAGGCACTGTCAGGGCTCGCCGGAACCAGCCGTGTCCCTCGTACGTGTCCAGCCCGGGGTGGCAGGTCTCAAAGGTGCACGGCAATCGGACTTGACGCCAAAGCCGGTCGTCATGGTGAGGATCGAAATAGGCAGCCTGTTCGCCCTCCCCGGCAAGGTCGGGCTGAAACTTCCAGACGCCGCACAGGTCAAGATGTTCGCGCGAGGCGGGCCGAGATCTGGGTTGTGGCATCGTTGTGTTCTCCCTACCTAGATCGCCGCCGCATGGCGACCGGCGGTCGGGTCACCGGCAGCATAGACCGTGCCGCTGTCCCGATCGAGGTAGAGCATGACTGGGGTGGCAATATGCCCGTCTATGGGGATGACCTGGTGTCCACGG
>Ga0315274_10011261_pt1 | contig 12815 bp, 15 predicted proteins | sample YL17G02_20_MG_FD_203700 | JGI IMG/M metagenome (GOLD analysis project Ga0315274, IMG submission 203700) | Sediment microbial communities from Yellowstone Lake, YNP, Wyoming, USA - YL17G02_20 | ecosystem: Environmental > Aquatic > Freshwater > Lake > Sediment | place: USA: Wyoming | collected... | reverse complement strand
CTATGGAGAAGCCTAGCAATGCTGTCACCACCAGGGCACCAAGACACCGCGCCAGCACGACGTAGTGCAATTCACTTGCACCTTTGTGCCTTGGTGTCTTTGTGATTCATTCTTCCACAGGAATGAGAACAAGAGGACGTTTGTCATGCGGCTCTTGATACTGGTAGCCACGTCGGTTACTGACTATTTCCGCGCGTAGGCGATGATCTTCTTGACCGCGACGATCACGTCGTGAACGTTCTTCTCGGTCATCTTCGGGTAGAGAGGCAACGATACGACACGTCGAGAAAGGTAGTCTGCGTTCGGGAAATCCTGGGGACGGTACCCGTACCGTTCGCGGTAATACTGGTGCAGATGTAACGATACGAAATGGACCCCCGTACCGATGTTTTCCGCTTTCATGGCGTCAATGAATTCGTCCCGACTGAGTTTGAGCTTGTCAACGTCAAGTATGATGATGTAGAGATGACGGGCATGTTTGACGTAAGCCGGTACAGACGGCACTGTCACCTCGTCCAGTTCGGCAAACGCCCGGTCGTATATCTTCGCATACTTCTCGCGTGCTGAGAGGAAGGCGGGCAGCTTTTCGATCTGGTGCAACCCGAGCGATGCCTGAACGTCGGTCATGTTGTACTTGTATCCCGGATAGATGACCTCAGCGGTTCGAAAACTGCCTTCGTCTTGCGAATATCGTTTCCACGCATCCTTGCTCATGCCGAAATTGCTCAACGTACGCAACTTGTCGGCAACCTCAGCATCGGCCAGCGTGATCATGCCGCCTTCTATCGTGGTGATATTCTTTATCGGGTAAAAACTGAAACAGGTGAACTCGCTTATTGTACCTATCTTCTTCCTGCGATACTCTGCACCGAGCGCGTGAGCTGCGTCTTCAATGACGCACAACCCGTGTTTCTCCGCTATTGTCCGCATCACGTCCATTGCGCACGGCAACCCGGCGATATGAACCGGCATGATCGCTTTGGTCTTTGGGGTGATTGCCCGTTCGATGAGTTCCGGATCTATATTCAACGTGTCGCGGTCAACGTCAACGAACACGGGTGTTGCGCCCTGGTGGATCACCACGTTAGCCGTGGATGCCCACGTCAGCGGGCTGGTTATCACCTCATCTCCCGGACCGACTCCGGCAGCGACAAGCGATAGGTGAAGCGCCGCCGTACATGAACTCACTGCGACAGCGTTTTCAGCGCCTATGTATTCCGCAAACCGCCGTTCGAACCGTTCAACTTTAGGTCCCGTCGTTATCCACCCGGACCGCAGCGTATCGAGCACCTCGCTCTCTTCCTCCTCGCCTATTGACGGGCTCACGAATGGAAGAAAACGGGCTGAACTGGATTCCCCACCGGCTATGGCGGGCATCTGCCGAATCTTTGAGATGAGCCGAATATTATAATATACATCCGCTTCGGGATCGGTAATCGCACCGTCATCCAACAGTTGGCGTACCTGTCTGATCCCGTCTTCCACCGAGTATGTCGCCTTGAATCCGAGCGTTTTCTCGATTTTCGCGGAAGATACTCGATAACTTCTTTTGTCCTCGTCGCCGGGGACCGTTTCCATAACCGCTTCCGGGAAATGTTTCTGTGCCAGACGGGCGAGTTCCACGATCTGGAAGTTGTTCTCCTCGTTCGTGACGTTGAAGATCTCGCCGCGCACTTTCTCCGCAGGAGCTTCCAGACAGACGATACAGGCGCGCGCGGCGTCTTCGACATGCACGAAGGGGCGCCACTGGCGTCCACCCTCGAATACAAGTATTTTGCGCCGTTTGAGAGCACGTGCAACTATCTGGTTGACTGCAAGATCGAACCGCATTCGTGGTGACGGACCGAACAGCGTGGCGTTACGCAGCATCACCGGCGTGAACTTCTCATCTGCCAGTTCGCACAGTTCCCGTTCGGCGATCAGTTTCGTTACCGCGTAAACAGAGACCGGTTTCTTGTCGGAATCTTCAGTGATAAGGTCAACCTCGCCGCGACCGTAAACGCTGCACGACGACGAGAAGATGAACCGTTCAATGCCGCGCTGTTTTGCGGTTATCGCGAGCCTGCGCGTCGCTGTGATGTTAACGTCGAACGACATTTCCGGATCGAGATCGCACGACGGATCGTTTGCCAGACCCGCAAGGTGCACTATCGCGTCAACGTCATCGAGAAGATGCGGAAAGTCTTCCAGCCGCCGTATGTCTCCCTTGATGAGTTGAACGTTCGGGTCGCTAGCGAGATGCGCGACAGGTGTTTCGCCAAAATAGAGCCGGTCAAAGATCCTGACCCGATACTTCTTCTCGACTAACATCCGCGAAAGCACGCAGCCGAGGTATCCAGCACCTCCGGTTACAAGCACTCGAGCCAACCGAACATCCTCCTCGCGAAGCTAGAAACGGCTCTCCCCCTGCCGGACAATAACCATCCGCTTCTTCAATCATTACACATTATACATCGCGTCCCTTTGACGATCAAGGAACGACCGGACCGTGCAGCTTGAGCTTGACGATGGATTCTCGGACATCTATACTTGGGTAGTTGGTCGCGGGGTCTGAAAGAGATGCAACTCGACCCCTGAAGGAGCAGAGGCTTATGCCGTTCTGTCCGGTATGTCGGTCCGAATACGTTGAAGGTGTAAAGACGTGCGCAGACTGTGGCGCTGAGCTCGTTGCAGAACTTCCGCCGGTTGAGGAACCGTTCGACCCCACGATGGAACTCGTTGAAGTGTCGCGCGCAGCAAATGAGGTAGAAGCGCAAATCGTTCATGGACTGCTTGAGGCTGCCGGGATCAGATCCGTGTTTCGTGGCGAATCGCTACGATTGACCCATGGTATCACGGTTGACGGATTGGCCGAGGTCAAGATCCTCGTCAGGAGCAAGGATGTGGAAGAGGCGCGTCGTCTCATTGACCAATCCGAAAACTGGACTTCGTGCCCACACTGTGGAGTGCGCTTTCCGATGGGGCAGGGGACATGCCCGTTCTGCGGTTACGAGTTCCAGCTCTGATTCGAGACGCTAGGGCACGGTATGTGCAGCTCTGGCGGCTGCAAACGCGTCAACGAGTTTCGCGCCAGCTCGACGCAAGGTGCGAGCACACTCGTCAACCGTAGCCCCTGTGGTTATCACATCATCAATGAGCAGTATCTTCTGACCGCAAAAGTCGGCGCCTTCGACGACGGCGAACGCGCCCTGCACGTTGCGGCGCCGCTCTGCTGCATTTAGTCGCCCCGTCTGCTGAGGCGTGGCTTTGCTGCGCAGAAGCCCTGTGCAGACCGGTAACTTCGGGACGCGTTCTGCAAGACGCCGCGCAAGGTCTTCCGCCTGGTTGAATCCGCGTTCGCGTTTCCGCACCCGGTGCAGCGGTACGGGCACAATGGCATCGTATCGTTCGAACTCTATCTCTCGCTGCGCAAACTCGATCATGAGCTTAGCAAGCGGCCCCGCTAAGAGTTGTCTCGAACCGTATTTGAACAGGACAATTGCCTCTTGCACAAGATCGTCGTAGATCGTGGCTGCGTACATCCTGTCGCACAGATGTCTTTTCTTCTGCCCGCACTCGGCGCACGGGAAGTTCTCGCGTTCGGCAAAACCGGTGGCTTTGTCGTGCGGTTTTCCGCATAAGGTACAGAATGGTCTCTCGATAAGATCTATCTGCGACCAGCATGCCGGGCAGTAATAGAGGTTCTCCTCGGTCAGAATTCGTGAGTCGCACCGGCGACAAAACGCCGGTAACAGAAGGTTCTTGAGCGACAACGATAGGTGATCGCGGAGTTCCATGGCGTGCCCCCTGGAAAAACTTCGACGCAACTGTCTTTCAGACCGCGCCGAACTCTCGCAGCGTCGCAACGACGAGAATGACGACGTAAATGAACAGCGCTACAAGAGCGATGTCCGCCCCGAATTTCTTAACGATAGTCGTTTCTTTCGCCATGGGTGATGAAAAACGTGTCAAACGTGCCCGAATACTCGCCCCACTCAATCTCAACGTCTGTTACGTGCGCCCCCGGCGGACCGTGCCGACACCAACTGATCAGTTGGGATACAGCGTCTTCGTCTCCTTCAACTAAGCACTCAACTCGTCCGTCATACAGGTTTCTCACCCAACCGGTTACTCCGAGGCATCGTGCCTTGTCCCGCGTTGAGGCGCGAAAAAAAACCCCTTGAACCATCCCGGAGACAGTCACGTGCGCACGCACGTTCCGTGCTTTCTTGCCCTTATCACTTGCTGTCATGAGTCTTGCGAAGTCCTGGTGTTGCCACGGGACACAGCAGCACCTGCGATGCATAGCGAACGGCCGATCTCTGACCCGACCTTTTGTTCGTTCCAACCCCTGTCACCGTGTCGCTCGGTTTCCATCTCCAGATCCTGTACCAGGGCGCAAACCGCCAGCCTCGTAAGCGAGCGTTTTTAGGACTGAGGACGGTCATGCCGTCAACGATGGTGGATGATCCAACAATGTCCCGGAGCCTGCGCATAGCCAAGCGCTTTTGCATGGGACTGTATAGCGATCCGGAAGCTATGATTCCTCCGTCCTCGACGTCGAGCGTGACGGGCAAACTCCACAGGTAAGGGTCGAGGCTGAACGCAGCCGTCAGGGCAACTCTGAGTCGCAGATCGCTCGGTTGGGTGCCCGTCATGAGCGACCGCGATGCGCATGCAACCGACCCGCATGCTACCAGGGTAATTGCCGCGCTTATGAGTCTCGGTACGGGACAAAACTGCATCGGGCTCAGTGCAACGTCAGATTCTCTTGTTCAATCAGTTCATCCAGAAAATGCCGTGCGGACTCCAAAGACGGAACGAGCGGATGTGTGACGAGTGCCTGTAACGCAAGATCGTATGAGTTCTGCATGACAGCTTCAACGGTCAGGCTTTCGCTCGCCTTCACGGTATAAAGCAGCCCTTTCAGGAAACAGGGGCTTTCACCAACCTTACGAACCTCGATTCCTTTCTTGCTCACCACAGCCGGAACTTCCACGGCAGCGTTATCCGGAAGCCCCTTCAGCGCACCGTTATTCTTCACGCACAGGATGAGCTCGTGTTCCTCGTCGCTCTCCAGAGCTTCAATCAGAGGGATGATTGATTGTTCGTACCAGACGGCGTGTCTATCCTTCGTGAGTTCGGGAACGTCGCACAGGTTCTCGTCCTCGTACTGTTTCAATATGAGTTGCTCCGCCTCGTAGAGTTCCTCACCGCGGTACTTCACCATCTCTTTCTGTTTTCTCAGGACCTCATCCTTTCTGAAGAAGAAGCTCACAAAGTGCGTCGGGATCATCCTGAACAGTTCGACCAGTCCGATGTCGAACCCGTCCGGCCGTTTTCTGATAATTCGTTCGAGCAGCCGTTCCATCTGGCTTCGTCCATCGAGCTTGACATCCTGAATCCAGCCGATATGGTTCAGTCCGAAGTAGTCCACCCATAGACCGCGCGAGTCGGTGTTGAGTATCGTTGCCACCCTCCTGACATATACCGTTGGCAGGTCGCATATGCCGATAACATGCATTGCGGTGTACTTGTTCAGCGCTTCCACGATTACGCTCATTGGGTTTGTAAGATTGATGACCGTTGTCTGCGGTGCGGTCCGCTCTATGATTCGGGCATACTGGAGAACTATAGGGAGAGTCCGAAACGCGTTTGCGATTCCGCCCGCACCGAGCGCTTCGTCACCGATCATGTCAAAGGTCGGCGGGATTCGCTCATCGCGTGCACGCGCCATCATGCCACCGACCCGGATCTGGTTGAGAATATAGGTCGCTTCTCTAACCCCTTCTCCGACATCTGTTGTTGCAATGATTTTCGTCGGAAAACCGTTCTTGTCCAGCATTCTCTGGCAGAATGCCGAGACCAGGTTAAGCTTGCGTTCCGTCCGTCCTACAAGAACAATCTCCTTGATAGCAAGGTTTCTTGCTATGATTGACGATATGAATTCCGGCGTATATACGCTGCTGCCGCCCAGTATAGCGATCCGGTCAATCATACCTCGTGTTTCTCCTTCCTACAACGATTCGCCAGGGCTTTCGCCTCGAAAGGGAGGCTGCCCGTAAGGCGACCGTACGCTTGCTCCAAGATTGCTTCGATCAAGGAACCTGCCACCCCGCGCACACCTCTGGCGCATATGTGTCGAAATGCCAGCGGTTGTGTCACCACCTGACTCTTACCATCTCTCACCGCGCTCACTACGCTTTCCACGTTCTTCTCAGACTCGATGAGGGTGTACGTTAGCCCGAGGTCGCACAAGGTGTGGCAGTCTGAGCTCCCAACCAGTGGTATCCCGTGCTGTGCCGCGACCCTCACCGCTCTCTTATTGAAATCGATTTTCCCCGCGTAAAAGAACGATAGTTCAACCGCATCGAACAGATCAATGTTTCGTTCGAGCCGCGACCGTAAACATATGCCCTTAGGATAATATGGATGCGGCGCGATTACAAGCCAGCAATCCTGTTTCGACCGACGCAACTCCTGAAACGTCTGGACAGCATGGATTCGCCAATCCGCGTTTATCACAAGAACGTGTTTCCCTTCGATCAGCTTTTCAATGCCCGGTATAAGAAGAATACCACGTCGTTCGGCGTGGAGCACAAGCCGCCTGGTGTATGTGATAACGTGGTGATTGGCGATCGAGATCGCATCGAACCCTAGCTCTGCTGCCGTTTCGATCAGGTGTTCCGCGGAATGGTCGATGCTGTCAAGCGGATCCTCAGCACAGTGGGTATGCAGATCCACTTTGAGCTGTTTCATACGCGATTACCACCGCTGATCACCCGACCGAGCCCTTCCGTTGTCCGCCCAGATGTCTCTTTACGTAATGCACTCTATCACAAAAATAGCACGAGACACCAGTGATGTCAAATCGTGTCACGCCTCCTCTCTCGAGAGCTGGCGCCTCGGGTGGTCCATACGATACTTTCCATCGAGAGCATCCCCGGGCGAACGTGAATACCGCTCGTAACGGTACAACTTCTGTGCTGATGATAACAGGTGACCATGCTCCATTGCAACATTGTTCTGAGCATGTCAATGGACATGCTGAAACCATACCATGCGGCATCACGCTTTGTCATCTATCGTCGCGGACGCGTCTCGCTCGCGCTGGCATCTCGTTCCGAATCGTGAGACGACGCTATAAGCTTGTCCGGAACCATCGCTTCTCAGAGAACAAGGCGGATCAGCCGACTCACCGTGGCGATCAAACCAAACGCGAAGACCTGTAGCATTTATGAACCGGAAACAGCACAGTCCGGAAGAAATGTCGCTACAGTCTAATCCGGAGTGGGTCCCTCTTCCGGGTAAAAAAAAGTGCTTGCAATTATTTTGGTAAAGGGTTATACTAACTCTGTTCATAGACTGTGGGGCAAGACCGAGTGTCTCTTTGTGGGAAAGAGGGCTCGGGGCAGGAGGAAACGAAGAGCTGCCTTTCAGTAGTTCGACGAAGCGAAACGGTGCTTTCTGGAAACACGGGAGGGCGTCTGCTCCGGCTAACTAAGGCGTGGACAATCTCACATTCTGGCGGGGGCGTCAGCAAGTTCGGGGAAGCCAGATTGAGAACGAGGGCACGTGCCTTGCGGACTACATGCCCGGGATGCCCGCGGCATGGCGACGAGGTGAGACAAGGAGGTTACGTGTTGCCGCTCAAGGACTGAGCGGTAGTTCTCTCTAATGTGTTCCTACCGCGCGTCTGAAGCTGCCAGCAGTACGGACCAAAGAGGTGGTGGGAAACGATGAGCTGCCCGGACGGACTGAACGCGTATTTGAAGGAAATTTCTAAGATCCCGCTTCTCTCTCCCGCTGAGGAGATCCGATTCGCAACACGGATGCGCCGGGGAGACGAAGAAGCGCGTAAGAGGCTCACTGTCTCTAACCTGCGACTCGTGGTGAGTGTTGCGAAGAAGTACCTGTATTATGGTTTGCCGCTCCTTGACCTCATCGAGGAAGGGAATCTCGGGTTACTTAAAGCCGTTGACAGGTATGACCCGTCGCGAAAATGTAAATTCAGCACGTATGCTACTTGGTGGATCAAACAGGCTATCACGCGATCGCTGTCGAATTACGGCAGAACGATCAGAATCCCGGTGTACGTCACCGATAGCATCGCGAAGTATAAGCGCGCTGCACAGCTCCTGTATGAGCGGGAAGGACGAGAGCCGACCGTAGAGGAGATTGCGGGGCAGATGGGGGTAGCGTATGAGGAGGCACTCAAGCTGCACGAGTACGCTCAGGGCGTGCCGTCGCTCGAATCGTTGATGCATGTCGAAGAGGATGGTGAGGTGGTGGGTGCCGAGATCGCCGAGGAAGCTCGAAACGAGGAGGATGTCGTCGAACGAATATTACGCAGTCAGCGGCTTAATCAGCTTATGGAACAACTTACTCCGCGCGAAAGCGAGATATTGAGGCACAGATACGGGCTCGGTGATGGCGAGTCTCATACTCTTGAGGAGACCGGGAAACAGTTCAATCTGACGAGAGAGAGAATTCGACAGATCGAGAACGAGGTCATCGAGAAACTCAGAAGCTACGTGATGGATCACAAAGCGGAGTTCGAAGGTGTCTAAGAAACAGAACGAAACGGTATCCGACATCCAGAAGCTGGCTGCGCTTATTCGGAGCATCCCTGATTTTCCGAAGAAGGGAATAGATTTCAAGGACATTACCACGCTGTTGCAGGATCGCGACGCGTTCAACCAGGTCATCACACATTTTGCCAAACGGCATGGTGACAAGAACGTGGACGCGGTCGTTGCGGTTGAGGCGAGAGGATTCATACTGGGAGGTGCGCTCGCATACGAGCTTGGCGCAGCATTTGTGCCTATCAGGAAGCGGGGCAAGCTTCCGTACAAGACGTACGAGGTGACGTACGACCTGGAATACGGTACCGAAACGATAGCCGTCCACCAGGACGCCGTGAAGCCCGGACAGAGAGTCATTGTTTTTGACGACTTACTTGCAACTGGCGGGACGGTTGAGGCAGTATTAGCGCTAATGAACCGGCTCGGCGCAACGGTCGTTGAGGTCGCTTTTCTGATCGAATTGGCTTTTCTGAACGGGCGAGAACGGCTCAAGTCGTATCCCGTCTATTCAGCGATCAAACTCTGACGCGCACTCTTGAGTGCGTGATGCAAACAGAACGACCGCGTTGCGAGCGCGTAGCGTCTCATGCGCCCGTAGCTCAGTTAGGATAGAGCAGCGGTTTCCTAAACCGCGTGCCGGAGGTTCGAGTCCTCTCGGGCGCGCCATCGTGGTACAATGTTGTGGCGTACGCGCCGTGCGTATTACGCGGGAAGGCGTGATGAAAGGTCGGGATTGAGTCAGACACGTATCGAATTCGATTTCCATACCCATTCGGTGTTGAGTGACGGCGGTCTGTTGCCGGCCGAGCTCGCAAGACGGTTCTGGCAAAGAGGGTACCGAGCAGTTGCCATCGCTGACCATGTTGACGCCTCAAATATCGAGGCGGTGGTACCGGCTCTCGCGAGGGGAGCACGACAGTGGAACCAGGCTCCCGAAACCAAGCTTCGACTCATACCGGGAGCGGAAATAACGCACGTCCCTCCATCTCAAATACCGGCGCTTGTTCGCGGAGCACGTGACCTCGGTGCGCGCATCGTCATCGTTCACGGTGAGACGCTGTGCGAACCTGTGATCGAGGGAACCAACCGCGCTGCAATAGAAGCCGGGGCAGACATTCTCGCGCACCCCGGACTCATTTCCGAACATGATGCCGTGCGTGCCGCGCAGTCCGGGGTTTTCCTCGAGATCACTGCACGAGGCGGTCACTGTTTGACGAACGGACACGTCGTCCAGATTGCCAGGAATGCCAAAGCACTCCTCCTGATAGATTCAGATGCTCACGGCCCGGCAGATATTCCGGGACCGGAACTCGCGGCGTGTGTTGGTCTTGGAGCAGGATTATCTCAGGACGAGTTATCGGAGGTGAGCCGGAGCATGGCTCAGTTTGCAGACGCTCATGTTTGAAAAGCGGAAGAAACTGTCGTATAATACAGAGTAGAATTCGCGCCGGGAACGTGACTACGGGACAATGACGGTGCGTGGGGGCTGGTGCACGAATGAAGGAGGTATGAACCATGAGAAAGATCGTGTTGTCGCCTGCGGTACTGGTTGTAGGGTGCGCTGTAGCCTGTCTGACAGGGTGCACGGTGTTCCCCTGGTTTCCGGGCAGGTCGCAACGACCCATTGGACAAACAGAAGGTTCTCTGACGGAAGTACCTATTACGGGATCCCCGTTTCCAGCAGCAGCGACTGCGCGTATTAGCGACATCCCTGTGCCTGAAGGGATGAAAATGCAATATGAGCATTCGTTCGTGTTTGAGAACGGCGTGTTCCAGATCGCCTATCTCATCTACGAGGCGCACATGACGCCAGAAGATGCTGTGCAGTTCTTTATTGACTCGTTGCCGCGCGCCGGGTGGACGTTGCTCAATGTGCTTGAGTATAACGATATCACCGTCAAGTTCACCAAACCGGACAAAGACCTCCTCGTGCAAGTTTCTCCGAAGTTCAGGGGGTGTTTGACGCGAATATCGCTTACACCGAAACGCGGCACGAAGTGAACGGGAGAGTAGCAGACCTCCATATCGTATGGCGAGATAGTTGGCGGTGAAATGATAATGAGGAGGTGGCTGCATTTTGCATTCGGCGTGAGCATGTGTGTCCTGTGTCTGGGATGTGCGCCAGCCAGGGGAACGGTGCAGCCTGCTCTTCGCCAGCGCGGGCCGTCCAGACCCTCCGTTGACCCCGATCAAGCCGCGATCAGCGCCGTCTTAAATGATGTCGAACAAGCGATGGAACAGCGGGACGTGTACAGGGTTCTAGGACATGTGTCGGCATCGTACCGCGACAAGACGGATCGCACGTACACCGACCTCCGACGGTTCCTGCAGCGCATTTTTGAGAATTACGCGGCGATAGAGGTGGCGCGATCCGGGTCAAAAATCGTCATGGATAAGAACCGAGCCGCGGTCACGGAAGAGTTTGTCACGTTCGCGCGCGGCGAACCCGAAGCTACCGTGAATCCTCTTACCGTACGGGGGCAGGTATCTGTATTTCTTGAGAAGATCGCCGGCACCTGGCTCATTGTGGAGTGGGGAGAGAAACCGTGAAGAAAATCAGGAAAAAGAAAAGGCGCGTTCTCAGAAAAGCAACCGATGAAGAGAATTTCCTCGCGAACCTCAAGCGGTTTGAGACCGCTATTACGCAGAACTACCAGCGGGCTGCTGCCATCGGAGTGATCATCCTCTTCGCAATAGTTTTCGTTGGGGTCTATTTCTACTACTCGCACAAAAAACGGGGCGACGCGGAACGCGCAGTTGAGCAGGCGCTCGCGGCTGGAACCGAAGATGCGAAAGCAACGCTTCTGAAAAAGGTCGTTGATGACTATAGCGGTACGGTTGCTGGTGCTCGCGCTCTCTACTATCTGGGTGACGCGTACTATGCAACCGGTCAGTATGACCTCGCACGGACGTGTTATGAGGGCTATCTGCGAAAACATCCGCGCGCTCAGTTTGCACCAAACGCCCAGGAAGGGCTCGGGTACGTCGCGGAGTCTCAGGGGAAACTCGACGAAGCAACAGAACATTACAAGAAAGTTGCCGAAAGGTACGCTGACAGTTACCTCGCTGAACATGCCTGGTACAACGTCGGACGATGTTGCGAACAGACGGGCAACACTGCGGGCGCGGTCGAGGCATACGAAAAGCAAGTTTCTCTCTATCCGGCGAGCGAATGGACTGATAAGACTGAATCGCGGCTAGCGGAGTTGCGATTGCGATTGCCTGTGGCTCGCGTGCAGCAGAGCGGCGAGCAGGCTCCTGTTCCGTCAGCGCCGGCACAAGGGAGCGGCGGTACCGCAGGGTGACGCTCATTTGCATCCAACCAGACTCTGGGTTCCGGCATGACAGAGCCGCAACGCGCCATGAGCGAACATAATCCCACCATCCGACCTCGGGTGCGGCTCAGAAAACGTCTTGGTCAGACCATCCTGGTAGATCAGAACATTAACCGGAAGATGGTTGAGGTCGCTGGCGTCACAAAGGAAGACCTCGTGGTGGAGGTCGGTGCCGGGTACGGCGGTCTTACAGAGGTTCTGGCTCAGCGCGCCGGAACGGTGTTCGCCATCGAGATAGACCGCCGGTTCGAACCGATATTACGGGAGAAATTCGGCGCTTTTCCGCACGTGACGATATTCATTGGCGACGTGCTGAACCACGATCTTGCAGACCTGCTCGCTCATCACCTGCCACACGGCGGACCGCTCAAGATGGTCTCCAACATCCCCTATTACGTTACCGCACCTATCCTTGAACATTTTCTCGAAAGGTCGCTTTTCTTCGACACGATAGTTGTTATGGTTCAGAAAGAGGTCGCCGTAAGGCTCACGGCAAAGCCCGGCTCGCGCAAGTACGGTGTGCTCTCGTTAGTCGCCCAGTTCTATGCCGATGTGGACAAGATCGCCGACGTGCCAAAAACCTGTTTTCGTCCCGTACCCGAGGTGGATTCTTCCATAGTGCGATTCCTGTGTAAACGCCCGACTGCCGTCGAGGGCGAGGAGAAAGAGTTCCTCTTGCGCGTGATACGTGCCGCGTTCGGTGAGAGGCGGAAAATGCTCAAGAACGCGCTCGTGCGTTCCAGCGAGCTCTGCATTCCACAAGAGGCGATCGGCAAAGCACTCATAGCAGCCGACATATCCGGCGAACGCCGTGCCGAAACGCTCAGTCTGGATGAGTTCATCCGGCTGTCCAGAGAGTTACGCCAAGAAGGGTAGGGGAGCGACCCGGCGTCTGTTTGAGAATCCACCATATGGC